>Ga0114918_10002325_pt1 | contig 17047 bp, 13 predicted proteins | sample LantaG_FD_87015 | JGI IMG/M metagenome (GOLD analysis project Ga0114918, IMG submission 87015) | Deep subsurface microbial communities from Baltic Sea to uncover new lineages of life (NeLLi) - Landsort_02402 metaG | ecosystem: Environmental > Aquatic > Marine > Oceanic > Sediment | place... | reverse complement strand
TGGGGGGGGCGGGGGGGGGGGGGGGGGGTGTGGTGGGAGTTTTGTGTGTCTCTTATCATTTTTGTTGTTTTGTTTCTCAAAAAATCGGCAGGCGAGCTCTCTTTCTCACGACTGCTGCTGCTGCTGCTCTCGCTGCTCTCGCTGCTTTTGCTGCTTTTGCTTTTGCTGCTGCTGCATAAGGAGGTCGATCCGGTCCTTCTGCTGGAGCGGCGACAGGAAGGAGCCCACTCCGTCGCTCCCTTTCTCGTCCTCCAGCTCCTGCTCCTTGATGAGCACCGAAGCAAAGGAGGAAGACGCAACGGCAGCAGCGTCATCGCCGTCGTTTCCTTCGACCGCCGCGGCTTGCACGACCGCGAGCGCCGCCCGCTCTTCCCCGTCGTCCCGCCCTTCCTCCGCGATGCCCGCAGAGCCCGCAGCTCCAGGACCGCCACCTCTGGCTCCAGTGGCGAGGCTGGCGCCGGAAGAGCCCGCGGAACCTCTGCTGATGATCTCGTCGTCCTCGGAGATCGAGTCCGAGAGCACTCCGGCGATCCCGAACGGTCTTCCAAACGTCGACAGCAGCGCGCTGTTGAGGGCCGCGATCGGGTTGGAGGGAGGGGGAGGCGGCGGCGGCGGCGACGGCGGGGGCGGGGGCGGTCGAGCAGGGGCGACAGGCGCGGCCCCGGGGATTGACGCGGCCGGAGGCGGCGTCGGCGGCGTCGGCGTCGGCGGCGTTGGCGTCGGAAGCGTCGGCGTTGGCGGAAGCAGCGTGGCCGCTGCCGCGCCGACGGCGCTTGCGAGAGGGCCCCCTGGCGCCACCTTTTTCGCCACCGGCGGCTCCCCGCTGGCGATGGGCGCGATCGCGACGAGCGCCGGCACCGCCCCGGCAGGGAGCGCCATCGCCGCGGCGGCCTGCGCCGCCGTCGGGGCCGCGCCCGCCGCTGCGGCGGCGTTGTGCCCCGCGACCAGCGCCATCACGCCCGCGTCGGCAAACGAGCCGGACCCGTCGACGGCGCTCACGGGCAGGGCCTCCCCCCGCCAGTTCCTCCCCACGCTCGTCGGATACAGGGCCTGCACGTCCCACGAGCCGCAGTTCCAGAGGAACGCCCCGTCGACGCCCCACCCCAGCGAGCACCCTGGGCACTTGCCCGCGCTCGTGACGTAGACCGACAACGCCCGGTAGAAGGCGCGGAGCAGGCGGAGCATCGCGGCGCCCTGCTCTCCCCCGGCGTGCCACGGGTCGAGGTCCGCTCGGTAGGCCGCCGCGACGCCGAAGAAGGTGCTGGCGGCGGCGGCCGCCGGGTCGAGCGTGCGTGACCAGCCCGCCTTGCTCGCGCCGCCGCCGATGCCGACCTCGGAGAACCAGACCTTCTTCCCCTTGGCGACGACGAGGTCCCGCAGGTCGACGCCGAAGAGCGCGAGCTCCCTCGAAAATGTCTTGAGCCCGGCCTCGAAGTCCGCGGGCGCGACCTCGGGGGAGGGCAGGCGGGGGTAGTTCGAGATGCCGACGAAGTCTGCCGCGGCGAAGAGCGCGCGGATCGCCGGCGCGCCAAACGTTCCGGCGATGGTGGGAAACAGCCGCTCAAAGTTGTCGGTGTACGACCCCGGGCCCGATGGCGTGATGCACGCGCAGAGCTTGTCCGCGTTGGAAAGCACTCCCGTCTTGATATTTTCGGGCGGGAAAACAGCGGGAGGGCGGCCGGCGACGACGCGCTCCTTGATCAGCGAGAGGAGCCTCGTGTGCGACGCCGGGAAGTAGACGAGCGTCGAGCCCATCTCCTGTTTGTTGGGGGATAATATAGTTTTTATTTTTTGTTTATTTGAGAGAGGTGAGTGAGAGGAAGAGGAAGATGGAAGACGTAGAAGAGGAAAACGAAGAGGAGGAAGCAGAAGAGGAGGAGGATGAAGAAGAAGAAGAAGAAGAAGAAAACGTTTCGAACAAAAGTCAAACTCACCCCCTGCGTAGCGAACCACACTTTCGTCGCCGGCGCCACAACGGCAGCCACGGCCGTCGTCAGCGGCTGCAGGATGAACTCGTCGTAAGAAAGGTCCGCCCCGCCGTGCCTGGCCCCGAACTTCGCGAGCGGATCGAAGACGAGCCCCTGGCGCCACCGGCCGCCCAGCGCGCCGTCGTCGACGTGCGGCGCGATGGCAATGTCCAACCCTCTCTGGACGGCCCGCCCGAGGCACGCCTTCATGGATTCCGTGAAGTAAGCCCTCTGGGCCAGCGTGGCCGGCGGGCACCCTCCCCAGCTGTCGCGCGCGTAGCAGAAAAAGGACACGCGCGAGTGCTCCTCGGGGGTCCCCGAGGGGCGGGGCTCGCGGTCGAGGAAGTAGAGCGTTGGCGTGAACATGACGCGGCGCTGGCCGAGGGCCGCGGCGCGGTCGACCATGGTGGCGCAGCGGGTGGAGTTGAGGCCCCAGTCGGCCTCGGAGGTCAGGACGATCTGTGTTGGGGTTTTGGTTTTGGCGAAGAAAAGGCGGCAAGGAGATCGTGAGGTTGAAATGAGAGAGAACAGTCGAGACAGAGAGAAATCTGGGTTTCGGTTTCGCCCTACGAGGCAATCGTTTCTGTCAGACAGTCGCCTTCAGCCCACGCTCCCGCCCCGCGAAACGTCGACTAGCCCGCATAGACTGTAGAAAAACACACGACGCTCCATCTCGAGGTAGAAGGACGCGGGTTCGACGGAAAGATCGTGTTTGCAAGAGCGGCGCGGAAAAGTCGGGAGGGGCTGAGAATTGAGGCAAAGGACCGCCGCGTTTTTTCTTGGCGACGGAGAAAGAAAAAAACGAATCCAATGCAGCAGCTTCTCGACTCGAACCCTCTTACCTGCGAGTTGATCTCGGGCAGAGGCACGGCGGCAGCGATTCCGGTCGCAACAGCGAGGGCGACGAGGGCGATCAAAGCCCTCGCGGCGCCAAACCTCAGAGGGCCCATGCCGCCTCCACTAGACTTGCAAATCTCGAGAAGTCGAGAGAGACGACCAATCGTCTCTTCTTCTTCTGCCTTGGGAGGGGTCTCCTCGCTCGCCTTCTCAGCCAAGCGCGCGGACGTGCTATTTGCACTGACGACGCAAAAGAAAAGATAGGTAAATACGCCGAGAATGCAAGAGAAGCAAGAGCTTAGCGAAGAGAAAGAGCTTAGCCGAAGCTGAATGTGGAGGAGGAGGTCGCAAAAAAAAGACCGAAAAAAACTGATTTTCTATTGCACTCTCTCTCCCTCTCTCTCTCTCTATTTCCCACTGGGCGTCCGCGGCGGGGCAGCGCCTCCTTCTTCCTGCTTGATCTTGTTGAACGTCGCGGCGGCCTCGGCGGCCCTCGCCGCGGCAGTGTTCCGCTTCTTCGCTTGGGGCGGATCGACTTCGCTTTTGCTCGCGTCGCTGGTCTCGTCGCTGCTCTCTCCGTCCTCCCTTTCCACCTTCGGCCTCCTCCCCCCTCCCCCCCCCTTCGCCAGCCTCTCCGCCTCGGCCACCCTGTCCCTCACCCCGGGGAGCTCCGCGATGAATAGCGCGTTGTGCGCCCACCCGGCGAAAGGGCCGAACTTCTCCTTCAGAGCGGCGGAGACCAGATCTCCGGCGGCGGGGCTGAAGGGCTTGTTCCGGATCGAGGGGAGGTAGTGGCGGCCAGCGAGCTGCCAGACGTGCGTGTCTGTTTCCGTTTCCGTTTTTTTTTTTGTGTGTGTGGTGGTGGTGTGGTGGTGGTGAGGGAGAGGAAGCATTGGATGCGCGAGAGAAGGAAGGGGGGGGGGGAGGAGGTCCCGCAGGAAAATAAAGTGAGCAAAAAAAATGAAGAAAAAGAGGGAAAAAAAAACCACCAAAAAAAGAAAAACTCACCGACGGGGACCACAGCGTGCTTGTCCAAGGAGAACAGCGCCACGCACGCCGCGACCTTGGGCCCCACCCCGGGAAGCTTGGCCAGCTCGCGCAGCGCCTCCTCCTCAGGGAACTTGCGCAGGGAGAGCAAAAAGTCCCCTCCGTCTCCGTCGTCCCCGACGCCGGAGCTTTTCCCGCGCTTTCCCTCCCCTCCTCCCCTCCGCCGCGCCTCGGCGAGCGCCGAGAGCGCCTCGATGGTGCCGACGATGTACCTCGCGCGGTAGCCGAACCCCGCCTCCCGCAGCTCCTGCTCCGTGACCCTCCCGCTCAGCTGCTCCAGGGTCGGGAACGAGTAGAAGGCCGCGCGGGGGGCCGGCGGGGCGCCGGAGCGGGAGAGGGCGGCGAAGGGCTTCTTCGCGGGCGTCGCGGGGGGAGCTGCTCCCGCTCCTCCCCCGCCCCGCTTCTTCTTCTTCGTTGCCGCCGCCGTCGCCTCCTCCTCCTCCTCCTCCTCCTCCTTCAGCAGCTCCCCAACCTCCTCGGCGCTCGCCAGAAGCGTCCCATACCTCCTCGCCAGGTGCTCCACCATGCCCGTGATCCTGTTGATCGAGTTGTTCGACGAGCAGACGAAGCTCAGGAGGCACTCGAGAGGCGGCTGGCGCAGCACGCGCGCGCCGCGCACGACGGCGGCGGCGGCCGCCCAGCGGGGGTCGGCGGCGGCCCAGGCGGCGGCCAGGGGCGACAGGCTGACGTCGGCGTTGAAGTAGTCTGCGAGCTGCTGCTCCGGGGAAAGGGCGGGAGGTTTCGCGGCGGCTCCCTCCTCGTCGACGAGGACCCTGAAAGCCGCGGCGGCGGCGGCGCAAGACGACGCCGGCGCCGATGAGGCCGCGAGCAGGAGGTGCGCCTCGCGCTGGCTGACCTGGACGACCCTCCTCCCGACCACGCCCGTGTAGACCGCTGGAGCGGTCCTGCGCCAGCGGAAGGACTGGCCCGTCGGGAGCGTGAAGTCGAGGTCGAGCTCGTCCGCGGCGAGGCCGGCGAGCGGGGCCCACGAGGTCGGGGTCGAGGCCGAGAAGGCCGGCGACGGCTCAAGTGATGCCGGCGGGCGGGAGGAGATCGGCGTCGCCGCTGCTTCTTCGCGCTTGGGCGACGCTGCTGCCGCCGCCGCCGCCGCGAAATCTCGCCGCGCCATCGCGATCACCACTCTCCCGCGGGATCCGAGTCCGGTGAAGAAGAGCGAGGGAGGAGGGAGCAGCGCCGTCTTGGCGCTGAGAGGGGCCGACGATTGAGGAAAAGAGAGGGCGACGACGACTTTCATTCGGGGTCAGTGGTTTGGAGAATTCGCCCTCTCGTTTTTCCTCTCGACCTCGAAAAAAGAAGTGCGAGAGTTGAGAGACCCACTTTTTTGTATCCCTCTTTCTGCTCCCTCCCTCGATTGCAGTCTCTCGAGTCCTCGCTTGGCCCAGTTCTACCGCCATGCCCTGGCCGACGACGTCCAAGCGGCGCGAGTCCCGCACGGCCTCGGCCGCCGTGCTCTCCGTCACCGCTTCGGGAGGAGAGCACGAGCACGAGCAGCATCCCGAGCGACCAAAGACTTCGCTCTTCCGTCGACGCGACGCCGACAAGCAGCATGCCTCCTCCTCTCTGCCGCGCTACAGCTCCTCGCCGCCTCGCGTCATGCTCCAGGGAGCCGCGCCGGAGGGGAGCGGCGGCAGCTCTGGAGACACCGGTGTGGCCAAACGGGTGGAAGCAGCGCAGGCGGACGAGGAGGAAGCGCGGAGGTCTCGATACCCTCCCCTCGTCGGTGGCGCGCCGCCGGGAGGCATCGCAGCGCCGAAAGAGGGCGCCGCCGCCGCCGCCGCCGACGATGAGTTTTTCGACGCCGAAGAGGAAGGGAGAGCAGAGAGGAGCTCCTCCTCCTCCTCCTCCTCCTCCTCCTCCTCCTCCTCCTCCTCGCGCCTGCCCCGCGCCCTGTTCCCCTACGCAGCCCACCGCGCCGCCTTCTCCGGCGACGTTGACGTCTGCGTGAGGCTGACGCTGGCCCTGGGGGAGACTCCGCGGGAGAGGCTGGCAGTCGACCCGAGGGGCGCGACGGTGCTGCACGTCGCCGCCGCGGCGGGCCGCGAGGAGGTCGTGAGGGCGCTGCTGGCGCCGCCCGTGAGCCTGCCGCCGGCGCCGCTCAGCGAGCTCCCCGCGGGGGAAGAGGAGGGAGGCGGGAGGCGCCGCGCGGCCTCTGCCGGGGACGAGGAGGAGCAGCGCGGGGGGAGCGCCGCCGCCGGTCTCGACCTCCCGCCGCCGCCGCCGCCCCGCCCGCGCTGGACGCCGCTCGACGAGGCCGCCGCGGCGGGCCACCCGGCCGCGGCCCGCGTCCTCGCCGCCGCCGCGGCCCTCGCGGCCAAGGCCGCGCGCGCCGCGAGCAGGGGCGCGCTCGCGCGCGAGCTCGCGTCGAGCCCCGACGTCCGCTTCAGGGTCAGGTGGGAGCTGACGACGTCGCTGCCGCTCGCGGGGCACCTGCTGCGGCGCGTCGCGCCGCGGGACGAGTACACGGTCTGGAAGCGGGGCGCGGCGGTGCGGATCGATGGGTCGCTGCGCGGGCTCGAGGACGGGGGCGGCGGCGGCGGCGGCGGGGAGGAGGCTCCGGCGGCGGCGGCGGCGGCGGCGGCTTAGGCCAGGGCCGCGGCCTCCTGCCCGAGTGGAGGCGGGGGTGGTTCTCCGTCCTGTGGCGCGCCGGCGAGGGGGAGAGAGGAGGGGGGGAGAAGGAGCCGAACGGAGAGCAGCAGCGGCAGCCCGAGCAGCAGCGGCAGCAGCAGCGGCAGCCCGAGCAGCAGCAGCAGCAGCAGCAGCAGCAGCAGCGGCAGCCCGAGCAGCAGCAGCCCGAGCAGCAGCAGGCTGCTGCTGCTCCTCGCTCCTCGGGCGGCGGCTGCGGCAGCGGCGGCGGCGGCGGCGGCTTTGCCCCGCAGCGGCGGCGCGACAGCAGCAGCGCCGCGACCGAGCTCTCCTTCGCGTCGGCAAACCCCTCCGCGGACTCCGAGGTCTCCGACGGCCACCAGAAGCAGCAAGGCGAAGAAGGAGAAGAGCGAGAGCGCGACGGCGAGGAGGACGAGGCCGCGGGCGCGAGGCCCGCGGCGACGCAGCCGCTGTGGGCGCTCGTCGACCGCGAGCGCAACTCGTGGGTCGACCTCACCGCCGAGCGGCGGCGGCGGGCGCGCACCGAGGCGGGCGGGGGCGGGAGCGGCGGCGGCGGGAAGGGCGCCGGGCGCCGTCTCAGCTTCGCGGGGCCCTCTTCCAAGAGCTCCTCCTTCGCTTCTGCTGCTTCTGCCGATCCTTCCTCCTCCTCCTCCGAGGCGTCGTCGTCGGCGGCGGCGATCGCCGAGCTCCTCGCCGAGGCCGGCGAGCGCTCCAAGATCTCGGCGTCCTCGGGCACGCGTCTGCGGCCCTCGAGGGACTGGCTCGGCCGCGCCCGCGGCTTCGAGCAGGTCGGAGGCTGGAGGGCCCGCCCCTTCGACGCGAGCCTGACGCTGACGGCCGTGACGGCCAAGAGGGCGCCCGTGCGGTACGCGGCGCTCGGCGGCGACTGCTCCCCGACCAAGAGCGGCAAGCGTCCTGTCGGCCACAGCAGGAGCGCCAGCGGGGCTCCCGCTCCCGTCGTCACCAACGGCGCTGACTCGCCGCGCGTTCTCACCTACGACGACTGGCTCCAGGCCCCTCCCAACGCCGACACGGTGGAGGAGGTGCCCGTGGACCCCCTGGGGGCCGCGGGCGTGCCCGGCAGGGGCGGCGGCGGCGGCGACCCCCCGGCGCTGGGCGCGAGGGCGTGGCTGACGGCCGACTGCCCCGTGCCGGCGTCCACGGTGTTCTCCCTGCTCGACCTCGCCGGAGGGGCCGCGCCGCCGCTGGCAGCGGCCGGGAGGCTCGCGAGGAGGCTCTGCGCCGAAGGGCTGCTTCCCGTCAAGTTGAGCGTGCCGCTTCTGTGGACGCTGCGCGTGAAGCTGAGCGTCTCGGAGTTTGTCCTTCTGGACGGCGGCGGCGGCGGCGACGAAAAGGGAGGATACGGGGCTCCTTCTTCCGCTTCCGCCTCCTCCCCCTCCCCCTCCCCCTCCGCCGCCAAAGCCCCCGCGGAGACCAACGACCCGGCCGCCCTCGCGGCCTCGCTGTCGAGGGACCCGCGCGCCTTCTTCGACCTGCCAGGCCGCTGCAGGAGGAAGACGGTGCAGGGCCTCCGCGAGGCGAGGCGGGCGCGCGCGAGCGCGGCGGCGGCCGCGGCGCTCGCCGCGAGGAGGGCCGCCGCGAACGCTTCCGGCAGGAACACCAACAGCAGCGGCGCCAACAGCTCTCACGACCTCAACAGGCAGGCGTCTAGGGCGAGCGACGGGTTCCCGATGTCTCCGCTGAGGGACGGCTACGACGACTTTGAGTTTTGAGGAAAAAAGAGCTCTGTTTTTTTGTTTCCTTTTTTTGAGTTTTTCGACTGTTTTTCTGCACTTGTCCCCTTCTGTTTTCGTTTCATTTAAGGTCCCCATCACTGCCCTTCCCTCCCTGATCTCAGCCAGTCCCCTAAGAAAAGCCCTTGTGGTTATGTAGAAAAAAAATAGCAAATGAATGAAGGCTAAGAAAGAAAGAAAAAGCTTGAACTTTTTGTTTTTTCTTTCGAGAGCAAAACAAAAAGAGAATTTGTCTTTTTCCCGACCTTCTCTCACTCTCTCCTCTCGGAAGGGAAAAAAAAAAACATGAGCTTCCGCCGCAGAAACTCCCGCTCCGGAGGCAGGAACAGTCAGCTCGCGGGGGGGGGGCGTCCTCCCGGGCTTGAAGGGAGTGCCTTCGCCCGCGCCGCAGCGGATCCCGAGATGCCGTTCCCGCGCTCTCCCTCGCCGCCGCTGCGGCAGCGAGAGGCCTCGGGGCCACCTCCGGGTCTCCACCCCTGCGACGGAGCCCTTGCCGCCGGCGCTTCCTCTCCTCCTCCTCCTCCTCCCCCTCCTCTTCCTCCGGCTCCCGAGAGGGAGCTCACTCTGCCTCCGGACCTGGCCAGCCTGGCTGATGAGCTCAACGACGCGGGGGACAGGAGCTCGTTCGACTTCGATGCGGTCTTCAGAGCTCCCCCGGGTTTGTCGTCGCAGTCGGCGGCGGCGGGCGGCCCCGGCGGCGGCGAAGGGGGCCGAGGCAGCGGCGACGGGCGGTTTCAGCAGCAGCAGCAGTTTCAGCAGCAGCAGCAGCAGCTGCAGCAGCTGCAGCACTTGCCGCCGTCGTCGTCGTCGTCGTCGGGGAGGTACAACAGGCTGCACGCGCTCTACAAGGTAAAAGGCGGCAACTTCGAGTTTTTTTTCTCGCTCTTCGTTTTTTTTTAAAATCGATAAACAGCCGGCCGTGCTCACCGTCTCAACAACACCGAAAAAACAAAAAAAACACGCCTCTCCGGGGCAAAAGACCGAGCTCTGCCGATCCTGGCTCTCCGCGGGCAACTGCCGCTACTCCGACCGGTGCCTCTTTGCGCACGGCTCCGGGGACCTCAGGCCGCCACCGCCGGCGAGGAGGGCCGCGAGCCTCGGAGCGGGAGGCGCGGGCGCGCCCCTCCAGGATCGCCCGGCCGGCCGGCCGCCGCCGCCGCCGCCGCCGCGGGCTCGGCAGCCCCAGCAGCGGCCCCCCCTCGAGCCGCCCGCTGCCGATCCCCCAGCCCGCCCCTGGAGGACCTCCCCTGGCGGCGGCGCCCTGGCCGCGGCCGCGGCCGCCGCCGCGAGGTCCGCGGAGCTCTTCGGCGGACCGGGACCGGGAGCGGACTCCTCGTCCCCTCTGCCGGCCGCCGCTCGCCGGCGCCCGCCCCCGGCCGTCGCCGCCGCCGAGGCGGCCGGAGCGGCGGGGGCCCCGGGACGCTTCAGGGCCCTCGGCGGCGCGCTGGACGGCGAGGAGGAAGAAGACGCGCCGGGGAAGAAGAGGGGAAGCATGCGGCGGCGGAGCCTGAGCGGCGGCTTTACCTCTGCCGACGGCGGCGAAGACGGCGCGGGCGACGGCTTCTGCGACGGCGACGGCAGGCGGCGCTCCTCTGGCGCGAGCGCCCTCCTCCGCGAGCGCACGCTCTCTTCTTCGCCCCCGCTCTCCTCTCCCTCGCCGCCGACCTGCAGCAGAGGAGTTCGTCGAGAAGCAAAGGGGAGGGAGCAGCAGCTGCAGCAGCGGCAAGAAGACGACGACGACGACGACGAAGAAAGACCGAGAGAAGAGGAGGCAAGGAAAAACGCCGACGCTGTTGTCGACTCGGCGGCGGTCTCTCCGTCCTTCGCTTACCCTCCTGCCTCTGGGAGTCGCCTCGACGCATTCATCGCCTTGATCGGACAGTAGAGAGACAGAAAGAGAGAGAAACATATTCATTCAAAAAGAAAGGCGATCGGACCTCGACACAGCTTTACAAAGTAAACGAAACACACACACACAAAACCTCTCGATTTTCCCCTCCAAAAAGCAAAAAAATCAACGTTCCGGGATCTCGACGATCCCAGTGGCGATAGCGATCCCGAGAATCACAAACGGCAGGAAGATGGCGACGATGCCGATGATCGCCGCCGGGTCCTTCAGCGGGTTGGCTCCCTTCCTCTCCTGCGGGGAGATCCAGCCCTGGTCGGGCTCCTCCTCGCGCCGGAGGACCTTTTTCGGCGGCGCGCTTCCCGGGTTGCCTTCTCCCCCTGTTTTTGTTTTCCGTCATTTTTGGTGTCGTTTTCGTTTTTTTTTACGAGGGAGAGAGAGGGCGTTTGATGGTCGTCGGGTCGGTGAGAGAGGGAGAGAGGGGGTCAGGATGTGCGGAAGCGGGGTGGCGTGGATTCGGGGAAAAGAGAGAGAGAGGGGTCGAGGTTGAAGAGAGAGGAGCGAGCGCGACGAGCCGAAACGTTGTGGCGCTAGCGACAGCTCTCTGCCGTGGCGCTCTGTCGACGCTTTTCGCAAATCTGTCCCCCCGCAATCGTGCATTGTTGTCGTATGAATGCCGTCGTCAAAGCTCAAAGGGGCGAAATGCGTGCCGACGAAATGAAAGAGAGAGAGCGAACGCGAATGTTGATGGAAATTGGCGATCAAAGACGTTTTTTTGGTCAAAATTGGACTCTCTCACCGGGACCGAGCGCCGCGACGCGCACCGCCCCTCCGCTCCTCGACGCCCTGCTGGGTCGTGCAGCAGACGATTTCAGCGTCGACGCCGTCCTGCGCGCGGTGGAGACCGGCGCGTGCCTGGCGAGAGAGGCGAGAGAAGGCATCGGGGGAACGAGAAGAGCGAAAGAGCGAGCGAGTCAAAGAGCAGAAAGGAGAGAAAAAAAGTGCCCTCGGGTTCCTGTCTCTTTCTCCGCCACTCCTTCTCTCTTTCTCTCTCTTCCCCCGTCTTCGCAGTGCTGGGATCGCGCGAACGCAAACGTCGCGTTTCGCACGGCTCCTCGATTTCAATGATGTTACAAGAAAATGCTTCTCGCCTTCTTTGAAGAGGCGACGACAGAGGAGACGAAGAGAGAGAGACGAGGTCGAGGTCGACGAAAAACCCGTCACTCTTTCGCTTGCTTAGTGCTCAAACTCCAGCGGCTCCCTCTGCGCACTCCTCGCGGCCTCGGCTGCCCTACGCGCCCTGCGCTGCTCGTCGGTCTCGACGGAGAGGAGGTGCCGGACCTGGTGAGAGTTTTTTTTGGTTTTTGGTATCGAGGAGGGGCGTTAAAAAAAAAAAAAAGGTCTCTGGCCGCCGTCGACCTTTCTCTCGTTCCGTCGTGGAACGCAGGCTTCTGGTCCTCACCTTGTCAATCATCCCCCGGTTGCTCGCGTTGTTGCTGATCCTGACGGTCCGCTCCCTCTTGCGCAGGCCCATGCCGTCTGTTACCACGGCCCTGTGCGACTCGCGGACCCCGGCGAGCCCTCGACGCAGCGTGACGAAGAGCGAGCGGATGGGCGGCGGCGGCGTCGATCCGGGCATTTTCGTTTCCCTTTTTTTGGCGTTGTTGACGGAGCGTGCGCTCTCGTTGGCACGGTGCAGAGGCCAATGAGCTCGTCACTTCGCGGAAGGCGTGAGGACGCGAGAAGAGAGAGAAGCGCTCGAGCTCGGGCACGCGAGTCGAATTCAGAGTTTTTGCTCGGTGACGTCGACGAGGAAAAAAAAACGGAAAGAGTGAAAAAGTGTGCCTGAGGGGGGGTCGAGACGAGAAAGCAGAAACTAAAAAAAAACGATTTAATTCTCCCACTTTTCAAGATGCCAAAGACCGCGGCCGAGCTCGCCCTCGAGAAGAAATTCGCCGAGCTCCGGGCGAAGAAGGCGCGCAAGGCAGCAGCTGCCGCTGATGGTGCGGCAGGGGCAACGGCGACAGGAGCAGGAGCAGCAGGCGCGGGCAACGGGGGCAACGGCGATGGGGGACGGGCGGCAGTGGCTGCGACGGCAGTGGGCCGCGCTTCCTCTCGCACGCACCCCGCCGCGGACGGCGGCAGCGGCAGCAGCAGCAGCCTCGCCCGAGCCAGGGAGCAGCTCGCCGCCAAGAGAGCCGAGGCTTCCGAGCGAGATGCCAGGGAGAAAGAGCAGGAAAAGAACAAGAGCGTGGCGGAGGAAGCAGCAGCGGGAGCGGGAGCAGCAGCAGCAGCTGTCCCTCCTCCTCCCCGACAAAGCAAGGCGGCCCTGGCCCTCGAGGCGGCAAAGGCGAAACTCGCCGAGCGTCGCCGGGCCAAGGCCGCGGCGGCCTCGACCTCGACCCTCGGGGAAGGGAGCACGCTGCTGCTGGGCAGGGATGCCGCGGTCGCTGCCGCCGCGGCCCTCGCCGCCGAGGCCGAGGCGAAGAAGAGGGCGGAGAGCGCGTCGGCGGCAGCGAAGAAGGGAGGAGGCGCCCCGGCGGCGGCGGCCCAGGCGACGGAAAAGCCGCCGCAGGCGCCGAGCGCCCCCGCTACGGCGACGAAGAGGCCGTCTCTGAAGCGGCCGACGGCGACGAGAAGGCCCCTCGCGGCCCCGGAGGACGCCGACCGGGCAGCCAAGGCGGCGCGGACGGGAGCGGAAGAAGAGGAAGCGCCGGGAGCTCCCGCCCCGCGGCCGCCGCCACCGCCGGTCCCGGCCGCCGTCGCCGCCGCCTCGGGCCGCTCCCTGCGCCTCTCCGGCCTGCCCCCAGGGGCCGCCGCCGCGGACGTCGCCGAGGCCTTCGGCGCCCTGGCGAGTGTCACGCACCTGGAGATGACGGGCGGCGGCGGCTCGGCGTTCGTGGTGCTCGAGGCCGAGGGCGACGTCGACGAGGTGCTCGACGTCGTCGGCGCGCAGCCGCTCGTCGTCGGCGGGAGCGAGGTGACCGTCGAGCGCGTCGTCGTCGAGGCTGCTGCTCCTGCTCCTGCTGCTGCGGATGCTCCAACTGCAGCTCTCGAGCCTCATCCTCAGCATCAGTATCACGAGCAGCAGCAGCAGGAGCAGCAGCAGCAGTGGGGCGGAGTAGCAGCGGAAGACCATCACCAGCAGCACCAGCCCCACCACCACCGGAGCAACATCAGCGGCGGCGACTACCGTCGCCCGCCGCCGCCCCCTCCCGTGGACGCGCGGGCGATTGCAGCCGCTGCAGCCGCTGCGGCTGCTCTTTCTGCCTCGGACGCGGCGCCACCCGCGCCGCCCGGGAGGGGCCTGGTGTCGTATGACGACCTCTGAGAAGAGGGAGAGACATGTAAAGTTAAAGAAGAACATGAAAAAGAGAAAAAAAACACTTTCGACGGGCGTTGTCCGATAAAAACAAATTTCCTCTCCCTCTCCCTCTCTTCTTCTTCCCCCGTCCTCTTTTTTTTTAATTGAAAAATGGCCGCCGATGCGACCTCCATCGAAGATCTATTTGCTCAGCTGGCGTGTGCGCAGGAGGTCAAGGCCAAGGTAGGGAAGGAGGCGCTGAAACAGTAAAACAAATTGCCAACCATTGAAGTCCGAGCGATCGCTTCTTTCTCAACCCCTTCCGACCTTTCTCTCTCTCTCTCTTTTCTCTTTTTCTCTTTTTCTCTCTTCCGCCTGCCTTGCGAAAAAAACAAGCAGACCCGCCTCTCGGAGCGCAACGCCGTCGAGCTCGTCTCCAAGCTCGTTGAGCTCGGCTTCCTGCCCAAGGACGACCTCCTCCACTCGTCCAATGGGAGGGAGTTCCTGACGCGGGAGAGGCTGCGCAGGGAGGTCAGGGACGCCGTCGCCGCCGGCGGGGGGGGCGGCGGCGGCGGCAGGCTCTCGCTGGTCGAGCTCCCGGCCCTCCTGGGCGTCGAACTGCTGCACTGCGAGCGAGCCGCGCGCGAGGCTGTCGACGAAGCGGCAGCCGAAGGAGGAGGAGGAGGTGGATCGGACGGCGGGGGGCGAGGCGGGGAGGGGGGCCCCCTCCTCCAGCTCGTCAACGGTGGCGGCGAGCTGGTGTCCCGCCCGTACCTGGACGCCGTCGTCGGCGAGGTCGCCGAGCTGCTCCGTGACGGGGGCCCCGGTCGCGGCGCGGTCTCGCTCGCGGACCTGTGCGCGCGGTTCGCGCTGGGGGCCGACGAGCTGGCCCGCGTGCTCGAGGACGCCACGTCGGCAGCGTCGGATCCCTCCTCTGCCCCTTCCCCTTCTCGCCCGCCGCTGCTCGAGGCGAGGCTCGACGGCGGGTTTTTGGTCACGGCCGCGGCGGCCAAAAGGGCCAGGGCGGCGCTGAGGGGCGCGCTCCGCGGTCTCTCGGGTCCCGTGCAGCTGTCGGCGCTTGCAGGGAGCCTCGGCATCGACCCGAAGGTCCTCGCCGGCGCCGGCGGGGGCGGAAAGGCGGGCGGCGGCGGCACGGGCCTCGCCTCGGTCGTCGAGGCGATGCTCTCGTCGGGGCAGGTCCGCGGCGCGCTGCGGGCCGGGGGCGCGTCGTTCGCGCCCGAGGTGCACTCGAGGGCGGTCGCCGCCGCGGCCGCGGCTTTCTACGCGCAGAACGGGTACGTCGAGGTGGGAGGGGGCGGGGGCGCGAGCGGAGGAGGAGGCGCGGCGGGCCCGCTGCCCGAGGGCGCGGTGCTGCTCCCGTCGGGCGCCGCCGCGGCGTCGCCGGCGCTCTTCGCGCAGGTGGAGGCTGCCGTCGAGGACGCCGCCGCCTCCGTCTCTTCTTCCGCTTGCTCTTTTTCTTCCTCTTCCTCTTCGTCTTCTGCTCCTCCTCCCTGGGTCGACATCTCGTCGCTGGGCGTGATCCCTCCGGCGCTGTCCAAGGCAGACGCGCGCGCGCTGCTGCTCGGGGCCCCGGCGGCGGGGAAGCTGCTGCTCGCGACGAGGTCGGCGTCCGCTGCCGCCGCCGCGTCCGCCGGTCCCGGCGGCGGCGAGGGGAGCGGCGGCGGCGGCGGCGGCGTCGGCAGCTCCAGAGACGTCCCTCCGCCTCCTCCTCTTCCTCCTCCTCCGCCGCCGCTCCTCCTCTCCGGGACCTGCGTCGTCTCCGGCGGGATGCTGCCGTCGCTCCGGGAGAGGGCAAGGGAGCTCGCGCTCGCCGAGGCGGCCAGGGTCGTCGCCGAGAGGAAAACAGCCAAGGCTTCTTCCTCTCCTTCGCCCTCTCCTTCTTCTTCGGCAGCAGCAAAGGCCGCCTCTTCTGCTGCCGCATCTTCCAACGCCGCTGCTCCGAGGGGAGGAAAGAAAGCATCCGGCAACGACAGCGGCGGCGGCGACGGCGACGACTGGAGCACGGGAGGGAAGAGCAAGAAGAAGGGCGGCGCCGCGGGGAAGAGGGCCAAGGGAGCCTTTTCTTCTCGGCCTGGGGCGGCAGCTGCCTCGGAGAGAGCGGCGACGGCGCGCTCCTCTCCTCCTTCGCTCCCCTCCGGCGCCGCCGCCCTCTCGCTGGCAGCCCTCGCCGAGGCCGTCGAGCTGTGGCACCCGGGAACCTCCGAGGCAGGCATCGGGGACGGAGAGGAGGAGGAGGACGGCGGCGAGGACGAGGGCGAGGGGGGCGGGGAGGCCTCCTCCGCCGAGGGGCCGCGGCCGCCGCCGTCGCTCGCGCGGGCGCTCGCCTCGCTGCTCAGGCCCGCGGCGCTCGCCGCGTTCGATGCCGCCGTCGCCGACGCTGCCTCTCCGGGTGCCGACTCGAGGAGAAAGGACAGGGAGGCCCTGCTGTCTCTCGCCGCCGACGCGGGAGACAGGCTGCAGCTCTACGCGCGGGGAGCGGAGGCGCTGGTCGCAGGAGGGAAGGCGGGAGGCGGCGGCGGAGGAGACGGAAGCGCAGCCGCCGCAGCCGATTCCTCTTCCTCTGCGGCAGCCGAAGCAATCTCCCGCCACCTCATCCTCCGCGGTCCCGGCGTCGAGGCCGCCGACGCACTCCTGAGGGTCCTGGCCTTCGACGCCGCCGCGGACGAAGGAGCGGCGGGAGCGGGAGCTGGAGCAGGAGGCAAGAACCCGTTTGCAGAGCTCCCGGCGGCGGCGGCGGGAGCGAGCGCCGCGCTCTCGCCGGCGGAGCGGGCGGCGCTCGTCGGCTCGCTGCCGCCGGAGGAGGCCGGCGGCTCCTCGCACCCCTCCTCGTCGTCGTCGTCCCGCGCCGAGGCCGCGGCGCTCGTCGAGGCCCTCTCTTCTTCCGACACCTCTGCTCTGATAATTTCCCTGGAGCGCGCCACCGCGGCCGCGGGCTCGCGCTTCCGCAGGCTCGAGCGCAAGGCCGAAAAAAGTCTCGCGGCGGCGGCGCGGCGGGCGCTCGAGGACGCCCTGAGGAGAGAAACGAGCCCGACCGCGGCGCTGCCGCTGGCGGCCTCCGTGGCCCTGGCGCGTCTGCGGCCGGGAAGGGCCGTTCCACCCGTCCCGGGGCGGGCGCTCGGGTTCCTGCTGGGGGCGCTGGCCGCGGCGCTGGCGGCGAAGGGGGGGGAGAAGGAGGGGGAGAGGGAGGAGGGGGGGGACGCGGGGGAGGCCGAGGGGGCCGCCGCCGCCGCCGCCGCCGCCGCCGCCGCCGCTTCCTCTCCTTCGGCGAAACAGCAGTCCAAGACAGACGAAACCGTCGCGCTCTTCAAGAGGTTCCACGGTCTCGTGGTCGCCGGCCTGAAGAAGAGCGGCGGCGGAACCATCGACCTCGAGGGATCCTCGAGCGACTTGCTGGAGGCGCTGCTGCCGAGGCTCAAGATGGCGGCGCTCGGGGAGGGGAGGACGGAGGGGGAGGAGGAGATGACTGAACACGATGAGGTTTCCCTTTTTGTTGAAAAATGGAAAGTTAAAAAAAACAAAAACACACAACACGAATAGAGAAACAAAGCTCGAAGAGAGAGAGAGAGAGAGAGAGAGAGAGAGAGAGAGAGAGAGATTGAAGCCGCCACCGCGCTTGCTTTTGTTTTCTCTCGTTCGTGTTCATTCT
>Ga0114918_10002323_pt1 | contig 17055 bp, 6 predicted proteins | sample LantaG_FD_87015 | JGI IMG/M metagenome (GOLD analysis project Ga0114918, IMG submission 87015) | Deep subsurface microbial communities from Baltic Sea to uncover new lineages of life (NeLLi) - Landsort_02402 metaG | ecosystem: Environmental > Aquatic > Marine > Oceanic > Sediment | place: Baltic... | reverse complement strand
TTATCCCGCATGTCCGCCAGGGCCAGCGTCTTGGGGCGGTCCAGCCTGAACCCGCGGCTGGTCAGCTCCTCGGCCGCCGCGAACAGCGCGTCGGCCACGTCGCACGGCACGTCGAAGGCCGCCCCATCCTCGCCCGCCGCCGCGTCGGACAGCATGCGGATCCGCCCCACCCCGTCCGCCGCCTCCCGGCCCAGCAGGTTGCGCACGATGGTGACGACGTGCCCCGGCGCGGCGATGCGGCCCGCCCGGGACATGACGCGGCAGGTGGCGGACCCCACCTCCTGCGACAGCAGGGAGCGCTCCTTGGGCACCTCCAGCAGGCCGCTCATCGCCGCCAGGGCGGACGACAGCGCGTGCCGCGGGTCCGCCGACGCCAGCACCGCGTCCGCGGCCGGTTCGAAGAAGGTGCGCACGTCCGCGTCCACGCCGTCCAGGCGGCGCAGGACCTGGCGGGCCGAGGCCGCCATGACCTCCTTGGGGCCGGGCGGCGGGACGAGCTCCACCGTGTCGATCTTCACGTCGCGGAGCATGCGGCGGAAGGCGCCCGCCTCCCGGCCCGTGAACATGGCGATGGCCGTCCCCGACCGGCCCGCCCGCCCCGTGCGGCCGGAGCGGTGCAGGAACGTCTCCGCATCGTTGGGCAGGTCGTAGTGGACGACCAGGTCGACGTCCGGGATGTCGAGGCCCCGCGCCGCCACGTCGGTGGCCACCAGGGCCGCGAAGCGCCCGTCCCGGAAGTGCTTGAGCACCGCCTCCCGCGCCTTCTGGGCGATGTCGCCGTGCAGGGCCTCGCAGGGCAGGGTCAGGGCCAGCGCGGCCGCCACCTCGTCCGCCTCCCGCTTGGTCTGCGTGAAGACGATGCCCTTGCCGCCCGCGCCGTAGACGGTCAGCAGGTCGACCAGCACGGACCGGCGCGACTCGGGCGTGACCTGGACGGCGAGCGCCTTGATGGTGTCGGCCAGCTTGCCCGCCGCCGAGTCCCCCACCAGGTCCACCAGGACGGGGTCCTTGAGGAACTTCTTGGTCAGCCGCTTGACCCAGGTGGGCATGGTCGCCGAAAAGAGCATGGTCTGGCGCTCCGCCGGCACGCCCGACAGGATGTTCTCCACGTCCTCCTCGAACCCGACCGCCAGCATCATGTCCGCCTCGTCCAGGATGACGTACCCGATGGACGACAGGTCCAGCGCGCCCCGCTCGATGAGGTCGATGATGCGCCCCGGGGTGCCCACCACAATGTCGATGCCCCGGCGCAGGGACCGGATTTGGGCGCCAATGTCGACGCCGCCGTAGAAGCAGCCCATGTCCAGGGACGGCGCGATGCCGCACACCTCGCGCTCCACCTGCTGGGCCAGCTCCCGGGTGGGGGCCAGGACCAGGGCGCGCGGGGCCCGGCCCCGGCGGGCCTGCTCCGCCGCGCGCGCGTCGCCGCCCGCGGCCGCCAGCGCCTCCTCCCGCTGGCCCAGCAGGGCTTCGACGACGGGCAGGGAGAAGGCGAGCGTCTTGCCGGACCCCGTCCGCGCCCGCCCGATCAGGTCCCGCCCCGCCGCCGCCGGGTCGAAAACGTGTTTCTGGATGGGGAACAGGGCGAGGACGCCCCGCTTGGTCAGGGCCGCGATCGTTTCGGGCCGCAGGCCGCAGTTGGTTAAGGCCAGGGCCTCGTCCGGCACCGCGTCCGGGTCGACGGCGATGACGTCTTCCTCGGACTCGAAGATGGCGGCCAGGGAGGAGCGGCGAGGGGAGGAGCCGGGCGCCGTGGACGCGCCCGGGTTGAAGGAGGGCGAGCCCTCCTCGTCGGCCTCCTCATCGAACGACGAGTCGGCGGAAGCATCCGCCGCGTACAGCAGGGCGGGCGCGCCGTCCGCGCCCGCCTGGGCCAGGGGGATGGCGTCGTCCTCGTCGGGCTCCTCCAGGGAGGCGGTGGAGAGGGAGGCGAGGGCGGGGTCCTCGACGGCCTGGAATGGAGAGGGAGAGGAGGGGAGAAGTGGGAGATGAGGGGGAACGGTGGGCGGGGGTTCCCCGAGGGCAGCGAGCTGCGCGCAGCGGCGGCCCGGGGACAGCACGAGCCGCCGGCGGCGCTCCGGGCCGCCAGCATGGGGCTCCCCTTGCTTTCTTTTTGGTGCGCGCGCTCCCTCCGAGTGTGACACTCTCCAACTGGCCCGCCTCCCGTGCGCGGCGTCAACACCAGGCTCCGCGCCAGGCCTGGGTCTGGGCGGAGGGCAACAGCCAGGCCCAACCGCGCCGGCCTCGGGGTCTCGGAAGAGAGAGAGCGAGAGCGGAGAGACGACCGGCGCGCGCCGCCGTCGTGGAACCGTCTGTGTTCTCGACCAGTCCTGCGCCCCTAGTCGCCGCGTCCGCCGCCACCCCACCCCCAGGGCCTGTTTCAGGCCCCAAACTATGGCCATTTAGGCCGAGTAGAGGCGCATTGGAGGCGCACCCCTTCTCCCACAGCCCCCCGCCGCCTCTGTCTCTTTCTCAACACTCACCGCGGACGCACGCACGCCTGCGCCGGTGCGGGGCGCGTGCACGGGGGACGCCGCGTACGTGCGCGCCCGCACCGCGCCGGGGCCCGCCAGGCGTGGGGCAGCGACCGCCAGGGGCGAGCGGAGCGCCAGCCGGGCGCCCGCCCGGGAGGCAGCGGCCGTGGAGGCGGAGGAAGCAGCAGCGGCCGAGCCGAGCATTGTTGTGGAAGGCGTGGAGGAGGAGAGGAGGAGGAAGCGCCCAGCAGCCGAGGCGCACTTTCGCATACACTCGGAGAGGGAGGAAGAGAGCGCGCACACTCGGAGGAGAGGGCGTGCGTGGGAGAGGGAGGCGAGGGAAGCGGAAGGAGAGAATGAAGAAGAGAGAGTGCGGGGCTGGCCACACCGCCCCCTGACAGCAGGTCAGGTCATACCTCCATTTCGGAAACGAGCGCGCCCCACGCGCCGTGCCGCGCGGTCTGCCTCCTCAAAACCATGCGGCCCTTCCTGGTCACGGTCCTGGCCGCCGCCGCCCGGCGAGCGGCTTCCTCGTCCTCGGCCGCATCCACGTCCGGCAGCGTGGCGTCCGCTGTGGCGGCGTCGTCCGCCGCGCCTTCCGCAACGACCACCACCCTCCGCACGCCGCGCCGGGCGGCTGTCCAGCTGACGGAGGCGGCCGCCGCCCGGGTGCGGGCCCTGCTGGACAAGCGGCACAAGGTGTGTGTGTGCTTGTGTGTGTGAGAGAGAGAGGGAGGGAGAGGTAGGGGGACGGCACCGCATTGGCGGGGCGGAAACCCCACAACGCGGCTCACCCTCGCCCTCGGACACCCTCCCCCCTCCACCACTCGTACACTCACTCACACGCCCTCACCCCTTCACACAGGAATACCTCCGCCTGGGCGTCAAGCGGCGGGGCTGCAACGGTCTCGCCTACACGCTGAACTACGCAGGCGAGGAGAGGGAGAGATATAGAAGAGAGGCGCTCCCTTTCTTTCCACTCTTGTCTCAACCTCCCTTCCTCTCTCCCAGCCGGGCAGCAACGACACTCACTTCCACCTCTCTCTCTTTCTCTCCCTCTCCCTCCTTTCCCTCCTCAGATTCCAAGGCCAAGTGGGATGAGGAGGTCTCCGCCGCCCCCGGCGTGACCGTCCTCATCGACCCGGGCGCGCTCATGCACGTCGTCGGCACGGTGATGGACTGGCGGGACGACGGCGTGACGGCGGCTTTCAGCTTCCAGAACCCCAACGCGGCGGCGGCGTGCGGGTGTGGGGAGAGCTTTACCAGCGCGGCGGATGGAGGAGGAGGGAGTGGAGGGAGTGGGGGTGGAGCGGCGGCGGTTGGGTAGAGGAGGCGCGCGGGACGTGTGTTACAAAAATGATAGAGGCTTGGTTGAAAAAGAGAGGTGAGGGCAAGCCATCACACACGTTTTGCGGCGCCGTCCTCTCTTTGCGCACGCGCGTGCACCCTGCACCGTTTCTCCTCATGCCCGCCTGAGGCCGGACGCGCGCACTCCACACCCACGCCCACACGGACGCCTGAGGGGGACAGGAATCAAGCGGGCCGCGCGCGCGCGCGCGCTGCTTCACACACACGCTATGCGCCGCCCCGCCCCCCTCCCGCTTGCCCCCGCGGCCGCCGCGCCCGTCGTCGACTGCGGCTTCATGGACGACGACTTCCCGGAGATCAACGACTTTGGCGCCATCGACGAGCTCATCACCCAGCGCAAGGTGAGAGAGAAATGGAGAGAGAGGGAGAGCGCGAGCGCGCGGCTGCGTTTCTTTTTTCTATCGGCGCGGCAAGATGGGGACTCGTTTGCTAACACGCCCTCCCTCCCTGACACACACAGACCTCCCAAGCCGCCGCCGGCCGTGGCAGCGGCGGCGCCATCACCGCCGCCGGCGGCGGCACGGTCGCTTTGGAGGCGTCATCGGGCGGGCTGACCGCGTCTGCTCTCGCGCCGCCCCCGCCCCCGCCCCCGCCCGCTGGGGGCGCGGCGGCGGCACCAGGCGCCCGCCACCCGCCACCGCCGCCCCGGACCTGGCCCAGCATCGGCCCAGGCACCGGCCACGTCTCCGGTACGACCGGCCGAGGGCCCGCGGCCGCCAGTGAGTTCGAGGATGGAGGGGCAGAGAGAGAGGGGGGTTGGGCACGACTCGCGCGCTGTGCCGACCTCCTCCCTCATTCTCTCTCACCATCACCACATAGACGGCAGCGGCGGTGGCGCTCTCCACGGGCATGCCCCCGGCACTGCGGTCGGCGGTGGCGTCCGCCGGACGGCACCGCCCGCAATGGCGGCGGCCGCACCCGCCGCGCCCGCACCACAACCCCCATCCCCTCTCCCCCCGCCCGCGCCCCACCACCAAAACCTGGCCGCCGCCCTGGCGGCCGAGCAGGCGGCCCGCGCCCGGGCGGAGCTGGAGGCGGTCGACCTGCGGCGCCGCCTAGCGGAGGCCAACATGGCGGCCGCGCGGGCGTCCTCCGGCGGCGCCGCCGGCGGCGGTGGGACGGGTCGGGGCACGGGAGGGTCGACCGGCGGCCCTCCCCCCCACCCGCCCACCACCACCGCCGCCGCGGCGGCGGCGGGACTGACGTCCTGGGCGTCCGGGGAGGCCGCCCGAAAAGAGAACGCGCTGGCTACCAGCCTCAAGTTCGCGGAGCAGGAGTCCCGCGAGTCCCGGGGCGCGGCGGCGGCGGCCAAGGCCGCGGCCGACGCGGCGGCCACGCGCGCGGCGCGGTCGGAGGAGGCACGGGCCGCCGCCGCCGCGGAGGCGGCCGCGGAGCGGGCCCGGGCGGACGGCCTGGCGGCCGCCCTGGCGGCGGCCGAGGCGGCGGCGGCGGGTGGAGGGAGTGGGCCGGCCGCGGCGGCGGCGGGCGGGCCGGCGGCGGCAGGAGTGTGGGCTGCGGCCGCGTCGGCCGACGCTGCCGCTACCACCGCCGCGGCCTCCACCGCCGCCGCGGACGCGGTCTGGCACGCGGCGGGCGAGGCTGCCGGCCTCCTGCTGTCCTCCCTCCCCCTGCATCCGGCGCCGGGCTCGCCCGCGGCCGCCGCCCGGGCGGCCTTGCTCGCCCTGCCGGCGGGCGGCGGGGGTTCCGCATCCTCTGCTCCTCCTCCCCCCACCTCCGCGCTCGCGCTGCTGGCCGCCCTGGGCGCTGGCCTGGCGGCGCCCGCGGCCGCCTGGCCCCCACCCGCACCGGCGGCCCTGGTCATCGGCTCCCTGCTGACGGCTTGCGAGGCCTGCCGGGCGGTCGCCCTGGCGGCGGTGGGCGGTGGCGAGGCGGGCGCGCCCCCCTCCTCCTGTCCCTACCCCTCCGCCGCGACCCTCCTGGCGTCGGCCGGCGAGGCCGCGGCAGCCGCCCACCCGCCCGTCGCCGCGGCGGGGGCCACCGGCCTGGCTGCTGTCCTGCTGGCCCTCATCCACGCGGCCCCGCCCGGCGGCGCCGCAGCCGCCGCTGCCTGGGGAGCGCTCCTCGCCCTGGCCGCCGCCCGTCCGCCGGCCTGCCCGCTCGCGGCGGGCGTGGTGTCCGGCGGCGTCCGCCGCCTGGCGGGCGCGGCTCTGAGTGCGGGCGCGGACGCCCCCACCCGGGCCCTGGCGGTGCGGGTGGTGGCGGCGGCGGCGGCCTCGCCGGCCGGGCGGGCGGCCCTGGAGGTCGGGCTGGTTGGAGGGGGTAGTGGCGGGGGTGCCACCGCCGTCCACCACCCGCCCCCGCCACTGCCGCGCGCGGGTGAGGAGGTCGGGTCGGCTGAGGAGGCGATGGCGGTCGAGGAGCCGGCTAGCCCGCACGACGACGGCGGGGGCGCCACGGGGGCGCCCGCCGCCCTGGCCGTCCTGCTGGCGGGCCTCGATCCCGCGTGGGGTTGCGGTGGTGGTGAGACTGGAGACGGGTCGACCCCTGCCCCCTCCCCTTCCGCCACCCCGCGCACCGCCCTGGCGGGCGCGGCCACCCTGGCGGTCCGCGCCCCGCGCGGGCGGGCGGTGGCCGCCCTGGTCGACCCGGCCAGCCGGGTGGTCGCGGCCGCGCCCGGCGGCGCGCCCGCGGGCGGCCTGGCCCGGCGCTGCCTCGCGGCCGCCGACGCGGCCGCGGGCCCGGGCGCGCCGGGCCCCTTTGGCGGCTTCCTGCCTCCCGGCTCGGACGGGGCGTGCGGGGCGGCGGCGGACCCGCACCCCCCCTCCACCCTCGCGGCCGTCGTGGAGGCCCTCACCCTAGCCCGCGCCCTGACCGGCCCATCCCAGGCCGCCGCCCGCAGCACGCTGGAGGCCGCCCTGGACGACCTGGCCCACCCGCCCGCCGCCGCCCGGTCGGCCCTGGTCACCCTGGCCCGCCTGGCGGACTGGGCGGGCAGCGTGGCTGGGGGTGAGGGCGAGGACGGGTGTCGGACCGTGGTGCCCCTGGCGCCCTGGGCGGCCGCCCTGCTGGCGGCGGGCGCGGCCGCCGACGCGCGCGCGGCCGCGGCGCGTGCGGCCGCCGCGGGCGCGGCCGGTGCGGCCGACGGTGCCGCCCCGCCGCCGTCGCCGCCGCCGCCGCCCGGGGCGGACCGGCCGCCGCCGGCCGCGACCGTGGCCGCCATCGCGGAGGCTTCCGCCCTGGCGCGCAGCCTTCGGCGGCGGCTGCTGCGGCGGCTGACGGACGGCCCCCGGTGCGGGTAGAGAGATTGGAGAGATAGAGGAGCAGTTTTTTCCCCCCCTCTGCAGGCACAAGACCACGACACCACCAACAATGCGCCCCAACACGCGCCCACACAACACACACACACACGCACAGCAAATGAATTCGAAAAATCAACAGGGAGGAGGCCATAAGGCCAATAGGAAAGGAAGGGAAAGGAAAATGATGACAAAAAAAGCAGTGAGAACACAAAGAACGATCCCCTCTCACCCGTGCCGCTGGCCAAACGCGCTCACGGGAGGGGCCACAGGAGTCGTGTCCGGGGCGCCCCCAAACACGCCCAGCCGGGGCGGGGTCGCCTGGCCGGAGGCGGCAGAAGTGGTCGCTGCCGGAGCCGCGCCGCGTCTTCTGTCCTCCTCCTCCTCCGGCAGGCCTGGCGGCAGCGGCGGCGGCGACGGCTGGGGCGGCGAGAAGGCCGACCCGGGCAGGGTGGGCGTGCCCTGCGCGCTCCCCTGGCCGCCGCCGCCGGGCCCGCCGCTGGTCAGGCCGAACGCGGAAGTCGCGGCGCCGGCCCGGCCGTACGGCCCGGTCTCGGACGTCGGCCGCGCGCTGGGCGGCCCGGGCGTCGTCGGCTGCTGCGGCTGCCGCCCCGGCGGGGGCGGGGACCGCCCGTCGCCGCCCGCCTCGCCCGAGAGCGAGGCCAGGCGGGGCACACCTGGCCGAAGGGATGCCGCCCGGCTCAGGCCGCCGCCGCCGCCGCCGCCGTCCAGGTCGGTCGACCAGCCCCGCCCGCTGGCCAGGGGCGTGCCGATGAAGGAGCCGGAGCCGCCGCCGCCGCCGCCGCCGCCGGACCGCGCCGCGGCGGCCGCTTCCGCGAGGGGCGTCAGGGCGCGCACCAGCTCGCCCGCGGTCGGCCGGGCGGCCGGGTCGGCCGCCCAGCAGGCATGCATGAGGGCACCGTACTCGGCGGGCACGTCGCCCGCCAGCGCCTCCGGCCGGGCGCCCTGGAACGCGACCTTGTAGAACAGCGACGCGGCGGGCACGCCCGCGAAGGCGGTCCGGCCGGACCACAGCTCCCACATGACCATGCCGAGGCTGTACACGTCGGCCGCGGGCGAGCACCGCCCCTCCCGGATGAGTTCGGGCGGCATGAAAGCCAGCGTCCCGAAGTTGAGCGTGGACGCGTGCGTGGCCTTGGCGTCCAGCACACGGGACAGCCCGAAATCGGCCAGCTTGCACACCCAGCCCCGCCCCGCCGGGTCATCGCCCAGGGACTTGAGCAGCACGTTGGGCGGCTTGACGTCGCCATGGACGACGCCGACGGAGTGCAGGTAGGCCAGGCCGGACGCGATGTCGCGCAGGCAGGCGTAGATGATGGCCAGGTCGGGCGGGCGGGGCGTGGGCGGCGCGGGAGAGGAGGGCGAGGGGGACGGGGACGGGGCGGGAGGGGGAGGGGCGGGCGGGGGCGGGGAGGGCGACGTTGCTGCTGCTGCCGCCCCGCCATTCCCGCGCACCCGCAGCCGCCCCCGCCGGTTGGCGGCCTCCAGGTTGCCCCGGTCGCAGTACTCCAGCACGATCCAGGTCTCGTCCAGCTCGCCGGGCGAGGGGCCAATGCCGTCCGGGTCGGCGGCCGAGGAGGAGGAACGACGGCGGCGGCGGCGCGAAAACAGGCGGGCCAGGCGTGAGGCGGTCGAGGCGCGGCCGCCCCCCCCCCCTCCCTGCCCGCCCTCCCCGCCCCGCCCCGAAATGGCGACGTGGATGACGTCGTAGGTCGCCACCACGTTGGGGTGCTGCAGGGACAGGGAGAGGCGGGCCTCCCGCTCGACCGCGGACGCGCCGGAGGGGGCGGCGGCGGGCGGGGCGGGCGGGGCGGGCGGGGCGGGCGGGGCGGGCGGGGCAGCCGGGGCGGGCGCGCTGCCGCCCGCGCTGCCGCCCGCCGCGGCCGCCGCGGCCGCTGCTTTCGCCCCCGCGGCTTTCGCCCCCTCCCGCGCCGCCGCCGCCGCCGCCGCCGCCGCCGCCGCGCCCGCCGCCTTGATGACCTTCACCGCCACCAGCGTGTCGTGCCACCGCCCCCGGTAGACGGCGCCGGAAGAGCCGGCGCCCAGCAGGGCTTCCAGCGCGACGTCCGAGGCCGTGCCGGCGGGGCGCCGGCGCACGACGGTCGAACCTCCAAGGCCAAAGGCCGAGCTGCTGCCCGCCTCCTCATCGCCGTCGCCGTCGCCGCCCGGCCCTTCCCTCCTCCGCCCGCCCGGCACCCACCCGGGCGGCGGGTCCCCCCCCCCAAAGCCCAGGGCCAACAGGGCCGCCACGTCGCCGCCCGCGCACAGGCACAGGCCCGCCATGATCGTGCCTGACACGCCCGGCGAGGCGGCCAGCAGGATGAGGACGCCCGCGGGGATGGCGGCGCAGCAGGCGGCCGCGGCGGCCCCTCGGGCCAGCCAGTCGGACCGGGCCAGGACCAGCCCCCCCACGCCCAAGGCGGCCACCTGGGGCAGGAGGACGGCCAGCCAGGCCGGGTTGCGGCCGCCGACGGGGGACACCTCATTTGTCGAGGACGTGTCAAAGGTGCCGACAGCACAGATGGCGACGCCCACGCCCGCGGCCGCCAGGACCAAGGCCGCGCCGACCCGGGCGGCCCGGGCGACGCGCAGGGGGGCGCCGGGTGGGAGAGGCGGGTCGATGCCCAGCAGGGCGGCCGCCCCGCCGTCCGCCAAGGCCGCCGCCAGGGCCGCCCCCTTCCAAGCCACGCCGGCCGCGGCCGCGGACGCGCCGCCGCCCGCGCCGCCCTGGAAGAAGGTCATGTACCCCCCGCCTCCGCCCACCGCGCCCGCGGGCGCGGCGGCGGCGGCGGCCGTGCCCGCCAAGGGCCACCAGACTTGCCAGATGGCGGCCTGGGCGGCGGCCGCGGCCAGGCCGGCCGCCGCCAGGCGCCCTCGGCCAGTGATGCAGGCCAGGCGGCCGGTGGGCGAGGCGGCCAGGGAGGCACACGCAAAGGACGCGGCCAGAGTCTGCAGCCCGGCCGTCCACCACCGCATCATGTCCCGCCCGGCCCAGCCGTGGCCGGCGACCAGGGAGGCGACCATGGCGAGCGCGGCCGCGGCCGCGACGGACACGCAGGCGGCCGCGGCCGCGGTGATGAGGCGGGATGAGGCGGCGGGGGGAGGGGGGGCTCCTGAGGGGGTGGCGACCGTGGTGGCCTTGGGCGTGCCCTCCCGACCAGGCCCTGCTCCCTCGGCATCGCCCAGGCCGTCGGCGGGCGTGATTCCGCCGGGCGCGGGCGCCGCCGGCGTGCCGCCCGGGCGGGCCCTGGGCCGTGCAGAGCCGGCCGCGCCGATGAGGAGCAGGTTTCCCGCGACCGCCGCGAAGTTGCCTGCGTTTTTGGGTGGGGAGGGCAATTTGCCGGGTGCGGCATGGCGTGAGGGGCCTGGTGCGCGTTGCGCGAGCGGGGGTGCGGGTGCGGGGGTACCCCCAGGCGGGGCGCGGCGGGGCGTGACCGGCTAGATGCGGCGCGCCACCCCTCGGCCCTCTTCTTCCTCTCTCTCTCTCCTGCCTCACCTATGGTCGCTGCCCGGGCACGCCCATCGGGCAGCAGCTCCCGCGCGCCCGCCGCCTCGAACACAAACTGCAGCGGCACGAGGCAGGCCAGGGCGGCGACGGCGGGCACGGCCACCGCGCCCGGGTGCACAAAGAGCGCGGCGGCAGTCAGGGCCAGGGTCACGCCCTGGAAGGCGACGTGCACGAACCAGAAGGGCGTGCGCAGGGGTTCGTCGCGGGTGGAGGCCAGCACCGCGGGGGCGCCAAACAGGGCGGCCAGGGAGCCCCCGGTCGCGAGGGCGAGGGCCGCCCCAGACCACACCAAACGAGCGGTGAGGCGAACGCGGATGCCGCCCTCCGTGCCGCCGCCGCCGTCACCGCCGCCGCCGCCGCCCGCGAGGACGGCGGGCATCGCGGTGGTGTGTGTGTTTTTGTGTGCTTGTGTTTGTGTTTGCGTTTGTGGTTTGTGTGTGTGTTTGTGTGTGTGCGTACACGTGTGTGGGTTGTGTGCGCGGGCGCGGCACGGTCGCCGCCCCCCGTGCCCCCGCAGGAAAGAGTCTCGGTGAGTGTTTTTTTCTGTGTCCCTGAGAAGAAAGGAAACGCGAACGCAACAACGCGCAACGCGCGTCATCATCCTCACATGCACCCCCTCATCCATTTTTCACCCCCGCGCGCGCCCTCTCCTCCACGCACGCCACACACCCACGCCATGCGTCCCACCTGGTGGACCCTGGTCACTCGCCTGGACCGCCGGCAGCGGCGGCCGGTGCCGGGCGCCGCCGGGTTTCGCGCCCTTTCCTCAGGCCCGCCCCTGCCACCGGCCTCAGCAGGCCCGCTGCCCTCCTTCGCTTCCAGCCTGGCCGCTGGCGTGGCGTCCCTGGCGTCGGCCGGCCCCGCCGCGGCCAGCAACGTCACGCCCGAGTCCCTGGTCGACGCGGCGGCGGCTCGCCTGGCGTCGGCCGGCCCCGCCGCGGCCAGCAACGTCACGCCCGAGTCCCTGGTCGACGCGGCGGCGGCTCGCCTGGCCCGCGCTTGGGCGGTGGGGTCCCTGTCCGATGCGGACGGGGATGCGCTGCTGCGGGCGGCCCGTGACGGCGCGGCCGAGGCGAACATGCGGCGTTTGACAGGGTCTGCCCTGAGCGCTCTGGATGGTTTCCCGTTCGTCCTCTCGCCCCGCCTGGCCGTCGCGGGCGTGCCCAGCCCCGCCAGCCCGCCTGGGCAGCGCTTTGTCTGCGTCTCCGACGCGTCCGTCGTGGCCCGCGCCCGCAGCGCCGGCCTGCTGCCCCTCGCGGCCGCCGCCTGGGAGCCCGGCGCGCCGGGCGTGGCGGGCGGCGTGTGCGTCCCCGCGTCGCACCGGCCCGCCGCCGCCCGGGCGGCCGAAGCGGCGGCCGCGGCGGGTGCGGCCCCGCCCTGGGTGGGGACCGACTCTGACGCGCCCCGTGTCACCTGCCTGCCCGGCGGCGGCGGCGTGGCGGCGGCCTTGGCGGCTGGCGTCGGGTGCGCAGGCGTGGCCGCGGACGCGCTGGGCACAGCCCGCCTGGCGGCCGCCTGGACGGGCACGGTGGCCTTCCTGCCCAGCCCGGGGCGACTGGGGCGGTCAGGCTTCATCTCGACCATTGGCGCCCGCCTGGACGCGCCCGCCCTGGCGGCCCGGGGCGTGGCGGACGCGGGACTGCTGCTGGGGCTGCTGCAGGAGGGAGAGGAGGAGCAGGGCGGCCGGGCCAGTGCCGCCGCCGCCCGCGTCCCGCGCCCGCCCCCGCCCTGCCCCGGCGCGGCCGCCCTGCTGGCCCTGGCCTCCCACCGGCCGGCGGACTTGGCGGCCGCCTCCCTGGCGCACCTGGTGCATGTCCTGCTGACGGGCGAAACACATGGCGCGGCGGGGCGGGCGGCGGGGTGGCGGGGCGGGGGCGGAGGCGGGGTCGGCGGCGCTGCCGACCACCCTCCTCTCACCGGCCTGCGGGTGGCCGTGCCTGAGGCGGACGGGTCGGGCGCCCTGCTGGCGCCGTCCGCACAGGCCGCCCTGCGCTCGGCGGCCGACGCCCTGCGCGCCGCGGGCGCGTCCGTCTTCCCCGTGGCCGGGCCCCGCTTCTTCTCGCCGGCGGGCGTGGGCGCCGCCCACACGCTGGCGACCGCGGCCGCGCTGGCGAGCGCACGCATACACGGGGCGGGCGACCCGACCTACCCCCTGCCCGGGCTGGTGCTGGCGGAGGGGGCAGCCTTCACTCCCTCCTCCTCCACCTCGCCGTCATCCCTAGCCCAGGCTGTCGCGCACGCGGTGTGTGAGGCCCGGGCCCGGGCGGGCGCGCCCCCGCCGGGCAGCCCGGAGGTGGAGGCCGCCGCACGGTGGGCGCGCGGGGTCGCCGCTCGCACCGCCCGCTCCCTGTTTGCCGACGGCACCGCGCACGCCGTCCTGGCGCCGGCGGCCCTGGGGCCGGCGCCGACGGTGGCGGACGCCGCGCACGCCCCTCGGGCGTGGGTGGCCGCCACGGACGCCCTGGCCGCGCCGGGCACGCTGGGCGGCCTGCCGACCGTGGTGGTGCGGGGCGGGGTGTGCGACGAGACGGGCCTGCCGGTGGGGGTGGCCCTGCACGCGGGGCCCGGGCGGGACGCGGTCGCGCTGGCGTGTGCTGTTCAAGTCCATGGATGTTAAGCGCCTGCATGTGGGTCGCGGCCAATGTGCGCAAGCGGCTCGGGCGCGCCCGCCTCCGGGCAGGGCGGGGGCGTGGGTGGTGGTGCAGGGCCAGGAGACCAGGCCGCCTGAGCGGCGGGGACAACTGTAATTGTTTGCTTGAACTGTAACTGGTACAAGGACTCCGGCAGGGGCGTGTCGGGCGCGGCCGCCCACACAAACAGGCGCTGCCTGGACTGCGGGGCACGCCGTAGTTTGCCCGCGTTGGGGCGGGCCGAACCGGGCCTGGTAGCCCACCGCCGTCAGGGAGGCCTGGACCAGGCCAAACGTGGCAGCCTGGTCCTGTCGTGTGAGGCAAAGCTGCTCACGTTTTCCAACGAGGTAGTACCGGGGTCGGTAGACGTCGGTGTACGGCAGGAAGGTCTTGATGGAGTGAGTTCAGCGCGGCGGCAGGAAGCAGCGGGGTGTAGTGAGGAGAGTGGGGTTGCCCTGGAGAGAGAAGAGAGAGCGAGAGAGAAGCAAAGCACACCTCCGTTGTCTCCTCCTTTCCACAGCACCCAACCCGCGCGGGACTACTCTCTGTGCCGTACATGCGCCGGGCCGCCAGCACCGCCCTGGCCCGGGTGACCGGGAATTGCCCGCTCGCGCCCTGGGCGAGCGGCCTCAGCCCGACCCGCGGCGGCGACGCATCGCCGTCGGCGCCGCCCTCCTCCCCTTCCTCCTCTCCCTTCGGCCAGGCCCGGCGCGGCAACTTCACGACTCCACCCCGCTGGTACAAGGAGGCGAGCGTGCGGCCGAGCGAGGTGAGGCAATGGAAGGGAAGGGGAAGGGAACAGAGGGAGGTCGGCGGCGATGCGAGAGAGCGCAAACAGGGCCCGCTGCCGTTTTCTCCGACCTCGCACATCAACAATTTTCCATCCATCCCCCTTTTTCATCATTAGTCCTCCGGCTACGCGGTCACCCTGGACGGCCGATCCCTGGCCACCCCCGCCCGTAAGCCCCTGGTCCTGCCCACCCGCGCCCTGGCCCTAGCCATCGCGGCGGAGTGGGGGTGGCAGGCCGGGCGGGTGCGCCCCCACACCATGCCGCTCATGGGCCTGGCCGCGACTGCCATTGACGACCCCAAGCCCGCGGGCGCGGTGGTCGCCACGCTCCTGGACTACCTGCACACGGACGCGGCCCTGTGCCTGCCCGGCGAGGCGGGCACGCCCCTGGGCGACGCGCATGCGGCCGCCTTCGGCCCCGTCACGTCCTGGGCGGCCGACCGGTTTGGGGCGCCCTTCCGCCCGTCCTCCTCCATCTTCGGGGCCGCCCAGCCGGCCGCCGCCCTGGCGGGCGTGCGCGACTACCTGCTGGCCCTGGACCGGTGGGAGCTGGCCGCAGCCGCCGCGGCTGCCGGCACCTGCAAGTCCGTCCTGCTGGGCCTGGCCCTGGTGGAGGGCGCGGTCGCCGTCCCCGCCGCGGTCGCGGCCTCCCGCCTGGAGGAGGAGGTGCAGGCGGCGGAGTGGGGGTGGGTGGAGGGCGGCCACGACCTGGACGCCGCCGGCGCGGCCGTGGCCGTGGCCGCGCCCGCCGTCTTTGTTCGCCTCGCCCGCCACCGCCCGCACAAGGAGCGCGGGAGTGACGGGTGATGAGAGATAGGTGCGGCCCTCCCATTTTTTCCTTGTTAAGACCACACCACTACCACAATTCTTCTCTCTCTCTTCACGCCCGGTGCGGCGACGCAGCGCCCGCACCCCTGTACCCCTACACCCTCCTCCTCCGCCGGGACACCGCCGCCCAGGCACAGGCGGCCCCGCCCACCAGCCACAGCCCCCCCCGCCCCACCCCCTCGGCCGACAGCAGCAGCAGCGGCGGCGGGCGGACCGCGCCCGACACCAGGTGGCCCCCGCAGGCCAGGTCGGCCACAGGCTCCACCGCGCCCGCCAGCATGGCCAGTCCCCCCATGGCCGGGCTCAGCCCCGTGCCCGTGCGGGAGCAGGCCAGCCAATTGTAGACGGACCGGGCGCAGGCCAGGGAACAGGCCCCGGGCGGGCCCGCCCCGGCCACCCAGGCCCCGTGCTCCCGGCGCAGGGCGGCGGGCCCGGCCAGGCGGGCCCAGTCCGCCCCGCACGCGTCCGCCAGCATCGCGCCCGGGTCGGGCAGGGAGGCGGCCGCCCGGGCCGTGCGCGCCAGGGCGAGCGGGTCGCAGGCCAGGCGCCCTGCGGCCAGCTCCAGGTGCCAGTCCGCGGGCACGGCCGGCCGGGCGGCCGGGTCAACCAGGGGTAGGGCGGGCGGCGGGTCCGGGGCGTCGCCCCCGCCCTTCAGCCCTGCGTACGGCCGGTATTCCCCGGCGCTGACTACGCCCACGCAGTGGCGGGACGCGCCCGCCGCGGACGCGGGGTGGGCGGCCAGGAAGGCGATGCACATCTCGTCGTCGCTGCCCAGGCCGCCGTGGACGGCCTCCGTCCGGTTCAGGGAGGAGTACACGCACGTCGTCGCCAGGACGTCGCCCGGCAGGACGCGGACGGCCGGCGACAGGGCGACGTAGTGCGTGGCGGCGTAGGAATAGCCGACGGCGGCGCCCAGGGACGCGACGGTGTCCCAGGTGACCCCGCCGCTCCCGCCGCCTTCCCCCGCCGCCGCCTGCCGGGGCCGCAGCAGGGACACGCCCTGCGCCCGCCCCAGCTTGTGCATGTGAGGCAGGAAGGCGAAGACGGAGACCCCCCCCGTCGGTCGGGGCAGCCCAAGCAGGCGCGCCCTGGCGACCGCCCACCGGGAGGGCACCCCCAACTGCGGGCGGCAGGTGGAACCCACATACCACGCCCCCCGCCCGGGCGGCACCGCGCCCACGCCGTGCGAGATGGGGCCCGCCCACAGCAGGGCGGCCTCGCCATCCCGCAGGCGGGGCGTGATGTGGAGGCGGACGCCCGTGCGGTCCGCCACCGCGCGCCGGGTGCGCTCGCCCGCGCCGTTGAGGGGCGGCGTGTGGTAGTGCGTGCCCAGCCGAAACGACAGGACGGGGCCGGCCGTGCCGCGGCCGTACCGCAGGCCCGCCCCTGCGGGCAGGCGGTGGACGGGCTCCCCGCCTGCCGTCCACACGTAGACGGCCTCCCCGCACACGGGTGAGGTGGCGGCGTTGGGCGTCTCCGCCTGGACGCCGGGGACCGGGGCCAGGCCACGGCACAGCGCAAAGTCGAAGTGGTGCAGTGCGCCGTCGGCCGCGCCGTCCAGCAGGGGCTCGATGGCTGTGATGTCGTAGGCGGCGGCAGACAAGGGCCGCGCATCCCCGCCCGGGCCGGGCGGGAGGTTGAAGGACAGGGCGCCGTACGTCGTCGTCTGGTTGCCTGGGACGACAAAGGGGGTGGCCGGGCGGAAATCGGCAAAAAAGGCGGCGCCCGTCGGGTCGGACGGGTCCCGAGTGACGACGGCGGTCTGGAGAAAGTGAGGATCCGGCCCGGCGCCGGCCTTGTCATCCTTGTTGCACACGTCCGCGCGCCGGCGCAGGCCGGGCGGCGGGGCCGGGTCGCGGATGGCGGGGTGGGACGCGACGAGGATGGATGGATCGACGACAGCAGCACTGGCCGGCGACCACTCGCAGCAGGGGTCGCCCAGTTCCTCGCCGTTGGTCAGGCCGTCGCCGTCCGAGTCGGCCAGACAGAGGGCGCGGGACCAGACGAAGCCGGCCTTGGCGAAGGCCTGTCAGGAGAGGGAGAGGGAGAGGGAGAGAGGGGGGGGGGGGGGGGGGGGGAGGTTGGAAGACGCCGCGAAAACGGGCCCCGCCCCCCCCCCCCCGCCCCCCCCCCCCCCCCCCCCCCCCCCCCCCCCCCCCCCCCCAAACACACACCGGGG
>Ga0114918_10002322_pt1 | contig 17060 bp, 18 predicted proteins | sample LantaG_FD_87015 | JGI IMG/M metagenome (GOLD analysis project Ga0114918, IMG submission 87015) | Deep subsurface microbial communities from Baltic Sea to uncover new lineages of life (NeLLi) - Landsort_02402 metaG | ecosystem: Environmental > Aquatic > Marine > Oceanic > Sediment | place... | reverse complement strand
TGAATCCCGGCACCTCCACCATGAACCATTCGTTTTGTACCACTCGCTATCGCTCAGGTACAAAACTCAGGTTCATGGCACGGCCATAATATGAAAAAGGCCAGGAAGAATGGTTCATGCCCTAAACCCGAACGAAGAGTATAATACTCCCCAATTTTTGGACCGGTAGTTAAGGTGGAAAATGGTGGATAATGCACGTAACTACAGGAGGTTTGAAAATGAGCAAAACGAGAAAACAGTTCAGCAAGGAATTCAAAGCGAAAGTGGCATTTGAGGCATTGAAGGGAGCCTCTCCCCAATCTTTTTGGCCAAAAGACTTGCTGAAAAACTTCAATGTACAATCAAGTATATCGTCAATTTTTTTGCAAGTCTTTCGCCTCAAAAATCTTAATGTTCTTCATCCATGTTCTAATGCAATACATGGGTTTAATGAAATTTGATGATAAATATTTCGCAAAATTCGAATTCACGAAATAACAGATTGACACAAATCTTAAGAATTTCAGTATATCTTCAAGACCTCTGCACGGCTACTTCTTCGTCATTCTGAGCCCTTCTCATCCGTCATTCTGAGTCCGCCGAAGGCGGGGCGAAGAATCTCTTTTTAAGCGGGATTCTTCACTCGGCTTTGCCTCGTTCAGAATGACGGATGGGAAGAAGCGGTGATTGCGCAGAGGTCTTTCTTCTTCTGAAAAAGTTTTACCGGACATCTGTGTTTTTACCCCGATTGAATAGGGCGTTGTTTCTGAGTATTTTTTTACCTAATTAAATGGGAGACGTCCCTATTTAATTTATTTTGCTATGGTGGGATATTTGTGATATTCTGAATTTATGAAAGGTGGAGTATCTTTTTGTAGGATATTTATTAATAGTCTGCTTGTTACCGGGATGACGATAGGGGCGGGGATACTGGCGCTTCCTATAAAAACCGGAATGGCTGGGGTAATTCCGTCGCTTGTAAGTATTTTTTTGGTGTGGGTACTTATGGTGGGTACGGCAACGGTTTTTGTTTATAAATTTACTCACTCCAAAACAAGATCCCGCGATTATCCCACACTTTTTCAGGATGAATTGGGGACAAAAGGCAGATGGGTAAGTGTTTTTGGTTACCTTGTAAATTATTATGGAATTTTGGTGGCTTATCTAACCGGCGCCGCCGCAATATTGGTAACCCTGGTGCCGCTTAATATTACGGGCCACATGTGGATGGTTATCTTTTTTACTGTTTTTACGGGGCTTGCTCTTCTTGGAGCGGATAGAGCTAAAAACGCGAATGCCGTTATTATGATAGCCATGATAGGATCTTTTGGGGTGCTTCTTTATTTGACGGGAAAGCAGATCGATGTTAACCGTTACATTCATCAAGAATGGTTATTTGTCCCTTCCATAATTCCCATAATAGTTGTTGCCTTTGCTTTTCATAATGTTATACCTTTTATTTGCAAAAATTTAGATGGAGATCGAAGTGCTTCATTTAAAGCGGTACTTTTGGGAAGTTCCATTGCGGTCGTTATGAACATCGTGTGGATGCTGGCGGTTGTGGGGGCGCTTCCTCTTGGCGGACCCGGTAAGACGACTATATTTAGCGCTTTACAACATGATTATCCCGCTACAATTCCTCTATCTTTGGCGTTACATTCTAAAATGATCACGGCCGCGGGGATGTTTTTCGCGCTTACTGCCATAGCTACTTCGTATATTCCGACAACTGTCGCCCTCAGGGGATTTATGAAAGGACTTCTATCTCTTCATTTTAAAAACCCGAATAAATATGTTGTATTTTTGCTCGCGTTCGGGCCGCCTTTTTTTGTCGCGATGGTATATCCGAATGTTTTTATAAAAGCAGTAGATCTCGCGGGAGGTTTTGGGGTTTTGATAGTTTTTGGGATATTGCCTAGTCTTATCATGATAAAAATCGCAAGAGGCGAAGGGAAACTTTTAAAGGCGGTAGCGGCTGTCATGATAATATGTTTTTCATTTTTAATGGTCTGTGAAATCGCGCATGAAACAGGTCTTCTTAAATTGAGTTCGTCAAAAGAATATTGGCGTGTGGCGCATTCCGGTAAATAAAGCGCTCTTTGTGTTATTAAAAAAAACGTAGGTATGATTTTTGAAAAGTTGGCAATAAGGGAGTGGTTCCTATTTAGGGGGAGGAATTCAATATGCCTAAGAAAATACTTATTATCGAGGATCGTTCTACAATGTTCGCGGGGCTGAAAGACACACTTGAAAAAGAAGGACATCACGTTTTATTAGCAGAGACAGGGGAAGACGGTGTGAAAAGAACGAAAGACGACAATCCTGATCTGGTAATTATTGATACGTTGCTTCCGGGGATTGACGGGTTTGAAGCGTGCAGGAGGATTAAAAATGCCGTAAACCGTACGAGTCCGAAAGTTATCATCGCGACAGGGGATATCGATGAGGTAGATGTCGAAAAAGCTCTGGAAGCGGGAGCAAGCGATTTTTGCGCGAAAACAAGTGATTCTTCACATTTGATCACAGCGGTTAAGGGACTTATTGGGGGGGAATGAATATGTCTGAGAAAAGGCAAAATAAAAAAAGAAATATGATGAAACCGCTTGAAGAAGTAAAGATCTTGCGCGCAAGGGTAGCCGAACTTGAGGGTCTCGGCGTTCTACACGAAAAAGCGGAAAAAGAGATAAAAGAGATCAAAGAGGAATTGGCAAAGCGGAGTTGGACTCTTAAAAAAACAAGCGAAACGTTGAGAGCGCTATACAGAGAACTGGACCAAAAGAATCAAAAACTTGAAAAATTCGATAAATTGAAATCACAATTTGTCGCTAACGTGTCACACGAATTTAAAAATCCGCTGTTTGTGGTTAGTGAATCGTTGAGTATTATTCTTGACGGGCTTATGGGTAAAATAAATACGGAACAGGAAAAAATTCTTAAAGTGGGGAAAAATAATGTGGACCGTTTGCTTCGTCTGGTTACGGATATGCTGGATCTCTCCAAAATAGAAGCCGGTAAAATGGAAATGAGGAGAGAGAGGTTTGATATGGCCAAATTAGTGGAGGATGTATTAACAAATTATGAAGGAGAAATCTTAAAGAAAGAGATTGTTCTTAAAAAAAACATTTCACGCCGCGCGAATTTAATTTGGGCGGATAAAGATAGAATGAGTGAAGTAATAATAAATCTTCTAAGTAATGCCGTAAAATATACTCCGTCAAAGGGAAATGTCGATGTTAAGTTTGAGTGGACAAAAGAAGAAGGCCGTTTTGAAATATCGGATACCGGTTCCGGTATCCGAGAACAGGATTTAGGTAAAATATTTAATAAATTTGAACGAATTAGTGATGAAAAACAGGAAGGCACGGGGCTTGGTCTTTCAATAACCAAAGATATTGTAGAACTTCACAAAGGAAAAATATGGGCAGAAAGCGAAATAGGAAAAGGAAGTAAATTCATTTTTGTTCTGCCGAAAGACCTTCGCAGATGAACAACCCTCGCCGGCAATTTCGTTGGCGGAACATTGTATCGAAAATTCGTAAGGGCACGGTATGCCGTGCCCTTTTAATCCTTTATTAGGATTTCTTTTTGTAGTAGAATAAACTCCCGGATAACAGAAAAGAGTGGATCATATGGGTATAAAGAATATCAATCACATTAATATCGTGGTTTCAGATTTGGAAAGGTCGGTTAATTTTTATACCGAAATTTTAGGGTTTAAAGAAATCCGGCGTGCAAAACTCGAAGGCGATTGGATCGAGAAGGTTGTGGGGCTAAAGGATGTTGAAGCTGAGGTTGCTTATGTCTCGGCCGCGGAAGGAGATTTGCGGATAGAACTTTTGCGTTATATTTCTCCCCAAGGCGAAACGATTGATATTAATTCGTGTTCAAACACGATCGGTGTGAGGCATATCGCGTTTCAAGTTGAAGGAATTTACGCTCTCGCGGAAAAGCTTAAAGAAAATGGCGTCAAAGTTATAAGCGAACCGGTTAAAGTTCCCGCGACCACAATCAAGCACGATGAAGGGTATAAAGTGTTATGTTATTTCTTGGACCCCGACGGAGTAATTTTGGAACTGGCAGAATACATACCGTTTCATGGAACTTCGTAGGGGCGCGGTTTCCGCGCCCTTTATCGATATTTGGTCGGTAAAGAAAATGGCGGACACTTGGAATCGCCCCTACGAATTGAACAGGAAAGAGCGGTGACCCCCGCCCCTGCGAGGTTGTCAAAGGGTGTTTAAGGGACAGAGGAGAGATGAAAATGGCGGACACGGTTAGAGGTGCGGATGTACGGGATGTTCGCACTGCGCTTAGACAGTATTGGGGATATAATTCGTTTTTGCCTTTGCAGGAGGAAGCGATTTCTTCCGTCTTGAGGGATGAGGACAGTTTGACGGTGCTTCCTACCGGGGGCGGTAAATCGTTATGTTTCCAGCTTCCGGCATTGTTAAGGAAAGGTATGGCTGTCGTGGTTTCGCCTCTGATCTCTTTAATGAAAGATCAGGTAGACACGCTTAAAGATATGGGTATGGCGGCCGCCTTATTGAATTCAAGTTTAACCGCCGCTCAACAAAGTTTAGTGATAGAAGAGATCCGGCAGGGCAAAATAAAACTTTTGTATATATCTCCGGAACGTTTACAAAACGAGGAAACGATAGATCTATTAAGCTCTACTAAACTTTCTTTTTTTGTAATTGATGAAGCGCATTGTATCAGCCATTGGGGTCATGATTTTAGAGAAAGCTATCGTAATCTTTGGATGATAAAAGATATCTTTCGTCCGGTGAGTGTGCACGCGTTTACCGCGACTGCCACGCGTCTTGTGCAGGAAGACATAGTAAAACAGTTAAGGTTTACCTCTCATAAAATGCATATCGGCAGTGTGGATCGGCCGAATTTAACTTATCGCGCGGCGCCGCGCGGACAGCTGTTGAAACAGATCACGCAAATTTTAGATAAACATGATAACGAAGCGGGAATTATATATTGTCTGCGCCGTAAAGATGTTGACGAGCTTTCGGCAAATTTGAAAGGTTTAGGCATTCACAATGTTCGTTATCATGCCGGGATGTCGGACGAAGAGCGCCGTCTCGCGCAGGAGATGTTTTCCCGCGAAAAAGTTGATGTGATCGTCGCGACAATAGCGTTTGGTATGGGGATTGACCGTTCCAATATACGGTTTATCGTTCACGCGGGTATGCCGAAAAGTATTGAACATTATCAGCAGGAAACCGGGCGCGCCGGGAGGGACGGCTTGCCCGCTTTTTGCTATATGTTTTATGGAGGAGCCGATTATCGTTTGTGGAGTTTTTTCGCGGAGAAGTCTTCCGAACGGGAAACCATGATGAAAAAGATAGGCGCGATGTATAATCTCTGCACACGTCCCCAATGCCGGCATAAGGTGCTTGTAAATTATTTTGGACAAACGTACGAGAGGAGTTCTTGCGGGGCGTGTGATTATTGTTTAAATGAACTTGATATGGTTACTGAAGCGCTTGTTATCGGACAGAAAATATTGTCGTGTGTCGACAATGTTCGGCAAAGAAATTACGGATTCGGGGCGACGCACATAGCGAATGTTTTGCGCGGTAAAGTGACGGATAAGATAGAAGCTCTCGCGCATGATAACTTGCCGGTTTTTGGTGTCATGCGGGACGAGTCCGATAATTTTATCAGGCATATGATAGAACAATTGATAGGGCAGGGGTTTCTTGAGAGAATTGGCGAGTATTCTACTCTTAAAGTAACAAGCATTGGGGAAAGCGTTTTGACCGGAAAAACGATACCAATATTGGCAAAACCAATACTCGCGGCAAAAAAGAAAGATAGCGCCGGAAGAGCCAGAAAAAGAAAAGAGATAGAATGGGGAGATATCGACCAAGGATTGTTTCAAGAACTTCGAAAAAAAAGAACTTTTCTCGCGCAGGAAAAAGGTGTTCCGGCATATATCATTTTCAGCGACAAAACTTTGCGTGACATCGCCGCGAGAAAACCTAAAACCATTGAAGCTTTTGCCGATATGTACGGCGTAGGCGAAAATAAACTAAAGTCTTACGCGAATATTTTCATTCAAGTCGTTAAAAATAACGAATAGGAAGTTTGTCTCTATTGATTTAAAGCGAAGGGAAAGAGGTATGTTGGAAGTTAAAAATTTTTCAGTTGAAATTGAAGGCCGGCAGGTTCTTAAGAACTTAAACCTTAAAATAAACAAGGGTGAAGTTATGGTTCTTTTTGGACCGAACGGGAGCGGGAAGTCCACTTTAATAAAAGCGATCATGGGTTTTGGCGGCTATAAGGTCAAAAGCGGTGAAATTATACTTAATGGAAAAAACGTTAAGAAACTTACCCTTGACGAGAGAGCAAAGCTCGGCGCGGGAATAATGTTTCAACATCCGCCCAAGGTAAGCGGTGTCAGGCTCAAGCAGGTCGCGGACTTTCTATGTGAAGACAAAAATAAGATCGAAGAACTGGCGAAAGATCTTTTGCTTGAAACGCATTTGGAACGGGATATGAATTTATCTTTTTCCGGCGGGGAAATGAAAAGATCGGAATTGTTTCAGCTTGTGCTTCAAGACGCGGATATGCTTTTTCTTGATGAACCGGAATCGGGCGTGGATATCGAAAATATTTCCATAATGGGGAGGGTTCTTGACAGATATCTTTCAAAAAAAGATAAATCGGCGCTGATAATAACTCATACGGGTTATATCTTGGACTATATAAAAGCCGGGAGAGGGTGTCTTTTGATGGACGGTCAGCTTTGGTGTTACGGCAGAAATCCGAAGGTGATGTTCGAAGAGATAAAAAAAGACGGATATGAACATTGCAGGGAGTGTCATGGGAAAATTTGATTTTAACGAAAAAGATAAAGCCGCGATCGCGTCTTCCGGTATGGATTTTTCCGAACGCGCCCGCTCGGCAAGTTTTTTACAGCAGGATAACGAACTATGTTTTTCTAAAAGTCTTCAAAAGGGCGTAGAGATAATGACTATGGAAGAAGCTTTGGAAAAGGTACCCGAAGCGCGTAAATATTACGGAAAAGTTTTAGCGAGATTGAACAAAGAGTATCCCGAAAATACCTCCGGCGGATATTTTATCAGAATAAAAAAGGGGCATACGGTAGAATTTCCGATTCAGGCGTGCCTTTTTCTAAAGAGGAAGGGATTTAAGCAGAGAGTGCATAACTTGGTGATCGTGGAAGAGGGGACGAAAGCGTATGTCATAACAGGGTGCGCCGCTTCCGGAAGCGCGAAAGAAAGTTTTCATTTGGGGGTATCGGAGTTTTTGGTGAAAAAAGGGGGGTATCTTAATTTCACGATGATACATTCATGGAAAGAAGATATTTCGGTAAGACCTGTGAGCGCGGCTTTAGTCCGGGAGAACGCGAGCTTTATTTCCAATTATGTGTGTCTTAAACCTGTTCGGGAAATAATTATGTATCCGACAGCGGTTTTGGAAGGAGAAAATGCCCGGGCGAGTTTTAATTCGATGATACTATCGCATCCGGGCACTTTACAGGACATTGGTTCCAGGGTTCTTCTTAAAGCAAAAAATACGCGCGCTGAAATTATTTCAAGAGCGGTAAGTTTGGGAGGGGAAGTTATCGCGCGGGGAGACCTGAAAGCGGAGGCTAATAACGTAAAGGCGCATTTAGAGTGCCGCGGGCTGGTGATTTCAGAGAAAGGAACTATACATGCCGTTCCCGAGCTCGAAACAAACTATCGGGATGTTGACCTTTCTCACGAAGCGGCAATCGGGAAAATACGTAAAGAAGAAATCGAATATTTGTGTTCCCGCGGAATGACCGCCGAAGAAGCTCAATCAATTATCGTGCGGGGTTTTATGAATGTGGGAATGTTGTCATTACCGGAAATGCTGAAAAATGAAATGAAAAATTTGGAAGAAAAAACATTAAAAGAAAGTTTTTAACAAGAAAAAAGATTCAGTGATATTCAAAAAGGCGCGGTATGCCTTGCCCCTACGACAAAACACCAACCTCGTAGGTTGGTGTTTTGGTTGTGGTTTTTCATAAACGCGGATTATAGGGTATAATTTATCGTATCAAATGAAGCTTAAACGGGAATTAAAATTACTTGACGTGTTTTGTGTGGCGACGGGCGCGATGATCAGTTCCGGGCTTTTTATTTTGCCGGGTCTCGCGCATGCTTTAGCCGGACCGGCTGTTGTTGTGTCTTATGTTTTAGCGGGACTTTTGGCGATAACCGGGATGCTTAGCCAGGCGGAACTTGTCTCGGCTATGCCTAAAGCGGGCGGAGATTATTTTTATGTTACTCGGAGTATGGGACCGGCTTTGGGGACTATCGACGGCATATTAACTTGGTTGTCCGTATCTCTTAAGAGTTCTTTCGCGCTTCTGGGCATGGCGGCGTTTACCGCTTTGATCGTTAACATAGACATTCGCGTGGTCGGCGCCGCGTTATGTCTTTTTTTTGTCGCGGTTAATATCCTCGGAGTCAAAGGAGCCGGCAGATTTCAGGTTGTTTTTGTTGTTTTATTGATAGGATTGCTTTTGGTGTATGTCGTGAAAGGTTTATCGGCGATAGAAATGCGGAATTTCTCGCCTTTTATGCCCCATGGCGCGGTAGCGGTTATTTCTACGGCGGGGTTTGTGTTTGTTTCATACGGAGGTCTTTTAAAAGTCGCGAGTATCGCGGAAGAGGTAAAAAATCCAGGGAAAATCGTGCCGCTTGGTATGATACTTTCGCTTGCGGTTGTCGGGATTTTATACGCGGCGGTTGTTTTTGTTACGGCCGGTGTGTTAGGCGCGGGAGAACTTGATAATTCTCTTACTCCTATTTCTGACGGAGCTTTTGTTTTTATGGGGGAGACGGGCAGAATTGTTTTGGGCATAGCGGCGATTTTAGCGTTTGTTTCAACGGCTAATGCCGGAATAATGTCCGCTTCCAGATATCCTTTGGCTCTCAGTCGTGACAGGCTTTTGCCGCGTTTTTTTGAAAAAGTGAATAAACGGTTTCAAACGCCGATTATCGCTATTTGTGTTACAGGCGTGTTTATCGCGGCGGCATTGTTTCTTAACCTGACCATGCTTGTTAAAGTGGCGTCTCTTGTTTTGATTTTCACTTTTATTTTTTCATGTCTTTGTGTAATAGTAATGAGAGAAAGCGGAGTGCAGAATTATCAGCCCCGTTTTAAAGCGCCGCTATATCCGTGGATACAGATTCTTGGTATTTTAGGGTGTTGGGTCCTAGCTGTTAACATGGGAACGCAAGTTCTTCTTGTAGGGTCATTTTTATTTTTAGGCGGACTTCTTATTTATTGGGGGTACGGAAGAGCGCGGGCGAAACAGGATTTCGCGCTTTTGCATTTGATTGAAAAAATTACGGCGAAAGAGCTTATAGATTTTTCTCTTGAAGCGGAACTAAAAGAAATTATTCAGGAAAGGGATGAAATAGTAAAAGACAGATTCGATAAAGTAATCGAAGAAAGTATACTAATGGATATTTCGGGATCCGTGCATATGGATGAATTTTTTAGTCAGGTGGGCGAAAAAATATCAAAAAGGCTCGGAGTGGAGTCTTCTGCCATAAAGGAGCTTCTCATCAATAGAGAAGCCGAAAGCAGTACCGTCTTGGGACCGCATTTGGCGATACCGCACATTATTGTTAAAGGGACGCATACGTTTGTTGTTTTGCTTGCCAGGTGCAGTGAAGGGATCATATTCCCTCCGAAAAACAAGAAAGTATATACAGTTTTTGTTATCGCGGGAACAAAGGACGAACGTAATTTTCATTTAAGAGCCTTATCCGCGATCGCGCAAATCGTGCAGAATCCTCAGTTCGAAAAAAAATGGATGAAAGCGAAAAATAAAGAAGCGTTAAGAGACATAGTTCTTTTGGGTGAACGCAAGCGAAATTCGTAAGAACACGGAATGCCGTATTGTTACGACGTGGTTAACGGTGCGGGCACATTGCATGAGCGCGCGTACGAATTACAAAGGTATAGGCACCCCGCGTAGGGGCACATTGCATGTGCCCGCTTATGAATTATAAAGGTATAGGCATCCCGCGTAGGGACACATTGCATGTGCCCGCTTATGAATCGGCCGTTAATGGTTGTGTAACAAAAGGCAGAGGAGATTTATGAAGAAAACATTGCTTGTGATTCTTGTTAATAGGAGAAAGGAAGAAGCTCCGACGGTTCAGAAAATTCTTACGGGATGGGGATGTATCATCAAAACACGGCTTGGAATACACGACGGGGTTTTAGATGATTGTACTAATACCGGGCTTATTATTCTTGAGCTTGTGGGAGATGAAAGCAAAAACAAGGAATTGGCGCATAAACTTGATATTCTTTCCGGAGTAAACGCGAAACTTGTCGAGCTTTCGGTAGAAGAATAATTCTGCGGGCAAATGGCAAATGTCGGAAGTGAAGTAAGCCGCGCGCTTAATTGGCACGCCAAGGGTAATGAATGATTATTCAAAAAAAGCCGCCGGCAGAGCGTTGGAACTGTTGGATATTACAATCAGCCGGATCAAGAAGGATTCGCGCCTGAATGTGCTTCTTAGACTTAGAGAGGCATTGGTTGATTTTTTCTATGGAGTGAATGAATATTCTTCATCCGAAATATTATAGCGGAAATATTTAGATCCTTTCAATTACGCGGTAAGAAAAAAAATATTAAAAATTTTTGAAATTTTTGAAATTCTGCTTGACATACATTCCTGCATGGAGTATTATGATCCCTACAATCGTTACAAATTTCACGATTAATCTCAATGAAGAAGATTTCAAGCAAAACAATTTCGCGTGTTATTGTGTACATAAGAACGCTTGAGTCTCTTATTCTTGAGGGGAAAAATACGGTTTCTTCCCGGGAACTCGCGCGGATCACGGATCTTACCGATGTTCAGATAAGAAAAGATATATCCAATTTTGGGAAGATCGGGACTCCGAGAGTGGGGTATAACACGACGGAACTTAAGAGTGTTCTGGAAAAATTTATTCTTCGGAAAAATGAGATCAGGATAGTTCTTTTCGGTGTGGGGAATCTTGGAAAAGCAATTTTAAGGTACGCGGGGTTCGGAAAACAGAAACTGCAAATAGTCGCCGCGTTTGACAGAGATAAGAAAAAGATAGATAAAGTTGTCAATGGCGTTAAGGTGTATTCTTTTGAGACAGCGCTTGATGTGATACAGAAGAATACGGTAGATATCGGTGTTATCGCTGTTCCGGAGGAAAAAGGACAGGAAGTCGCGGATTTGATTGTTGCTTCAGGAATAAGGGGAATTGTAAATTTCGCTCCGATTTCTTTAAGAGCGCCAAAGTCTGTTCATCTCAGAAATATTGATCTGGCGATAGAATTTTTGTCAGTTTATTGCGGCGCGCGGGCGCAGGGGCGCAATATATTGCGCCCGCAAATAGTTAATGGTGAGAAAAATAAAAAGATGGAGAAAAATTATGGAACCAATCTGTTCTGTCGAAAAAATAATTGAAAAGAATGGAAAAAAAATCGTCGTGTGTGACGATACAAGGTCACAACTTTTAGCGTTATTACAGGAAGTTCAGGATGAAAAAGGGTATATCGCGGATGATGATATGCAGATTATAGCGGATCGTTTGAGAATTCATCCTGTTGAAGTTTATTCCGTAGTAACGTTTTATTCTTTTCTGAGAAGCGAGAAAAAGGGCCGGCATACCATACGAGTGAGTAATTGTCTGCCTAATGTTATGGGCGCAAGCGAAGATTTGATCAAAGTGTTTGAGAAAGAGCTCGGGATAAAGATGGGAGAGACGACAAAAGACGGCAAGATCACGCTTGAAGCGACGGGGTGTATAGGTATGTGCGATCAGGTGCCGGCGATAATGGTGGATGAAAAATTAATTGGCGCGGTGACACCCGAAAAAGCGAAAGAGATAATAAAAGAACTGAAAAACAGGAAATAAGACAACAAAAGGGGTCAAGTCTTAATATTTTACTTGCGAAACATGCTTAAGTTAAATATTAAGATTTGACCCCATCTACCTGACGATTAAATTAAGGAGTGGGGGATTATGAGCAGAAGACAAGGGCCGGTAATATTTAGCGATATAGAACCGTATGCCGGGTTAAAAAATGCGGTAAAATTAGGCAAAAGCGAAGCAGTTTTGGATGTCGTTAAGAATTCCAATCTTAAAGGACGCGGGGGCGCCGGGTTTCCTACAGGGCTTAAGTGGCAGTTGGTGTTTGATACCCGCGCGGATAAAAAATTTGTAATTTGTAACGCTGACGAAGGTGAGCCGGGTACGTTTAAAGATAAGGTTCTTCTTACCGAATATGCCTGCGAAGTATTTGAAGGTATGGCGATTGCGGCATTTGCCATCGGCGCGAGCGCGGGATTTGTATACTTAAGGGCCGAATATAGGTCTTTTCTTCCGGGAATAGAAGAAGTTTTAAAAGAGATGCGCGCCGCCGGCGCGCTCGGTAAAAACATAATGGGAAAAGAAGGTTTTGATTTTGATATCGAAATAAGATTGGGCGCGGGCGCTTACGTATGCGGAGAAGAAACGGCTCTTATAGAATCACTTGAAGGTAATAGAGGCGAACCCCGAAACCGGCCGCCGTTTCCTGTTAATACCGGATTCGAAGGATATCCGACGACGGTGAATAATGTAGAAACTTTCGCGATCATACCGCATATTTTAGCTAAGGGCGCGGATTGGTTTAAGAGAATCGGAACTGAAAAATCTTCCGGAGCCAAACTTCTTAGCGTTTCAGGGGATTGTCGCGAAAAGGGTGTTTATGAGGTGCCTTATGGTACAAGTTTGAATGAGATTCTCAAATTGACCGGCACTTCGTCCGCCAAAGCGATTCAGGTCGGCGGCGCCGGAGGCATTTGTGTGCCTCCGAAAGATTTTACCAGAAAAATCGCGTTTGAAGATCTTCCCACGGGAGGTTCTGTGATTATTCTCGGAGAAAAAAGAGATCTTATGGATATGGTGAAAAATTTTCTGAAATTTTTTAAGGAAGAATCTTGCGGGCAATGTTCGCCCTGCAGAGAGGGAATCGCGGTTTTTCTGGAAGCGGTAAGCATGATAAAGCGCGGCGAGTGTACCCGGGAGTATCTCGATGATATATTGTCTCTCGCGGAAACGCTTCAGTGTGCTTCAAAATGCGGACTTGGGCAATCTGTTCCTAACGCGTTCTGTTCTGTTATTGAAAACTTTAAGGACGAATATAAATTATCGAAAACAGTAAAAAAAGAGAGGGTATTCAATGGGTAAAGAACCTTTTGCTAAAAGTACGTCAAGAGCTCCGATAAGTCAGAGGGCGCATCAAATTTCAAAAGCGTTTCCGGAAGACGGAGGCAAAGTTGTAAAAATTTTTATAGATGATATTGAGCTTGAAGTTCCGTCGGGGACAACCATACTTGAAGCTTCAAAAATGGTCAATATTAAGATACCTACGCTGTGTTATCATCCGGATCTGTGTTTGGCTGGGGTTTGCAGACTTTGCGTGGTTGAAGTCGAAGGTGAAAGAACTTTGCAGGCGTCATGTTCGTATCCGATATCAAGACCTATAAAAGTGAAGACATATTCTTCAAGAGTAAGGCACGCGAGAAAAAACATACTGTATTTACTGCTTAGAAACCATTATGGAGAATGTTATTCCTGCGCGCGGAACAATAATTGCGAACTTCAAACTTTGGCGAAGGAATATGGGATTACCACCTACAAATTTGGGCATACGGATAAGCCGCGTTATGAAACAGACGATTCAAGTTACGCGGTGGAGCGGGACATGGATAAATGTATACTTTGCCGCCGGTGCGTTCGAAGCTGTATAGATCTTCAGGAGGTCGGTGTTTTGGAAGCGGCAGGGCGTGGCGCGGATACGAAGATAGTAACATATCTTGATAAACCTTTGGCGGAAGTTATCTGTATAAACTGCGGGCAATGTATCAACAGGTGTCCCACCGGCGCGCTTAAGGCGAAAGATCCTGCCGAAGAGGTGTGGCGGGCAATCGATAATCCGGAAAAGCATGTGATCATACAGACAGCCCCGAGTCCGAGAGCCGCTATCGGCGAGTCATTCGGTCTTCCCGCGGGGACAAGTGTGACTAAAAAGCTGAATACCGCGCTGAAAAGGGTCGGATTTGACAAAGTGTTTGATACAAACTTTACGGCGGATCTTACGATCATGGAAGAGGGGACGGAATTACTTATGCGCCTTAAAAGTGCTTTGGTAGACAAAGATGAAAAAATAAAATTACCTCTTTTTACTTCATGTTCGCCAGGATGGGTAAAGTTTATAGAACATTTTTATCCTGAGAAGCTTGGACATCTGTCAACGGCGAAAAGCCCTCAGCAAATGTTTGGGACTATCGTGAAAACATGGTATGCCGAGAAAAATAATATTGATCCGAAAAGTATTGTGAGTGTGTCCTTAATGCCGTGTTCGGCTAAAAAGTTTGAATGTGAACGGCCCGAAATGGATGATTCCGGATATAAAGACGTGGATTACGCTCTTACGACGCGGGAAATGGCGGGGATGATCAAAGAATGCGGACTTGATCTTCCGAATCTTCCGGATTCTGATTTTGATGATCCTCTGGGTGTGGGTACGGGAGCCGCGCTTATTTTTGGAGCTACCGGCGGAGTTATGGAGGCGGCGATAAGAACGGCATATGAGCTTGTAACGGGCGAAGAAGTTCCGTTTGATAAACTGCGGGTTGAGCCGGTTCGCGGGATGGAAGGTATTCGGCGCGCGTCACTTCCGATCAAAAAAGCCGTTGACGCGTGGAAGTTTTTAGAAGGCGCGGAACTCAAAGTTATGGTCGCGCACGGAACGGCTAACGCCAAAAAAGTTATGGACATGCTTACGCGGGGCGAAATTGACGATTATCATTTTATCGAGATAATGGCTTGTCCCGGGGGTTGTCTTGGGGGAGGCGGTCAGCCGATTCCGACAAGTCCGGAAATCAGAGAAGCGCGAGCGAGGGCGATATATGCCGAAGATGAAGGGCTCCCGATCAGAAAATCTCATGAAAATCCGATAATAAAAGAAATATATAAAGAGTTTTTGACAGATGGTCCGTGCGGACATAAAAGTCATAAACTTTTGCACACGAAATATACTGAGCGCGGCAAATGGATAGGTAAACAGCCGAAAATATAACTATCGGTTTTTGTTTTGACGCGGCAGTTGATAAAACATTACCTGCGGTAAGGAGTTTAGACTCTGATCCAAAAGGGCTTGTTGTTCAGTTGTAATAATTTTCAGGCCTTACTGAAGGAGTTTTTACGGTAGGGCCTGTTTTTTTTTACACGTTATATACCGCGTGTTGCCTGAAACGTGCAACGAGAAACATGTAACGAAAAAAGGATGATTGTATGGATAAAAGATTGGGTTTTGTCGGAATAGTTCTTGAAGATAGGAAGAAAACGGCTAGTGTTGTAAATGCCGTGTTATCAGAGTTTGGGGACATGATTATATCAAGAACCGGACTTCCGTATAAAAAAAGAGATCTTGGGATCATAACCTTAATAGTGGAGGCGACAACGGATGAAGTCGGAGCTCTTACCGGGAAATTAGGAAATATAAACGGTGTAGTTGTTAAATCAGCGTTGAGCAAGGAGAAACAAATATGAAAGGCGCGCCCAAATCAGTTCGACTGCACATAGGCCTTTTCGGGAGGACCAATGTCGGTAAATCGAGTTTTCTTAATTTTGTACTGGGCCAAGATCTATCTATAACGTCGCCTGTGGCGGGAACCACTACAGATATTGTGGAAAAAACTATGGAACTATTGCCGATAGGTCCTGTAGTATTTTTGGATACGGGAGGACTTGATGACGTATCTTTGCTTTCGAAGGAACGTATTAAAAAGACAAATAAAATTTTTGACAGATCCGACATTATAGTCCTAATAGCTGAACCTAATTTGTGGGGCAAATATGAAGAAAGCGTGTTTACGGAAGCGGAATCAAGAAACACTCCCGTTATTGTGGTAATAAACAAAGTTGATACGGCTCAGCCTAAAGACGATTTTTTGCGCATGATAAAAAATAAAACCGGGCAAGTTTTTACGTGCTCTTGTTTGGACTTTGGAAAAAGGGACGACTATGTCGAGACGTTAAAAAAATATCTTTTTGAAGTTTTACCCCGGGAATTTACAAAACCGCCTTCTCTTCTCGGAGGCATCGTTCCCAAAGGCGGGTTGGCGGTTTTAATTGTACCGATAGATACAGAAGCTCCCAAAGGCAGAATAATTTTGCCGCAAGTGCAGGCTATACGAAGCGCTCTTGATAATGAAGCGGCGGCGGTTATCGTAAAAGAGGATGGTTATGTAAAACTTTTGGATAAATTGAAAAGAAACCCCGATATTGTTATTTGCGATTCGCAGGTTGTCGATCAAATGGTAAAAAATACGCCTCAAGATGTGCCGTGTACGACATTTTCCATTCTCTTCGCGCATAATCGGGGGAATCTCGCGTCTTCCGCGGCGGCGGCTTCAAGTATTAAGAATCTTGTTCCGAATGACAGAGTGCTCATACTTGAAGCTTGCTCTCATCATCCGATTGAAGATGATATCGCGAGAAAAAAAATACCGATGTGGCTTAATGAGTACGCGGGAGGAGTTTTAAAGATAGACGTTAGCGCGGGGAGGGACTATCCTGAAGATTTTAGCCAATACAAACTTATTATACATTGCGGCGGATGTATGATAACAAAACGAGAGACGTTTTTTAGGTATAAAAAAGCGGAGGAAGCAGGTGTCGCAATGACAAATTACGGTGTATGTATATCTTTCCTTAAAGGTGTCTTGGAAAGAGTACTTTTGCCGTTTCAACCGGCAAGGTAATAAATTGTCCATACCGTACGGTGACATTGCATGCGCCTGTATACAATGCATAAATTGTCCATACCGTACGGTCACATTGTATGTGCCCGTATACAATGCATAAATTATCCATACCGTACGGTGACATTGCATGCGCCTGTGTACAAATCATAAAAAAGACCTCTGCACGGCTACTTCTTCGTCATTCTGAGCCCTTCTCATCCGTCATTCTGAGTCCGCCGAAGGCGGGCGAAGAATCTCTTTTTAAGCGGGATT
>Ga0114918_10002321_pt1 | contig 17061 bp, 16 predicted proteins | sample LantaG_FD_87015 | JGI IMG/M metagenome (GOLD analysis project Ga0114918, IMG submission 87015) | Deep subsurface microbial communities from Baltic Sea to uncover new lineages of life (NeLLi) - Landsort_02402 metaG | ecosystem: Environmental > Aquatic > Marine > Oceanic > Sediment | place... | reverse complement strand
TTTTTCGTTTTTTCTTTGTTTTCTTCCTCGTTCGCTCTCTTTGCCCACTCAACCCCACCCCCGCCCTCCCCTTCCTCTCCCTCTTCAAAAAAAAAAAAAAAAAAAAACAGGAGCACCGCCACGCCCTCAGCCAGCTCCCCTGCCGCATCGCCGCGCCCGTGAGCGACGCCGAGTTCTCCCAGAGCCCCTGGGCTCCGCAGTGGTGGAGCGAATGGCAGCGGAGTCAAGCGAGCCCGACGACGACGACGACGACGGCGACGACCTCTTCTTCCTCTGCTGCTCGTTCTTCCTCCTCCTCCTCTTCTTCTTCTTCGTCGACGACCTTGCCGCGGTTCGCGGGCCGCGCCTCCGCCTTCGCCTGCGCCGCCGCGGCGGAGGCCCTGGCCGACGCCGGGCTCGACTTGCACACCGTGGACCCTTCCCGCGTCGCCGTCTCCGTCGGCGTGGGGATGCCCGCGGTCAGGGCGGCGGCGCTGGCTGGAGGGGAGCTGCTCTCTTCTTCCTCCTCCTCTTTTGCGAGAAGAAAAGCAGACGGAGAAGGAGGACGAGAAGGGAACAACCTCTCGCTCCTCCTCCTCTCCCCTCCGACCTCGCGCCTCCTCCGCGACTCGGCCCTGGCTTCCGGGCCCGCTTCCCTCCTCGCAAGTTCTTTAGGCCTCAAGGGACCGCTCTTCGCCCCCTCCACCGCCTGCGCGGCGGGGGCCTCCGCCGTCGCCGACGCCTTCGAGGCCGTTGCTTCCGGTAAGGCCGATTTCGCTCTCGCCGGTGGCAGCGAGGCCTGCGTCGACGCCGTGACGCTCGCGGCCTTCTCCCGCATGCGCGCTCTCTGCGGGGACTCGAATGACGCAGAGAAAGCTCCGTGGGCTTCGAGGCCCTTCGGGGAGGGCAGGAGCGGGTTCGTCGTCGGGGAAGGGGCGGGGGTTTTGGTGCTCGAGGCGGCGGAGACAGCGGCGAAAAGGGGGAAAAAGAAGAAGGACGGTTCTTTTTCTTCCTCAGCACCTCGAGCTTACTGCGAGCTCCGAGGGACGGGCGTCTCCGCCGACGCCCACCATGCCGCGCAGCCCCGCGAGGGCGGTCCCGGGGCCGCGGCGGCGATGCGGCGGGCCCTGCGCGATTCGGGGCTGGGTCCGTGGGACGTCAGTCACGTCAGCGCGCACGCGACGAGCACGCCCGCGGGCGACGCCGCCGAGGCCTCGGCGCTGAGCTCCGTGTTCTCTTCTTCTGATTCTTCCTCTCGTGGAAGGAGAAGCGGCGGAGAAGAAATAGAAGGAAAAGGAAAGGCAAGACATCTCCCTCCTGTCGTCTCTGGCATGAAAGCTGCGATCGGGCACCTGCTAGGAGCCGCGGGGGCCGTGGAGGCCGCGCTCGCCGTGGCGGCCCTCGCCGACGCGCGCGCCCCTCCGACGGCGACGCTCGCGTTAGAAGGAGGAGGAGAAGAAGAAAAAGGAAGCGACGAAGGGAACAAGAGGAGCCGCGTCGGGGTCGAAGAGAGGGGCTTTGAGATCGCGCGCGCTGTCGCCGGCGGCGTCCCGCTTTCGTCGCCGAGCTCCTCTTCTTCTTCTTCGAGCTCCTCTCCTCCGCCGCTCGTCGCTCTGTCCAACTCGTTCGGGTTCGGGGGCGCCAACGTCTGCCTGGCGTTCTCGAGTCCCCCGGGGGCGGCGGGCGTGGGGATGAGGAGGTGGAGGGAAGAAGGAGAAGAGTGAAGAGTGAAGAGGACAAAGAAAAAAAACTGTTAAAAAAACGCAATGAAAATCAAACATTTGAAGAAGAAAAATCTTGCTTTTGGAATCTCACACACACGCACGCAAGCGCACTTTCTCTCTGAGCGCGTGGTGTCTCTCTCTCTATGTCTCTCTCTGCTTTTCTTTGAAATGAAAAAAGGAAAAATTGGGAAGGAAAAGAAAAAAACGAAATCAACTCGCATGCTTTTTTTAAACTCTCTTTAACTACTCTCTCTCTCTCTCTCCCTCTCTCCTTCCTTCTTTCACGCAGCCGCCTTCTTCGCCGCCTCCATCTTCGGAATCCCCAGCTCGCCCGCATTCACGATCGAAGGGGAAGCCACGGGGACCGAGTCGTAAGCTCCGTCAACAAAACTGAGAATGTCGTCCGGGCTGCCCCACACGGGCGCGCCGCGGAGCCTGCCGGCCACGTTGGCCGCGGCCAGCGTCGCCATCCCGCCCCTGGTCCACAGGCTCGCCGACGCGATGTGCGGCACGATCACCGCGTTGGGGCAGTCCGCGAGGCCCGCTGCCATCAGGGGTTCGTCCTCGAACACGTCGAGCCCCACGCGGAAGTCGGGGTTGGCCTTGAGGTGAGCCACGAGAGCCTTCTCGTCGATGACGGGGCCGCGGGCGGCATTCACAAGCACGGCGTCCTTCTTCATCAGCTTGAGGTTGTTGGGACCGATGAGGTGCTTGGTGTTCTCGTCGAGGTTGCAGTGCAGCGAGACGACGTCGGACTTGGTCAAAACTTCTTCGACGGTAGGGACCCGGGTGATCGTGATCGGGCGTTCTCCGTGGGAGGCGAGGAGAGCTCCGTAGGCCTTGATGTAAGTTTCCAGCTTGGTGTTGGGGTAAGGGTCGTAGTAGACGATGTCCATCTGTGGAGGGGAGCGGAGGAAGAGAAAAGAAGTGAGAGAGAGAGAGAAATGAAGTTTTTTCGACAAACGGAAAAAACCCGGGGAAAAAACTCAAAAAACTCAAAAAAAAACTTCTTCAAAAATCTCCTCACTCACCTTGTGCCCCTCCGCCATCATCCTCGCGTACGCAGCCCCGATCCTCCCGGCTCCGATGATCCCGACCGTCTTGTTCTGCAGCAGGGAACCGACGAATAGCGTGGGAAGCCACCCCTTGTATTGCCCGGCGCGCATGAAGACGTCGGCCTCGGCGACGCGCCTCGCCGCCGAGAGCGTCAGAGCAGCAGCGAGCTCCGCCGTGGTCTCGGTCAGGACGCCCGGGGTGTTTCCCACAGGAATACCGTGTTTGGTGGCCGCGGGCACGTTGACGTTGTTGTAGCCGACGGCGTAGTTGGAGTAGGCGACGCCGCCGGCCTTCTTGAGCGCGCCGAAGAGCTCGTCGCCCCAGTCCTGAGAAGAGAGAGAGTTATAAAAAAAAAAAAAAAAAAGTGAGAGAAAAAATCAATTCACTTCTTTTCTCTCCCTCTCCCGTTTTTTCACTCTCTCCCTCAACAAGAAAAAACACCACCTCCACCCCCTCACCTCGGTCAGCTGCCCGATCACGCCGTCGCACTTGTCTCCAATCAAAGACTTGATCTGCGGCACAGAGAGGATCGTGTCGGTCGAAGTGCAGACCTCGACGCGCGCTCCCGCATCAGTCAGGAGCTTCAGCCACCTGTCGCCGGGGAGGCCCTTGGTGACGACGACGCGCTTGGAGCCGGACTCGTTGTGAACCTGAAAAAGTGTTTTTTTTTTGTTGTTGTTGAGAGGGGAGAAGAGAGAAAGAGAGATGTTTCGAGGTTGTTAGGGTCAAGAGGAGGAAGAAGGAGACGAAGAGGTAGCGCCGCTCGCGCCTCTCTCTGTTTTCGTGCGAGTTTTCGATGGCTTCTTTCTCTCGATTGGCCAGGTCGAAATTCCGAGCCCTTTCTCATTTCGTTTCTCTCTCTCTCTTATTCTCTCTTCAATTCCCCCTTCTCTACGCCAGGCGATCGCGACCTTATCTTACCTCGACGGGGAGACCGCCGGCGGTGGCCTTGGTTGCCATGGCTCGAGCGGCGAAGGAGGCGTTTGCTGCGCGAGAGGCAAAGGCCGAGATCGATGCAGGAGAAGGAGAAGAGCTCGCGGCGGGCGAGGTGGACGAGGAGGAAGCAGCAGCACCGGGGAACGCACGCGCCAGGAGGCGCGCTGCGGGCAACTGGCGCAGCAGGGACATAAGCCGGAGGGGGAGGGGGAGGTGGAGAGAGAAGGAGTTGGGGGGGGGGAAGCTTTTCTCCTTGAATTCGAAAAAAGGAAGAAGAAGAAATGAAGAGGAAAGGTCGAGCTCCTCCAACGGAAAAAAAAAACCTTCGACCTCGACCTCGACCTCTCTCTTTGTTCTTTCTCTCTTTTTTCTCCTCCTCTTCCTCTTTCTTTCCTTGCTTTCTTCTCACTCTACAAACGACAAAAAACGAAACGACAAAAAACAGGAAAACAGGTTGAAAGGGAATGAATCAGGCCACTGCTGTAAAAATAAAGTGCAGCTCAAAAGAACAATTTGACCTCTCTCTCGTTCGCTCGCGCGCGTTTCTCTCTCTCTTTTCTCTCTTTCCCCGTTTTTCTCTCTCCGTTTCTCTTTCTCTCTCTTTCTCTCTTTTTAAAGGATCTCCATCGATCTCTCTGACGAGAGGTCGCTGAATTTAACCTTTCCTTCTAAGACGAACCGCAGCGGGTGGGGATCACCTTGCTGGTCTCCGCCCAGTACTCGATCGCGGCGCCGACCCCTTCTCCCGGCTTGATCTTGACGCCGCACGACAGCAGCGCCATCTCCGTGCCCGCAAGCGCGCTGGCCTGCATGACCTCGTCGCAGTTGCCCAGGTGCCCGATGCGGAAGACCTTTCCGGCCACCTTAGAAAGACCCACGCCGATCGAAAGGTTGTACCTCTTGTACGCCTCCTGGACAATCTTGGCAGAGTCGAGCCCTGCCGGGGACTCGATGACAGTGAGAGAGTCCGACCTCCACCTCTTCTCCTTGCACAGCAGCTCCAGGCCCCAGGTCTTGACTGCTCTACGGGTGCCCTCCGCGAGCCTGTGGTGCCTCTTGACGACGTTGTCAAAGCCCTCCGCTTTCAGTAAAGCGAGCGACTCCTTGAGACCGTACAGGAGAGGAATCGAAGGGGTGTAGGGAACGCTGCCTGCCGGGTTTGTCGCGAGCATGTCCTCCCAGTCGTAGTAGCAGCGCTTGCTTCCCGCGGTCTTGCGGGCAGCCAGCGCCTTCTCGGAGACTGCGAGCAGGGCCAGGCCCGTGGGCAGGGAGAGCGCCTTTTGGGAGCCCGTGACGGCGACGTCGACCTTCCAGTCGTCGAACTTGAACTCCAAAGCGCCGATCGAGGAGACGCCGTCGACCAGCAGCAGGGCCGGGTGCGACGAGGCGTCCATGGCGTCGCGGACGCCCTTGACGTCGCTGGTCACGCCCGTCGTCGTCTCGTTGTGGACCACGCAGACCGCCTTGATCTTCTTGCCCGTGTCGGCGGCGAGGACTTTTTGCAGAGCCGCCTCGTCGGCTCCGGTCCCCCACTCGCACTCGATGACCTGGACGTCGAGCCCCATGCGCTGCATCATGTCTGGCGTTTGTTTGGAGTGGGTTTTGGAGAGAGGGAGAAGAAGAAGAAGAAGGAGAAGCAAAGAAAGAGAAAAAAGTGAGTTTTTTTTCAAGTTTTTTTCGTTTTTTTCGCGCCAAAAAACTTTCAAAAACAATCCAACTCTCTCTCCCCCTCTTACCAATCCACAGGTGCGAGAACTGCCCGTAGCGGAAGGTCACGACCTTGTCCCCCGGGGAAAGCGTGTTGGTCAGAGCCGACTCCCACCCTCCAGTGCCAGTGCCAGGGTAGATGAAGGGGGTTCCTTTTTTCGTGCCGAAAATCATCTTGGAGTCCTCGAGGCACTCCTTGAAGAACAGCGCGAACCAAGGGTCGCGGTGGTTCTGCGAGGGCCTGTCCATCGCCCTGAGGACGTTCTCGTGGATGTTGACGGGTCCGGGGACGAAGAGGTGGTTGCGGCCGGGGGGCGAGAAGGAGTAAGGGGCGGGCTTGGAGGAGGCTGCGGCGGAGGCCGAGAAGGAGCGGAGGAGGGAGGATGTCGAAGAGGAAGCAGAAGAAGAGGAGGTGGAGGAGGCTGCTGCCGAAGAGCCCCCGGAAGAGGTCAGGGCCTTTGGGGAATTCCGTTTGTGGAGGATCGGAATCGTGAAGGGCGTGAGCGGTTGAGGGGAGAAGAAGAGAGGCGAGAGAGAGAGGAGGGGCAGAAAGAGGAGGGGCAGAAAATCAGAGAGAAGCAGCGCAAGATCGCTCGCTCGCTCGCTCGCGCTCGCTTTGCTTCAAGCCGCAGGCGTTGGAGTTTTTTCGATCTCCCGTCGTCGCGCGCTGGGCTTCTGCGCCCTTTCTGCGTCAATTTCCACCCCAGGTCGGCGCTTTCATCCATGAGCGATGCGTCCAAGGAAGAAAGGGGACTCGGAAAGGGCGTGAAAGAGGGGCGCGGCGACGACGGGAATGGAGGGGAAGTGTCGCTTTGGCGGTGGTAGCATCAAACACTCGAAAAAACAATCACGACGCTTCCGATCTCCTTTTCTCTCCCTGTTCTCTCTCTCTCTCTCTCTCTTTCTTACCTCGCCCCTCGCCCCGGCGAGGCGCCGCGTGGCGTCGAGGACGTTTTTCGTGCGCGACATTTGGGGGGTTCGGATTGAGAGCTAGGGCAAGGAAGAAGGAGTGGAAAAGTGGGACCTTGTGGAGAAGAAAAGTTGAACAGCAAAGAAGAAATGGAAAGTGAGGGAGGAGGAGAGCGAGTGAAGGTCGTCGGCGGAGAAAAAAAATTCTTCTCGACCTCTCGACGACCTCTCGGCCTCTCTCGACCCTCGACCCCCTCGCGTGTGCGCCTTCGAGCTCCCTTTCCCCGCCGCGCTGATTCCCGATTAGAGCTGTTCAATCGCACGTCCCGGCGTGGCCAAAATCGGGGAAAGTGGAGTGTGGAAGTTTCGCTGCGGGCTCTCGTTAGACCGCAAGGAGTTTTTCGTTCTCGACCTTTGGCTGGCCTCGGGCCGTGTTGATTTTTTCGCTTCCAAGATTTTTTTCTTCATTTTCGTCGCTCGCGCTTTCTCCTCTCGTTGGAGGAAATCGACCTTCCTTTCTCTTTCCGCGCCCTTCTTTTCCCCCTCTTCTCGCTCCTCGCTCCCACACCGTCCGGAGCCGCAGTACCGCTCTCGTCACGACGATGTCCTCCCGCTCGCGAGCGCTGGCCAAGCTGGCCGCGCGCGCCGCGGCGGCGGCGTCCAAGGAGGCAGCGAGCGGCGCGTCGCCGGCGGCATCCAAGCTCGTCGGCGCCGTGGCGTCGTCGTCGGCATCGATGATGGTCGCTCCTCGCCGCGTTGCCGTCGTCGCCGGTCGCGGCCGCGCGCAGTCTACCCTGGCCTCTGGCTCCTCCTCCGCTGCCAAGGGGCCCCTGTCGACCTCTTCGCCGGCGTCGTCTTCCGCTCCGAAGCCCGCAAACACCCGCGGCGCTGCCGCGTCGGCGATGCCGGCAATGCAGGAGGTCGCCGCGGCCGAAGAGGCCGTGGCTTCTTCCTCGTCGTCGTCTTCCGCCGCGGCCACCTTCCTGCCCTTCGCCCGCGCCCACCCGGTGACGGCCATCACGACCAACGTCGTCGGCGCCGTCAGCCCGGACGACGGGATCCCGGTGGCGACCACCTACCGCAACGAGGATGGCGCGAGGGTCGACGACGGTCGCTACCGCGCCTTTTTGGATTCCGTGGCGGAGTTCGTCCCCGCCGAGCGCGTGTTCCAGGACCCGCTGCGCACGTTCGCGTACAGCACGGACGCGTCGTTCTACAGGCTGGTCCCCAAGGCGGTGATCAAGGTGCGTATGTAGGGGAGGAGAAGAGAGAGAGAGAAGGAAGAAAAAAAAAGATAACGACGAGAGCATTCGTCGTCGCCGTTATTGTTGGAGTGTTTTAGCTTTCCGCGTCGCCGATTGCTACGCTCCGTGCCCTTTTCGCGCCTCTGAACCGCGCTGTGGATGCTGATTCGAGCTGAAGCAGCCTCTCAGAGGTCGAGAGAGGGAGTAATGGATATGTTTCCACTCGAACCGAGTCCCGCGATCTGAAGCAACCTCGAACGACGAAAGGGAGCGAAAAAGCCGAGAGCGTTGATTTTTTCTTCGCTTCCCCTCTTTCGCGCGCTTCCGACCCCGACCTCTCTCCTTTCCCTCCCTCACCTCTTCGTCTCCTCCTCATTTTCTTCCCCACCCCACCACCACGCAGATCACCTCCGAGGCAGAGGTCGCCCGCATCCTCCCCATCGCCAAGGCGCTCTCGGTCCCCATCACCTTCAGGGCCGCCGGAACTTCTCTCTCCGGCCAGGCCATCACCGACTCTGTGCTGCTCAAGCTGTCGCACACCGGCCGGGCCTTCCGCTCGCACGAGGTCCACGGCGACGGGTCCCGCGTCACCGTGGAGCCGGGGCTGATCGGCGGGGAGGTCAACGCCATCCTGGCCAGGCACGCCAAGAAGAACAAGCTGCCGGTCCAGTACAAGATCGGGCCTGATCCTTCTTCGATTGACTCTTGCATGGTCGGCGGCATCGTCTCGAACAACTCGAGCGGGATGTGCTGCGGCGTGTCGCAGAACACCTACCACACGCTCGCCGACCTGCGCGCCGTGTTCGCCGACGGGACCGTGCTCGACACGGCCGACCCGGCGTCGGTCGCTGCCTTCGAGAGGACGCACGCCGCTCTGCTGAGCGGCGTCTCGGACCTGGCCCGGCGCGTGCAGGCCGACGCGCAGCTCTCGGCGCTGATCCGCCGCAAGTTCGCGATCAAGTGCACCACGGGCTACTCGCTAAACGCGCTGGTCGACTTCCCGGCGGACAGGCCCGTCGAGATCGTCAAGAGGCTGCTCGTGGGGTCCGAGGGGACGCTGGCCTTCGTGTCGAGGGTGAGGAGGAGTTGGAATTTTTTTTTGGAAGTTTTCGGGTTTTTTTTGAACTCTTTCTTTCTTTCTTTTCTTTCTTCAACCTTTCCACTCACTTCATTCTCCCCCTATATTTCTTTCCCTCTCTTCTCTTCTCCCCACCTCCATCACCAGGCCACGTACAACACCGTCCCGGAGTGGGCGCACAAGGCCTCGGCCTTCGTGATGTTCCCGGACGTCCACTCGGCCTGCCGCGCCGCCTCGGTCCTGCGAGACCAGACGGCCGTCGACGCCGTCGAGATGTTCGACCGAGCGTCCCTCACGCAGTGCGAGCGCGACGAGGCGATGGCGAGGCTGGTGCCGGACATGAGCGGGGCCGCGCCCGCTGCTGCCGCACTGCTGATCGAGTGCCGCGGCGAGAGCGAGGAATCGCTGAAAGCGAGGATCGCAGAGGTCCACCGCGCCCTGAACGGCGCGGGCTTGCCCTTCGGCCCCACCCCGGCCAACAAGAAGGACCTCGACGCGTACGCCTTCACGACCGACGTCTCGACCTGCAAGACCTACTGGGACGTGCGCAAAGGCCTGATCCCGATCGTCGGAGGCGCCAGGGAGGCAGGGACGTCGATGCTGATCGAAGACGTGGCATGCCCCGTGGACCGGCTCGCGGACATGACCGTGGACCTGGCCGACATGTTCCAAAGGCACGGGTACGCCGAGGCGTCGTGCTTCGGGCACGCGCTGGAAGGGTGAGTTGAGAGGGGGTGGGCGAGCCTTTTTTTGAAGGTTTTTTTTGTTTTTTTTTGAACTTTTTTGAACTTTTTTTTTTTTCCAGAGGTCGAAAAAGAAGAAGAAAAAACTCACTCTTTTTCTTTTTCCCTTTCTTTAACCCCCCTCCCCCCACCACCACCACCTTCCCAACAGCAACCTCCACCTAGTCTTCGCCCAGGGCTTCCGCACCCCCGAAGAGGTCCAGCGCTTCTCGGATATGATGGAGGAGATGTGCTGGATCGTCGCCACGAAGCACTCTGGCTCGCTCAAGGGCGAGCACGGCACGGGGCGCAACGTGGCTCCCTTTGTGGAGATGGAGTGGGGACAGAAGGCCTACCAGCTGATGTGGGAGCTGAAGGAGCTGTTCGACCCGGACTACGTGCTCAACCCCGGGGTGATTCTGAACAAGGTGAGTGGTATATGGAAGGAGGAGAAGAGGGGTGGAGAGAGAAAGAGAGGTTGAGAGTTTTTTGCTTTTCTCGGCGAAAAACTTTCTGGAAAAAATCTTCGGGGAAAAAACTCACTCTTTTTCTTCTTCTTCTTTCTTCTCTCCCCACCCCCGCCAACCAACCAACCAACCCCTCTTCCCAGGACCCCGACGTCCACGTCAAGAACCTCAAGCCCTCACCCTTGGCCTCCCCGCTCGTCGACCGATGCATCGAGTGCGGCTTCTGCGAGTCCAACTGCCCGTCGCGCGACGCGGCGCTGACCCCCAGGCAGCGCATCACCAGCTACAGGGAGATCGCGAGGCTGAGGGCGCGCGGGGACGGCAACTTCGGGCCCGGAGGTGAGTGGCTTGGTGTTGTTGTTGCTTTTTTTGGAGAAGAGGAAGAGTTGAGAGAGAGAGAAGAAAGAAGAAAGAAAAACTCAAAACCTCAAACTTTCAAACTCGAAAACACAAAAACATTTCAACACAACTTCAGGTGGCCCCCGCACCGCCGAGGAGGAGCAGCGCCTCAAGGACCTCGAGGCCTCCTTCGAGTACATGGGCAAGGAGATGTGCGCCGCCGACGGCATGTGCCAGGAGAAGTGCCCCGTGAAGATCAACACTGGCGAGCTCGTCAAGTCGCTGCGCGCCGAGGAGATCACCAAGTCGCACCCGAGGGCAGCGGCCACCGCCCTGGCTCTCTCCAAGCGCATGTCCACCATCACGGCCGTCGTCCCTCCTTTCCTCAACCTGGTTGACGTCGCCCGCAAGGTCCTGGGCCCGAGCGCGCTCGAGTCGATTTCCGGTGCCTTGAATAAAGTTTCGGGCCGCTCGATCCCGACGTGGAACGAGTACATGCCCCGCGGCGCCAAACCTTTACCCAAGCTCCCTGCCCCGGCCCCCACCGACGCCAAGAGGAAGAAGGTGGTCTACCTGCCCTCGTGCGTGACGAGGATGATGGGGCCCGCGGGCACCGACGCTTCGACTTCGAGCTCCTCGACTTCGTCTTCGACGCCTGACGCGCTGCTGTCGCTGTGCAGCAAGGCCGGCGTCGACGTTGTCTACCCTCCCAACGTCTCCTCCCTCTGCTGCGGAATGATGTTTGGTTCCAAGGGCTTCACCGAGGCCGCGCAGGACTCTGCGTCGCGCGTCGAGGCCGCCCTGATGGAGGCCTCGGACGGAGGGAGGCACCCCATCGTGTGCGACACCAGCCCGTGCCTGGCCACGCTGAAAGAGAAGCTCGCTGCGGGCCCTCTCAAGTTTGCTCTTTATGAGCCCGCGGGCTTCGTGCGCCACTTCCTGGAAGACAAGCTGGACTTCGAGCCCGTGCGCGATAAAATCGCTGTGCACGTGCCGTGCTCTTCAAAAAAGATGGGCGCGACGAGCGACGTCGAGCGCCTGGCCGGGCGCGCCGCGAAAGAAGTCGTGCCCTCTGGCGTGCCCTGCTGCGGGATGGCCGGCGACCGAGGCATGCGCTACCCCGAGCTGACCGGTGGGGCCCTGCAGCACCTGGAGACCGCGGGCTGCGCTGATGGCGTTTCTACGAGCAGGACCTGCGAAATGAGCCTGTCCAACCACAGCGGGATCCACTTCAGGGGCCTGCTGACGCTGCTGGACGAGGCGGCGAAGCCGAAGAAGAAGAGCGCCACCGCTTAAAAAAGAAAACTTTTTTTTAACAATAGAGAGAGATACCAAACACCAAAACTACCCCATTCTTCTTCCGATTCTTTCTCTTTTTTTGATTTCGATTCCGTTGACACACACAAAAACCACCAGCAGGGAGAATTGGAGAGAGAGTGAGAGAGCGAATGGAGAGAACGAGAGAGAAACGAGAGAGACTTTTGAAAGAGAGGGAGTTTTTTTACCAAAAAGAAAGAAAGAAGGCAAATCAAAAACAACAAGAGAAAAACGTCAGCTTCTTTTTTTCCTTTTCCTTCCTTTCCTTGTTCTGACGTTTTTTCGTTTTCCAACTTTTTCTTTGTAGATACACGAAACAAAACAAAAAAACACAAGAGAGAGAGGAAGGGGTTGAAAAGAGAGAGAGAGAGAGCGGGGGTGGTCGAGAAAGAGAAAGCGGCGAAGACGAAGAGAAGAGGAGGTGGTCGAACGATGAGAAATCACAACTTTGAGGAAAACTCGTTGGAGAATCGCTCTCTCTCTCTCTTCTCTCTTTCTCTCGAGCTCAGTTCCACCTTTTTCTTCCGCAAATCGAATTCTTACTCGCCCTCAAGATGTCCCAGACGCTCGACCGCGCGCGCAAGCTCGCAGGGCGCCTCGCAGGCAGGCTCCAGACGATGCAGAATGCGACCTCGAGCTCGGCGTCGTCAAACTCGACGACGACGACGCTTCAGCAGCAAACTCGCGCCGCCTCCTCCGGCGCCAGGCCCGGGGAGCCCACCCCTTCCGTCAAGGCCGCGGCTGGCCCGCACGGAGTCATCAACGTGAGTGGATGATTTGAGAGGAAAGCGCAGAAAGGGAGGAGCTTTTCGTCGATGCTGATTCGTATCCCTCTCGAGTTTTTTTTCGGTTTTTTCGTTTTCTTTTTGCTAGCTGAGATCGATCGAAGAAGGCGAGCTTGCTCGATTCTTCTTGTTGGAGGTTGTCGAATTTCGAAAGCGCTCTAAACCACTTTCACGGCCCCCTTTCGCAATCCAAGTAGATTTCGAGCTGAAGGGGATAAATCCCGTGATCCCGAAAGCGCTTGATTGGAGAGATAGGCAGTAAAAACGCAGGGAGAGGCAGCGGATACTCTTTTTTTCTTTCTTTTCCCTCGAGAGAGATCGAAATTCGACACCGACGCTTTTTTTCATTTTCGAGCTCTTCTCACCTCAACGACCTCGACCTCTTCTTCTTCAAAACCTCTTTTCTCTCCAGGTCCCTTCCCGCCTGCTGATGGGTCCGGGACCCGCCAACGCCCACCCGCGCGTCCTCGCCGCGCAGACCTTGCCGCTGCTGGGCCACCTGCACCCTCCGTTCGTGAAAATCATGGACGAGATCCAGGACGGGCTCCGATACGTCTTCCAGGTGAGGAGAGGAAGAAGAAGACGAAGGAGTTTTTTGTTTTTTTCGATCTCGATTTTGGGCTTTTTTTTTTCCTCATCACTCTCTCGACCTTCCACACCTCCATTTCGCTCACTTCTTTTTTCGCCTTCCAACCCTTCTCACCTCCTCCTCAGACCGACTCCAAAAACGTCCTGATGGTCTCGGGGACGGGCCACGGAGGGATGGAGGCCTGCATCACCAACCTGCTCGAGCCGGGCGAAACGATCGTCGTCGGAAACGCAGGGATCTGGGACCAGCGCGTGCTCGACATGAGCTCGCGCTTCGGCGCCAAGGCCGTCGACCTCAAGTGCGAGACCGGTAAGACGCTGACCAAGGACCAGATCGCGGCCTCTCTCAGGGAGCACAAGCCCGCCGTTCTGTTCCTGTGCCAGGGGGAGTCGAGCACGGGGGTGCACCAGTCTCTGGCCGGCTTGGGCGACCTCTGCCGCGAGACGGGCACTCTGCTCTTAGTTGATACCGTCTGTTCTCTCGGGGGTGTTCCCATGTACGCCGACGCGTGGGGCGTCGACGCCATCTACTCTGGAACCCAGAAGGTCCTCTCTGGCCCTCCGGGGGGCGCTCCGCTCTTCTTCGGCCCTCGCGCGATGGAGAAGCTTGCCAAGCGCAAGACCAAGCCCATTTCTTACACCTGGGACATGAACCTTGTCGGGGACTACTGGGGCTGGAACGGAACTCGTTCTTACCACCACACCGGGTGCGTGTCGACGTGGTACGCGATGCGCGAGGCGCTGGCGCTGGTGAGTAGAATTTGTTTTTTCTTTTTCTTCAAACTCGGGTTTTTTTTCTTTTTTTTTCGGAGCAAAATTTTTCGGAACTTTTTCCATTCTGCTCCTCTCTCAACGCCGCGCCCTCTCTCTTTCCACTCAATCCATTCTTCTCTTTCTTCTCCTCTTTGCTATAAAATAAATTCAAAAACTCAGGTCGGAGAGCAAGGCCTCGACCACATGTGGAGCGAGCACCGCAGGCTGCACGAAGTCCTCTGGGAAGGGCTCCGCTCCATGGGCCTCGAACCTTTCGTCAAGGACGAGAAGGAGCGCCTCGCCACGGTCAACACCATCGCCGTGCCAGAGGGCATCGACTGGGCCGCCGTCATCAAGAACTCGATGGACAAGTACAGCGTCGAGATCGCCGGAGGTCTGGGCCCGAGCGCCGGAAAAGTGTGGAGGATCGGGATCATGGGGTACAACGCGACTGACGCCAACGTCGCGCTGGTGCTGGACGCGATGAGGGACGGGCTCAAGAAGCAGGGGTGGAAGGGCGTGGCGTAATGGAGATGTGGAGAGGAGGTTTTTTGAGGTTTTTGAGTTTTTGGGACGAGAGATGAGAGACGAGTTTTTTTTTTCATTTCTTGAGTTTTGATTTGACTTTTTTCTTCTTCTTCTTCTTTTTGTCAGAGAGAGAAAGAGAGCGGGCAACGACCCGGACGAATGTTGTGTTTTTTACCAAATTCCTCAAACAAGAAGAGAAAAAGAGGCAAATAAAAGAAAAAAGACTGAGTGGCTTTTGATCTACAAAAAGAAAGCGGGGAAGCAGCAGACAAAAAAAAGCAAACAACGAAAATCGGTTTTTTTTTCAAAATTTTGTTTTTCTTTTTCCTTCTTCATTCTCTTCCTCCTCTACCGCTGCTGCAACGCAGAAGCAGCAGCGGTAGCAGCGACCTCCACTGCATTTCCTCCATCCTCCTTGCTCCTGTTGAGCATCGCGGTCACCCGGTCGACCGTCAGCAGCATGACTCCATTTGCCGGCACCGCCCGCAGCAGGCAGGGAGTAAAACCACGGTAGAACCTCGCGACGCCGCCCTCCCTCCACAACCCGCCCACCGCCTGCAGCGGGCTCTTGTACCTCCTTTCGCTCATCACGATCGAGTCGGACTGGATGGCGGACTTCACGACGTCGACCGGGAAGATGGCGAGCCAATACAGTAATCCACCGACTCCCGCCGCGCCGACGACGGCCGGCGCAGGCAAGTCCGCCGGGCTCTTCAGGCCGTAATGCTGAGTCAGCTTGTTCTTGATGACCTCGAACGAGCCCAGGTAGACGGCGTTGGCAGGGGTGTTGCGCACCAGCGTGACCCCCAACCCTTGAAAGGGGCCCCTGGCCCCGGACTCTCTGAGCGTCGCGCGGACGCAGTCGACGACCGACGAGTAAGGGGCCTTGTAAGTGGGGTCGGAGCGAGATCTGACAACTTGGACCTGCATCTGCGACTTGTAAAAGTCGATGGGGGCCTCTGCGAAGGCCGCGACAAAGCCCGTCATCGCCCCGGCCTGGAAGTACTGGATAGGGGTCAAAGTCTTGGTGCCCCCTTCGGAGAGCCAGCGCTTGGACTCTCCGAAGGCGCCGAAGAGCGTCGCCCGGAACACCATCTGTCCCGCCAGAGGGGAGGTGACTCCCTTGTAGAGTCCCCCGACGCCCTCCCAGGCCAGGGTCTTGCGGACGCAGTCGACGACGCCCGCTGAGGTAGGTTGGAGGTGGTGGGAAAAAAGAATGGGGGGAAGAAAGAAAAGAGAGAAAAAGTGAGATTTTTTTCTTCCTTTTCTTCTCTTTCTCTTTCTCTCTCTCTCTCTCTTCAAAATTCGAAATTTTGAAATTCGAAAAAAAAACAAAATGTCACTCACAGTAGACTGGATTCACCGACGGCTGCGTCTGCAGGCGGACCTTGACAGTGTCGAAGGGGTGCCCGACGAGCGTGACGGCGATGCCGCCTATAGTTGAAGAAGGGGTTCACAGAGGAAGGAGAAGAAGATAGTAAGGGGGAGAGGAGGAGGTTAGAGACGAAAGGCGTCAACTTTTTTTCTGTTGCGTGTGAGAGGTTTGCCTTTTTTTTCTTTCTCTCTTCTCTCTCTCTCTCCCTCCCTCTCTCTCCCCCTTGCTCTCCCGATCTCCACTCACCGCAGGTCCCGGCGATGACGTCCTTGATCGTCTTCATGTAGCCCGCCGGGGGCGCTGCCGCCGTGGGCGAGGACGCTGGGCTCGGCATTTGGAGAGGAGAGTTTTTTTATTGGATTGTCGATTGCTCTTCGTCGAGTGCGAGAGAGAGGAGGTGAAAAGGGAAAATGAAAACGAAGAAAAATCTCCTTGGCTTGAGAAGAGCGCGCTCATTTTCGATCTAGAAACTGCATTCGTTTCTGCCTTCCTTCTCAAAAAGCCCTAGCCTTTCCCCCCTTTCTACCATGCTCTCCGCGCTCGCCCCGACCCTGATGCGCCGCTCGGCGTACGTCCTCAGCGCGTCCGTCGCCGCGGCGCCGCTCTGGAGCAAGTGCCAGATGGGATCGAGCCCGGCCGTCGCCGCATCGGCCGCAACGGCAGCCGCAACGGCAGCCGCAACGACCGTCGCCGTCGGAAAGACCAACCCCAACCCTCCGCCGGACGCCTCCCGCGGCGCCACGGCCGATCTGTGCGACGTGCACTACCCGGACCCTGTCGACGTCCTGCCCGACCCCAGGACGCAGAAGGTCCAGATCGCGGAGCCTGTTTTCAGGTAAAATAACAAAAAGAGTGGGAAATCAAGTGAGAAAAGCAAGTTGAAAACAGCCAAGGGTTAAGGTCAAAAAAAAAAGACTCAAATGCATTCTCCTCTCCCTCTTTTTTGTTTTCCCTTTCTCAACCTCTCTTTTCCACTTTCCTACCCGATCCACAAAAACAAACCTAAAAAAACACAGGGACTTTGGAGGCCGCCTCGCCTTCTCCGGCCGCGCCGCCACCGTGAGATGCTTCGAGAACAACCCCCTCGTGAGGGCCTCGCTCGAAGAAAAGGGCAACGGCCGGGTCCTCATCGTCGACGGCGGCGGCTCCAAGAGATGCGCGCTCTTGGGTGACAACATCGCCGCGATGGCCGTCGAGAACGGGTGGTCGGGCATCATCATCAACGGGTGCATCCGCGACTCGCTCGACATCTCGAAGATGGACCTGGGGGTGAAGGCGCTGGCGACTTTCCCTCTGAAATCGAGCAAGAGGGACCCGGGTCTGAGAGACGTGAGCGTTTCTTTCGCTGGGGTGACCGTGAGCCCCGGGGACTGGGTCTACGCCGACGGCGACGGCGTGCTGGTGTCGAAGGAGGCGCTGAAGCTGTAAAGGGGGGGGGGGGGGGGAAAAAAAAGAAGAGGGGAGCAACCACGGAGAAAAAAGAGACTGTATTTTTATAATAAAAAAATAAAGAGAAGAAAAAAAAATAACAATAACAATAATATTTTTAACCAC
>Ga0114918_10002320_pt1 | contig 17066 bp, 32 predicted proteins | sample LantaG_FD_87015 | JGI IMG/M metagenome (GOLD analysis project Ga0114918, IMG submission 87015) | Deep subsurface microbial communities from Baltic Sea to uncover new lineages of life (NeLLi) - Landsort_02402 metaG | ecosystem: Environmental > Aquatic > Marine > Oceanic > Sediment | place... | reverse complement strand
CATGGTTCATCCAAACCAATAAAAAAATTTCTTTATTCTATGGTTGGTAAAGGTTCAGATAGAATTTCTTCTTATCATGGTTGGGGAATTTATTTTATAAAAGAGATTGAGAGAGCTAGAAAATATGGTGATGTAATAACCAAAATGTCACTATCTCCAAACGCTAATATATTAAAAGATAAAATAACACCAGAACAACTCTTATTGGTTTATAATGGTTTAGTTAAAGAGAACGTAAAATTAAGGGATAATGATAATGAATGGTTTAATAACCCTACATATGGAGAGTATTCAATTTTAAATGATGTTGAAGAATTTTACGATTATTTTATGAGAGGTTATCGTGATTCATTTAAAACAATTAAAGATGTTAGTGATTTTTTATTACGTTCAGGAATTGATGGGTTGGAAACCACCAACGATGTCAATGATAACATACTAGTAATATTTAATGAAAATGTTATTGAAATTATTTAAAATTATAATTTTTATGTGCTTATTATCATTCGATATTGCGGCACAAACGTATGATTTATGTGACATTCCAGTTGTTATTAATTTAAGAATAAATGGTGATGGTGAAAATTTTATTTGGTCCACTTCAGATGGGGAAATTTCCCCAAATGGTCGTGAAGCAATTATAAATGCTTATCATGAAGGAAATTATAATGTATTGGTTAAATACGTTTATAATGGATGTGATTATGAAATCACAGGTAAATTTGTTGTTGATACATGTTCTAGATGGTCTATCTGGATTCCAAATGCCATTTCCCCCAATGGTGTTAATAGAACTTGGATGCCTAAAGGTGAAAATATTCGTATTGACATGATAGAAATCTATGATAGATGGGGTAGAATAACTTGGTACGGTACTGAAGAATTCTTAGGTTATAATTTGTTCGGTAATGAAATCGAAGGTGTATTTTCTTATGTTATCAATTTTACCGAACTAATAAAAAACACACCTCAAAGAAGACTTGGTAGTGTTGTAATAATAAGGTAATTATGAAAAAATTATTATTGTTTTTAACCATATTTATTTCATTGAATTCATTTTCCCAAAACGAATTCAATTATTGGTTTTTTGGGAATTACAATGGGTTGGATTTTACTTCTGGAACTCCAGTAGTAATTGGGGGTAGTATAATGACTCAAACAGAAGGTGTTGCAGCTATTTCTGATGCTGGTGGTAATCTTTTATTTTACACCAACGGTATAAACGTTTATAATAGAAATAATGTTATAATGCCAAATGGTTCTGGTTTATTGGGTGATGCAAGTTCAACACAATCATCTATTATTATAAAGAAACCATTAAGCAGCTCAATATACTATATTTTCACAGCTGATGTTGATATTGGCCCAGATGGTATACGATGGAATGAAGTAGATATGACATTAAATGCTGGGTTAGGGGCTGTTACTGCAAATAAAAACATTTTATTACAAACCCCATCATGTGAAAAACTATGTGCTGTTAGACATTGTAATGGACGTGACATATGGGTCATATCTCATGATTGGAATAGCAATACTTTTAGAGCTTGGTTGGTTGATGATATAAGTGTTGGGGCAACTGTTGTTTGGTCTAATGCTGGGTCAGTAGTAAATGGTATATCACAATCTGGTTATGGTCAATTAAAAGCTTCATCTGATGGAACTCGTTTAGGCACTTGTTACTATGGTTACGGTAACAGTACTGGTATTAATAAAGTAGAAGTATATGATTTTGATAAAGCAACAGGAGTAGTATCAAATGCGATTACTTTATCAACAACAGAGATTGGACCTTATGGTTTTGAATTTTCAAAAACAGGTCGATTTGTCTATGCTGCTACCAATCAAGGTAGACTTAATCAGTGGGATTTATGTGCCCCCAATATTTTAGCATCTAAATATCTAGTACAAAATACTGGTCCCTTTATAGGTTCATTACAAATGGCTAATAATGGTAAGATTTATGTTTCTAGGGGAACTCAACCAATATTAAGTGCGATAAACAATCCAGAAGTAGCTGGGGTTGGGTGTGGTTTTGTAACTACAGCTGTTAATTTAACTAGTAGTGCTATGTTCGGTCTTCCAAATTTCCCAGCATATTACAATGAACCTACTTTGTTTCCGATAACTGCAAATCAAACTGATTGCAATACATTTTGTTTTTCATACCCACCACCAATTTTATCTTGTAATGAGGTAATGCCTACGTTTCAATGGAGTTTTTCTGATGGAACAGTACAGTTTGGTTTAAATGTTTGTAAAACTTTTCCAACAAATACAAATAATGAAGATGTTTTATTAGAAATAATTCAGCCTTGTAGGATTGACTCAATATTTATTAATATAAATGTCGGTTCAAATTTCGACACTATAATAACAATAAATTAAAAAAACCAAAATGAAAAAACTATTTTTAACTCTATTACTAGCAATTAGCTCATTAACATTTACTTACGGTCAATGTATTGAGAAATGTATCAACAGCTCAGCGACAGCAACAGTTGATTTTGATGCCACTTGGACGTATAACTGGACTATAACACCAGCTCTTGCTTTCACTGGTCAAGGAACCAACCAAATAGACATTGCCAACGTTGGTGGTGTTACTGGTCAGTACGTTATTGAATGTACTATAACTACAGCAAATTGCGATACGTTGGTTACAAACTGTATTGATGTTATTGATGCTAACCCAACGCTTGTTTTACCTTTGGTGTGTGTAACTAATGGTTCAGTACCTGTAGCTGGTGGTTCACCAGCTGGTGGAACTTATGATATCAATGGCACACCTATTTTAAACATCACATCAGCAATGATAGGTCAAACAATTAACTATACAGCAACATCTGGTGGTTGTTCAGGAACAGTATCTGAAGTTGTTGTAGGAGCACCAATGCCAAATACTACGATTACGATAAATTAACTTGTCATATCAAAAAATGTTTAGTATGTTTGTTGATATGGAAATTAAAATTTGTGACCGTTGTAACGGTCTTGGCGAAATTAAACAGATTGATAGGGATGGTACTGAAATGTTTCCTTGTGAAAGATGTAATGCAACTGGTAGAATTTTGACTAGGGAGTATAGGTATGTAGTCCCCTTTGGTTCTCCGAAAAATAAGATATACGAATTCGATGAGAAAATAATCAATATGATTAGAAAATTAGAAAAAGATTTGTTTATCAAAAAATAAAAACTTACCTTTGTAAAAATAAATGAAGATAAACTTATTTAAAACAAGACGTGGAAAACTAAAAAATAAATTAGAATCACTACTTAAAGATAAAATAAACCAAGAAGAAATTTTAAAAATTCTAAACTTTGTTGATGAATATGAAACAGATAATCTAAACACAATAGAAAAATTAAGGAAATCTAAAACAATAACATTAAACAAAATACATGGTGGGTTAAAACAAGCTATTAATGCTCACGGACCTATCACCAAAGTTTTAATTGGAAGTGCTGGTAAAAGAATATACGGGAGTTTATTAGAAGCAAAAAAAGACGAAACGTTAATTGAAAAGATTAAAAAATGGATACAAAAATAACAAAACTATCAGTGTTTGATTTTGATGGGACGCTTGTCAACTCACCAATGCCAGACACAGGTAGAATAGAATACGAAAAAAATACTGGCCAAAAATGGCCTCACGTTGGATGGTGGGGAAAACCAGAATCTCTTGACCAAAATATTTTTGATATATCAGAAAACCCATCAGTAATTAATGCTTATAGAAAAGAAAAAGCTAACCCGAATACAAGAGTAATTATGCTTACTGGACGTATGTCTAAAATGGGTCATCTGGTCAAAGATATTCTAGATTCAAAAGGGTTGAGCTTTGATGGATATTATTATAACACTGGTGGTAGTACGGATGTTGCCAAAATTAGAACATTAGAAGACGAACTTTCTTCTTTCCCATCAATAGAAATTGTGGAACTTTGGGATGATAGGGAAAGTCACGTACCAATGTTTGAAGCTTGGGGTGATACACAAACATCTTCTGGTAGACTTAAAAGATTTGATATTAACTTGGTAATAACCAATAACCCTTCACATTAATGAAACGTGTAATAAAACTAATACTAGCATCTTTATTAGGTGGTCTAATGGTAGGTAGCACCATTTATATGTTAACTAATAAATCCAATCCAACCTATGTAGATTGTGGGGTTGTTAAAAGCAAATCAGCAGATGAAGTTGCAATAAAACATGGGGTCACAACTGAGTTATATCTAAATATTCACTTTAAAAATTCGGGGTTTAGAGCTGTAAAGGTTAATCCTACAACATATTTCGGAGCTCAAAAAAATGAAATAATCTGTTTTCATTTAAATAAAGAAACCACTTTTTTACATAAATTACTTTATTCAATTGGCATGATATCAATAATAGTTTTTTCGTTTACCTTAATCGTTTTATTTATTTGTTGGCTTTTTGATTTACATATATAAAATGACTAAATATCAACGTTTAATAAATGACCTTGCAGAGAATAACATTGGTAAAATGAAAGCCTTTGGGTTCTCAATGCTGCCACTAATAAAAAGTGGGTCGATGCTTACTTTTTCAACCAAAGAAAAATACGAAAAAGGTGATATTGTTTTCTGCAAGGTTAAAGGACGTTTTATCGATGCACATTTGGTAACCAAAGTGGATAAAAATAAAGGTTATATGATAGCAAATAACAAAGGTTACGAGAATGGATGGACAAAGATTATTTATGGTTATATTATAGAAATTGAAAAATAGAATGATAAAAATAGGAGATATATTAGAAGGAAAGATAAGTTGTAACGCTTCGGGTTCAGCTTATTTGGTGAGTGATGATTTACCAAAAGATGTTTACATTAATAAAAATAACACCAATAAGGCGTTACATTTAGATGAAGTTAAAATAAAAATAATTGAAGGTCAAGGTCGTTCAATAGAAGGTGAAGTAATAGAAATTATTGAGAGGTTTAGAACCGAATTCGTAGGTGTCATTCAAGTCTCTCCAAGGTATGCTTTTTTTGTACCCGATAGCAACAAATTACCAATAGATTTTTTCATTCCATTAGATAAATCAATGGATGCAAAAGATGGTCAAAAAGTAGTTGCTCGTTTAACCAAATGGAAAGACGATGCCAAAAACCCTAACGGAGAAGTTATTCGTATTATAGGTGATTCTGGTGAACATGAAACTGAAATTCATAGTATACTTGAAGAATATGGTTTACCATATGATTTCGATGCAGATATAATAGCTGAAGCTGAAGCCATTTCTGAAATAATAACACAAACAGAAATTGATAAACGTAGAGATATGCGTGATGTACTTACATTCACTATTGACCCAGCTGATGCTAAAGACTTTGATGATGCTTTGAGCGTTGAATGGGTCAATGGTGAATTATTTGTTGGTGTTCACATTGCTGATGTTAGTCATTATTTACGTCCAGATACTATTTTAGATAAAGAAGCTTTTTCAAGAGGGACTAGTGTTTATCTAGTAGACAGATGTGTTCCTATGCTTCCAGAGAGGCTTTCTAATGGATTATGTTCACTTAGACCGCATGAAGATAAGCTTTGCTTCTCAGCGGTGTTTAAATTGGATAACAACGGTCATGTATTGGAAGAATGGTTTGGCAGAACGGTAATTAATTCTGACCACCGATTCTCATATGAAGAAGCTCAAGAAGTTATTGAAGCAGTCGGGAATAAAGATAAAGAAAAAGATGTTTATTTATTATTGAATGAAGGTCATTCTAAAGACAAAACTATAAAGTTATGTCAAGCTATTGTTCATTTAGACAAATTAGCCAAGAAGATGCGTAAAGTCCGTTTAGCCAAGGGGTCGATATCATTTGATAAGAATGAGATACGTTTCAAATTGGATAAGAATAACAAACCAATTGATATAATTTTTAAAGTCGGTAAGGATTCGAATAAACTTATCGAAGAATTTATGTTATTAGCTAATCGTCACGTTGCCAAATTAATAAATGATAAGAAAATTCCTATGGTAAATCGTGCACACGATAAACCCAACGAAGAAAAACTTAATAATCTTAGAGATTTCATCAAGCAATTTGGTTATGAAATAAAAACTCAAGACCCAATAGAAATAACTCAAACTTTAAATAAGTTATTAACTGATGTCAAAGGAACGGCTGAAGAAGATATGATAAGTAATCTTGTTGTTCGTACAATGCAAAAGGCTGATTATAGGACCAAAAATATTGGTCACTATGGATTAGGTTTTAAAGATTATACACATTTTACTAGTCCAATAAGACGTTATCCTGATGTGATGGTACATAGAATACTTGCTCGTTATTTAGACAATAAGAAACCAGTTAAAATGGAGAAAATTGAAAGCAAATGTAATTATTTATCTGAGCGTGAGAAAAAGGCTCAAAAAGCTGAACGTGATTCAATAAAATTCATGCAATGTGTTTATATGTCAGATAAGGTTGGGAAGGTCTACAAAGGTATGGTAACGTCAGTATCAGACTATGGTCTATTCGTTTCAATACCAGAAAACTCTTGTGAAGGTATGGTAAGGCTTTCTGAAATAGGTGGCGATACATACCAAGCAGACATGCCCAATTATTGCGTTAAAGGTTTTAATACAGGTAAAGTAATTAGATTGGGTGATGAAGTAATGATTGTTGTTAAATCTGTAGATGTGGAAAAGAAAAATATAAATTTGATTTTACTAAATTTATGACCGATAAGGTATTGGTAAATAAATATTTAGACAGTCAATACTTTATTAAATTTAGTTTGGCCAGTAGAGACTATATTGTAATAGAAAAAGATTCAAAAAAGAAATATTCAATAGGAATTTTCTATCCTAATTTGGAAAGTGTTTTTAACGGAATAAAAGATTTAAAAAGAATTTTTGATGAATGGTTTTTTTCCAACTTATTTGAAGCTAACAATGAGTTTTATTTGTATCTTAAAGATTGTGATGTTTTTTTAGATTCGACTGATTGGGTTGTTAGACATAAAGATTTTGGTGATGTAGCTACAAAGAATATGATTACTCTTTTTACGAAAGATAATCTGGATATTTATGGATATTATTTAAAATGGTTTGATAAAAAGATAAACGATATTTTTGAAAAACAATTGCAAAATTTGTAATATGATTGAAAAACTAATATTAAAATTAATAGAAAGAGAATATCGAGTAAGACTAGACTTTACTATTAATATTGTTTTGAAGGATTCAACTCAAAGGAGTTTGGGTAGTTTTATTTCTGAGATTGAACTGATTTTTGGTAAAATAATTTTAGAATCTGGTTTAAGTGTCTCTGAATTCATCACCAATTGGGTTAATCACCAAGAACAATTAATAAATACCAAGCTAATTAATAAATACAAAAAAATAGTTTCTGAAGAAAAAAAATTATCTGTAATGTTAGAAGAATTAAATCTCTTAGCTAATGAAGAAATCACTACTAATTATATAAAATTACATATAACTAAAATTTATTATGGTGAATTTATAAAACCAAACTTAACCAAATGGTTTGGGTCAACTGAAAAAACTGATTTTCATGAGTTAATAGAAGAGTTCAATAAAAATTTTGATGTGAATTTTGCTGATTTTACTATATTGATATACAAAGATTTTGTTAAAAATTATCGTGAAAAATTTGTGATACCAACTATTAAACATTTTATAAATGATTTTTTCACAGAAGACAATTATAATCTTGATAGTGGTTTGGTGGATTTAGAATTAGAGAAAATACTACCATTGGTTCATAGTACACAACACGAATTCGTAAAACAAGAGATAAATAATTTTTATTTTATCAACTATGTAGAGGCAAAAGTGAAAGATTTATTAAATCAGTTTGTTGTTACTTCAGGGAAAAGTGGATGGTTGGTAACTTGGATTGGACATGGAAAAATGACAGATGTTCGTTTCAGAGAAATGTTTAAGAAAGAAAATAGTTTTGTTTTTAACGCTATTAATGGCTTATATGAAGAATGGTTTGAAGAGAAAATAATTATTGCTTCAGAAAAAGAAATGGGGGTTAATTAACTTGATTATATTAATTAATAATCGTATTTTTGTTTAAATTTAATATTAAAATGGATAATAGAACACTAGAAAACAAAATTATTGAGTTGGAAAAAGAAAATAATAGATTAACCACACTTGTTGAAGATTTAAACTATGACTTAAAAAAACTACTAGAAAGTTATGACACCAAAGAAGATTATTATAGCGAATTAGAAGATGAAGTTAATGAATTAAGGTTTGAAATCAATACATTAGATGATGATTACAAATATAATTTTTTCAAACAATACAAAGATAAATACACTCCTTGGGAGTTAGAAGAATTACTTATAAACGGAAAACTAAAATGAACGAAATAAAACTTATTCTAAATAGAATACAAACACCTGACGGTACTATATTAACTAGCTATAGCAGACATGATTATGTTACCCATATTGATGCAAATGGTTTTGAATATATGTTAGATGGTGGACTTGATTATCAACGTAGTAATTTGAATAAAACTGCACCATATAAGGATTTATCGGTTTATTCTGATGCGCCATTTGAAATAATAAGAGAGTCTTTTCATAGGGGTGGTAGGGGAAAAGATGGTAAACAACCTCTTACATGGGTTCCAATGTCCGAGATGAGTGATTCTTGGTTATCAGCCTGTATAGTTTATAATACTGAGCGTGGTATGGGGTCAAGCTTTGCAAATGAACTTTATACCAAAGAATTGGCTTATCGTAAAGAAAATGGTATTTCTATAGATGAACCAGATGATGAAATTGAAGAACATAAACTATATAATTATATTTTTTGGTTTAATACTTTTGAACGAGTTTGGTATGGTATTCCCAGAGATAAGCAATTAATATTTTTCTCAAAGAATCGAAAAATTGAAGGTGTGTTTAAAGATGAAGATATAAATAATTTGATTAACATTATTAAAAATCAAAAATAAAATAGTACCTTTGAGTAATGAGTAAACTTATAGCTAAAAATAAACGTGCCTTTTTTGAAAATATTGTACTAGAGCAATTTAGTGCTGGTATAAAACTTAAAGGTTCTGAAGTAAAATCAGTAAGAAACGGAAATATTAGTTTTGGTGAATCTCATTGTTTTATCCGTAACGGTGAAATATTCATCAAGAATATGTACATATCAGAATACGATAAAGGAGGTAAACATAATAATCACAATCCATTAAGAGAGCGTAAATTATTGCTTAACAAAAAAGAAATTGTTAAGCTAAGCGAAAAAGTTAAAGAAAAGGGGTTGACTATTATGGCCTTATCTATTATATTATCAGATAATGGTTTTATCAAGGTCGAAATCGCCTTGGTTAGGGGTAAAAAACTCTATGACAAAAGAGAAAGTTTAAAGGTTAAGGATTTGGAAAGAGAAGTTAAACAAACATTTTAAAACAAAATAAACTATATGAAGCGATTGGTAATAAGTTCTAAGGTAACAAATAGAGATATATCATCATTTAAACAATATCTTAAAGATATCTCATCGATACCTATTATGACACCTGAAGAGGAAAAAGTATGTACGAGAAAAATAGTTGATGGTGATGAAGATGCGTTAAATGAGTTGGTAAAAAGAAACTTAAGGTTTGTTGTTAGTGTTGCTAAGCAATACGCTACAATTCAAAATCCATTGGAGGATTTGGTAAATGAAGGAAATATAGGTTTAATAATAGCCGCAAGGAAGTTTAACCCAGACATGGGATTTAGATTCATTTCTTATGCTGTTTCTTGGATTCGTAAAATAATAATGGAGCACTTGGCTAAACATGGTCGTTTGATTCGTTTACCAGCGAATAAACTAAATAGTTTATCTAAACTTGATAAGAAAATAAATCTTTTGGAACAAAAGCTAGGAAACCCTGTTGATATTTCAGAAATCATTTCTGAATTTGGAGATGAGATAATTGCTGAAAACCCAAAAACCAAATCATATTTAAAGGTTAGTGATGAGTACGAATTTTTATCGTTTATAAAATCTCATTCGGTTGATTCTTTGGATAGATTAGTGGGGAGAGATGATGATAATAACACTTCTTTAGCTGATACAATCCCTGATTTTTCATTTATAGATGGTGATAGTTTATTAGAAATGGAAGATATCAAGACAAAAGTATCTTTTTCTTTAAACAGACTTAAACCTAGAGACCGTAAAATTATAGTAGAATTATATGGTTTGAATGGTGAGATACCTAGAAGTTTAAAAGATATTGGCGATGAAATGGGTATTAGTCGTGAAATGGTTCGTCAGATAAAAGAGAAATCTCTACTAAGGTTAAAGTGTAATATGTTAAAAGAGTGCTTAGTTTAAGTAATGAAATAAATGTTAGGTTAATAAAAAATTACATACTAAAAAGGTATGTCATAGTTAATTTGCATCCATCTATAAATCAACTCTTTGATTTTTATGAATATGAGTCTTCTTCAGTGGTTTCAAATTTTATGATGATGAATTATTTATGTGATATTTTTAGTGTAGACCGATTGATGGTTAAAGAAATTTTCTCACAGATAATAAAAGAAAAAAGAAAATTGGAAGAACTTGGAAAAATTAATATTTAATTATTTAAATCACCATTATAAATTATCGTTTAAAAGCAATTTTGACCATGAAATATACGGAAAAATAGAAAAAAAATATTTTAGTTTTTCCTTTGTTATGAATGAGTTAACAACCATCTTTTCAGTTAATATAAATGAAGCTGAAAAGATGGTTTATAGATGGTCTAGTAATTTAATTGTGTTGATGAATAATAGAGTAGTATCTTTGCAAGAATCCTTATATAAGGAAGGGTTTGATACCAATCTAACATCAACTTATGTCAAAAGAATATTAAATGAATAGTCGGTGACACATTTGTGTACATAGAACAAATAACTAAGTTTTTTGAAGTCAATTAGATATTTATAATAAAGCATAGTTATTATGAAAAAAGAAGATATAAAAGCATTATTAAGAGAAGTATTATTACCAGAAACGGATGACCAAAATAATACCCAAGAGCTAGAAAAAGATAAAACTTTTGATGAGTTAGGAAAGAATGGTAAAAAAAAGGTATTAACCTTAACTAATAAGATTAAAAAAGCCACGCAAGGAAGTGGCACCCTTCTTAAATTATCGCAAGTAATGGACGCAGCTGGTATCGGAGATGCTGATGACGCAACCGATAGGTCAGCAATAGGTAAAGCAGTATCTGGTAAACCAGATGCCGATGGCAAAGTAAGACACTTGACTGTAAAGCAAGCTAACGCTATGGGTAAAATAATTGATAACCCAGCCGCTTTTAACTAATATAACCAAACAATAGTCTGGGTTTTGTTTCACGTAATCATAATATAGTTTTATAATCTGCAAAGGTATAAATTAATTTATAATAAAAAAAATTGGATACTATTTTTTTATGTCATACCTTTGTTTAACTTCTAAAAACAAAAACTATGGCAATTACAATTGAAAAAATTAAAGATTTAGTATTTGATGAGATTTTAACTCTTGGTGTTATTAGTAAAGATGAAGATTTAACCAATATATTAACAGAGACCACTAACTTAACATTACCCATAATTATAAATTTAGCAAAAACGAATAAGTTAGCTCCACAAACCAAAACAAACATTCTAGATTTGTTCAACACAGTCATTCTAACCAAAGATAATCTAATTAAAGATTACTTACGATTAGCTTTTGAAAACAATAAGGTTGTTGAAATGGTTAAAGCTGAAGAAAACACGGAAACTCCAACCCCCATACTTGAGAAGAAAATTCCCAATAAAAAAGAACTTCCAAGAAGATATGGGAAAGAACATATTAACAACGATATAAAGAAACAAGGCGGTAAAGCCACAACTGCTCAATTAACAGGTTTGGCCGTTAATGATTTAAAAAACCTTTGGGTTAATTTAAGTGCAAGAATGATTAAAGAGATGTTGGGTGATGAAAGAAAGTTATCTGATGAAGAATATAGAGTTATCAGGTCAACCATCACTATTTTGGAAAACAAAATAAAACCTATTCTAAATAAGAAATGAAATACATAATCAAAAAAGATTACGGAAACGAAACTAGTGCTGATGTTATTCTTGAAGATGGTGGGGTGGTATCATTTCACCATAATGGCGAAAACATCTGTTCAACCTATTATCAAGACAGAATTGAAAAACCATTTGATGAGATAGATTGGGATAAACTAGCCGAAGGGAAAGTTTATATGAAAGATTGGGAAGGTGAAGATAAAATAACCAGAGAAATGATTATGGACGCTTTAAATTGGTTAGCTCCATTTCAAAATAGTTTTACAAAAATTGAACTTGATTAGGTTTTATATTTTTTTTTTCTTACCTTTGCTTAAATTAAAACTATAATTATGTGTGAATTCGAACAACAAGAAAACGAAAGATTAAAAATTGAAGATGAAATATCTGAGGGTAAAAAACTTGTAGAAGTTTTAACTAGGTATGTTAATTACAACAAATCAACCAGAGGGTTTATTGAAGCTTTTAAAAGAGAGCATCGTACACTGCAACAATCAGCCTTTAAAATGTTTTTATCATTGATGGAGGAAATCGCTAGTGAAAACTATCAAACTGATGGACGTAATAAAGCAACCAAAGAAGTTGCTGAAACCTTATTGAAAGGGTTTAAAGAGGAAAAGGTTAAACAATACATCATGGAAGGTGTTTCTGAGCAAAGAGCATTGGATTATGTTTCTGGAGATGGTGCTAAACCAAGTATTTATTTACCACTAATTTAATGGGTAAAATTAAGCTAAGGTATAATCTTTCTAGAGGTAAAAACTATATGAAATGGAAGATTACTTATCCAAACAACATAGTTGAATATCATCACCCAACTGATGTTCAGTTGATTCTTATTAACCCTCACTTAAAAAACAATAAGAAAACCGCTGCTAAAATTTTTAGTGGTGCACATAAAGTAGTATGTGCTTGGATTTTATGTGATGATATAGAAATTAAAACTGAAGATTTTATTCAATCAGATAGGTTAGGTAAACGTCTATCTTATAATCCTCGTAGCTGTATTCATTGGCGTTTAGAAGCTCATGATGAGGATATGGATGATAGAAAGTTTAGTCGAATTGAATCTGTTGATTACAATTTATATTTGGTAGTTTAAAAATATTTTCTTACCTTTGTATTCAAGAAATTTTAAAACTCGGTAATTATGGTTATGATAACTCAGAAAATCCCAAATGGTCAGAAAAGAATTCTAACAAATGCTTTGATGGAATTGGAAGCAAGACTTCAAAAAGTTGCTGATAATGCACTAGAAGATAGTGATATCCATCATGAACTCTTTGATATAAAAACCCTCAAAACCCTCTTGCAATATGAGGTTTCTGTAACTATGACAGAACATCAACATGATTTTTTTACTGGTATTAATGGGATAGATTATCCTATATATGTAGAGGACTAAGATAACCCGCAAATCTGCGGTGTGTTAAGTGAGATAGACCTACTTAGTGGTTTTTGTTAGGTCGGAAAAAGGATGGAGATTCCATCCTTTTTTTTTTGTATATTTAAATTATTTTTAGTACCTTTGATAAACAAATAATTTAAATAACATGGATAGAGTTTTCCGATTAGATGAAGTATGTGAATTAAATTTAATTAGCATAGTTAAACAACTTAGAAATCTTAGAATTTTGGTGGATAACTTTTCTTCAATAAAGATAAGGTTAATAATGATTAAGACTCATCACCACCACCCAGAATTTTTAGATGAAATAAACGATAAGATATTAAATTTAAACCAAAATATTAAAACGTTTGAAAACGCTATTTTGGTTAAAGAAGCAAAAGCTTTTGATAAAGCGACTATAAATAACGTTATAATGTCGTTCGGATTAAACTGATTTGGAATTCTAATTTATTTGTTGTACATTTGTAAAAAACATAAGAGATGAAAAACCATGCATTAAAATCGGATTTGAGTAAGATTCTTGAACAAAGAGACGAACTAACAATCACCAAAGGTGGTTTAAGTGGTGCATCAATTGATGTTCACTATAAAAAGACGGATGTTGAATTTGGTCGTTATTTATATTATGACCGTGAAAAACAACGTGATTCAGATTATCAACAATTAGAAACGAAATCATGAAAAAGAAATATTTAATTTTAGATGAAGCTGGTGTTAATTATTTTAACATCATTGTTGAAGAAACTGATAAAGGTGTTAAAACATCTATTTTTGCTTCAGAATCTGGTGAATGGGCCCTTCACTACAAGGGTGAATTACTAGCATCAATGATTGATGATGGTAATGGAGTTAAGTTTGGTAAAAAAATCAAAAGAGTAGGGTATGACGAAATGGAACACATTAGACTATTGATAAATTTTGATTATCGTATGAGTTCACCAATTAACCAAGAAACTCATCGTTTTGTTGAAGAAGATAAGTTAAAGCTAATTTAAATTATGACACGAATTAATTGTGGTATTCCAACTGAGGAATTAATTGATAAACATTTAATTGCTGAACATCGTGAGATAAAAAGAATTCCAAATTGTATCTCCAAAGGTAGATACAATTTGGAAGGTCAACCAAAAGACTTCACACTTGGAAAAGGTCACGTAAAGTTCTTTTACACTCGTCTAGCGTATTTAAAAGAACGTTATGAGGCTTTACACCAAGAATGTCTTAAACGTGGTTTTAAGGTCACTTATTACGGTAACGCTTGGGATAACGTACCATTGGAATTTATGGGTTACTATCAACCAACCGATAAAGACAGAAAAATTGTTAGAGAAAGAATAAATTTGAAAAAATAAAGGGAAAAATGTTAAATTTATTGAATCGTATAAATTATAAGTCTTTTAGAAGTGCGGTGGAAAATTTAATTCTGAATATTTATATATAAAGTAAAAAAATATTAAAACTATGAGTGAAGATATTAGAAAAATGATTGATAAGGTGAAAAACTTTAAGCGATTTGTAAATGAGAATGTTGATGATATTTCACACTTATCATCACAACAATTAGAAAAAGAGTTTAAAAGATTAAACAATCAATACAAAATGATTGATAATGAGATGAATAAAATAGCAAAAACACAAGACACATGGGAATTTGAACAGAAATTAGATAATATTCAATCAAGAATGTCGAAAATTAGTACTGAACTTGAAAAAAGAGGTTTTTAAAAAATTTTTAGAGAGAACTATGTTTGAAACACTAATACAGTATTGGCGGTAACGTTGATTATATAGTTGCGTAAATAATAGATAAACTTAAATAAAAGAATAAAAATATGGATACTGAAAAAAGTAAATTAGAAGCACAACAGGAGCAATTGGATATACCTGTTGTTATAAGCCGTTTAAAACGATATACCATTAGTGATGATGGAAGATATGGGCACAATAGAGATAGTGCATATGATGAAGAAACAAAATTGTGGATATATGAAGATAAAAATGGTAAGTGGATTAAATATGATGAATTGATAAATGGCTTATAACGTTTTGTGTATGAGCAGTGGCACTTGTACACACTTTCAAATTACCAACACATCTTATGTGCCATTGCTTATACAAGGTGTTATATGCAGTGCGGATTTATTGCAGAAACTTTGATACGAGATTTGAACCTTTTTGTTTTATTTTTTGTGGGTTGAAATTTAAAATTTGAATATTTATATATAGAATAAAACTATTTAAAAATATGGAGAACAATAAAAAAATAAAGAATTTCATTAAAACTACAATTAGAGAGTTTTTAAATGAGCAGAAAGAAAATTCTTTCAAAGTTACCACCGCACAACTAAATAAATTAAATAAAAAAGTAAAAAATAAATACCCTGATATTAACGTAGTTTTTACATTTTATGGTAAATTACAGGCAAAATATACTGAATTAAAACAAACGGAATCCGATGATTTGTTTTATAATACTTGGAACTCTATTATAGCTAATTCACAAAATTTTGATGATGTATATTACAGTATATAAATTTGTGTGGTGGAAAAAAATAAAACAAAAAGATTATAACCACGAAACTTAATACGAAGCGATAATGTAGCATTGCATATAACGTTTTGCAGATAGGCGATGTGGGCGAATTACGAATCCGAAACTGTCAACCTTGCACTAAACTTGATTTGAAAAACAGAACTTAATATTAACCGAGAACCCCGCCATATTGCCTATGTGCTGTTATAGGTAGGGCTTCGCACAAACTTAAATAGAATGAGTAGCATAAAGAAAATGATGATTACACGATACGATGACAAGATTAAAGAACCGCCATATGTGACTATTCAGATTGATAAAATGTTGGTTGAAGAACCTGAACACGATAATCTTGGAGAAGAATTTTGCGAAAGAATACGGCAAGGTTGTAGGGGGCAAGGTTATCAGTTTAAGTTTTATACTGTGTCAACTAATCCCGAATTTGATTATGAGGTGGTGGTCAAATAGCCTTACCTATAACGTGTTGCATATGAAACATACAGGAATAGACAGCAGTAGCCAACCTGTACGCTACAAACTTAATTAATGGCACAACTGTATAATTTAGGCACAAACCCTGTATGTTTTATGATGCGGTGTTATGCGCTGTTTATTTAAATGATATGGATTTTATAGTACGATTACTTCTTTTTTGCGCCTTTGTAGGATTCCTGAATTTTATTGGAATTTCGCCACAATATGACAAACCTTCTGAGATGTGGAAAAGCGCAAGCACAACCAAGAAAATTATATTAGGCACATATGCTTTGTTATGCTTTATTGGATATATAACGATAATAGGCGCAATTATATGGGTATTCTTTTTTGCAGGGAAATAGCGCATAACGGTTGGGTATATGTGAAGTACCTAACCACAAAACTTAAAAGAAATAGTAGAAACTATATGAGGTATTTCACATATACCTTGTTATGATTAGTTTAATATGAGTAAAGAAGATTTTAAAAAAGCATTAGATAACAATAGAAAATATATTGAAGATAAATTGCAAACATTATTAAATGAACAAAAGTTTGATGAAATCTT
>Ga0114918_10002319_pt1 | contig 17068 bp, 19 predicted proteins | sample LantaG_FD_87015 | JGI IMG/M metagenome (GOLD analysis project Ga0114918, IMG submission 87015) | Deep subsurface microbial communities from Baltic Sea to uncover new lineages of life (NeLLi) - Landsort_02402 metaG | ecosystem: Environmental > Aquatic > Marine > Oceanic > Sediment | place... | reverse complement strand
GTTTTGCAGTAAGAGAAGGTTGGCATTGCACAGAAAAGCCTAATGCACCACATCTTAAAATGGAGTTGAAGTCAGGTGAGAAAAGAGTATGGAAGAAAGTTCTGATTGAAGATTATACCGAGTTTAAAAGACCTGAAAGCCAAGGTGGAATGTGGTATTTAGCAAAACGAATGAAAATTTTAAATTTTCGTGACAAAGTATTTCCATTTAATTTAACTAATATTAAATGATAAAAAAAGAAGACATATTTTTTAACGAAGTGTATTGGAGAGAAATGACACCAGCAGAACTGGATGAATATGCACATCGAATTTTTGATTATTATCGTCAAGAAGGGTTTCCTTATTACCCAACGGACATGGAAACCAGACAAAAAGATTTTGATAAATTAATGAAATATGATAGGTCTAACATGTGGAATGGAACTGATATTAAACAAACAATGCATGGTTTAGGTCTGGCTTGGTCTTATTTCCCAGAATCATTCAATGTGAAATGTGGAAATAAAATGACCCCATATGAAGCGTTTATTGATGATGAGATATTTTTAAAGATTATTTATAAACGTTTAAAAATGGGAACGTATATAAGTGATTCGGGAATTAGAAAAATGTTGAAAATTTACAGTAATGTTCAAAGTGTTTCTAATTTCAGACCAACAGCAGCAGCAGCGATTTACGATTATTTTGGTAGAGGAACAAAGAATTTTACTGTTTGGGATATGTCTGGTGGTTGGGGTGGTAGAATGCTTGGTGCAATTATTAGTAATGTTAAACATTATACTTGTACTGATCCATCAAGAGTAGCTGGAATTGGATTAGTTGAATTGAGAGAAGATTTTGGTAGTGGTACTGAAATTGACATATTTAACTTAGGTAGTGAAGATTATGTACCTGATAGAAACAGTTTAGATTTTTGTTTTACTTCACCACCATATTTTGATTTGGAAAAATATAGTGATGAACCAACACAAAGTTACATTAAGTTTCCTGAAAAGGATGAATGGATTGAAGGATTTTTAAGAGAAACATTTAAAAATTGTTATTATGGATTAAAATCCGATGGTGCAATGGCAATTAATATTGCTAACATCAAAGGAAATGAAATTGAAAGTGATATGATTCGAGTTGCAGAAGAATGTGGTTTTAAGTTTAGAACAACATTTAGATTGGCGTTGTCGAATATTAATTTAAGAGATAAAACTAAGAAATTTAAATACGAATCAATATATTTGTTTACGAAATGAAAACATTATTGAAACTCGATTGGGATGTGTTAAACACATACATCGAAGAGGACTTAATTAAGGTGAATAAGCATCCAGAATATGATATCTGGATTCTTAACTATACAACTACCGCAAGTGTAACAAGACATTGGGATGATTATACTATGGCTTGTCGTGGAATGGTTATTGATGCCGAAGGTAATATCCTTGCACGTCCATTTGGTAAATTCAAGAATTATGAGGAACATGATCCATCAGAAATTGATATGTCAATGGATTACGAAGTTTTTGAAAAAATGGATGGTTCATTTATTGTTGTTTTTTATTATCATGAACGTTCAGGATGGATTGTTGCTTCAAGAGGTTCATTTATTTCTGAGCAAGCAATTGTTGCTGAAGAATTATTAGGTGATAAATGGCTTTATTTTGCTAAAAATTGTACATATTGTTTAGAGGTAATTTATCCAGAAAACAGAATCGTAGTAAATTATGGTAATAAAAGGGAATTGGTGCTACTTGGGTGCATAATTACACCAACTGGTGTTGAATTACCTCACTCAAGATTAATTACGATGTATTCGACATACTTTACAATTGTGAAGAAATATGAATTGGATAAGGTAAATGATTTATTAGAACTTAAAGCAATTGAAAGTGAAAATAAGGAAGGTTTTGTAATTCGTTTTGAAAACGGTTTTAGAGTAAAAATTAAATTTACTGAATATTGTAGATTACATGCTATCTTAACCAATGTCTCAAATAAAACTGTTTGGGAACACATGATGAACAAACTTGAATTTACTGAATTACTTGACAGAGTGCCAGATGAATTTTTTGATTGGTTGACGAAAACTGCTAAAGAATTACAAGATGAATATAATGAAATCGAAAGATTAGCATTACTTGAATTCGTTAAAATTTATTATAAGAATGGTAATCATAAACGTGGAAACTTTGCTGAACAAGCAAAAGAATCTGAAAACAGAGCAATATTATTCAAGCTATATGATAATAGACCATATGATGATATCATTTGGAAACGAATCAAGCCTGAATATAGTAAGCCGTTTAAGGATGGTTATGAGGAAATTACAAAATAAAATAAAAATAATTATAAAATTTTGTAACCTTTCCTTGTTTATTACGTATTTATTATGTAGTTTTGTGAGAACAAATTTAAAATAATTATTAAAAATAGAAATGATGACAACTTTTAGAAAATATAAACTTTATAAATCTTATAAGAAACTTATAGGAATCGGGATTATATTATCTAAATGTAAGACATAGTGTAATGACTTCATAGATAAAAACCCCGATTCGCAAGAGTCGGGGTTTTTTTGTTATAAACATTTTACCCCTGAAAAACAGGTATAAAACAATAAATTCTGTGAAAGATGATTATTACCCATGAAAATGGTTTATAAAGCAATAAGTTCTTTGAAAAATATTTACAATTTGAAAGTAATACGAAACTCAAAACGAAAGTTTAGTTAAAAGTATATGAATAATTAATGTGTAACGATAACATGGGCGACCATAAAAAGCGTGAGCAGAGGAAGGTTCTGACAGGCATATTAATTTGAAATATATTAGTAGATTAAGTGATTAATGGAGATTAGTAGTATTATGAATAGACACATCAATCACACATGTAGCTCAGTGGATAGAGCAAGGGAAAGCACATGCTATCTTAAATCCCTGCGCATGGGTTCGAGTCCCATCTGTGAATAATGGTTGGTGTGAAATTTTCTCCCGTAGTTTAATTGGTAAAACCCCATACTTTTAATATGCGAGACTACTGGTTCGAGTCCAGTCGGGAGAACAAATTAATTAAAATTGAAATTATGGAAAGGACTGAAATTATTGATTTTCTACGTGAAAATCTAAGTATTGAAATTACAATGGATGATAATTATGAGGGTGGTAACAGATATGTTAGTTCAACAGTAATATTAAGTTTATGTGGTGAAGAAATTAGTAGTGATTATGATTCAGTTTGTGTTGAAACTGATTGAATTATTGGAGTATTGAGCAATTGGCTGGCTCGACAGACTGTAAATTTGTTTCCTTCGGGACGTGGGGGTTCGAATCCCTCTACTCCAACTTTAACCTAACATTATTGGTGACGGAGTAACCGTTATAAATGCACCACTCCCTTTCGGAGAGGATTGACACCAATAATGTTTATATCCAGCCAAATGTCTTAATATTCATAAGATTTGGCTACTTATAAACATATTTTTATCAAGGACATTTTGTCCTTGAACTTGTCCTTGACATCAATATGGTCAGGTCAGACCTGACTTATCGGACATCTTATCGGACATGTCCGATATTTTTTTACATTTTTTCTTATTTTAATTTAGACTAAATAAAAATAATCCTTGTATCTTAATTAAAAATATTGTATTTTTGGATTAAAATAACTTTATTTAATGCTTATGTAAATTATGACTAAGAAAAAGAAAGTGACGACAACAGTCACAGAAACTATTACAGAAGAAATAATCAGAACCAATGAAAAAACACAAATCGTTTGTATCCTTGACCGTTCTGGGTCAATGACAAGTATTATTGACGATACTGTTGGTGGGTTTAACACCTTTTTGAAAGAACAAAGAGAATTACCTGATGAAGCAACCATTACTGTTGCGTTATTCGATGACGAATATGAATTACTCTACGATAATGTAGATATTAAAGAAGTTAAAGACATTACAAGAGCAGAATGGTCTCCAAGAGGTCTTACTGCACTTCATGATGCAATTGGTAAAACAATTAATAATGTTAAAGCAACACATGCAAAACTTGGTGTAGAAGCACCTGCAAAGGTTCTTGTTTGTGTTGTAACTGATGGTTATGAAAATGCAAGTAAAGAATATAGTCTTGATGATATTAAAAAACTTATTGGTGGGTGTGAAAAAGATGATTGGAATTTCATTTATTTAGCTGCAAATCAAGATGCTTTCGATGTTGGAAGTGGGTTTGGAATCAGTGTTGGTAATACTTATAATTATACTACAACAGTTGATGGTGTTGGTGCAATGTCAAATACATTATCTAATGCAAGTGTTAGTTATAGGTCAATGACTACATCAGATGCAAATTTTAGTACTGCTTCAAAAAATCTTATTGAAGATGATGAAAAATAATTAATTTTTTTCTATTTTTATATTAATTTTCGTTTTTTAAGGAGAGCATTTTGCTCTCCTTTTTCTTTAACTTAGTGAATATAAAAACCTTAAAAATTTTCTAAAATTTTAATAAAAATATAATTAAAATTAATTAGTATTTTTAATAAATCACTTGTATTTATCATGACCAATCAATATATTTGTAATCGGAAAATTATAAAAAATTAACTATCTATATGAATCAAAATTCAAATAAAATCAATCCCAATTCACTTCAAAATAAAACAATTTACCCCAAAGAACAAGTTTTAGCTGCATCAAAAGAATATTTTAACGGTGATGAACTTGCTCGTGATTCATGGGTAAAAAAATACTGTTTAAAAGAAAAAATTGGTGAAGACGAACAATTATATGAGCTAACACCAGATGATATGCATTGGAGATTAGCAAAAGAGTTAGCAAGAATTGAATCCAAATACCCTAATGCTCTAACTGAAGAAGAAATTTATGAAACAATAAAACACTTCAAAAGAATTGTTCCACAAGGTTCACCAATGTCTGGAATTGGTAATAATTATCAAGTAGTGTCATTAGGTAATTGTTTTGTTATTGGTAATAATGCTGATTCCTATGGTGGTATCATGAGAATTGATGAAGAACAAGCACAATTAATGAAACGTAGAGGTGGTGTTGGTCATGATTTAAGTAAAATTAGACCAGAACTCACACCAGTTAAAAATAGTGCAATTACTTCAACAGGTATTATTCCATTTATGGAAAGATATTCTAATTCAACTAAAGAAACAGCACAATCAGGGAGACGTGGTGCACTTATGTTGTCTCTCTCAATTAAACATCCTGATTCTGAAGCATTTATTGATGCAAAAATGACTGATGGAAAAATCACTGGTGCAAATGTTTCAGTTAAAATTCATGATGATTTTATGGAATCCATTATTAATAAAAAAAATTATGTTCAACAATATCCGATAGATTCTAATAAACCAATATTAAAAAAAACTGTTGATGCTAATAAAATTTGGAATAAAATTGTTCATAATGCTTGGAAATCAGCAGAACCCGGGATTTTATTTTGGGATAAAATTATAAGTGAATCAATATCATCATGTTATGGTAAAATGTGGACTGAATCAAGCACAAATCCGTGTGGTGAATTACCTTTACCACCTTATGATAGTTGTAGATTATTAGCAATGAATTTGTTTGGGTATGTTGTTAATCCATTCACCAAAGAAGCGTATTTTGATTGGGATTTATTTAAAAGTGATGTTGAAAAGGGTGAAAGATATATGGATGATATTGTTGATTTAGAATTGGAGAAAATTGATAGAATATTAGAGAAAATTGAATCAGACCCAGAGGATGAAGAAATTAAATGGGTAGAAATTAAACTATGGAATAAAATCCGTGAAAAAGCTGTTCAGGGTCGTAGAACTGGACTTGGTATTACTGGTGAGGGAGATATGCTTGCTGCAATGAATTTAACTTATGGTACTGATACTGCTACTGATTTTGCTGTAGAAGTACATAAACAATTAAAATTAAGTGCATATCGTTCAAGTGTTATTATGGCTAAAGAACGTGGTGCTTTCCCAATTTATGATGCCGAACGTGAAATTAATAACCCATTTATAACAAGAATACTTGATGAAGACCCACAATTATATGCTGAAATGGTTACTTATGGTCGTAGAAATATTGCCTTATTAACAATAGCACCAACTGGAACGGCTAGTATAATGACGCAGACAACATCAGGAATTGAACCTGTGTTTTTACCAATATATAAACGTAGACGTAAAATAAATCCACAAGAAAAAAACGTTAAAATTGATTTTGTTGATGATGAAGGTGTTGCTTGGCAAGAATATATTGTTTTTCATCATAAATTTGAATTGTGGCTTACTATTAATGGTTATGATATTGAGGTGGTTAAAACAATGAGTACTGAACAAGTTAATGAAATAGTTAAGAAATCACCATATTATAAAGCAACCTCAAATGATATTGATTGGGTTAAAAAGGTTGAAATGCAAGGTAGAATTCAAAAACATATTGACCACAGTATTTCAGTAACTGTTAATCTTCCTGAAGATGTTACTGAAGATATTGTATCAAAAGTTTATGAAACTGGTTGGCGTAGTGGTTGTAAAGGTATTACTGTTTATCGTGATGGTAGTCGTAGTGGTGTGTTAGTATCTAATAAAGAGAAGGAATTAGATGAAATCCCTGAAGAATTTCACGTACCTAAAAGACCAAAAAGACTCAAAGGTGAAATTCATAGATTCCAAAATAATTTAGAGAAGTGGATTGGTGTTGTTGGTATTAAAGACGGAAGACCATATGAAATTTTTACAGGAAGACTTGAAAATGGTTTAAGTAATTTACCAACCAATGTTGTTGATTGTGAAATTGTGAAAAATATTATTGAAGTTGATGATGTTGATGAAAACAATAAACCAATTAAGGTTAGAAAAAAACGTTATGATATTGAATATGTTGACAGTCAAGGTGAAAAACACATACATACTGGTTTAAATCATTCGTTTAATGCTGAATATTGGAATTATGCTAAATTTATTTCAGGTGTTCTTAGACATAGAATGCCTTTAGTATATGTTGTTGATTTAATTAATACATTAACATTTAAAGAAGATCATATTAATACATGGAAAAGAGGTGTTGCTCGTGTGATTAAACGATATATTAAAGACGGTGAAAAAGGTGCTGGTAATTGTCCTGAATGTGGAAGCACTAATCTTGAGTTTAAAGAAGGTTGTTTAACCTGTATGGCATGCGGTTCGAGTAGGTGTGGGTAAAAATATAAAATTTAACGTATTTATTTAAAATGATAATACTAGAAAGCAAATTAATTGAAGAAAAGTATGTTGATGGTTATCATCTAACAATGAAAGATTTAGAAAAACTTGTTAGAGATTTTCAAGTTGATTGTCATGATGGTTTTGTAAGTAACGATAGTGCATATATTGAATTGTGGTTAAAAAACCATAATAGAATTGTAAAATAGATTAATTGAAAAAAAATTGAAAAATTGTAACATTTAATTATTATCTTCGTATAATAATTGTTACGTGTGAAAAATAATTGTAAAAATAAAAATTGTAAAAATGAACAGTAATGTAAAACTGAGTGATGGCTATTATCTCTCAACGCAAAAAATTAATAGTGAATCAAAAACCGTAGAGGTTGCAAAAAAAACAAATCACATCTTCGTAGTAGATGTATCTTACTCGATGTACCGAGACCTACCACTAATTAAAAAACAACTAAAGAATAAACTATCCAACATTATGAAAGATGGTGATACAATTTCTATTGTATGGTTCTCTGGAAGTCGTGATTGTGGTATTCTGAAAGAAGAGGTTGAGGTTAAATCTCTTAAAACACTTAGCGACTTAAATGACGCAATTGATAAGTGGTTACGTCCAGTTGGTTGTACAGCATTTGGAAAACCATTGGAAGTTACATATGATGTCATTAGTAGAATTAAACAAAACCGTCCAGAATCAGTATTCTCGATGATTTTCCTTACTGATGGTTATAATAATGACTGCCCTTGGAGTCAAGTAACATCGGCACTTCAAAAACTCACCAACGTACTTGATGCCAGTACTTTTGTTGAATATGGTTATTATGCCGATTCACGCAGAATTACAGAAATGGCTTCACTTATTGGTGGAGAAAAGGTTAGTACATCTGACTTCGATGAATTCGAACCGTTATTTGATAGTAAAATGTCTGGAAGTATTCAAGGTGGGAAAAAAGTCGTTGTTAAATTAGAAAACAAAAATTTATACGATTTTGCCTATAGCGTTGGAAATGATGGTAGTGTATTGTTGTATAACATTAACGATAATGAAGTACTTGTGAGTGAGAATGTGAAAGAACTTCATTATTTTAGTTCAACAGCTTTAGATACTCGTGATGGTGGTAGTGATACAGCATTATATGCTGCAATTTACGTACTTTCAGATAAACTTCTTAATGACGAAGCTGAAAAAATCTTTTATGCCCTTGGTGACCAATATCATTATAAAATGTTGGTGAATGCTTTTGGAAAACAAAAACTTAATGCATTTAAATCTGCAATTAAAGAATGTATTGGTGATGTGTCGAAAAGATACCCTGAATCCAATGGTAAAGTACTAATTCAAGCAGTTCCCGATAATGCATATTGTTTAATGAACCTTATCGAAGATTTGGGTAATATGGATGGTTGTTTATTCTATCCAAATCATGACTCGTTTAGTTACAACAGGATTGGTAGAAAGAAAATTAAATCAGCTACAGTTCTTACCGATGCCGATAAGAAAAGACTTGCAGAAGCTAAGAATGTTGCCGAAGCTGCTGCAATTACAGCAGAACTTGCAAAAAGTAAAATTGAAGTTAGTTTTGAAAACAGTAATCCTGACAGGGGTTATCCATTAACTGATTTGGTTTGGAATGAAAGTAGAGCTAATTTAAGTGTTCGTATTTATATTGAAGGTGAAGCAATTGTTCCTGAGAATGAATTCGGAATTGATAAAGTTGCATCATTTCAATATAAAACATATACAATTATAAAAGATGGTATTGTTAATGTTAAGGAACTTCCAGTAAAATATAGTGCTGATCTTGAAACATTATTAAATAAAAATGATGTTGAATATTTTTTACAAGGTAATGTAATTACTATTGACCTAACCTCAATTCCAATTGTAAATCGTGGAATGGTGAGAGCAATTTCTGCAATGGAACTTGCTAAGAAACAATGGGAACTTATGAAGTTGAAGGGTGATAAAAAGGTTTATGATTATTACAAAAACCAATTATACCCAAAAACCAGTAAAAGTTTTACCGAATTACTTGGAGCAGAAGCATCTGCTTGGCTTAAAGAAGTTGGTGTTACTGATTATAACGGTTTTGCACCGAAAGTTACCAGTGCAGAATCAAATGACTTTTACATGTCAGTTGTTCTCAATACTAAAATTAAAGGTTTATCAAGCCTACCAAAGGTTGAAGATGTAATAGCTAAACTTGAATCAGGTAAGCCATTAAAACTTAATGAATATGTTATGAGTGATGCTTTGATTAAATATCAGGCACAATTGAAATCAGACATGTACTTGTCATTAAGTCCAGAACAACAAAAAGGTGTTTTAAAAACTTATTTGGAAACCAAATCAGCTATTCTTGATAAACAAAAAAGAAAGATTTTGCAAGAAATTGCAGAGATTAAGTTCTCATTAATTCTTTCGAAGAAATGGTTTACTGAATTCCAGAGTTTTGATGAAAACCAACTTTCACTTAACATTGATGGTAAAGATTTAGACTTCACATTCGATTTAGCTGAAAAAGAAGAAAAGATTTAAGTGATTGTTTCATAATATATTTTATTTTATAGTATTTATTATAAAATAAAATATATTATGAAACAAGATAGTAGTAAAAAAATGCTTTTTGAAATGATGAATAAAGTAGGTGGAATGCCGTTGAATGAAAATTATGATGATATTCAAGATGATATTCTATCTAAATTATTTGAAGTATATGACGCAATCAATGGCACATATTTATATCCAGACGACCATTCAATTTTTTATTATAAAAATGACCTTGAAGATAAACTTAAAAATTATAGTGTAGAATTAACTTATCCTGATGGTACATTAGCAGATATTTATGATAAACCATATGATGCTTGGGTAGCAATGAATAATAATGAAGGTGCAAACCCAAAAATAATAAAATAATAAAAAAGTAAATATCTAAATACTTGAATTATAAAACATATTAGAACCCCCAGAAACGTTTTCTGGGGGTTTTTTTTTATATAATATTGTATTTATATGAAATTGAATTCAATGAATATTCTTAATATTATTAATGATGAAATAAATAAATTTCAACTTAATGAAACACTAACAGATATTGTATATCATTTCACACAATCAAATCTTATGGTAAATATTTTAAAAACCAATAGTTTTAGTTTAACTGCTGCGGTTGGTAGTAAGAGTGACTTAGATGTAAATAGTAATAGATTTTTCTTTTTTTCAACAACTAGAAGTAAAAGCACTGGATATGTTAGAGGTAATGTTAAGATGGTGTTGGATGGTAATAAATTAAATAGTAATTATAAATCAGTTCCTGTCGATTATTGGCAATATTCTAAAAACCCCAAAGATTATATTAATAAAAATGATTATAATACAGCACTTAAAAGTAATGAACAAGAAGATAGGATTGTTTCATATAAATCCGAAATTCCAAATGCAATTAAATATATTATAGCAATTCATGTTGAATATAAAGATGATCAGAACAGAATTAATGAATTTATTGATTTAATTCAATATTCAAAAAAATATAACATACCAATTTATTTTTATGCAAATCATAATGATTGGTTGAATGAAAATAAAAAAGGTCTTATTGATATTAATAAAATACCTACCCAAAAAAAAGATGTAAATACCTACACTTCACGTGAATATTTTGATTATACTATCGCATCACTAATAGCTTTTAACGATAAAGAAAACTATCAAAAAATTGTTGATTATCTAGGTGATGAAAAAAAAATACAACATTTTAATGATGAACTAAAGAAAAGAACATATAATAATTTCAAAATTGGAGCACCTTATGATTATGAAACTAATAATGTTATTTCATCAGCAATACATAATAGCCGATCTAATGTAGATAAAGATACTAAATTTCTATTAAATCTATTGGTTTCTGATATGAGAAAACTTAAAGTAAATAATATTAATGGTTATTTAGAAAAAAAGAAATGGATTGGTAAGAAAACATTAAACGATTATAAAAAGGATTTGTATGAATATCTTGAAAATGTTATGAATACTCAATATACTGACAATATAGAATATAAATTTTATAAAGATATTGAAGTTGATGGTAATTACTATAATCATACATATAATTCACCTGAAGTAATTAAAATTGTTAATGATTATGTTATTAAAATAAAAAAATATGTAGCAGAAAAACTATTTCAAGAAAATGAATACGATACCCTTAAATATTCATTTAAAATCACAGATTCAATTAATGATGATTTGAATATTAGAGATGCGAAATTAACAGATAAATTAAATATAACATATAGTGGTTATGACAATACTAGTGATTATAATGTCGATCTTGTCGAATTTTTAGAATACCAAATATATGCAATAAAGAATAATGCACATGAAAAAGCAAGTGAATTATATAGTGAATATGAAAAACAAAAATATTCCTAAAACATTAAACGTTTATAATCAGTCACTTAATACTAAATTTAAAGATTTAAAAGATTTTTTTTAAAAAAAGTTTGGTTTTACTGTAACATTTAATACCTTTGTTACGTATTTATAAGTCCAAGGCTATAAGCCAGTAAAATTTTTAACAATAAAAATAGATTATTATGAGAAATTCGATTATTAATATTAGTATCAGTTCTGGAACGACAACAAGTCGCAATGGAAATGGTATATTCTGTTCAATTTTTGGCAGAAATATTAATCATATCGAGTCTTTTAATGAAGATGAAAGTAAGGGATAAAAAACCTAACTAAACAAAATTAAAAAGACTCGATGAAAATCGGGTCTTTTTTTTTATATTAATAGTTCTTTACATATGTCGGGATAGTTTAGGTGGTTAAAATGCCAGTGTGGTATTCTGGTTACACCAGTTCGAATCTGGTTCTCGGCTCAAAATTATAAGGTTACGACCTTATAATGATTCAATATAAGGCTACGACCTTATATTAATGCTCTTTGACATGTTGGTTTTTGGTAATCGTATTAAACTACCTGCTCGTGGTGATTACTGCACAATCTTAGGATTGACTGAAAGTTTAATGTAATGTCGGGTTAACCAAGGGGTTAAGGTAGGTGGCTGCAACCCATCGTTCACTGGTTCGAATCCAGTACCCGACTCAAATAATTGTAACTTATTTAGAATATTTTAGTTACAAAAATTGATTGGATGTGAAAACACAATGGAAAAGGAAATCGACTAAAGTGTTCATAACTGCCATGTCGAAGATGCGACCCGTCAAATCGAAAAATCCAATCATATTGTCCTGTAGCTCAGTTGGTTAGAGCACCAGCCTGATAAGTTGGGGGTCACTGGTTCAAATCCAGTTAGGACAACAAACATTAATAGAGGGTAGCATCCATTGGTGGATAAGCGGACTTGAAATCCGTGCCAACATTCGTGTTGAGGGTTCGATTCCTTTACCCTCTGCAATTATTAGTGACGGAGTGGCTTAACGTTGATATGATACTAAAGTCTGACGAGTGATGGTACATCATCTATACTCATGGACTCGCAGGTTCGAACCCTGTCTAATGATTATTTTGACCTTAATATTGGAATAAAATGATGAGTGTCATGACACATCATTGGAAAGGTTCGAAACCTACAAGGTCAGCAAAATTGTTGAAACTACAGAATCAACAATTTTCATACATAAAACTATAAACAATTATAACTCTGTAGGTAATGATTGATGTTAAATGTATGCATGTTCTGGTTTGCATGGGAGCTGCCCTAATGTTCTGTGGGTTGATGTTGGAATACATATTTAAAAGTATGTGGTTTAATTATTAATCTCTGAGACATTTATGATTTTAGAAATATTTTCGGGGATCGTGAGTATAAGGCTCACACCAGAACATTAATGCTTGAGTTGCTTTAGTGGTCGAAAAGTCCAGACTGTTAATCTGGTGAACGTAAGTTCCATCGTAGGTTCGAATCCTACCTCAAGCGCAAAATTAACGGTATCGTAGCTCTAATGGTAGAGCGCAAGTTTGAAGAGCTTGGCGTTGGTGGTTCGAATCCACCCGATACCACAATTTAATGTTTGGTTAGCCAAGTGGTCGAAGGCAGCAGGCTGTTAACCTGTCGTGAGAAATCCCATCGTAGGTTCGAACCCTACACCAAACGCAAATGATTAACACTTTTTGTTAACCCACGTATTTATAGGAAAATAAATATTATGGAAAAAATTTGTAAGAAACACGGGTTAACTGAATTTGTTCTTCGTAAAGATGGACATAAACGATGTAAAAAATGTGCAGTAGAAGCAGTTCAAAAACGTAGAGATAAATTAAAAATAATGGCTGTTGAATATAAGGGTGGTAAATGTGTAGTATGTGGTTATAAAAAATATGTTGGTGCGCTTGAATTTCATCATTTAATTCCCGATACAAAAGATTTTGGTATTGGAAGTCGGGGATATACACGTAGTTGGAAAATGGTGAAGATGGAACTCGATAAATGCGTAATAGTTTGTGCAAATTATCATCGAGAAATACATGGTGGGTTATTAAATACATTTGAATTAAATCCTAATAATCATATAAATATTGAAGAAACTTCTAATACTAATTATTGTATTGATTGTGGTAAAATAATTGATAAGGACGCAAAACGATGCATAGAATGTCATCTTATCTCAGTAAGAAAAGTGGAACGTCCATCATATAATATACTCGTTAATGAAATTAACGAAAATGGTTATTCCGCAACTGGTCGTAAATATGGTGTTAGTGATAATTCCATAAGAAAATGGCTCAAATTTTATGAAAAATATGAACTTTAATAAGCAGGTATCGCATAGTGGTCGATTGCCCCAGATTTCCAATCTGGTAAGATAATATCACACCGTGGGTTCGAATCCCACTACCTGCTCCAATAATATCGGGGATGATTCACTGTTAAATCGCAGTGCCCCGTCCATGCCTAGTTCGCATAGTGGTCGAGTGCACTTGTTTTGTAATCAAGTTTCTTCGGAACACGTCAGTTCGAATCTGACACTAGGCTCATAATTGCCCGTAGCTCAGTTGGTTAGAGCAGAACACTCATAATGTTAAGGTCGGGGGTTCGATTCCCTTCGGGCAAACAAATGCTTCGATAGCTCAGTTGGTTCGAATCCTTCCTGAAGCGCAATGTTGTTAGTTTCAAAATTTTAATTATCTTTATGGTTCGAAATTATTAATATTAAAACAAACTAGTTATGATGAGACATGGAAACAGATCAATCACAGTTAATAAAAAAGAATTGATCGTTAAAATCAAAGAAAATAAAAAAAAACATATTGAAGAATATGAAAAGGCAATTATTGCTTATAAAGAAGAAGCATTGAAACAATTAAGAACTCAACTTGAAAGAGTTGAAGAAGGTGCTTTGGATGCTGATTTGGATTTAATAACCCCAATCAATAATGCCGACAACTACGAGAAAATTCTTGAAATGTTTACATGGGAAATTGCTGACGAGGTTGTTTTGGAGCAAGATGAATTCCAAGAATATGTTCAGGATACTACTGACTTTGCAGTAAGAGCAAGGATGTCTAACACTGCATATTTCGTACAATAATATGATTGAAATTATAAAATATTATTGGGGTATGTTTTGGTTTAAGGAAGAACATCCTACTCACATGTCGTATGGAGGATCTTACAGAATCAACCGTACATTTAGATATGAGAGACTTGCTTTAGTTGTAATTGGTATCTTGGTATTAATATTATTAATTAAGTAATTCAAACAATATCAATAGAATGGAAGAATTGGAAAAATATTCAATACCAATATATGAAAATAGTATAAAAACTGAATACACTGTTGACGGTGTAGTTGGTGATGAGAAATATCATGAAATAATCAAATTTGGTGAGAAAGGTAAGTTGCCAACTTTTATTAACATTACAACAGTTAGACCTGAAAATAATTAATTATGGAAATAGATATTGATTGGTTTGAAGGTTACTTCAAAGCAAAGACGAAAGAAGAAAAAATTAAGTGGTTAAGTGAAAAACAACTTAATTTTGAAAACGCTAGTGCTAATTTCACCCCAAGAGCACATCAATTTTATTCAATATTGAATCAGAAATTACATGAATTAACAAGTTTTGGATAACTAATTATGAAAAACTTCTTATTTGTTGGTGAAGAACGCAGTCCTACAGCAATTAAAATGGGTGTTACTTGGCGTGATAAACGTCTTTGTGCTGGTCATCTTTCAAAAGCAACTGATGCACTTGGACTTGATTGGGATTCTTTAACCTTTATGAACGTGTTTGAGAATGATATTAAGGACATTAAGTCATTTAATGGTATAACAGTTGCAATGGGAAGAAAGGTCGAGAAAGAGCTTAAAAAGCATCAAATCGAGCATGAATATATTCATCATCCCGCAGCACGTGGAAAGATTAGAATAATTGAGAATTATAAAGCACATGTGAAAGAACAATTAGGTTCATTAATATAAAGAATAATTAAAATTGAAATCATGAGTTTACAAAAACAAATTAGGAATGACATGGTAAACGCCATGAAAGCCAGAGAAACTGAAAAATTATCAATACTTAGAGTAGTTACTGGAGAATTCGGTAGAATTGGAAAAGATTTGACTGATGAAGAAGTACTTAAAGTGTTGAGAAAAATGGCAGAAAATGCCAATGATTTAGGTAATGATGAAGAATTTAAAATACTAGATTCTTACTTACCAAAAATGCTTGAACCAAAGGAAATTAAAGTTATAGTTAAAAACATTATCGAATTTAATAATTTTACTTCAATAAAAGAAATGGGTCAAGTAATGGGTAAAATTAAACAGAACAAAGAAAGTCAGTTAATAGATATGAGAGCAGCAAGTATATTGGTTAGGGAATTGTTGACGAAGTAGGATTAAACTAACTATCTTGCCCCTATAGTTCAAGGGAGAGAACAGAAGATTTCTAATCTTCAAATCTTGGTTCGAGTCCAAGTGGGGGTACAATAAAATAAATATGCGCCAGTATCACGCCACGCTACGAACGTGGAGAAGTGTAATTGGATACATGAGAGTTCGAGTCTCTTCTGGCGTTCAAGATAATATTGCGAATTTTTTTTATTATTCGTAGTATTTATAATAAAAACATGGAACAAAAAATATGTACTAAATGTGATGATGAAAAAAATATTAATAAATTCCCTTTCAAAAATAAAGAAAAGAATATACGACATTCAATATGTAAGGAATGTTGGAAAGGAATAAGAAAAAAATCTTATAATAAAAATAAAAAAGTTACATTTGATAGAAATAAACGTAATAAGAAAAAAAGTAGAGACTGGTATAATGAATTCAAATCTAATTTAAAATGTAATCGGTGTTCTGAAAATCATCCTGCTTGTTTAGATTTTCATCATTCCACCCCAAATGAAAAAGAATTTACAATATCAAAGTTAGTTGGTACAACATATAGTGTTAAGAAAATAAAAAAAGAAATTGAAAAATGTGAAATATTATGTGCTAATTGTCATAGAAAATATCATTATTATGAAAGAAATGATTCTAAATGAAATATTATGATAATTAAAGTAATTTATGCCAATACTTGGGAAGAATTAACTGGAAAGATGATAGGTTATTATCATGACCATTGTTATCATTTATATACTGGAACAATTGGTAATGTTCCAGAAAAATTTCAAGAAATTGTTGCAAATAATAAAAATTATGTCTTTATTTACGAAGAAGATGAACCAATAAAATATTAAAATATGAAAAAAGAAGTGTTCGATAGTTCTTAGTTAGCTAACTGCTAATTAAGAGAATGGATAAGAAAAAGAAAGTATCCGAAAAACTGCCAATTAAATATTGGTTAGTTGAACTCACG
>Ga0114918_10002317_pt1 | contig 17077 bp, 16 predicted proteins | sample LantaG_FD_87015 | JGI IMG/M metagenome (GOLD analysis project Ga0114918, IMG submission 87015) | Deep subsurface microbial communities from Baltic Sea to uncover new lineages of life (NeLLi) - Landsort_02402 metaG | ecosystem: Environmental > Aquatic > Marine > Oceanic > Sediment | place... | reverse complement strand
GGCTTGGGCCGACTCCAGCAACAAAAAACAACGAGGCGTCGATTGGCAGTTCACTGTCGAAAAAGCCCGAGTCAAACTGAAATCTCTTTACCCAAATCTTTAAGCGTGACGTGGCACTAGTCTGAAGCGATTTTCCAGAATGCCCGACCTGCCCAACAAGTCTCGAAAGTAACAATCACCAATAATATGAAGGCTTGAATGACAGTTTTGGCCTAATCAAAATCGGTTTTTTCCGCTATATCTAAGAAAGCGGGCCTTAAAGGCGATTCTGCTTTCGATGTCCATAGAAAAAGCCGAGCCAAATTGGCCCGGCCTTGTATGTGAAGTTAGTGCCGATGGGAATTACTCATCCACCTTTAGTCCGGCGATATAACTTCGATCCGGATGAGGACAAAAATCACATTTTCCGCGTCCGGGTCACCTTCATCATTCTCATTGTCCTTGGTTTCTGCCGTCGTTAAGAGCCGAAACAATACAGCCTCGTCGGCATTTATTTCAAGACTCGGCATTTCGAAGCCGCTCTGCCCACGGAGGAAAGAGAAGCTCAACTCAATGAGTCCGTCATCGTCCAGGACTGTGGCTGCCAGCGCAATTGCAACAGCATCCTGATCCTCAGCGCCAAAGCTCCCAATAATCCCCTCTTGATCCTCTCTTAGCATTAAACTAGGCGATGACTTGAGTTCAAGGTCATCGCCAGCGTCTACAAAATCAATGAAATGCTCGGTTTTGTCAGGATCGAGTCTGGCGTACGACACATCCGGGTAGCCTGCGGCTGGGTCCAATTCGATACCTTCTGTCTCCAGAAAATCCAGCAAATCATCATGCCCTCCAACTGCGGAGAATTCTTGTACGCGCGCTGAGATAATCGTGCATTGAATATCAGGATTCGGCCTGGCAGGCTCGGCAGGCGGAAGGTTAGACTGATATATATATTTTTCCGGCTTGCGTTCTCTCAAGTTCGAGGCGAATTCTCTTAGATCCGCCAGAGTGGTTCTCACCACTCTTGTCGTGCGGGCAAAGGCCGCCCGCGGACCACCAAGCTGGTATACGCCAACAAATACTGCAATAACAAATACTGCCGCGGTAAGTTTTGTGATTCTGTTTCTCATAATTATTCTCCATATCCTCGACTGGAAAGCAGCCGAATGGTCCTTTTCTGATTTCTCCAACGCATTCAGGATATCATCGAGAACTTCCTTGTCCCTCTCTGCGTTAGTTTTTATAGGTACATTCTTGATTAACTTTTTCATGTTTTCTGCCGGTCTCATTTTTCCACCTCGCTGTTCAGCAATGACCGTAGTTTATCTAAACCATAGCGGTACTGACTCTGTACTGTGTTGATTGAAACGTTTTGAGATTTTGCTATCGCCTTGAATTTCATCCCGCCCTGAACATGGAGGATTACGACCTCCCGCTGGGCATACGGAAGCTGCGCCATTGCGTTGTTCAACTTGTCCATTTCCTCATTGCGAACGATCCATCTCTCGGGGTTGTCCGAATCCGGCATCACAGGCCCGGTCTCATCGAGCCTGACGGCTCGCCGCCGCTGCTCCGCCCGTGTGCTGTTTCGTGCACGATTAGCGACGCACGTAATTAGATAGCCTTTGAGGCTGCCGTTCAGTTTCAATTGATCCGAAGATTGTGCGAACGTAACGAAAACATCATGCACAATGTCCTCAGCTATACTAATCTGGCTCGAAAGCCCGGTCGCTATTCTGAGCAGATCGGTTTTATACTTTTCATAGATACGCGCCAGAGCAGCCCTGTCACCGCACTTGAATTTCCAGATAAGCAGCTTATCTTCTATCATTGATGTCTCACATGCTCGACTAAAGAACGATCATTCATCACATATAATACAAACGGCTTTGCGGTTTTAGTCTAAAAAAATCATCTCCTGCAATTTTCAAGTCTTTCGACATAAAAAAAGCCGGGCAGAAAAGCCCGGCCTTGAAGTTGATATCGATCCAATGTGATCGGCTTTAAGGCTGAATCAGTTCTCGCCCGTATTGGTCTGCGGGAATCAGGCTATCGACAATATTCTGCAGTTCCTGCTCGCTGACCGGGCCGTTGATGGCAAGAACCATGAAGGTTTTCGCAGGTGACATGAGGATATACCCGATGCGATTGACACGCGGATCGAAGCCTGAACTCTTGAGCGCGAATTCGGTCCACCACATTTCGGTTTCCTTATCGTTCTGGTGCATCACTTTAAATCCATTCTCTGATTCATACATCCATGGTATTTGTTCCCCGGCCTCAGTAATTTTACCAAACAAAGCTCCGAAATACCTGTTAAATGACTCTCCCTGAGAGAGGACGATATCACGGCCGTCTTTTGCAAGATAGGTAGCTGCAAAAAATCGGGCTGGTGCGCTGGTCTCATCAGGCAAATCGAAAATCGTTCTCTCAATTGTCCACGAAGGATCTTTCGAAAAGACGTAGACATTAGAAGTGGCTCGCTCAGCCATTTGTTGGATAGTCACTGTTTGAGCTGCTTTGCCGGAGTCGACTTTGACACTTGCTTTTTTCATCGGATCTGCTGAAAGTTCCGACAGATTCCACGAAAGCTCCGGGCTATCCACCGTCTCGGCAACCAAACGCCGGTGAATACGTGTGGTTGTGCCTTTGACAACGCTTTCAATCTCATCAATGATTTCGGCATCGCTGTCAATCTTGAACAAGAAGTAGGTCTCGACCTTTCCCCAGGGATCAGTAAAGCCCAATTTGTAAGTACGAACCGCCGTTCCATCTTCAAGCGTTTCTGTCGTGACGTCCTGTATCGGCGGATAATGTTTCCCGGGAACAGTTCCCTTGATTCCGGCGGCAATTCCCAAAAAATCAGCCGGATTGTCGGGAACCTGAAATTCATTGGTCACGGCTTCTCGATCAATCCGGAACGAACCGTCCGGCCCTTTACCAGCCACGTAGACAAACTCACCGTCGTATGCGTTTGCAAAAAGGATCTGGTCGCCTGCCTTCAGCACACGTGCGAACCGCCCGGTGGCAGGATCGTACCAGGCAAGATCAGATATGGTGACTGCTTCGTCTGTGTTTTCAGAAAGCTCAAGCTTGTGTTCATGAGTTCGTCCATCTGCTTCGAGTATATAGACGGGAATCCATCGATAAGACAACCAGCTTTTGACAAATGCCAGGTTCTTGTCCTGTGTGGCATCCGCTTCCAGATCGTCGAGTAACTGGCCTGCATTATGTTCGGAGTCCGAATACAGGATAATCTCGTTCGCAATGTGAGTAATCCCGCTGCTACTATAGAAAAGTCTCTGCTCAGCGGCAGAGGCTCGGGCCAGTAGAGTAAATGACGATATCTGCCCGGTCGAGCCAGGTTTGGAAGAAAGCCAGCTAACAGTTGCTATAATAATTAGCACCGCGGCTGCCGCGGATAGCTTTGTGATTCTACTTTTCATGATTATTCTCCAAATCTTTAATTGTGGTTGTTTGTGCCGAGGTTGCCTTACTAAGGCGGCAAGGAGGTTCTTTTCGAGTTTGTCGCGATGGCCGGCATCAGGATTATCATCAAACTTTATATTGCTAATAAAGTCTTCAAATTGTCTTTCGTCACTGTTCATTTTCGATAACCTCAGTTTTTTCTGTGAACTCAACGGCCAATTGCTTTCGCAGCTTGGCAAGTGCTCGTGCCCATTGACTGCGTACCGTGCCGGGACTACTACCAAGCACCTCGGCAATTTCAGTTAACTTTAGATTTTCAAAGAAACGCAGTGTGATGATAGTTTGGTAACGCGGCTTCAAAGCCAACAAAGCATCTTTCAGAAGAGCCAGTTTCTCAGGCGATTGCCCACAATCAGCAGCTTGACTATTGGCTCGCTCGCGAGCGGCCCGAAGCAGGCTTTTACGACGAGTCATCCGTCTCAAATGGTGATTTACAGCATTGGTTGCGATTCTGTACAGCCAGTTGCGAAATTGTGCTTCCGTGCCTTTGAAACAATGAAAATTCTCAACCATTTTTAGAAATACTTCGGAAGTAACGTCCTCAGCCACGGCCCTGTTAAACAGTCTGTGGGCGCAGTATCGGAATATCACATCGTAATGCCTGCGGTACAACTGCACGAAGGCTGCTCGATCGCTGCGCGCCTGAATTACCAATCCGCTGTCTTCATCCACGTCTGCTGCACTCCGGAGTTTACATGTCCCAACTATCATCACTATTATAAATGCGCAGCAGGCAAAAACGTGGCAAAAAATAATAAAAATCAAAATGCAAAAAGCAATATGACATATTAAAATGCAAATTATGAATAATATGAACAAACGACATGGTTTAATATTTGACGTTGACGGCGTGATTGCCGATACCGAGGCGGTCAACGCTACTGCTTCGATTAAGGTCTTTGCCGACCTGTTTGGCGTTGAGGGCGTTGTGCGTGAAGATTTTGAGGCGGGTCTGGGCAGAGGAGCGGAAGAATACGTCAAAGCCGCCGCCCGAGTCCACGGCCTGGAGCTGACTGACGAGCAAGTCGAAAAAGCAACACAACTCCGGCAGGAATATTTCCTCAAGATCCTCAGCGAAAAGCCGCTGCCCCCCTTCCCGGGCGTATTTGAACTGATGGATAAGGCGATGCAAAGAGAAGATTTTAGCGTCGCAATTGCAACATCCGGCACGCTTGAAAAATCCCGCGCCGTCCTGAACGCCGCCGGAGTTCCATACGAGAAGATGGTCTATATAAATGGTAATGACGTTAAGCATAAAAAGCCCGATCCCGAGCTTTTCCTGATTGCCGCCGAACGAATGGGGATTGAGCCGGCACATTGCATCGTCATCGAGGACGCCCCCAACGGCGTGCAGGCCGCAAAGACCGCCGGAGCCAAATGTATTGCCGTCACCAATTCCACCACCGCCGCCAAGCTCGGCGAGGCTGACCTGATATGCGATTCGCTGGAGCAAATCAGCATCGAGACAATTCGAAAACTCATGAACTAACCTATAATAGCGAGCGTATCTCATTGCATAGAGCTTGTCATATTAATTTTGTTGCCGACTTTATTGACTTTCCGTTCATGCCGTGCTATGATTTGTTTCGTAGTGAAAGAGAACCGTATACTGAGATTGCTCAAAACATATGATCATAGAGAACTTGGAGTAGTGATACTATGAGTGAGACGCTCCATAAGATTCTCCGCCTCATTCAACAGGGCAAAGTCAAGATATCAGACCATGGCTACGATGAGATCGGGGCAGATAGCCTCTACGTAAGAGACGTGCTTGGATCCATCGCTGATGCTGTCGTAGTTGAGGACTATCCCGACTACCCAAAAGGGCCCTGCATCCTTGTCCTTCAGAAAAATCGAGCAGGAGAACCTATACATGTCGTCTGGGGTATCCCAAAAAGCAAGTCATCTCCGGCAGTTCTCGTCACCGCATACAGGCCGGACCCACAACGGTGGGAGCCGGATTTCCTAAGGAGAAAAAAATGAGTACCAGACATTACACAAAGATCGTCCATGAGGGGAACTATGTGGCGCAGGTTGATGTCGAACTGATCTACACCGACGAAGGCTGGTCTCCCTATCTTTCCTTGGAGGATGCTTATAGACTCGACGATGTTCGAGAGGCCTTAAAACAGGGCGATCTAAAAGCGGCTTCAAAACTGGGACGAGTTTATAAACTAACCCGCGTAGCTGGTTGACAAAGAGCGGTCAAGCAAGGGTATGAGGTATGGATAAACTTCAGCTATAACACATCTGCTCCTATTGACTTACCTGTCGTGCCGTGTTATGATTTCTGCCGTAGTGAAGGTGAACCAGATGCTGGGAGTGCTTGAGACGGATGATTTATACTCACTTATTATTGAACATTGAACGGCGAAACAAACCTGGCCGAAAACTTAGAAAAAGACCGAAATAAGTATGGTGTCCCCAAAATTGAGTCTACTCGTTATATGTTTAGAGAATTAGAAAATGAGCGGGCACAAGAATATGTCAGGCGCTGGGCAGATGCAACTGTCAGGATGCCTCAGGAAGCTGCCGCATCAGCCGTGGCTGAGAAAACCACCACTCCTCAGACCCCCCCCGGCCCGGGTGGAAACTATACGCCGATTAATCGCAGACAATTTATCTTAGGGGCCGCGGGAGTCGTGGGCTCTCTTGTTCTACCGGGATGTAAAAAATCTGCTCCTTCTTCTCAGTCTGCTGTCAGCCCGAGCATTACCTCTGAGTCTCAAGAAGCAAAAGAAAGCAGAATAAAGGCTCAGATTCAGGCGTTATTGCAGAATTCAGGTGAGAATGTTGATGATGACCCGATGCTTAATCTCGCCGGATCCATAACGCATATGTTAGTAGATGAAGCCAAATTTGAAAGATTAGAAACACTGGCCGTAGAAGGACGCCTCAGCTTCGTCAGGGTCGCCGAAAAAGACATGTCTACCCTTTATGGGTTAGCCCAAGAGCTGAACACGGTAATGGAAGGCTTTGCTTACGTCAATGCCTTTACCTTCATCGCCGAAGACGAAGATGGGCTGCCGGTTTATACCGTAATCATCAACGAAAGGGAATTCCAGAAACCGCCTGTGGAGTTATGGGTTACCTTAATCCATGAAGTATTCGGCCGCGTGTTAAATGTGGAGATGTCCGGTAGGCTCGGGAATCTCGCAGCAGAAGAAGCCAGGGCATATGAGACAGAGGCACAGGTTTTGGATCGTGTTATCAGCAATCAAGATGCAGTCGGTCAGGCCGTGCAACAGGCATGGTTAAGCAGGGAAGATTATGAGTTACTGCTGCATACTTTGAACATCCCAACCTTAAAGGATAAGAGAAATGAGGCTAAGCAGCAGGCAGAATATTACCAGAAGCAGGCTGATGCAGATTCGATTACCACTGGCCCCGGATTAGACTATAACCCGATTAACCGCAGGCAGTTTGTGTTAGGGGTCTTAGGTGCTGCGGGCTCTCTGGTTCTGCCGGGATGCAAGAAAGAGACACCTTCTGAGCCTGCGACTAGCCAGAGCATTACCTCTGAGTCTCAAGCAGACAGAGAAGAAGGAATAAAGGCCGAGATGCAGGCGTTATTGCAGAAGGTGGGCGAGGGTGCCAGTTATGACCCACAACTTAATTTCACTGGGGCGATAACGCATATGTTGGTAGAAGAAGCCGAATTTATCAGATTAGAAAAGTTGGCTGGAGAAGGCCGCATCCGTTTTGTAAAGGTCGCCGAGAGTGATATGCCCCGGTTCTACAAGTTAGCCCAAGAGTTGAATGCAGTAATAAAAGGCCGCAATTACCTCAACGCCTTTACCTTCACCAACGAAGAGGATGGGCTGTCGGTTTATACCATCATCATCAACGAAAGAGAATTCCAGAAACCGCCTGTGGATTTATGGATCACTTTCATTCATGAAGGATTCGGCCGCGTGTCGGAAACGGAGATGTTTGGCAAATTGGCAAGCATGGAAGCAGGGGAGGCCAGGGCTTATAGGAAAGAAGTAAAGATTTTGGATCGGGTTATCCTTCATAATGATATGTTCATTCAGTATCTCCAAGGGCCGACACCAAGCGAGGAACACTCGCAATTGGTGCGTCAGGTCTTGGATATAGAGACACTGATGGAAAAGAAGGATAAGGCTAAGCAGCAGGCAGAATATTATCAGAGGAAAGCCGACGCAGAGCCGGGGAAACAGGACTTCCTATTCAAAGAAGCTCTCGATGAGAAAGCAAAAGGAAATCTCTGATGAGAGAGGATATGCGAGACATAAAAGAATCATACGGACGGATCGGCGATAACGAAGGCCGCTTCGACATCGAGTTCTGGCAACGGCAAGGAGATCAAGCCATTTTCAACGCAGCGCTGGGCATGATATTCGATTACTTGATGATCAGGCACGGACACGTTGACAAGCCCAGACTTCAGAGAACTGTTGAGTCTTTTGGAAAAGCGGACTTGATAAAGGCAAAAGAAGCCGGCGGCAGGCCCCAAGATTTGATAGATGCCAAAGAACTCAGAAAAGCCAGCCACTGAATCCGGAAGATGGCTAATCTGCCGAACACTATTGACTTTCTGCTCGTGCCGTGCTATGATTCCTGCTGTAAGAGAAGGAAATGTTGATATTATACGGATCAAAACAATGTTGGGTACATCAAAGCAGTTATAGGAAGGAGGTGAGCCATGGCGAATTATTCCTTGGTTATGGACGGTAAGCGGTGCATCGGCATTTGGCTCGCGAATCCGGGGTACGCCCACGACCGAGACCTGCTCTTGGCGCTTGCTACCGAAAAACATCTTCCACTCGAGTCCTTTGCTGCCCTTTCCAGCGGTCGTTTCAGGATTGTGCCAAACCGGTTCGATAACAAGGGTGGGGTCTTCCTGATGCTAACTGAAGCACCAGCACCGGGGGAGCGCCGATAACAACATGTCGACGCAATCCTCGAGAACACAACGCACAGGATGTCGTGGCATGTGTGGCGATAGCAACGCCCAATATCGTGTCGCAACGGCCCCGGGGGCTCGTGCTTTTATCCCTGCTGCTAAAGCCGCATGTTGGGCACAGAATAAGAAAGGAGTAAAGGAGCATGAAATGGTTCAAGCGATTGTTGGGCGTTAGCAGAAAGAAGTCAGTGACCGAAGGGGAACGGCAAATCCGGGTGGAGTTTCCACAGGATCACGGAGACACATCTTTCGGTGCGGAACTAAGATTTCGGTGTTCGAAGTGTGGCAAAGGTGCTCACGGTGGGACCGGCGCAACAATCATCGCCTCGGGTAAAAACGTGTCAGAAGCAATGGAGCACGTACAAAAGAGAGTTCGACACTGTCCTACATGTAAGGCGTTCTATTGCACCGGATGTTGCTTCGACGAGGGAAAAAAGAGCGGAGTACACGAGCTTGTGTGCCCTAGCTGTGGCGGCCCCGTAGTACTGGGCTAATAAGGTTTAATTCCCGGGACGCCCTGGTCTAATTCCGGAATAATTCCGGGAGCGCCTTACTTATTTCGAAGCATTCAGGAACTTATCAAGTCTAAGGTCGATCACGGTTGCCAAGGGTACTTTCTGTGTGATTATTTCAACAGTGAGGTTGGTCCATCTCTTGCACCCGTCAAGCACAACGCTGTCACTGCTGGCTACAATCAGGTCGGTTTTTTTCAACTCGGCATCCGGACTTAGCAGAAGTTCAATCTCCCAGTCCCAATTGTTTTTGTGGGCCAGTTCGCCGATTAGCGTTTTCAATCGTCCGCTATTGGATACCGGGCTGTCCAGCAGCCACAGGGCTTCGCCTGCACCGATTTCATATAAGAATCGGCCAATGAGTTCCACGGCGGGGATTGTCTCGGCGACTTTGCGATAAGTTCCGTGTATGCTTGCAAGGTCCCGGAAACAGCCGTCGCGGCCTTTGAAGATCACGCCGCCGCTCATGGCCGCTTCGACGGTTATCAACACATTGTAACCATCGAGAGCGACAGATTGGCCGGCAAGGTTCGTTGCTTCGATACGATTCTTGCTTCGAGCGGCAAGCTGTCCGTCTGAACAAGCACTGCGCATAACCGCCAGTCTTTGCCGTTCCGTGAGCGAGAATTTATCACCGACCAGCTTCAGGGTGCTTTTCTCGGCATAACCTTTCGTCAGCAGCAGCGAATAATCGGCAAGGGCCAACCTCAAATCCGAAATTGCTTCGGGAGCAAATAACTTCTCATCCGCCGGATGCGGCCCTCTATGACTGCGTTTGTCAGGCATTAACAGAGTCCTCAATTCTGTTATATTCTTTCTCCTTTTATACGGGCCTCATTAATCTGCTTTCTGCTTCGATGCTGATACTCCCGAAGCGTCTCAATCCCGTATTTCTTTAGCAGCTCCCGCACGCTGACTCCCGGTTTAACCGCCTTAAACAGCCACCACGGCGCTAAATCCTCGTCACTAATATTCCGCTCAACTTCTATTTCACCTTTTTGCTCGGCGAGCATTTTCTCGACCTTTTTACGGTTGAAGTCCTGGTGAGCAAACGCCCTGTCCAAATCCAGCGTAGCGATGAACTGTTTCGGAAGGGGCTTTTCAACCTTCTCGAAAGTTTTTCCCGTAACGTCAATTATATTACCTGCTCCCACCGGAACTATATAGTAATGATAAAGTATCGCAAAAGCGTTCAACGGTGGACCTCCGCCGTATGCACTCGGCCAAAAGACAATATCGACATCCAAATCATCGCATTGACGCCACAATTCCGGGTAGTTCAGGTCGAAGCACGTCAGAATGCTTATCCTGCCGAAATCGGTATCAAAAGCCTTCACCCCCTCGGTGCTAAGGTGCAGACCTTCGCCCCAGAACACAAAAACCTTCCGATAGTAACCGGCCACTTTGCCCCTGCGGTCGATTAGAACAGCCGTGTTGTATTGCTTGTCCCCCGCCTGCTCTCGTATCGGGCAGATAACGTACATATTGTACTTTTTGGCCAGTTTCGCCACGGCTTCGATGGTTGGTCCGTCAACAGGCTCAGCCACTGTGCCGGCAAATTCTTCAGGCAGACAGGCGATATCCACCCCGTTCTTTCCGGCCGTATGCAGATGCTCTATCGCCATCTTCAGTTTAACATCGTGCTCACCCCCGAATCCGATACTAATCGCCGCAACCTTCACTTGCCTGCCGGGCAATTTTTCTCGATCAAGTTGGGGGATAATCTCTGAGTCTTGAACTTCTTCTGCAAATACATAGCCGGCTAAAACCGCAATAATAAAATAGGCAGAAAACGCTGTGAATGTCCTGATAATTTTTCTTTCCATGCTCTAGTGCCCTCATTTTAAAATTCATAATGTGCTGTTCATTAGCCCAGTGTATACGTATCGACAGCTATGTCAAAAACAAATTGACATAACCGTTACCTGCATTTACTATAATGTGAAACTCCAACAATCGAAAAGAAGGAGAATTTAGTCTGTAATTAATTGTAAATGGCCAGTCACAATTTAGCACATATAAAAATAGATGAGATGGACATCATCGGCTACTCGATCGCGGGCGAAGAGACCGTGGTGGCCATGCCGCAGCTCGATGTCTGCTTCGACGTTGGCAAAGCGCCCGACCAAATCATCCCAATCAACAATGTCCTGCTCACGCACGGGCACATGGACCACGCCGCGGGGCTTGCATATTACCTGTCCCAGCGGAATTTCTGCGGCATATCCGCAGGAACGATATTGGCCCCTGACAATTTACTGCCGCCGATGAGGCAGATCATCGACGCATGGTCAAAGCTGGACGGCAACAAAATCCCGGCCAAACTTGTCGGCGTAAAACCAGGCGACGAATATAAGATCAAGCCCAATTTGATTGCAAGGGTTTTCCCGACAAAGCACAGCCAAGGCTCCGTCGGTTTCACCGTTATCGAAAAGCGAAAAAAACTCAAATCCGAGTACAAAGGTCTCAAGGGCCCGCAAATCGTCGAACTAAAAAAGCAGGGCATTGAAATCGACTACCCGCTGGAGTTCCCCATTGTCACCTACCTCGGCGATACGCAGTACGTTGATTTTTCACAATTAAAATATATCGTCGAGAGCAGGATTTTAATCGCTGAGTGCACGTTCTACGAGGGCGAGCATACCACAAGAGCCAAAGCCGGCAAACACATGCACGTAGATGAGCTCGCAACACTGCTGAACAACCTGAACAACGAGAACATCATCATCACCCACACAACCCAGCGTACTCCCATGCACGAAATTCGCAAAATACTGAAAAACGCCCTGCCGAAGAAAATATACGACAAGATCACAATACTTATGGCCAAAAGGCCGAACCTGCGGTGAAACCGCAGGCTGAATATTTAGCTTCGCATATCACGTTGAGTTCTAACTCTCAGTTTTTCTTTAAATCATTTGATTTTCTCCCCGGGATTGTTTGAATAGACCGGTGTACGGATTATATTGCAGGGCGAGAATATGTAAGGCACAGGGCTACAAAATTGTGTGTTTCGACTTTTTAAGCACTTACTCAGGCTTTCATTCAATTGGAAACGTTATATCATCAATCCAGGCGGCATCTTCTCCACTCGAGACAGATGAGTCCTTAGAATATGTCCATTGAAAAGTCCTTGTACCAGCTTCGACGGGGAAGGATACCTCATCCCAATCCTCTTCACCCGACCACCAGTCTTTTTCTTGTCCGTCAATGTAGAACTTCAAATGGTCATAGCCAGATTCGGAAGAGACTTTGCGATAGAATGTGATAATACCCGATATACAATCAAGGGTTATAACTAAAGTAGAACTCTCATCGTGGTTAATCATACCAGTTTTGGCGCTATATATTCCGGAATATCTCTCCTGAGATGATATTGTCCAACTATCATTCCCTTCATGTTCCCATGGAAATCTGCTGAAATTATTTGTTTCAAAATCTTCCAGGATTATTAAAGACAGATCGGCAGGCTCACCGACAATTACACCTTCATATGGAACATAATTATGTGCCGTGACAACAATATTATAGCCATCTTGTTGAGATAGCATCAGATCAGTAAACCTAATATTTCCTGATATATTCGTCAAGCCAGTCCAATAATCATTCATTGCAGAAGGGTGAGAAATAGTAACGCGAGCATTTGGCACATACCGCTGATATCGTTGACCTGTTAGAACATTTATGACTACATCACTTGGTTGACCTACTCTGATAGATGAAGGATGAGAAACATTGAGTCGCTCGGGAATACCAGTCCATATCTCCATGGTCGGATCGCCAAACCACGTTGCCATGTCGATCGTGGCTGTCGCAAGACCGGGATGGGCGGAATAATCCAGCTTTAACATGTAGTATTTTCCATACTCAAAGACGGCCCCCATTTGATAAAGCGGATTTGCGCCCTCGGTAGTGCCATGGTGGTATTGGATAAAATCAGGCCAGATGGCATTCATCCAGCCCCACACTAGGTCAGCTATGAGCCCGGTCCGAACTATTCGTGTAAAGCCGATGACGCCGACCGCGCCGCCATTCGGGTTGAGAAGAAAATGCTCACAGAAGCATTCATCATTGGCGTCGGTTGGGTACGTCCGTACAACGGAGCCTCCTTCATACTTTGCATACTCTTCATCATCGGTTTCGTTGTCGAACCAGCCGCTCATACAGCAGAGACTGAGCACGACGGGCACCAGTTGGCCGTTAGTCAGAGCCACCACATCCTCGCCCCTAAAATCCGGTTCGACCCATCCTCCGGGATACCAGTACCCGCGCGGGATAGAGCGCATCAGGCGCGAGCCGTGCCCGAAGTAGGTCACCAGGAATGCTCCGCCGTTAATGGCCTTGGTGATATCGGCCGTGTTTCCATCCCACAGAAAGTTAGGCTTGCGGAGGTAAGCGGGCAAGGGATCTCCTCGCCTTCCATCTTCGAAGACACATGCGTCGATCCAGTGCGTTGGGTCCACGTTAGCGTCGTGGTAATAGATACGCTGTCCGCGATAGCCAGCATGGCTGAGGTACTCGTACATGTCCTCCAGAGTTTGAACGGCAGGTTCATCCTCGTATCCGTTAGCGTCATTATCTTCAAAATAGGAGACACACGTGAAATCCATGTAGAATTCCTTGTGTATGGAAGAAGTGATGGGATATGGTCGTCGTTCGTAGTTGATGATCCTATCAACAGCTATCTGCGCTTCGATCGCTGTGTCCACGGGCAGCCGGCCGGTATAGATATCAGCAATACCGTCTTCGTTGGTATCCCCATAATACCGGTCGCTGGCGATCTTGCCCTGCATGAGCCCACCCTCGTTGGGACGATCGGCATCCGAAGGATGTTTAAACCTATAGAAGCAGGGGATAAACTCAGCGTCGCCGAGGAGCAGAAGATATGACGGGGCCACCGGCCAAGATTGCGAATCGTCAACATAGCTTTCGATTTCATCGGCTGTTGTACCGGTTACCAGCGTAGTAACGACCATAGTGCGGAAACCGCTTAGACGTTTCCACCGGGCCAGCGTGTCGGCCGCATCCTCAAAATTCGGATCGCAAACAATCAGATAATCGCAACCACCAGTCATTCTATTCCCAACACTATGCAGCGATATCTCCTCTTCGGCTATATACAGGTCGTCTTCCATACCTACTTGCTCATTTACCTGCCGCTGTGCTGAAAGCACCGCATCTGCATTGACAGCCAATCGCTTCAACATTGTTTCAAATTGTTTGCTCTTGAAGCGTTTAGGTATGGGCTGAATGCCACCCTCAAATTCCAACTCCGCCACCAAGTTTTCATAAACACTGAGTTTGCGTGTTACTGGATTGTACTGGTAAGGATAGAGCCGCATGATTGTGCAGTTCTGTCCGCGTACGTTTCTGATCGGCTCTGCTTCCGTGAAAATACCCGGATAATCCGCATTTGTTGAGTAAGTTATAGCGTCTTTAATGAATTGCGGTCTGGCCGCTCCGGCGAAGCCCGGCTTTGGTGGCTGCACTGGTGGCACATCAATGTTTTCAAAAACCAAGGGCTGACCAGGGTCAACCGAGACGGATAGACTGGTACCATTGGGAATCAGCACCCATTCTGCGAAAATAGGTATATCAGGCTTTCCGATCTCAAATTCACTGCTCCCAGGTACAACAAGCGAAGTATATTTGTGGCTGTCATCCATTAGTCTATACGAAATGCCCATTCCGGGCAAAGAAATCGCCAGAGAAAGATTCCGGGCAGATGAGTCAAGCACTTTGATCATGCTTTTGTTCACAACTCTCTGAGACAAAGCATTAATCAAAGTATCCTTTCTTTCAAAGCTGATCCACTGAGGGGATGTCCACCCGTTACTGACAGAATTGTCTTCCGGAAACTGCTGCACCTGTGCTGCCCAAACTACTCCTCCCACGATTACCCAGTTCAGAAATATCAAAATCAGGACTTTGAGCAAACTTAGGACGTTACAAAGCGCTGACGACCTTTTACTTTGGAATCCTCGTGACTGTATTGTCGCCTTGTTCATAAATGGTCTGCTTTCATTCCTTCCTTTTTGATGGCTATTATGCTTCACAATAGAAGAAGATTTTCCATCCTGTTGCTCCTCCTAAAATTCCAGAACAATATCATTATAACAGATTTTAAGGCCATATCATAGTGCAAAAGATAAAATTCGGAGAAATTCGTGTGCCATCTCAAGCCCGTATTTTGGCAGTTACGAACCGAGGATTCGAGTTTTATAGTGGCGGTCTTGAGTCGGTCAGGCAAAGCTCGATAAGCTCTTCGATTATGGCTGTTCCGGCACACATTACTTTGTCGGCTCCTCCCCAGTATAACTTCAAGGTGCCGTCGTCTTCGGGTACGGCGCCGCATGTGAAGACTACGTTGGGGACATAGCCGGTGATTTCCCACGGGTCTTCGGGCTGCAGGATCCAGCGGTCGCCGACGCCGATGATTTGTGCCGGGTCGTTGAGTTTGTGCAAAGCGGCGCCGAGCCGGTAGACGTGGCCTGCCATGGTCGGAAAGACGCCGTGGTAGATACTTAGCCAGCCCTTCTCGGTGCGAATCGGCGGAGCGCCGGGGCCGATTTTCGTCTCGTCCCAGTGATACGGCACGGGTTTCATTACCAGTTTCGAATCGCCCCAGTGACGCAGGTCGGGCGAGTAGCTTATCCAGATCGACCAGGGGCTGATGTCGCTATGGGGCCTGTCTAATTTGACGTACCGGCCGTCGATCTTTTCTGGAAAGAGCACGGTATTTCTGTAATCGGCCTGCGTAATAAGGGACACCCTCTCGACCGATTTGAAATCCAGCGTTTTGGCCAGGCCGATGCGGACGCCGTGCTGCGAATACGCACTGTAGGTTATATAGTACGAACCTTCGAGGTAAGTGATTCGGGGATCCTCGACGCCAAAGGCCTCATATTCAACAAACACAGGCTCTTGGCTCGGTGTCATAAACGGCTCGGGCCGTGACTTGAAATCGAAACCATCTTCGCTCTCGGCAAGGCCGATGATGGACCGGCCAGTATCGAGGTGCGAGCGAAACAGCATAATGTATCTGCCGTCATATTTGGTGACGCCCGCATTGTGAACCGTCTGAACGGGATAAGGAATATCGTCTTTTGTCAGGATCGGATTGCCCTCGTATCGAGTAACGAATGGTTTGTTCATTGTTTACATCCCTGTAACTAAATCACAGTTTGTTTGTCATTCCTGCGGAAGCAGGAATCCAAAATCGTAACAATGGATTCCGCATCAAGTGCGGAATGACAGTTTTTGCGCTTCCCGCCGGAAGATTTCCTCGTAGACTTTTTCGTAACCGGCGACCATTTTATCGATTGTGAAGTTCTCTTCGACGCGTCGCCGGCACTTCTTGCGGTCTATCTGCTCGATTTTATCGACGGCTTCGGCCGCTTCATCGACGCCGTTGACCAGGTAACCAGTCTGTTTATCAGCGATGACTTCCCGGCACGAACCCAAATCCATTGCGATTACCGGCACGCCGGCAGCCATTGATTCTGCCATCACCAGGCCGAACCGCTCGGGAATCGTATTAAGGTGTATAACAGCGTACGCCTCCTTGAGCAGCGTATCACGTTGTTCCGGATTAACAGGCCCTATGTACTGAATCGACGATTCATTCACGTGCGGTTTCACGAAATCGTCGAAGTAATCCTGGTCCTGAATTATGCCCGCTATAATCAAATTCATGCCGGTTTTTTTCGCCACCTTGATCGCCAGATGCGTCCCCTTATCGCTGTGTATCCGTCCGTAGTGGACAAGCTTATCGCCGGGCGTTGCTCTAAAGGTAAATTTTGAAAGGTCGATGCCGTTATAAACGGTCGCCAGATAAGGTAATCCAGGATCTCTGTCCGAATCGCTTATTGAGACGTAGTAAGAATCTTTATGGTCGTAGTAAACCCGCAGTATGTCCGATTCGGTAAAGCCGTGGATGGTAGTCAGCATCGGTTTCCTTATCAGCCGAAGATAGGTCAGGGGCAGATAATCGAAATTGTTGTGAATCAAGTCGAACTCGCCGGCCCGCTCCATCGCTTTGGATATGTGCAGGCACGTAGAGACCAGCGGGACTTGCGACTTGTCTTCTTCATAGCCCTTTTCGATCCAGCCTTGAAGTTTCGCCGACGTAATTGAATCTTTCGTAGCGAACAGCGCGACATTCTTCCAG
>Ga0114918_10002316_pt1 | contig 17078 bp, 26 predicted proteins | sample LantaG_FD_87015 | JGI IMG/M metagenome (GOLD analysis project Ga0114918, IMG submission 87015) | Deep subsurface microbial communities from Baltic Sea to uncover new lineages of life (NeLLi) - Landsort_02402 metaG | ecosystem: Environmental > Aquatic > Marine > Oceanic > Sediment | place... | reverse complement strand
GTATGTTAAAAGATAATATAAATTGTCCTACGTGTGATTCTAAAGCCAATCTAAAGAAAAATTCTTGGGGTGGGTTTTCAAATTCCCCACAAATAACGTTTTTTTATAATTCACTTGTTTATTGTTGTGATGTGTGTGGTGGTAGGTACACCACCACTGAATCAGATACGATTACAATGAATTGGCATGATATTGAAAAAAGAAGATCAATAAGAAAATATAAAATAATTAAGTTCAATGAGTACCTTTGGTAGAAAATCTTTAATATGGTGGGATTATGAGAATAGAAGTAAAGAGAATGCTATAAGATTTAACCACACTCCGATGGATATACAATTAGAAATATTAGAGAAGTGGTTCCCAATAGGATCTAAATGTGATGTTTATAGAGAATATCACCAGGTTGCTAAAACACATAAATTTGATAAACATATAATAGGGTATGTCAAACATACTTGTTATTATAGTATTAAGATTGAGAGTGATGTTAAAGCTAAATTCATAACTACTAAAAATATTAATCCATCTAATATTATATTACACCCAAACGAACTTAAAAAAATAAAAAGAGAATCCAAGTTGGATAGACTTGGATTCTAAATAGCTATCGGTTGATTGAATATCTTCTTAATACTTATTCTTCTTCGTATAGCTGTGAATTCTATATTCATTTTATATGATTTCTGTACACTCGGATATAATGAAGCAAAATCAAAATTAACAACAGCTTTATATCCACCAGTTTTATGTGATTTTGGTTTAGTATGATGTAATACTATATTTTTATCAACAAGTCTTTGTTTATAAAGTTCCTCTAACATTTCCTCTATTTCCTTATCATTCATAACTTTGGTGTTACTTTTCTAAAATCAGTTAATACTTCATTATGTACACTTTTGAATTCTTTATCTAATTCATCCCAAGTCCATTTTGACTTACCTCTTAAATAATATGGTTTATCCTCGAATGTTATTTTATCCCAAATCCAGTTAGCACAAGCAAAATCAACTATCTTACCATGTTGCATGATTTGAGTAGCAAACATTGGTATTCTAATTGAGTGAAATAAAGATTTAATTCCTGAATAATAATCATCAGCAACTAATAATTTTTTCTTACACTTAACCCAGCTATTTGAACTAATGTGTGATGTAGCATGTCTTAATTTAGCGGAATTTAATTTGAAATCAAATTTAATTGTTTCCTTTAATTTAGCCCAATCTGGTGCATAAATACATTCTAGGTTATTTATTCTATGCCAATTTAAATCAGCTTCAAATTTATCAGGAGTATAAACATGTATGTTAAATAAACCCTTTCTCATTTCAGTTGATTCAACAGAGTTATTAGCAACCATTATTATATCCCAATCAGAATCTTTATTCGAAGTTCCATATACTTGTGATCCAAAAATATAGACATTAAATACTCTACTCGGATGTAATCCAGAGGCTTTAATTATTGTTTCTAATGTTGGTTTCATAATATTTTATCAATTTGTAATTCTCTATAATTAGATTTCATTTCATTTATGTATATTGGGTTTGGTGTTATAGTATTTTCTAATCTATCCATCACATAATCATTATCTAAGACTGTTCTGTAATCCTCAGATTCCCATTCAAATATTTTACACCACATAGTTCCTGGTTTAATACCAACCCTCATTTTGAAAAATGTTTGATTCTTATCCAATTTAGGTCCAAATATATCATCCATTTTTTTAAGTTCAACATCTGATTGATTTATTGATAAGAATCTACCACTCTCTAATAAAATACAAAGTTTTTCTTCCCATTCATAGTTTGATTCATTATCATCACTATAACCACCAGTTGATTGTGTATTATTACCAACTGTTAACATATCTTCATTTCTACCACTTGGACTCATATTCCTAATTTCTTTAATATATTATTTCTTATATCGGATTTTGTTTGCCAATATTTTCTAGACTCAAAATACTTTATATGTATTTGGTCACCAGATTCATCTACCATATATATCATCCAATCACCATCCAATTCTTTAATATCAACCACTTCCCATTCTGTTTTAATATTAATAGTAAAATACCATGGTTTATTCCCAGGTGGATTTTCTGGTTTTTTTAAAAATACTCCGTTCCAATAGAATATTTTTTTTATTATAATAATTTCACCAATTGATGGAATATCGTATAAACTTTTATCGAATTTTATATTACCAGATTGAATTCTTATCCTTAATATCACTAAAATAGAAACTATTACATATACCAAAATACCGATTATGGTATAATCGGTTAAGAATAATAGAATATTAGCTAATACTATAAATGATAAAATTATAGGTAAGGTATAAAGGCTATTATCTAACCACTTATTGAATAGGTATAGAATATTTCTCATTACACAAATATAGTAATTTAATGTTAAATTCATGTTAATAAATTAGATTAATTTGTTAGCATTATCATGACACGAAAACACGTATATTTTTAGACCTTTGTGAATATATAAATCATAAAAACAAATTAAAACAAAACAAAAAATTATGAAAAAAATTTTAACAATGATACTTTCGATAACAATGATTATGGGTATAACATCATGTAAAAAAGATAAATTTGGATGTACTGATCCATTATCACTAAATTATGACTCTGAAGCAACAACAAATGATGGTTCTTGTGAGTATTCTGATTATATAATAACTGATGTTGTTATAGGTGGTGAAAACTACAAACAAATACAAGGTACATTTGATGAAAATTATACATTAACAAGTGATACTAAATGGTTATTATCTGGTGGTGTTTTTGTATCAAGTGGTGCTGAATTAATAATACAAGAAGGAACAACTATATATGCCGCAAATGATGGAACAACACCTTTCTTATCAATATTAAGAGGTGGTATGATAAATGCAAATGGTTCACAAAATTCACCTATTGTATTTACAACAATAAAGTCAAATCCAAATCCTGGTGATTGGGGTGGTCTTATCTTAAATGGTAATGCACAAATCAATACTGGTTCGTCTGCTGAGGGTGAGGGTGGTACTGGAACTTATGGTGGTACTAACGACTCTGATAACTCAGGAATACTTAGATATGTTAGAGTGGAATACGCTGGTAAGATATTGGGTACAGATAACGAATTAAATGGATTCTCATTTAATGGTGTTGGTTCCGGAACAACAGTTGAATACATACAAGCTTATAAAGGTGCTGATGATGGAATCGAATTCTTTGGTGGTACAGTTAATGTTAAATACGCTGTCTCTACTGGAAATGGTGATGATTCATTTGATTGGACTCACGGATGGAGAGGTAAAGGTCAATTCTGGGTAGCTGAACAAGATGGTGTTTCTGGTGACAGAGGAATCGAAGCTGATAACAACGGAGATAATAACTCAGTATCACCATTTTCAAATCCAACACTATCAAACTTAACATTAATCGGTAATGATGATGGAGATGCTGCTAACACCGGAATGAGATTGAGAGAAGGTACTAAAGGTAAAATATACAACGCTATTGTTGTTAATTTCACGAATAAAGGAATAAACGTATCGGAAACAGTAACAATAACAAATATGAATAACAATGAATTAGTATTGAAAAATTCAATATCATATAACAATGGTATCAACTTCAATTCTTGTACAGTATTTGAAAATGATGTTACTAATTCAACGACTAATCCTAACTTAACTGGTAATGTAGGTGTTGTTTATAGTGGATTTGATGTATCGACAGTAGATTCTTGGTTCACATCAACAAATTATATAGGAGCAGTAGAAACAAATTGGTTACAAACTTGGACAAAATAAAAACTATGAGATATTTATTAACAACATTATTATTATTAACATCTATGTTATCTTATTCACAAATTGTGGGTAAGATAACCTCAGATGATGAACCATCTGGACAACCAGTGGTAACTATCAGAGTGAGTGGTACTAACAAAGGAACCACTTCCGATTTTGATGGAAATTACAAGCTTGATATAGAAGATGGTGAATATGATTTAGTATTCAGTTTCATATCATATAAAACTGACACTGTTCATTTAATAGTGAATGGAGAAACAACATATAATCATGTTATGCAATCTCAGTCATTAGAATTAGAGGGGGTCTCTGTTGTTTTCAAAGTAAATAGAGAATCGGAAAACATCCTTTTGATTGATAGAAAGAAGACAACAGAAGTAACACAAAATATAGGTTCTAAAGAATTACAAAAGAGTGGTAGTTCTAATGTATCAGAGGGTTTAAGAAAAGTTACTGGTATATCAACACAATCAAATTATATATTTATAAGAGGTATGGGTGATAGATATAACACATCATATCTTAATTCACTTCCCTTACCATCAATTGATCCTGATAGTAAGATGATGCCTATGGATATATTCCCTACACAGATAATTAAAAATCTAAATGTTACTAAATCATATAATCCTAGTACATATGGTGATGTTTCTGGTGGTTCACTTGATATAAGAACAAAAGACTATCCAAATGAATTTCTACTTAAAGTTAACTTAGGAACAGAAGGTAATTCTCAAACATTCAGACAATTTGGAACATTTGATGATGTTAATTTCAATCCAATGACTAAATCACCAATAAATTATAACGGTAATATAATATTTGGTAATAAATTTAGTAAGAATGATCACACTTTTGGATTCTTATTAAATGGATATCAGAAAAATAAATTCACTTATGAGTATGGTAAAATAAGAACTGCTAATGCTCAAGGTGTTGAGCGAATAGACTACTCTTATAAAAACTATAACCAAAGAAGAGATTATTCTGGTTTAGCTTCTTTATATTATGGATATAAAGACCACTCTATTAATTTTAATAGTTTATACATCAATTCCAATTCTAATAGTTTTAGAGAGACTGATGGTTATCACTTTGATTACTTAGATAGTATTTACACTAGAAGATATACACCAACTAAGAGATCTCTTTTTGTTAATCAATTAATGGGTGAGAGTAAGTTTAATAATTTTGGTGTTGACTGGGGAGTTTCTTATTCTAAGGTTAAAAGTGTTGAAGATAATAGAAGGCAATTAGTTTATCTTTATAATGATGGTGAATACAGAATTAATGATATTGATATATTGGATAATCATAGATTTAGTTCTTACTTAAATGAAACTGAATTAGCAACTAGATTAAACCTTAATTACACATTAAAGAAAATAAGGTTTGATGTTGGATATGATTATAAGAATAAGGTTAGAGACTTTGATTATGAACAAAATATTTATAATTTCAATGATGCTGATTTAATGAATGATATCAATAACCCGGATTTGAATATTGAAAGTAATTCAAATGTTATTGAGGTCCTTAACCCAGCTTCTAGATATGATGCTAGTGCTAATATACACTCTACATACTTAAAATTTGGTTACAAATCAGAAAAGTTAACATTTAATATCGGAGCTAGAATGGAAAAGGCTTTGCAGTCTATAACTTATAGAGATCAACAACAACCTATTTATCTAAGAGGTAATTTGATAGATAGTATTTCTATATTACCATCTATGAATTTCAAATTTGACTTATCAAAAAAGGATGTATTAAGGTTCACTACAAGTAAAACATTATCAAGACCTGGTTTCAGAGAAGTAGCACCATTTGAATACACAGAAGTATTTGCTGGTATTAAAACAATTGGGAATCCTAATCTTAAAAACAGTGATAATTATAATATAGATTTAAGATATGAGAGATATAACAAAACATCTGATCTTATTGCGATAACAGCTTTTGGTAAATATATTGATAATCCAATTGAGAAGACTATGTTAGCTACTGCATCTGGTCAGTTACAAAGTTTTATGAACGCTGATTATGCTTATGTTTACGGTGTTGAGTTAGAGTATAAAAAAGTATTTAGAATAGATTCTACTAGTGACTTTAGATTAGGAGCTAATTTAACATTATTGAAATCACTTGCTAAAATCGATACAACATCAGGAACTATACAAACAAATACAGTAAGACCTTTACAAGGTTCTTCACCATTATTATTTAATATAGATGCTTCTTATACTAAGGATTGGAAAAACGTGGAATCTATCTTCACCCTTTCTTATAACCTATGTGGTCCAAGATTATGGAGTGTTGGTATACAAGAAATGGGTGATGTTTATGAGAATACTGTTAATACACTTAACTTCACAGTCAGAAATACTATTAACGATAAGTGGGGAATAAATTTAGCTGTTAAGAACATATTAAACCCAACTTATAAAACAACACAAAGAATGATAGATAAGACTGTTATTCTAAATGAGTATAAAGTAGGTATTAATATTGGTTTGGGTGTTAGTTATAATTTCTAATTACAAAGTAATTGGTCCATTAAGTTTCTTAATGATATTAATCAATTGTTGAGTTCCTATTTTCTTACCAATTAAATACTCTAATGGTGTATAAACATTATTTGAGTGGTTTCTAGGACCCGATGTAAAATATAAATCACTAACTTCTGATTCCATAACATTTTTATGACTTGTTATGTGGTTCATAGCACATCTTGTTGCTAATTCTGTTACTACCTTAGCGTAACCAATACTTACGATTCTATCGTAAAACTTTTCATCTTCGAACTTTTCAGACATTCTAGTGTCTCGGTGTCCGTAATACCGTAACCAATCAGCTTATGTTGATGCTGATTTCCATATTTCTTCTAATTTCATAATACAAATATAGGTATTTTTTAACAATACCAATTATTATAATCAATTTCTTCTCTAAGTACATCATCAATTGTCGATTCTCGTTGATAAGCAACCATTAATTTTATCAAATCTTTATAGAATCCGATATATACCTTTTTATATTCATCACTTCGCCAATTAAGTTTTGATTTCTCTTCTATCTCAGATTTTAACCTAGATAGTGTTATTATACGATCTCTACCATAATGAAAATCACTGTCTCTTATTAAAGTAACCTCTCCATTTTTTGAGGTTATTGTTGGTGATTGTTCTCCATCTTTTCCGAACGGGAATGGTATGGGTAACTTATCACATAATACATGATAAGATTCCCGACCTATTAATAAAACTCTCATATCTTACTGATTATTGTGTTTATTGAAGACTCTACCTCTTTATAAGTTGGTAGTGAAGTTCCGGTAAATATGAAAGCTATTTTAACTCCATTTACATCAACCTTGCGAACAACCTCACGCATTAAACGTTTGATTCTATTTCTATCAACCGCTCTTCTAAATTTCTTGGATGAAACAGCGAATAAAAATTTAGGTGAATCAGAACTTAAAACTTTAGCAAAGATAAAATCACTCGAAACTGGAGTACCAGTTGCAAACAAATTGTCTATTTCACTCTTACCTTTAAGTATTAAACTCTTTTTCATAATTACAAATATAAGAATAAAGTAATTAATTAACAAATTAAACTTTCTTTATAATCTGATATATGAATAGTGTATCTAAAAATAAATTAATGAAATTAAATAAAGACTTCATTACAGAAGAAAACTCAAAAAAATTATTAGATAGTATATTACTATCAATCAAGAGTTCAGAAGGAACTAGATTAATCACAAATGAAGAGAAAGAATCTAAAAATAGTAGAAACTACCAATTCATCGAAACTAATGATATAAGAACAAAAAAAGAGGAAAACTCCATTATAAGTGGGTTTTCTATATCCATTAACCGTTTCGAGGAACATAGATGGTTTAGTCAAAATGTTTATAAATATGAATTATCACTAAACACTATGAATGATAGAGGTTATAGTTCTACTAAATATGAGACTTTAATAAACAATCACCAAGAAATAATCGAAAAAATATACGATTTTTTAATCGATTTAGAAAGAAACAAAAAAATAGAAGAAACTAATAAAACATTAGAAACAATAATTGGTGATATCTCAACAACTATCGAAAAAAAGTATAGAAGAGATGAAACTATTAACGAAATATTAAATTAATAAATTATGGATTACGGAAAAGATTTTAATAAGTATGCAATGAGTGAGGGTTTAAGTTCTATGAACTTACACTATTACCAAAAACAAATGGAGAATAGTATGACACCATACATTCTTGAAGAAAGAGAAATGAGAGTAACACAAATGGATATCTTCTCTAGATTGATGAGAGAGAGAATCTTATGGGTAGCTGGTGTCGTTAATGATAATATGTCAACTGTTGTACAGGCACAGTTAATGTATCTTGATTCGGTAGAAGCTGGTTCAGAGAGTAAAAGAGATATTAGAATGCACATTGATTCACCAGGTGGATCAGTTAAGAGTGGTTTATCTATGGTTGATGTTATGAGATATATCGATTGTGATATCGAAACTATTAATACAGGAATGGCCGCTTCTATGGGTTCTATACTTTTATCATCTGGTACAAAGGGTAAACGTTCATCTTTGAATTTTTCAAAAGTGATGATTCATCAAGTATCAAGTGGTGCACAAGGACACCTTGTTGATAATCGTATTTCGCATATGGAATCAGAAAAGTATAACTATATCTTATTTAAGATGTTAGCTGAAAATAGTGGTAAATCTTTTGATGAAGTGTTGGAAAGTGCTAGAAGAGATAAGTGGTTAAATTCACAAGAAGCTTTAGACTTCGGATTCATTGATGAAATTATCATAACTGATAAGAGCACATCTATTACTGGGTTATTAGAAGGATTTGATGAATACTATCAAAAAGAAGTATTACCTACTGTTAGGTAGTAATAAAAAATTATAAAAAGTCCACTTTAATCAGTGGACTTTTTTATTTCTTCTATTGTTATTCCTAGCTCTTGTTTCTCTTTTTCAATTAATGCCTTTAATTCTTTTTGATCTCCCGGAAACACTTCGAAATTGTATTTCTTACCGAGAGCAACTAAAACTGCGGTTATTGGTATTGGTAAAGCTCCTGTTGATATTATCTTCACAAGGTCTTTACTTTGTTCTTTTAAGAACTTCTTCTCGTTATCAGTAACATCCTTACCAGATATCATCTTGTTTAGAATAACAGCCGCTTGTTTTGTCTCACTACTTTCACGTTTAATAAAATCCCAGCTTTTGTTACTAAATTCTTTAATATCATCCCAAGAAAGTTTTTTAATCTTATCTACTTTCTCTTTACTGAAACTCTTCCACTTCTTTATCCTACCCATATATGATTTTATTTTTACTAATATAGACATTATATATTAAATTTTCGAAATTTTCTTTTTTTATTAAAAACTTTTACATATATTTGTAATAGAAATAAAAAAGACATTACTTCTTTAACACGATGTTAACCTTTCTACTTGAAAAGATGAATCCGTGAGTCCAGATTTAGGTATCTTCCTCCCAAGGGAACATAATAGCTAAGATTTGTAACGAGAAGTCATAAAAACCCACCACTGTACGGTGGGTTTTCCATTTTAAATAAGTTATATTTAATATATATCTTTGTGAGAAAATTTTCCCAAATATTAGAAAGTAAAGAAGACTTATTATCAAGAATAAATGCTGATGAAGATTCGATAGAAGAAATATTTATCGATATGGTTGATTTGGGTTATTCTTATATGATAGATCCAGTTTACATATCAACATCAACTGGTTACCCACACAGAAGAACAAGAGATGTAAAGGATTATTACCCAGGTATTGAGATAGACTTAAATAGAAATATCGATGGTAAATCAATATCCGATGGTGGTAGTGATGATGTTAGAAATTGGAATGGTGGTATTTACTTTGAATCAGAATTAGAAATAATTGACTCTATATACAATTCCATACATAGAATAAAATCTATGCTTAATGGTAAGGCTAGTGTTTATTATTCACTTAGAAGTGTTAATGATATTGAAATTAGAATAATTTTTGATAAAGAACAAAGTGATTCACTAATTGATTATGAGAGTTTAGAAGAAATCTTAGATAAGTTACAAATAGAACCAGACCATCACCACAGAAATGAGAGATATAGAAATTTAGATGGTACTCAAATAGAGGGTTATTCTATATCAAAGGACTCTTCTTGGAGAAGACCAGGTGGTGATATTTATGAATATAAAGTCAAGCTTAGAAATTTACCAAGTGAAGTTAATATATTAAACACTTATTTAGATCCAGCTGAGTGGGCTATAAAGTCAGCAATAAGTAATGGTAAATTAGATAATAAAGAACAATCAATGTCTTTGTTTAATATATGGGTTAATAAATTTTTCAAAAAGATTAAGAATGATAAGCTAAAATTAGTACCAGTATCCGCACCATCATCACAACTACAATCACGTTTAGGAGGTAGTAATTCTCAGAGAGGTTATAAGATTATTGATGATAGTGGTAAAATATTAATAACAATTTTTTATTGGTATGAAGAACAAAAAACATTTAAGATTGTTACCGTTCCGAAAAGATTTGGTAGAAGTGAAACTAAAGACTTTGATGTTTATGATATGTACTTTAGAGTAAAAATAGAAGAGAAATAATTATGATAGTGTTAATAACAAATATACTTTGGATATTATATTCAATATTAGAAGGGTTTAGAGAGGGTTTTTATTGGCACTTCAAAGGTATTTCTAAATCAAAGAATGACTTTGAAATACATCCTATATTCGCATCACAAAGAGGAATAATACTTATATTAATAGGAGTTATGTTATCATTCACAATTGGGTGGTTTGCTATATTAAACACAATCGGTATGGCGCTTGTTTTTAGCTTCTTTCATAACGGAAGTTATTACGCAACTAGAAATAGAATAGATTCTAATATTTACCCATTAAGATGGAAGTCACAATCAACAACATCAACAGCTAAGTTAACAAAGATAATGACTTATAGAAATAGAACAATTTTTATGATTATTGGGTTGATTATACAAGTTGGGTATTTGTTATTTGGACTTCTTTGATTTTAACCTTTCTATATCCTCATTGAAAGTTTTAGTTCTTGCCTCTATACGCTTATCGATTATATTATCCCACTTTTCTGTTATATCAATAATTACTGCTTGATGTGTTGGTGTATTATATTCACGTTTCCATCCAACACCTGCTGGTATGGCGTACCTTAGTCTCATTACTGAATCTGTTCCAAAACTATCTCTTAGTCTTTTAGCTCCATTTAATGTTTTATAAACCTTTGTGTATCTAGAGACATCTATGTTGAGTGTGTTATTGATATCAATAACATAATCATACTCACCATCATAAACATAGTCATTCTTATTGAATGATTCTTCGTCTAAAACAGAACTTAGTATTTAATCTCTAATTTTGGAATTGGTTATTAAAGCAACTCCGTATAATTTACTCATCCTACAAATATATAAAAAAATTATAATATATACCCTATGAAATATATTAAATCACATAAACTATTTGAATCTGTTAAAAAATATGACAGAGAGTATGTGAAAGATATATTATTACCACTCAAAGAGATTGGTTTAAAATCCACAGTTCAATTTCAAGGACCAGGATATACATCCCCACATCCAGACACAGGATCAAATGAAAAGAAGATTGTATGTTATATAAACATTGGGTTTTTTACACAAAATCATTTACCAAGGAATGAGAGAAGAAGATATTTTACTTGGGGTGAAATTATGGGAGATGGTGAAGTTAACCACTTTATAGAATATATGTTGAGTTGTGGTTACCCATTAATGAGATGTAGAGCTATGTCAGGTGACTGGGAGATGGTTTGGGAAGAATCAGATGTATCTGATATGAGTGGTAAAGATATACCATATGATATATCATCAGGACAAGACCTAGAGCAAAAACTATCATCATTTGAATTAACCTTCAAGTGGAATTAAAATAATTAATTATATGAAATTTGTAAAAACATTTGAATCATTCGGTAATCCACAATTAAGATATGTTGGTCCTAACCCAACTACTGATGTGATAGTAACCAGAACAGTTGATGGAGTTCAACAAGCTTTATTGGTACAAAGAGGTAGTGATGCTAAAGCTGAACCAAATAAATGGAGTATTCCAGGTGGGTTTGTTGATACAAGCGCTAATCCTGGGAATGTGTGGGAATCTGGATTCGAAACAGAATTACAAGCCGGTAAAAGAGAAATTCTAGAAGAAACTGGATTAGACCTATCAGAAATAGAAGATTCTAAATTTAAGATATTAGGAGTTTTTGATGATAAAAATAGAGATACTAGAAATAGTGATACATCTTGGGTTGAGGCCCATTCATTCACAGTTGAAATACCTGGTAGTATGGGTAATGATGTTATGGGTATGGATGATGCTCAATCAGCTAGATGGTTCTCAATGAAAGAATTAAATCAAATGAATAAAAATGGATTTGCTTTTGATCACGCTGATAGACTAAGAGATTTAGGATTTATCTCTGAATAATTATATCGTTTTTGATTCAGAGACGCCCAGAACGTCATAAATTTTCTTTTCTATACAATCCATCCCTTCTTCAACAGAAGACACTCTAAAGTGTTCTTCGTGACCCAGGTAGAATCCTATCAACAATGAGTCTAGATTAAAAAGTATTTCAAGTGCTATAGAACCCTCAACCTCATGTTCTCTATCAAGAACTAAAGAAACTTCAAGATCTTCAATAGTTAAGTTATAATCAAAATGTGCTCCCTCGTCAAAGTTTCTTTTTAATGTATAGTTAGTTATCTCCGATAACTCCTTCATTTTTGCTTTTATATATGAATAATTAATATTTGGTTCTCCCACAAATTCCTCGTATAGTTTTATATTATTTAATACCACAGAGTATATATTATTTCTCTCATTTAACTTACTCATCCAATCATCATAAGACATATTACCTTTCTTCTGATTACATCTATAACAACATACAGCTAGATTATCATAATCGAATTTATCACCACCTTTTGATTGTGGGTTTTTATGATCACAGGTAGCACCATCACTCTTATCAAATTTCTTATTGAATTTATAATTACGATTAGTCAACATTTCGGGAGTTACATTTCTAGTACTTATATCATATATGATAAGAGGTCCTTTATTACAATATTCACACCTAAGTTCTTTCAATTCAGATTCTCTATCTTTTAAAAATTTAAGATTATTCATAGTCACTAAAAACTTTTTAAGTTTTTTTGACTTATTTGGATTCTTCATGAAATACTTTAGTGTATGTTTCGGTAAGAATTCACCAGCTAAATCTATCAAATCTTGTAATTCTTGTTCTTGTAAATCATTTCTTAATAAAACACCAGAACTTGGTGATTTAGGATTTGTTGGATCATCATAAACCAAGTCGTATGATTTACTACTACCACTATTAGATGAGTAAGATTTTATTCTTCTCAATTCTTCGTTTATGAATTCCTCAAATTTTAAAATCATATTAAAATTTTAAATCTTCTATTCTAGATTCATTTAGACTTTCTTCCATAACCTCACCGATTATACTAGTAGTGAAAGCTTCTCTGTCAGTATCGTTAATGAATAACTTTTCAGAAAACTTATTTATAACATCAGTTATTGATGCTTCATTATTAGAGTCATAAGATTCTCTTAAAATGTTTCTAATAACATTTACCATACCCTCATGGATAGATTCGTCTATTTTGTCAAATTTCTTTAAGTATTTCATTTAATTTCCACACTTTTTTTCATCGCTTCAAATGTTTTTAGATTTTTCATAAGTTATATATTAATTTTTTTTATTATATTTGCAGTAATGGCAAAATTAAGACTAACCCTATATGATAAAGTGTTTCGTAAAGATAGATTCTCCGAAATATTCTATTTGAGAAATCAGATAAAATATATGATTGATAATTTTGAGAACATAGATATAATAACTAGAATTAATAAGTATGAAGATGTCTCAAAGTCTATAATCAAATTTACTTGGTTAACATTTGATGAGAAAGGTATGTACCGAGACCTTGGTGAAGAAGCCGTTATTAAAAGACTCAAAGGTGATAGAGACCTTATATATAATCTAATGAAAGATATAACTGAATTTGACATTGGGTATATTTCAAGAAGTATCCGAGATAATAAACTAAATAATATACTATGTTAGACTTTAATGAAACTTGGGACTATTTGAGTAATGTCATTTATAATGAAAAATCTGGTGATGGTAAAGAAATTGGTATAAATATCAAATTTGATTCATTTGATTGGGGTGATAAATACTACAATGAAAGTGGTGAATTATTTATTATAGATATGTTTGGTTCTAGATATGAGTTAGGGTATAACTATATAACAGAAGATGGAGAAGATTGGGCTCAAGCCGAGTGTCACCAATCATTTTGGTGTACTGAGAATGGTAAACACATAAAATGTGATGAACTTTTAGAAAAAGTTAAAAATTTCCAACAATTAAATAGAGAAGATAAATTAGGTAGAATACTTGATTAAGTATTTTTCTTGATGAAATTCAATACAATCTTTCCTAGTCGGGAACAGATAACACTCCTTAATATTATTAAATAAAGCATCTACATAAAAGGTTACTCCATCTTTGTTATAAAAATCCACAACCGTTGATTGACAAGGACTATCCATTAATAAGTAAAATACCCTTTGTCCTTTCTTGTATTTGTTCATATTGAATTATATTTATTAACAAATATAAAAAATATTTTTAACTTAATATATACACATATGAAATATCTTCAATCATTTAATGAGAAATTTGGGATAAAGAGTAGATTATCTGAACAAGTAGATAGTTATTTCCAACACATACAAGAAAATCCAGATAAGTATGAATTTACTTTTTATTATGCTTATAATAAATTAGGAGTGGAAGATATACTTCAAAAGTTTACTGTTAAAATTGGTAAGTTAAAGGGATTACACGGACAATATTCATTTAACCTAAAAACTAAAGAAGCAACAATATTATTATCTGATAGAAATAATAAATCTACACTATTACATGAGATAAAACATTTAGATTATGCTTTACATAAAGATAGGTTTAATCATGATATATTCCACGTAGCTAAAGATAGATTGGGAAAAATATCTAAGAAAGATAAGTTAAGTTATGCCGGAGAAATATTTTATATACTAGATCAAAATGAATTCGAAGCTAGATACCATGGTTATTATATTGATTTTGATGAATTTATAAAAAGTTCTGAAATAGATAATCCAACACCAGGACAGATATATGAATTATTCGAAAAGTTTCTAATAGGGTATCATGATGTTTCATGGACTTGGTATGTTAAGGATGATGAATTTAAATTTGAAGATTATTTCTCTGATAGTTTAATCAATAGACTTTTCAATCAGTTTGTTTATACCAAAGATTTTTATTCTGATGAATATGAAAATATGTTTAAATATATAAGGAGTATTCTTAAAAAATCTTACAGAAAAGTATTCAATAAATATACGAGTGAGGAAATCATAGAAATTAAAAGAACTAAGAAATTATTCGAAAGAAAAATAAATCAGAGACTACCAAAATATAGAAAGAAACTTTTTAAGTTAGTTCCATTGATGGTTGATAAATGGTGCAAATAATAAACTTTTTAAATTTGGCTTATAATAGTAATATACTTAAATTTGAATCATGATAACAAAACTAAACAATCACGCTTTTCAGGAATCAATATATGATATACTAAGAGACACTGCTCAAAATTGCTCAACTGTAAAGGTTGACACAGGTATTTTTGATGGTGAATTTAGAATAAGATATAGAAAGAATTCTAAAGAAACTACCTACTATCTATATATATCAGAAGAAGATATGATATCTGATTTTACCAATTATACATTTCTTAAAAATAAGATTAAATGTTAAATATATTTAATAATCTTTTCAATGGGCTTTTTTTAATGCCAAAAAATTTGTATATTTGAAACATGATAAAATCAATATGGAAATTTTTAACAGAGGACCCAAGCAAACCTGTATCTAACCCTGAACCAGAGGTTGAAAAAAAACCTGAGACTAAACCAGAAACTAATGAGTCTGGTTATTGTGCTCATAATGTCACTTTGTATGAAAAATTACTTTCTCTAAAAAATGTAAAAACTAACATTTCATCAACAACCAGTACATACTTTGAAGTATTACACATAAATAAGAAGTATGATGGGTATGGATATGATATATATGAAAGAAGTGGTTATAGAACAAGATCAAATGATAGTTATGAAGCTATTGTATTAATAAGCGGTAACAGGTTTTTCAGAGATATATACCCAATGATTGTCAGTGGGGAATTAAGACCAACTATAGATTACAACTCTTGTGGTATAATGAAAGTAGGTGAGGAAGATATTGAAACTTCAATAGTTAAAGATGTGACATTAAAATTAACATTAAAAGAAGATATTAGATTATCACCATCTAACTTGTGTATAGATATACGTGTTGATAAAATATCAGTGCGACGATCTGGTATAAAAACAGTAGATTTTCAACAAATCGATATTAATAAAAGAATTAGAAGTGTTGGTAGTGAAGAAATAATTCACTTAATAGGAAATATGTACTCTGATATAAAGGTGTGTATTGAGGAAAATTTCAAAAAAGAAGTTGAATATGCTAAAGAGCAAATAAGAATTAACAACACATTAAAAGAATTCGATGATAATATTAACAAAGATTCTGTGAGAGATTGTTTTGCTTACATCATAGATGAACTTGGTTCTAATAAATGTAATATTGAACTGTTGGGTATTACTGATGGTAGAACACTAATAAAAGATATGTCTAATAAGTATTGGAGAGTTTCATTTGATATGGATACCAAAAGGCTAAAAGGTTCGGAAATAACACAATTAAAGATAACTGATAAATCACTAAATTTACTATTTGAAATTAATGAGAGTATTACTAAGTTGAACCAATTATATAATAAATGTAATATTAACCTAAATATATGTGATGATGGATCATTCCAAGTGGATATAAGACCCATTATTGAAATCGAAAGATTGGTTTTGAGTAACTCAGAAATAGATACAACAGGAGATTGGGATATCAATCATTATCCGTTTTCATAAATAGTTAATAACCCCACTTATCAGAGTACCCACCACAAGTGTCACAGTCTTTGTTACCTTCACC
>Ga0114918_10002315_pt1 | contig 17087 bp, 15 predicted proteins | sample LantaG_FD_87015 | JGI IMG/M metagenome (GOLD analysis project Ga0114918, IMG submission 87015) | Deep subsurface microbial communities from Baltic Sea to uncover new lineages of life (NeLLi) - Landsort_02402 metaG | ecosystem: Environmental > Aquatic > Marine > Oceanic > Sediment | place... | reverse complement strand
TCGCACGTCACCTCGCAGCCCGTCTCGCACGTCACCTCGCAGCCCGTCTCGCACGTCACCTCGCAGCCCGTCTCGCACGTCACCTCGCAGCCCGTCTCGCACGTCACCTCGCAGCCCGTCTCGCAGCTGGTTTCGCATCCGCTCTCGCAACTGCTCTGGCACATCGCCTCGCATGCACTTTCGCAATCGGATTCGCAGCCCACTTCGCAGCTCGATTCGCAGCTCGTCTGACAGTAGACCTCGCAGCCCAGCTCGCACCCTGTTTCGCAGCCTGACTCGCACTCCGTTTCGCACCCGGATTCGCATCCGATTTCGCAGCCGGATTCGCATTCGCTTTCACACGTAACCTGGCACCCTGTTTCGCAACCGCTTTCGCATTCCGTCTCGCATCCACTTTCGCAATAAACCTCGCAACCCGATTCGCAGGTGGTTTCGCAATAAATTTCGCAGCCCGATTCGCATCTGCTTTCGCAACTAACCTGGCACTCCGTAATACACGTGGTCGTACAAGCAAGCTGGCACGACATCGCGCATCCTGCCAACCACTCTTCCTTGTTTCTGACCATCATCAATTCGTAGCCTGACACGCACGTCAGCTCACACGCTTCCTCGCACGTTGATTGGCAATGATACGTGCAGCCCAACTCGCATCCGGCCTTGCCCGCGTGTGGGCCAGGCGTGGCCATTACTTCCGTATCCGTCTCGCAAGGCATCTCGCACGCGCTCTCGCAGCCGCCCCAACGTGGCAATCGCAGATCAAATGTCATGTTGTCCATGCGATCCTGTGGGGCGTTCCCGAGGTGGTGGGATAGGCTCATAACCTCCGCGGGACTTATTGCCACATCGTCCACGGAAATGGCCAACGCATCTCCTCTCTCGATTTCGAGCAAGCGGAGAAAAGTGCTGGCCCGCACCCTTTCATGAGCATGGGATAGGCGGCCCAACCAGAACTCGGCCACGGGCCTGACAGTCTGCACCTGGTTGTGCGCCCACAGATTCAAGGACAACACGCGGCGGCCATACGCGGCCATTGCGGCTGCGCTCTGCGTCACGTAGTGTGTCTTTCCGCCCTTGCGCGTGTATTCGGCTAGAACTTCGGTGACGACATTCTCTGGCGTTTCATGGTATACCTCCATGCTCCATGCTTCGCGCTCAGCGTCAGTCAACGCCCCCGCATACGGTGGCCCGAAAGGCCCCTCTCGAAGATATTGAAGCCTGGCTATCCCGCCCTCCCAGGTGAGCATGCACCTTGCCTGCATGGCCAGATCGGCGAACAGGTCAAGGCCCTGATATTGCTCCTGAAGCATGAACCCGAAGTGGCACCACGTAAGCTGGTTCTTCACGGCCTCGAAACTCGGCTGGTCAAAGTCGCCCGCCACCATGCCGAGATACCTGTACCCCAACTGGCGGATAACATCAGGCGGGCTCTTGATCGTAGCGCCGCCCGCATCGTAGGCCCCGTTGAATGTCACGTACAGATCGTCGGACCTGAAAGCAAAGTCCGGACCAATCATCGTGGGCAGAACCGTCATCCTAACCACGGTGAGAACCCTGCCGGGAATAGTGTCCGCAGCATTGAGCTTAACGGTGTATCGGGCTGGTTCGATTGCGGCGTATGATCCTGTAGGTACAAGTTCGACGACAGGTTTCGTTCTTGCGAAATAGCCCTCTTGAATGGCGCGTGTAGGGACGTTTTTCGCTACGCCCGCAATCGAACCTTCAACGGCGATTATGTTTTTGCTGGGCTGATCATTGAGCACCCAGGTATATCGGTCACGTTTGAGCAGGACGCGTGTGCCCTTCGCATGCTCACGCACTTCGCCGTCAATCTCAAACGATGCACCGCGTTGGGGGAACCAAAAGTATGGCCCCCAAATGCTGGACGCCAGGATAACCTGGTTTATATACAGAGCCGATATATCGGGATCGGTGCCTATGATCTGCCGCTCGATCCCGTGCGACCCCTCGAAGTCCACGAAAGAAATCCTGATGGACAATCCTATGTACTGGCTTATCGGTGGGGGAAGTGTCGTGCACCGTAATTCCAGCAGATGATCGCTGTCGTCAGTAAGGCGTCCCGAATACGAATTGTCGCCGCGCTTATCGGTGTGGAACTGGTTCCCGCCCTTGAACCGGCCTCGAATACTTTCACCATCGAGCCATAGGTTGATGGCCGTGTATTGGGGGAAATCTTCGCTGTCATTTACAAAGAGATCTTCCTCGTCCATGCGAAGGGGCGCGGCCAAAGAGGTCTCCACCGTGCCCTCGAGTAAGAAGGCTTTGCGCCGATGCACCCGCCCGAATACTATGGGCAACATGGCGGACTGATCGGCATCCAGATACGGCCAATCGTCCTTGGTGACCATAGTGCCGACAACCTGGTTAAACTGATGAGCCCGCTCCGTAATGTCAATGGCAAGGGTTGCATCGTTCTCGCGCCACTGGAAAGGCGCAACGGCCACACCGTCCACGAGCGTGACGGTCTCGACGCCGGTATCGACGAAGCACTGATACACCGTGGCCGGGATTCGTTGATGGCCTCTCCATTGCAGGATGCTGCGGATCACGCCGTCCTCGTCGCGCAGGGTGATTGTGATGTCCGCAATAGCCGCCGCTCTACGCCCCTCGGCCTGGGGCAGCGTGTACGTTCCCCAATCAACTACCCGGTCGGCCAGGTTGTCAATGCTGCTGCCGTTACCACTGCCGCTGGCCAAATCGCTGTACCACTTATCACCGACGCTCCCGCCCCATTCAAACTTCACGACGTTATAGGGCCTTGCGTAAAGCCGCCGCCGCGCTTTCAGCATGTCCGCCGATAGTGTTTTCACGGTGCGCTCCCTAGAGGCCACTCCTGTGCGCCCATATCCCTATACCGCGTAGGAAATGTACAATGTGATCTCTGTGCTCCACACGCCGTTTTCCCGCGTCGTCGTGGGATAACTTACGCCGCCGCTTGTAAAAGTTGTCGCCGCCCCCACACGCGCATCAGCCACCTCCGTAAAAACGATGGTGGTCTGTAGGAAGCGAACCCTCCACACGGTCCCCCGCCAGTCCGTGAAGAAAAAGCCGTATTGGCCGCCTCTCACCGTGCTCCAGAAGAAGCTCTCTAACGCGGCTTTTTCGCTTTCGCGCAGGCCGCTCCACCGGAGTACCCACACCTGAGTCTTTACACCCTTATCGTAGGCGTAGTATGAACCACTGGCAGATTGGCGGATAACTTGCATGCGCCTCTGGTCGACGGTATTGGAGGGATCAGGATTTTGAAGGTAGCAGTCAACGCCGCCCAACTGAAACCGGACACTCATCCTCGGCCTCCCAACGTCGGCGTAAGCAGCCCGCGCCGCGCCGCCGCCTCAAGTTCTGGTATCACCACGTCGCGCACCGTCTCTCGCGTCACAGGGTTGTAGAAGTGCAACTCGATAGGGCCGGTCGTGTACGTGTTCCCTGCCGCGACCGCAGTCCCTTGCCCAGGTGTGACGATCCCTCGATTTATGGCCTGGAGCAGCTCAGCGTGCCGCGCTGCCGCTCTCGGCTGCACGACGAACTCGCCAGCAGTAAGCAATGCGGGAATCCTGTCAACCCCACGTGGCCCGCCGACCCATCCACCGTATTGGTGAGTCTCTACTTCGGCGGATGGAACGTATCGCCCCTTGCTTAGCTTGCGATCCAACTCAGCCACCCGATCAATGGCCTGCTGCAGCTTGTCGATCAGTTCGTCGATGCCCGCTATCCCCTCGGACGCATCAAGCCGAATGACCAATTCTTCGCTTGCGGCGGCGAATAGGTCGTGGAGCTTTGCCTCGAGCTGTTCGATGCTGGTTAGGGCTTCGGCTGCCAGCGTCTCGAAATATTGGATGCTGACTTCCGTCATCTGGCGTTGGAATGCGATGCCTTGCTCCACAGCCGCTTTGGCATCCTCGAACGACATCCCCGCGGCGGCTTCGCCTTCGGAGATTACTTTTCGCGCTATCTCTTCAAGCAATTGCAACTGGTTGTCCGCATACTCCCTGGCCGCCTTGTAATTCCCTTCCTGCAACGCCGTGTTGGCCTTGGCCTCCATCTCGGCTGCCCTGGCTTGCAGTATGCCCATTTTCTCGAGGGTATCCTGCTCGTGATCGAGTTCCAACCTGAACAGCAGCTCGGCCCCGGCCAACTGATCCGCGCGAAGTTTTTCCTGCAGGCGCTCGATGTCCTGCGCATATTTCTTGTGCATCGTGACGCGGCGATCTAGCTCGTCCTGTAACGCTTCCGATTCGTCGCGAAAGGCACCTTCCATATACGCGAAGTATTCCTTTGCCGACGCTTTGAGTTCCAACTTGGCGGCGAAATCGGCGTCCACTTTCTCCTGTTCCTGTTCCTCGTACAATTCCACGCTGGTTCGGCCTTCCACTTCATCCCTTTTCGCAATCCAATCGCCGATCTTTTCTCGCGCCGCGACTAAGGCCGCCGCATCTGCCTCGCGCTCCGCACCTGTGCGCTTATAAAACACCGAAAGCTGCTGCTCTACCCGTCCCAGCAGTTCCTGAACCTGTTCCGCAGTGAAGCCAATGTCCACAGCCCTTCTAAAGAGTTTCTCCCATTCTTCTTCCAGCTCGCCCGTCCTTACCGCAGCCGTGATTTCCCGTACTGTGCGCGCAGCCAATTCGGGCATGACGATCACCTTATCGCCGAGGTCTTTGAAGAAATCGCCCAGCGGCATCAAATCCGCTTTTAGACCTTGCCAGAACATCTTCATCTTCTGGCCGACTTCCATCTGCGTTCGCATGGCCGCCGACATTGCGCCCATCTTCTCCGTTGCTTCGGCTATGTACGTGCCGGCATCGGCCAAGCTCTCTCCTGTGAATCCCATTGCGACCGCCAACGCCCTCGTTTCAGGCACGATCAGGGCGATCAGTTCCGCGTTGCCCTCTGTAGCTTCGATGAGCTTTACCAGCATGCCATGCAGCCCATAGGCCCTCAGAGCCGCCGCGCTCCAATTCAACCCGAGTAGCTCAGCCGCCTCTGCGGCGTCCTTGGTCGGCTTGAGCATGCCAACGATGAGGGCGCGAATCCCGGTTACGACAAGATCGGTTTGTCCCATGAACTTCGTCGCGGCTGCGATGACGCCGCTCAAGTCCTCAAAAGCAATCCCCGCCGCTGAGGCAATCCCCAAAACGCGGCCCAGGGAACTACCCAATTCCTCTGCCGTCGTAACGCCGTACTTGATGGTAGTGAATAGCACGTCGCTGGCGTGCTCTGCGGATATTTGCGAGTCGGCGTAGGCGTTGGTGATGTTCACCAGCAAGCTGGTCATGCTGAAGATATCGGTAGCGCCTGCGATTGCGGCCCTGCCCGCCGTCTCTACGAACTCGAGGGCCTCCCCCAGGGCAACGCCGCCCGATACGGCTTGGTACAGCGCCCGCGAGGTAACCGTCTGGCTTTCGCCTATGGCCGCACTGACATCGAGCACGCCCTCTTTGAGCGTTTGGAATTCCGCTTCAGTGATGTCAACAAGCGTCCACACCTGGCGCATGGATTGATCGAACTGCACCGCCATGCTGGTGACAGCCACGCTTGCCGCTATCACTGCGGCTGCCGCAGCCATGCCGAACATCTTCCACATGCCGCTGGTGCGTTGCGTCATGCTGCGCTGCCGCCCCTCGATCTTGGTCATGGTGCGATCAAACTGGGCGCTTTGGCCTTCGATTCGTGCAACTAGGCGCTCGAGGATCATGTCATCCCTTTGAGTGGTGGTACGCTTTCCGCCTGGCGTATCAATTCAAACGCCAGGTATCGCAGTTGCTGGCGGCGCGTCAATCCGTAGAAGATTTCCACCTGCATGCCGAACCGCTCACATGCCGAATAGACCAGGTACAGCTGCGTGCGGCCAGTATCGGGCGGCAGCCGTGGCGTCAGGCCAGTGCTGCCGCGCGCGTAAAAGCCTCCTTGGTCTTGTCGATCTGATCTTGGCCGATGTTCGACAGCCGCAGCACCTCGTCAACGATGAGCCCGTAATCCCCAACGGCAAACCCCATGGCCAGGAACTCCGCGTGCAGCTTGCCGTAGAACTCCGCGTCAGTGCTGCAGTCCTCGCGTTTCGCATCCCAGCCCACGCGGTCATCGGCACCCAAAGCAAAGTGCACCAGTGCCATGGTGCTGAGGCGGTTGCGTAAGCGCAGGGCCTTGACGTATGCCGCGTCGGCCTCATCGCGCACGGGCACGGGCTTGGTCGTGTCGGGATCGCGCAGCAGCTTGCCTTTCGCGTCCCGCGCAAATCCACGCATGGGTGCTTGCGGTGGCGGCCCGAAATCCAACTTCTCGTCAAACCCCATCGGCACGCCGCGCAGGCGCAGGGTTATGTCATCCCCTTTCCTGCGCGGCAGCGTGACCTCGCCCTCGTCGCCGATCTCCTCCGGCGTAAGCCCTTCGATTTTCATATCCTCATCCTTTCCTATTTCGCCGCATGGCGGCTGCCTTTGCGTTTGGTCTTACCTGGGCCTTTGCGTTTTGTGGGCCTAGCCCGCTTATTAGGGCCCTGGGTACGCCCAGCTTCGCCCACGTGGGCCTTTGGGGCCTCGCGCGAGCTACTAGGCACCCCATTGCCCTCGTGCGCTACAGGCGCACTGCTGCAAATCGGGCAACTGGCGATCAGTTCGGCCTTTACGGCCTCCAGGTTTGCCGCCACGACGTCCTTGGCTACGGTGCGTCGAAAGACGGCCCACCGCACACGCGCGCCGCAAGGGCATGTGATTCTGTACTGCACAGTTGCCTCCTTACGCCGCGTCCTTGGCCACCTCCGGCGCAACGATGAACGCTTCGCCGGTGAAGGCCAGCGTGTTGTACTCGTCGCCCTCGGCGAACTCCATAGCGCCATGCGCGTTTGCGAACGTGATGATCTCGTCCTTTTCGGTCGCCGTCGGCGTGCTGATGGTGAACACCATGTCCAGAGTGAACACATCCCCGCCATCCGTGTTGGTGCTCGTCCAGCCGGAGGCCGCCTGAATATTCTTGATGGCCTCATAGGCGGTGGGGATTCCCGTATCGCTGCTAATCAGCTCGATGAACTTCAAGGTCCAACTCAGTGTTACGGGCACCTCGTCGCCCTGGCGCATGTGACTGAGATCGCCGCGATCCAACACATTGATTACGGCGTTCGATTCGGCGAACCGCAAGTCCCCTTCTTCGCACGCCAGTGTGATGCTATTCGCGGCGCCGCTGTCCGATAGGACAAGGGTGCCGTCGCGCAGGTTCTTGGTTACGCTCACAGAAAATCACCTCCTTTTCGTTCGTGGGTGAGCAGCAAGAGGCGCAGACAAAAAAAGCACCTGGCCGCCTGCATGCAGTCAGGTGCTTTAGCCCGTCCTCGGCGAATCACGGCTGATCAGGCCGCGACGCCTCCGGCTGCTATCCCATCTTCATTTCTCCTTAGATTGCCTCAATTACCATGCCGTCGAATCGCACTGCGCCGCCGTCGCGCTCGATGTCGCCAGGGCCTGCACCACCAGGTCCCGACATCGCGCTTACGACCGCGGGTTGCGGAAAATATGCGTACTGCCCTTCCTTGAATCGTATGCCGCGACCTGCGCTGGTTACGATGGTCTTCTGCCCGAACTCGGCGCCCAGAGCGTCCGCCAACTGCTGCACCCTGTAGGCATTGCCGTCGCTCGTGGCGTGCATTATGTAGACCACCAACGCAACGAGGCGATCCTGCTCGCCCTCGCGGCACGGCCTGCCCGCCGCCTGCACCACGGGCTTGATCCATTCCGTAAGCCCGGTGCTGCTGAAAGGCACGGCAGGGTATTGCACCGTGCAGGCAACCCAATTGTCTTGCAGATGCTTCATCACCGCCTGGTGCACATCCTCGGCAATCATTAGAACCTCATCATCTCTTCGCGGCCGCTGAGCACATTACGCAGATGCCTCCGTAAATGCCGCCGTCCATCGTGCATCGCATGACGCAGAATGCCTTGCCCATGCGTCTGCTCGCTCCAGTTGAATTCGAGCATGATGATGTAATCGACCAGGTTGCTCATCTCGATGTATTGCTCGCTGCCCTGCAGCCGCATCTTGATCGCGCCCTTCGGCAAACCCTCCGCCCCTTCGGGCTTTGGGTGGCTGGCCGCTGTGGCAGCCGCACCAGGCGATAGCTTGCTGGCGGGTATGTACCAGCCCGCCCTAGCCCTGCCGGTATCGACGGGCGTGAACTTTATCAGCCCCTCCATAACCATCGCGGCCACCATCTTGAGTGCCTTCGACAGATTCTTCCGATACATGCTGAAAAACTTTGCCAGCTCGGCGTTGGCACGTTCGGTCTCCCAATGGATGGTGAACATGCGGGCACCCTGCCGCTGGCCCTGTAGCGTGCTCGTCCGCAGTATCTGCTGCGCTGATTGCATCGTCGCGGGCACTATGGCACCCTCCTGGCGTAGACCCACCAGAGACTCTCGTCAGCGCTTTTCCGCTGCCCCAGCACCCGGAAGGTCTCGTCGCCGTCTACAATCTGATCGTCGGCTTCCGGCTCCGCAGCCAGCTCGGCCACCTTGATGCCGTAGCGAAGATCGGAGATGCGCACGGCAATGCTTCCCGCCGTTGCCGCCACTTCGCTGCTCCGCACAGTTTCCCGAAGAGCCGTTAATGCCGTATCGGTCGTAGTCGTAGCGTGTGTCCCCGACTCGGCAGAGAAGGCCACGCTAGTGCCCACCCTGTACGTAATAGACACCCCCCAATCGGCCCACATCATATCGAGGTCAGTAGCGGCTTGGTTGGCAAGCGACACTTCACGCCCTCCTATGGGCCGGCAGGATCGTTGTAGCGCGTCTCTTCCCACGCAGGCAGGCTGCCGAGTTGCTTGTCCACCACTTCCAGCTGCTTGCGCAACTCAGCGAGGTACTCCGTGTGGGCCACCGTCCTTTCGCCCACCTTGTACGTCCTCGAGCCTGCCGTCAGCACGCTACTTATCTGCGTCTCGATCAGCGCCCGTTTCGTCTGGAGTTCTGCTTCTGTCGGGTACGCCATGACGTTGCCCCAATAGGTCCTTCGCTTCCGCAGGCAAGGGCACGCGAGCCACTTTGGCCAGCATGCCCATTGCCGCGTAAAGACCTTTATTCTGCCGCCGCACCTCCATCAGGATATCGAAAAGCAGCATCTCCAGCGGCGTTTGAAGCTCGACTCGCTGGCCGGGCATTTCCACCGCGTCGTTGCCGCTCATGCGCACCTGGTAATACATGCCTCGCTCCTATCCTCGGCTTGGCGGGCTTGTCCTTATGCTGTGCTCTGGTAGGTCGACCTGTGATCGATGACCTCGGCCGTGCCCCACTCGCGGACCTTGAATCGCACCACTATGTCGCGCTCGAACGCCAAGTCGCTGTCGGCACCCTGCCTGAACATCTGCAGAGGCCAGTGCTGGCGATACACGAACGCCCGCGGCCCGTCCATCATGTACCAGCTCGAGGTACTAAGGGCGTCGAGCAGCGGGGTGCTCACCAGGGCGTACTGCCCAGCGTAGGGATTGCTTCCCTGCATGCCGTATTGCGTGTCCGGTGTGCCCGCGGCCGCATTGACGCGGCTCAAGTAGTAGTTGCCGGTCGCGTCGAGCACGCGCATTGCCGTCGCAAACAGGGCCTTCGGAACGAGCACCTGCCTCACCATGACCACCACAGGCGTGGTCATATCGCTCTCGCGCTGCAAGGCTATCAACGCCAATACCGCGTCAACGTCCGTCCAGTCCACCAACGCATTCGTGGCAACCAGGTTGCCGTGCCCGCCTGCGCTCGCGGCTGTGGCGCTGTAGAGCGCCGTGTTCGTGCCGTTGATCCGGTAGGCGTTGGTCGTGCCCGTAACGACGTTCAGGATGCGCTGCTCTTTCTGCTGCCGCAGGTAGTGCGAGATGTTGCCGGCCTTTCTGAGCAGGAAGCCTGTATTGTCGCGAAACACCGCTTCCTCGGTGATGGAAAGGATTTCTCCGCGCTTTTTCCCGCTCACGAAGCCGACGTACTCGTCCGTCATTCCAGCTTCGGGATAAGGCATGCCCTCGTTCACTTCGGCGTTCTCATCCTGGAGTTGGAACCCAGGGGCCCGCTCGCTCAGCTGCGTCGTCTGGATGGTGTCGACGAGTTGGTCGCACACCCAGATATCCTGGCTGTACTCATTCATCACGCGGCTGAAGAGTATCTGCCCGAACACGGCAGAGAACGCCGTGCTGTCGACAGCCGCTTCTTGCAACGGCTTGATGAAACCGCGCTGCCTCGCGACAGCCGCGAGCGTCTCGCCAACCGGGCCGACCGTGGCTTCCCAAAGGCCGCGCACGCTGATGTCCGTCGACCTGACTCTGCCGGTGGCTATAAGCTCTGCGACTCTTCGGCCGCACTCCACAGCGCCCACGCGCTCAATGAGGTTCTTGATTGCTGCCGGTCTCAATGCTGTCACCTCCTTCAGTGTGGTGCGCTGTTAGAGGGTCTGCCCACGGCTTAGCCGATGGGCTTGATCTTGATGTAGGCGATCCCCTGCGAGGATGTCGACTTTGTCCACTTGATGCTGAACAGCGTGCTTTCAGCGACGTCGTGGTAGGCGTCGTCACAGTCTGGAAGGCGGCCAACCAGTGTGTCGGCGATGTTGCCGTCGACGGTGCCGATCACGTTCGCCACGTTCAGAATCTCCAACGTGTCGCCCGCGCCGCCAGCCGCGTGGGTCTTCACGATCCACGCATCAACCACACGGAACTTAAACGGCGCGCCTTCTGCGCTGCTGGCCGTGGGGAAGATGATGTACGTGGTCGTGCCATCGGTGGGGCACACCTGCTCAATCAGGATTTCGCCTCCGCCACCCCAACCGCCGCGCACGATGCGCGGGTTGATCTCGACGAACACGCTGGTCGCGGTCGCAGCTACCTCTGCCACGCGGCCGATGCTCAACATCTCATCGCCCACGGCGATGACCTGCTGATCAACGTAGGCGGTCGGCCCGGCATTGTCGTCGATACCCACGAGGTCATTCTGGCCGAAGCTCGCGCTCGCGCACGGAAGCTCCCATACGCCCGCCGTGCCCACCTTGATCTCATCGGTCTTGAGAGTGGGACTGGCGCTCATTGCAATTCCTGCAAAGAGGAAATGCGAGCGCAGCTGCCCGTTAGCCAGATCCGTAAAGACCAGGCTAGCCATGTTGATGACCTCGTCGTTGGCGACGTCGTACCAAAGCAGATCGCCGATCTCGATGACCGTTAGGCTGGCGACCGCCATGTCCTTGGGGTTCGTGGCACCCCACCTGTGTCTGTGTACGTCTGCCATTGCTAGATTGCCTCCTTTACGTTTCGCTCAAGTGCTTTCAGGGAAGCACGCTCGCCGGCACTTGCCCGCCGCGTTTCTGGCGGGTTAACCGGCGAACGCCTCTTCGAGTTCCTCGTCCGTAGCCTTGCCTCCAGTACCTTCGCCGCTGCCTGCCGACGTGGCCTCCTTGGTCTTCATGACCTTCACCCTATCCGCGATCCACTTGTCGATGGCCGCCTCATCGGGCGCGACCATCAACTGCTCCGTGAACTCCTCGGTCTTGGCCGCATCCGGCAGCTCGGCCTTTTCCAGCTTCTCGGCCACAAGCCTTTCCTTCTCCCTACGGGCCTCTGCGGCCCGCAGCGTTTCAAGCTCCTCCTCCTTCTCCTTCATCTTCCCCTCGAGGTCGGTCCTGCTCGCCTCGAGGGTGTTCTTTTCTTCTTCCAGCTTCTTGATGGTGTCGTCATCACCCATGCCCTTCCTCACCTCCTCTCGGATAGCCTGTAAAACCGTGGGCCGCTGTGCGCCCAGGTATTCGGTAAGCTGTTCGTCTGTTACGCTCTTCAGCAGCACCGTAAGTGCCGCCGCACCTGCCTCGTCGTCCTGCTGCGTGCTCTCGTACAAGCTACTGGTGCTGGCAGGTTCGCTGACGACGTCGGCGCTGCGTATCCGCTCGAAAGCCTCTACGATGGTGTGGCCATCGTCGTCTTGGTAGGTATACCCCCGCCCGTTGATGCTGAACCCCACCATGTCCGGCATCTTTTCCGCCAAATCGAGTAACCAGGCAGCGTGCGGCACCACGTGGAAATCCCCGCGCACCTTGCTGGCGTCAACTCGCGTCCCTTGAAGCTTCCCCAGAGCCTCCTGTATACCGCGCACCTTGTCCATGTCATCGTCGGGCGGATGATCTGCGTAAGCCTTTATGCCATCGAGTAGGCGGGCCGCCTGCGTCAGCGCCTCCGGGAGGTATGTGCGACCGTTCTGGCTCTCCGCCCCGAGTATTGCCACGTCGCGTATCACACTCGCCTCGCGGTCGACGTGCGCGCTGTTATCCAGGCCCATGGTCTCTTCCCGGAACTCGACCACCTGGAGGCTCTCCGCATACTGCCCCACGCCCGCGGCCTTTGCCGCCGCCTTCAGCTTCGGCATGGCCTTCTGCGCCAAGCCCGCCCCCCTGCCCCCGCGTTTGATCTCTCGCGCCGCGTACCGAAGCGCCGCGCGCAGTTGGACTAGGGCAATCTCCCCACCCGCCTCTTTGTATGGGTAGTGCCGCAGGCTGCGCGGTGTCGTCTTGCCCTGGCCGTCCTTGCTCCCGCCCGGTTCGATGTAGGCGAAACACCCATCGGGCAGATCGTTCTTGTATGCCGTCGTCCACTCAGCCTCGGTAGTTGCTGTCACGCCCATGCTCTCACTCACCGCCTTTCTCACCGCTGCGTTGGCAATCCGTATCGCCCTGGCCTCGCATTCCTCCTGCGGCCCCTTGCAGCGGGCCAGCTCCTGGTTCGCCACGCTTATCCACAGCCGCTTCAGGGCTGCAGTGCTGGCGAGCTTCGTCTTGCTGGCAACGTCGTCCATCGTCCACGGCATGCGTAAGCCCCTCTTGGCGCGTATTTTATCAGCCCCCTTCCGAATACCGACTTCCGAAAGTACACAGGGAGGGACCCCGCCAGACTTCCGGGGAATCAAAAGGGCCGTTGCGGGGGCTTAGAAGCAGGATCATTCCAGCGGCCAGCTATTTCGCTGGTTCGGCGCCGCTCTGCCCTTTGCGCCTTCGTCGCAATCGTGTCCGAGCACTGCCATATTTCGGCACGGCTTCCATCCGCTTCCAGATGCCGGGCGCGCTGCGTATCACACTCCGCACATCTTGCCCTTGCATCCACGCCGCGTATCGCGCCTTGCTCGTAAACAACTTCCCGCCGTAGCCGGGATGTGCTTTCTCCATTCGACGCAGCCAACCGTTGAAGTCCGTATCCACCGGCACTTTCACCCCGCGCCCTGCCCGGTAGCCCGTCCAGCGTTGGTCCTTCGGCACGCCCAGCTTATCCCATAAGGCGCTTATCGGCACGGATGCGCATCTGCAATTTGCGTGAAGAGGCAGCATCGGCATTTCGCTGATTGGCGGGTCCTTGTGGTAGAAATACTCCATCCCATCGTAGTACATGCAGAGTTCACAGACTCTATCATCCAACGCAGCCGTGATTCCCACCCCGCCGATCGTGCCGTCCTTCCGAAACGTTGCAAAGGCCTCTTCCTTTGCCTCGTGGCTCGCCCGCAGGATCTCGGTGCGGGCGATGGTCGTTGCCCGATATTGAACCATGCCCACGCCCTTGCGCACGTTCCTCGCTATCTTGGCCATGCCCTGACCCTCGCGGAGCCCTTGCACAAGCTGCGTGCGCAACATTTGCCGGTCGACGCTCTCGAGGTCCTCGAACCGATTCAATAACGCCTTGCCATCCCACGGGGCCCGCGCATTTACCCAACGCATCGTCTGCTCGGGCGTCGCGGGCACGTATAGCCCCGTAAGCCTCGCGTGGTCGGGAAAGGGAAGAGCCTCGCCTTCCTGCTCCGCCAAGGCACGCTGTTCCCGCACGCGACCCAAAGCATCCATCATCGCCTGATCCATCGAATCTACGATCCACTGGTAGGCCACGTAAGCCCGCTCGGCGATGGCAATGAAGGTGCGCCCCACCACCGCATGCGCCTCGCGTATCATTGGCGCACGGCGTCTCTGGATTTCGTCGGCGATATCGTTGCCCAGAGCGCGCGCGGCAGGCGGTGCCAATGGAAGCTCGGTGTCCTCTGCGTATGGCCAGGTCCAGGATAGGATATCCCGCTGCTCCCGACTCAATGCCAGCAGCCGCTCGATGCGGCTCTCCGCATTCAGAGCTGCCTTGAGATCGCGGAGGACCTGGGCAACCGACAGATCGGCGGCGCGAAGCTGCGCCTTCTGCATTTTCCGCAGCACCGCGCGGGGCAGGTTAGTCCTTTCGGCAACGATCATCATGCCGCCGGTAACTCCTGGCGTTGTCGCGCAGCCTCGAGGCTCGCGCCTTCATCCTCGCCGTCGCCTTCATCGCGACTTACAGGGCCCCCGGCCCCCGTGCCCTCTTCGGCCTCGATGTTGCGCTGCTCTTTCTCGTACTCGAGCCCTTCGCGCGCCGCCCACGTGCGCTTGCTGATCACGCCGTTGTCCGCCAGAATCTGGCCCGTCTCGGCCTCTTCCTTCGGTTTGCGCGTAATCACCCGCGCGCCTACGACTTGTACGCCACAGGCGGCAACAGCGGCCGCCTCCGCGTGTATCTGGCCCGCCCACGCCATGACGCGTCCCCAGATAGCAGCGAACTCGCCGCCGAACACGCCCTGCCAATACTCGAACTCTTTCACCCCGGGCCCTTCGGCGACCATCGTGCTTGCATAGTTGGCATTGCTGGCATCACCCGTGACCATATATTCCGGCTGCCCTATGCCAGCGGCGACCGAAAGCAGAACCGCCCTGCCGTCAGCGGCGACGTCGCGCGCGTTGATGTTGGCAGCCATGTACTCCAGATCAATGCTGTCCGGGATGTCCACGACGCTACCAGGGTGAATCGTCTTGCTCCGGTAGCTGTCGCCCGTGAGATCGTCCGTCTTGCTCTCCGTCTGCTGGGCGGTCGCAAAGGCCGCGATTTGGGATGGGCTTGCGTTCTTGTGCTTCCGCACCATCACGATGGCCGTGCGAAGCTTATTCAGTATCAGCCGATCCTGCAGCCACGTATCGTACTGCCGCAGCCGCGTCCGCACGCTCCAGAGCACGCTCATGCCTCGAGGAATGTCGCTGTCCACCTCGACCTTGATGTGGACGATCTCTTTGGCGTCTACCCGATCCGACGTGATGGTCTCGTAGTTCAGCCGGATGTAATACCCTATGGGCGGCCCGCCGAGGTCGTCGGGCTTGTATTCGATGCCGAACGGGTGCTTCGTATCCCCGCTCTTGGGCGTTACCAAGACCGGATCGACGAAGCGCACAAGGAGCGTCTCCTTCTGCTTGAAGAAACGCAGGAACACTTCGCCGTCCCGGAGACTTCGCTTGACGATCTCCCGCTCCATGCTTGCCCAGTTGTTTGCGTTGCAGAATCTCACCCACTCCTCTCCAGCCTTCTCAGCCACCTGCGGGTCCTCCGTTTCGGCCGAGTACGAGAATCCCTTGCCCACCACGTACTTCACGAAGTTCCGCAAGATGCCCTTCGCGTGCGGGTTATCCCGTGCCAGCGTGCGCGCCTTATTCCGCATGACCGTGAGCCGCTCGAGAGTCAGACCGCGATAGGCCGACACCCCCTCTTGGTCAATCGGCTCCCATTCCTTCCAGTCCTTGTCCTCGTCCGCCCAGTTGTTCGCTCGCGTCTCTTGGATCGCGCTCGCGATTAGGGCTTCCGCGCCTTCCAGCTGCTGCATCTCCAACTCGAGGCGCTTCGTTTCTATGCGGCGTCTCAGCCGCCATCCATTCAACACCGTGCACCTCCTTCGCTGCTGCACATGTTTGCCGCCAATGCGGGCCAGAATACCTCCAGCGGCATCTTCAGGAAATAGGGCCTGCCGCCAGGGCGTTGAAGTACGTTGCGCGTTGGCCTGTACAGTGATTGTTCGTCAACTACCACGGCAGTGAAGCGTCGCGGCTCCTTGCCATTGGTGCGGTTCCGCACCACCATGACCGCCTTGAGAAAGACTTCCGGGAGGATGACCGCGCTCCCGGCATTGATCCATACGCCGCCGTCGTGCAGATGCTTTACCCAACCTAGCACGCTGCGCAGGCTGATTGCGGACGCCTGACCCACCGCGGCGCCGTCAAACCCATCGTGCCAATGGCATGTGTCAGTGCCCAGGGCAATGGCGACCGCCACCGGGACCTCATTATCGTGGCACGCTGCCAGCAAGCTCCGCCCATGAGGGTGCTTTGGCATTGCGGCCATGTGGCTTGCCGCCGCATCGCCCAGGCCGCGCAGCGTACCTTGCAACGCCACGTGCTCCATGAAGTCCACCGTTTCCTTACAGGCCCCATAGCTGCCGTCCTCCAGACATGCGGCGACATCTTGGCTTGTTGCCCCATACACGTGCAGCTCGTAATCGTGTATCAGCGCCGCGCCGGTGATGAGGAGCCCCGTGAACACGCCCGCGTCCAGGAGGCGCACGATCTCCGGCGTCAGGCCCAGCTTGATAGCGTGCGCGCCCATGGCCAGCACCCTTGCCCGACGATGCTCCATAGCGTGCAGCAGGGCGTCCGCAACGGGCTCCACCGCCCTGCGATCCTCTTCGCTGCCGCCGTGCATCAACCTAGCGGCAGGCATTTGCGCCCGCACCTTGAAACGCAGCTCCGCATGCGGCCTAGCCTGCACGCCCCACTTGTATGTGTCTGCTTGCATCGCTATTCTCCAAACGCCTCAAGGAAATTGTCGCCAAACGGCATGCTCTCGACTGTCTGCCACATAGGCGGATTCGGGCGAAGCGCATAGGCTACCTCGCTGTAGACCGCCGCATGCGCGTAGTGGTCGGCCAGGCTGCCCTCCATGTATCGCGCCTTCGGGTTGCCCGTCCTCGGGTCTTCCTTCAGCACCCGCACTGGCGCCTTAACCTGCGCTCGCCATTCCTCGGGCAAGTCCAACGGCAGCACGTGCGTGCTCGTCCGTATTCGCCCCAGGGCCGCGTCCATTGCCTCGGTGCGGTTCACGTCCACCGTCTGCTGCGGCTCATTGAATCGAAGCGGCACTTTAAGGTCCCGGTAGTAGGCCAGGTAAACTAGCCCGGGGAGCTGCTGCTGCAGTTTCCGGGCGCTCCTTTCCTCCGGCAAGGCATCCACCACGCAGCACCACACCC
>Ga0114918_10002314_pt1 | contig 17089 bp, 18 predicted proteins | sample LantaG_FD_87015 | JGI IMG/M metagenome (GOLD analysis project Ga0114918, IMG submission 87015) | Deep subsurface microbial communities from Baltic Sea to uncover new lineages of life (NeLLi) - Landsort_02402 metaG | ecosystem: Environmental > Aquatic > Marine > Oceanic > Sediment | place... | reverse complement strand
GGTAAGTTAGCTACGGGCGCAGAGGTAGAAAATACTTTTGAGATTAAAGACGTATCCGTCCAAGAGGTCGGACAAGATTGGACATTTCAAGATGGTTGGAGTATTGGAGATGATATAGCAAATTATGATGGTGTAGCTGAATCATATATGTGGAATTTAAACTCTGTAAATATAGCTGTCGGAGATAGTCTAAAATTTACTTTCATGTTAGATTCAGATGCAAAACTAAGATTTGTTAATGAAGTAGGTTCAAGATTTTCAGGTACTTGGGTTGTGTATGCATCAGGAATCCATGAGGTATTTTTAACTTCGGGGATAACAGCTACGCAAATAGGAATACAAGCAGACACAAACAACGGAGCTTTTGGAATCACAGACATCTCCGTAGAGGAGGTGGGGGAGTTGAAGGTGGATATAGGGGGTGCTCCGGTACAGTCTATCACCACTTCGGGGACCCATAGCCTTACTTTTACCGCGGTAGATAGCGATCCGTTCAGGATATACGGCTCCACCTTTACAGGGTCCGTAACAAATATCTTCGTTACGCAGGTGGCGGGAGGAACTTTGGAGCGCTGGTGGAGGGTAAATGGGAATATAGATACCCTTACAGACCCCGCGCCTAACGTAGCTTCTAACGGAATTTCAAACGATATAAATTGGCTTAACGATCCCCTAATCTCATCCGATACACCATGATATACTGGACAACAGATACCACATGGTCGGGAGGATTTATATATATACATGAATAATGTCTACAGAAATTAAAGATACCTTAACAGTTTTGGGGGCCAACGGAGGGGCCTGGGGGGTAAGCCTCTCTCAGTGCAATGAGATGCTACAGCTTCTCTCTCTGGTCTTAGCTATAAGCTATACCATATATAAGATGCTCAAACTCTCAGAGGACATCAAATGAATCTCGAGGTAATACGATTCAGCTCCCAAGCCGACTCTACCTCCGGACTCCTTTTCGAAAACACTGTCGTAGGGAGGAACTTCCTGTGCTATACTTTGGAGGACGAGTATCGAGTTTTAAAAATAAAGGGGGAGACACGCATCCCCGCCGGGACATATGATATCAAGTTCAGAAAAAATGGGGGGCTCCATACTAAGTACAGTAAAAAACATCCTACTATACACCGTGGTATGCTTCATATCACTGACGTTCCTAACTTTGAGTATATCCTTATACATACTGGGAATACTGACGAACACACTGCGGGGTGCCTTATCTTGGGCGATGCCCAGGAGAACAACGTCATCGTAAAAAACGGGTGGGTAGGGAAGAGCTCCAACGCATACAAAAGGATATACCCTCTTATAGCGGATGCTTTAGAGAAGAAAGAAAAGGTTACCATCACATACACAGACTACGATGAATAATATCTGGGGCGGCCTATTCGGCAAAGTTATAGAGAGTGCCGAAGGCATCCTCGACGAAGTCATCACAACCAAAGAGGAGAGGGAGACCCTTAAGTTAGAGCTGAAGAAGATCCTCCTCGAAGCGGAGCGCGAAGCTTTCTCTCGGGAGGTAGAAGACCGCAAAGACGCTCGGTCCCTATATAAAGATGACGCTTTGATACAGAAAATCTTAGCCTCTCTATTTACTATGGGGTATTTCGCCCTCTCGTATACTATGTTTAAATACTTCGTCCTCCACGATGTGGTCCTCTCGGAGTATGAGATAGGTTTTATCTCTACGATATTTGGAGCTATGAGCGCTAAAGTAAATACTATAGTAGATTTTTTCTTTGGAGGTAGTTCAAAAGAAAATAAATAAACCCTATCTTTGCTAAAATAATATTACAATGAAAAAGATTAAAGACGAAGAGTTAAAGCAGTTACAAGACCTTAACGGAGAGTTCAACACTATCAAAGGACAGTTGGGTGATTTAACCTTACAGAAGCACGGAATTATCCTACGCGTTCAAGAATTAAAGGCGGAGTTCTCTGCGGCAGAACAAGCTTTAATGGAGGCATATGGAAAGGACGCTATTATAAATTTAGAAACTGGAGAAATAAAAGATGGCGAAGATAAGTAACACAACGGTATACCCTACTGTAACACCTGCAGACGACGACCTCCTCATACTCACCGACGCGAACGATTCTAATAGAACGAAGACGGTTAAGATGAGTGGGGTGAAGAGCTATCTCAACGTCAACACATACACTGCAAGCGTTACTGTTACTGCTGACGAAATAAAGAACTCTTTCTCCATGCCCGTCGTTCTTATTCCTGGAGTTGCTACTAAGCATATCCAGCCTATATCGGTGCTGGTAAAATACACATTTAATACCACAGGCTATACTGCCCCTAATGACTTTATCTTAGGTCTGGGAGGTGTTGCTAATCCGAACTTGTTTAGCGGTATACCAAGTGGGTATGTAAATGCTGAAGTTGCTGACTACGCTTTTGCTCTACCAACCAACTACGCCACAAATTTCGGCAACACATACTCTACTGCTATAGGTGGGGATAATTTATTATTTGCTTGCGGCACGGCTAACCCCACGCTCGGAGACGGCACCCTCACTTTTGATATTATGTACAGACTTGTAAACGCTTAAGCTATGGCTAAAATTGAAAACACTACCGTATATCCTTTAACGACCCCCTCGGTAGACGATTTTATTATTGGAACAGATACAAGCGATGAGAACCGCACGGTCTCGTTTAGTATAGAGTCTATTACCGCTACGTCTTTACTCCAAGGACTTCAGTCTGTTTTAGATACAAGCTCTATAGCTACACAGAACATAAGCCTTACAGGAAACATTACGGTATCAGGGACAGTTTACCCTACAACTATTACAGCGCAAGGCTCCACAGGAACAGCGGGACAGCTATTAAGCTCTACCGCGACAGGCATCCAGTGGGTAGACGTTCCTATAAACCCATGCTGTACCCTCGATGATACTTTAACCGTAGGTAACACTACCACGCAGAATATCCTTACCACGGGGTCTATTGCAATGAGTGGGGCGGGTCACGGGTTAAGCTTGCTAAACGGTTCTATAATAAATCTTGGTGCCAACTGTTCTATCACTACTGATGACGATATCAGACTTAATCTCCCTACATGCGTTCTGGACTTCAACTACGGAGCTTCGATCAGTGATGGGAATAACTCGTTAGGCACGTCAGGTCAAATCTTTACCAGAGGGCCTGCAGGAGTAGAGTGGGTTACGGGTATCCCCGTGGCTTCTATGCCGACATTACAGGAGGTCCTTACATCAGGCAATACAGCGACAGGCATAGAGATGGCTTTTACAGGAAGCTCTGCCACTACTTTTGCAGTTGGGTCTACTATTCAATCCTTTGCTCCGAACCAATGGCAGGCAACTAATACATATCATGCCTCTGGCACTGCGTTAGGTACGGCGGGAATTAATTTAATAGGATCTTTATCTGATGGAAGCACTGGTACAGGAACCACGGATCAAGTCCTTACCTCTACAGTCACAGGAGTACAGTGGAAAGATGTCTCTGCCGTGGGGGTCTCGAGTGTTACGACCACAACCCCAATAGACGCCGCTTCCTCACTCATGCCTATAACCATTACGCCCACTTCGGGAGCGGTTTTAGTTAGACAGAATATTTATAACGGAGGTTCTCTTATCGGGTGTGTCCCAGAGGGAGGAACCAACGCCACCTTCCTTCGTGGAGATGGTTCGTGGGTAGCCCCACTGCAAGCTCCAGAGTGGGTGCAGGCTATAGGTGTGGGAACCACAAAAATTACCATGACGGCTTCTAATTATTATATGTCCGGTACTCCAGGTGCTGTCGGAGTTGAATCTAACACCTCAAATTGGAGTTTTGACTTTGGAGCGTCTCCCCCTTCCTCGGTAGGTCCAACAGATGACCAACATGCTATGAGTATGGTTTATGCAAACAGCTCTGCTACAGGGTGCACAACATCTTATCCTAACCACACCCTATGTGACGCCGCTATAATGTTCAGCACGGGCTACTCGGACACATTTTTTGTTACCCTCTGGAAGAGCACTCTTGCTGGTCATAGCATTTATGAGGCAGTACCAGCTGCTACATGGACGGAGGTTATTACAGCGGGAAGTCTAAATGCTACTCAAAACATGACAATAAGCACTTCTGGCACCGAGATCCTTGAGCCAGGGTATGGGTTTTTTGCTACGGTACGGGCTACTACTGGTAACGTACAGGGGTCTTTCGCTGCGAGGATAGTTCTTAAATTTAGTGGGTCGGTATAATTAAAATCAAATGAAATGGACATCAGAAAAATATCTATCGGCGCAGACTATAAGTCTGGCGCGATGCATTATATAGTAGGGCAAGACGTTTTAAGCGGAAGCCATAGGATACATCTTATCCAAGACCACGAAGAGGGGTATAAAATTTGGATACAGAAAGCAGAAGAGGTATATTTGTGGAAAGAGTTTAGAAAAACTCTACCCATTTCTTTAGAATTTAATATCAATTTTTAATGCAATCTCCTTTTAGCTTTATAGTAAAGGCATATAACGAAAGGAGGTACGATAATATTAAAGAGATAGGGGGGATAGACTTTATCACCAGTGTGTCTAAAGAAGACCACACCGCATCCAATCGTTTCGCTACCGTAGTGGAGGTTCCACTAAAATATACTGGCCCCATAAAAACGGGGGACAGGCTCCTTGTGCACCATAACGTCTTTAAATATTACAACGATATGCGGGGCAGGGAGAAGAGTGGGAAGAGTTTCTTTAAGGACAATTTGTTCTTCGTGGATATGGATCAGTTTTTTATGTACCATAATGGTACACAATGGAACGCTCACGATAAGTATTGTTTTATAGAACCTATAGAAGCTCGGGAGTCCGTTATATATAAGCGCGGCGAGGAGCCCCTTATAGGGATATTAAGGCATGGGAACGCAGAGCTGGAGTCTTTAGGCGTTCACGAGGGCGATGAGGTGGCTTTCGAGCCCGAGAGTGAGTACCCGTTTTATATCGATGGGGAGAAACTGTACCGTATGTTTACAAATAATATAATGATGACGCTATGATATATGTTATAGACGACTTCATTGAACCGCAACTCTTTCCTATAATAAAGAACTATCTATCTGACGGTCCTTTTAAGAAACAGGTCGTGGGAGGGAAAGATTTCTATATAAAGGAATCCCCTGAGGAGTTTAATGAGTATGTAACGGAAAGACTCTCTAAAGCGGAGGGGCGACCTGTGGTTAATATCCTCTCTTTCTTCAGGGAATCTACCGATGAGTTGGATATCACTTGGAGGATACATTCAGATTTAAATATCGACGGGCAGAAGCCAGATAGGGCCGTGGTTTTATATCTCTCTCCTCGAGAGAGGGAGGAGCTCCATGGCACCGCCCTGTGGGAGCACCATATATATGGCAAAGCTCTCCCTGAGGATATCTCTAACGAGGAATACGATAGGATGATAAGCGTAGACGCAGAAGATTTAGACCGATGGAGGTTAAGCTCTGTCCTGGGATATGAAAGCAATAGGTTGATATCTTACCCCTCTTCATACTTCCATAGTAAGTACCCCAATAAATCTTGGAAGGAGGGGCGTCAGGTCTTTGTAATGTTTTATAAATTTAATAAATAACGATGGGAGTACAGAAAAATATCGCGTCACTCAAAGCAAATACCGAGACGCTAACGGAGAATTTAAAAAAAGTTATCTTAGAGGAGCAGCAAACTCGAGAGTTAGCTATAGGAACGTTAGAGCTATTAAAGCTTATACCAGGCTACGAAGAGGCTTTGGCTACACTGCAGGGAAGGGCTAAAGACGATGGACAGTAGACAGATTAAGTTAGATATAATAGCAGCTGGAGAACAGGCTGTGCTGCAGCTTATTAAGGTGGCTAAGGAGGATATTATAAAGTATGACACCGAGGATGCTTTAGCCCCAGACAGGCTAAAGAATGCCGCCGCCACGAAGAAGCTATGTATCATGGACGCTTTTGATATACTTAAAAAAATTGAGGAGGAGAGGGTTCTCTTGGAAGGGGGATCTATAGAGACAAAAAATAACACCCCGAAAGGATTTGCAGAGTCAAGATCTAAATAAACTATTCCGGGTAATACACGATGCTGTCCCTAAGCATGTAATATCTAATAAGAATAAGGCTCGCTCTTGGGCCTACGGTTACGATCCAAAGTATGATCTCGTAGTAATATCTAAGAGCGGTCAGATTGGGGAGGTGTACGCCATTAACGGTCTCTTAGTGGCTCTACCTAAAGCCCCTAAGTTCAGCCACTCTCGCTCTAAGAAGAAGGAGGAGCAGTACTGGGAGGCTATGGAGTATAGCAAAGAGTTGAGCAGGATAAAGTCTATCTTCCAGTGGCACGAAACGCATGATACATTTAAAGCGAAGTGGGTAGACTATGTAGAGGCGGAGTTCGATAGGAGGGAGGAAGGGTTCTGGTTTCTAAATAACGGGCTACCTACTTATATAACGGGGACGCACTATATGTATCTCCAGTGGACGAAGATAGACGTAGGTCACCCCGACTTCCGCGAAGCGAATAGGGTCTTCTATATATTTTGGGAGGCGTGTAAAGCGGACAAGAGAAGCTTTGGTATGTGCTACCTAAAGATTCGTCGTTCAGGGTTCTCTTTTATGAGCTCTTGTGAGGGGGTCAATCAAGCTACTATAACTAAAGATGCCCGTATAGGCATCCTTTCAAAGACAGGTTCTGATGCAAAAAAAATGTTCACAGATAAGGTTGTTCCAATTTCTAACAACTATCCGTTTTTCTTTCGTCCGATACAGGATGGAATGGATAAACCTAAAACAGAGATGGCTTATCGTGTTCCTGCTTCGAAGATTACAAAGAAGAACATGTACCACCTGGCGGACGAGGAGCTGGAAGGGCTGGATACGACGATAGACTGGAAGAATACTGGGGACAATAGCTATGACGGAGAGAAGCTACAGCTCCTCCTTCATGACGAGTGCTATGCCCCTACGACAAAAATTCTAATGGAGGATATGACCTTCAAAGAAATAAAAGATATCAGCGAGGGCGATAGGGTTAGGGTAGAGGGTGGGGATATTAAATCTGTTACAAAGAAAACAAGTGGAGAGGCAGAGCTTTTCCGTGTAAACCAGCCCTACGGTATAGACTACGTAGTAACCAAGAACCACCGTTTGGTTATGCATGAGTATAACAAGGGTGAGGTTATCTTAACTCCAGAGGAATATCTCAACAGCTCTAAATTCCGTAAGCAACATTTAACACGGGTTTGCAGTAAAGGGATTGAGCTTACAGATAATTTCTCTGGGCTCCCTCCAATGTATTTAGGCCTATGGCTTGGGGATGGTAGGAAGAAGGCTATGACTATCCTTGTTAATAAATATGAAGAGCCTGAGATAATGCATTACATAGGTCGTCTTTCTGAGATGTGGGGGATCCCTGTGGAATTAAAACAACGCCCCGACTGTGATAGTATAATAGAGGTTGGTTTAAAGGGGATTAATAGTGAGTTGAAAAAGATTGGGGTGTACGAAAATAAACATATCCCCGAGGAATATATGAACTCCTCTATAGAGTCTCGGCTTCAACTGCTTGCAGGCCTGGTAGATACCGATGGTTATGCGGATAAAAAGAAGGGGTCTATTGAGTTTGGTATGGCGGATGAAAATTTAATTAATCAGATACGAGTTCTGTCTCTATCCTGTGGGTTAAGTTGCAGCAATGTAAAGTATAAGCTATCTAATTATAACACTGATGTTTGGAGAGTGTATATCTCGGGTGACCTTTCTCGGCTACCTATGCTCACCGCTAAGAAGTCTTTTGAGGGGTACGTCCCGAGTAGTAGGGGCAGGAGGAATAAGGTTACCGTTGAGAGGTTAGGTGTAGGCCCCTATGTAGGGGTACAGGTTGATGGCGTTAATGATAACGAAAGGAAATTAGTTTTGGAAGATTTCACGATATCCTTAAACTCGGGTAAATGGCAAAAGCCAGATAACATCCTAAATAACTGGCGCGTAACTAAGACGTGCCTACGTCTGGGTAGTAAAATTATCGGGAAGTGTATGATGGGTTCTACCTCTAACGCTTTGGATAAGGGCGGAAGAAACTTCAAGGCTCTATATGAGGATTCTTTTCCCTCTAAAAGGAACGCTAACGGTCAGACTAAGAGTGGTATGTACTGTCTGTTTATCCCTATGGAGTGGAACATGGAGAGCTTTATAGACCAGTTCGGGATGCCTGTTTTACGTACCCCAGAGAAACCCTTAATGGGGATCGATAACGAGCTTATAAGTGTAGGCGCGGTAGACTATTGGGAGAACGAGGTGTCTTCCCTCTCTCAGGATGCTGACGCTCTGAACGAATTTTATAGACAGTTCCCTCGGACGGAGTCTCACGCTTTCCGTGACGAGAGTAAGCAGTCTATATTCAACCTTACTAAGATATACCAGCAGATAGACTATAACGATTCTTTAATAATGGATCACCACCTTACGCGTGGATCTTTTAGATGGAAGGATGGTATTAAAGACTCTAAAGTTATCTGGTCTCCAGATAAGGCGGGAAGGTTTTTAGTGGGGTGGACCCCTCCCCCGCATATGCAAAACCGTGTGGATATGAGGAACGGAAGGAAGTTCCCAGGCAACGAACACCTTGGGACCTTTGGGTGTGACTCCTATGATATATCTGGTGTGGTAGTAGGTAAGGGATCCAATGGATCGCTACACGGCTTAACGAAATTTAATATGGACGAGGCTCCGAGCAATGAATTTTTCTTGGAATATATTGCGCGTCCACAAACGGCAGAGATATTTTTCGAGGAGGTTCTTATGGCTTTGGTGTTCTATGGTATGCCTATCCTTTGTGAGAATAATAAACCTCGCCTGCTGTATCACCTGAAAAACAGGGGGTACCGAGCGTTTTCTTTAAACCGCCCCGATAAAACATACACTAAACTTTCTCGTACCGAAAAAGAATTGGGGGGTATACCTAATACCTCGGAGGATGTTAAGCAAGCTCACGCGGCGGCTATAGAGTCCTATATAGAAAAACATGTGGGGATAGATATGGCGGGAGAGTACCGCGATCAGGACGATATGGGCACTATGTATTTTCGTCGTACCTTAGAGGACTGGGCGAAGTTTGATATAAACAACAGGACTAAGTTTGATGCATCTATAAGTACAGGTCTGGCTATCATGGCAAACCAAAAGCATTTATACACACCCCTGAAAGAGAAAGCGAAAATAAGCCTTAACTTTGCAAAATACAACAACAGTAGTACAGTAAGTCAAATAATTAGATGAAGGGACTCCAGATAGATATAAAGTCTGCCACCTTCCCAAACCAGTTTGTGCCTGATTCAGATAAGGCGAGGAAAGAGTTTGGGCTTCAGGTCGGACAATCCATACAGTATGAGTGGTTTAGAAGGGACGGGTTATCGTGTAGATTCTACAGTCAATTTCAAGAGTTCCATAGGCTTAGGCTATATGCCCGTGGGGAACAGTCTGTTGGAAAATATAAAAATGAATTAGCTATAGACGGCGATCTATCTTATCTAAATTTAGACTGGACCCCTATACCTATCATACCTAAGTTTGTAGACATCGTTGTTAATGGGATGTCGGATAGGCTTTTCGATGTAAAGTGTTTTGCTCAAGACTCTCTTTCAGCTGAGAAGCGCAATGAGTTTCAGAATGTTATTGAGGGGGATATGATTGCAAAGAATCTATTCCACCAGATACGAAAAGATTTCGGTGTAGATCCCTTTACGGTAAACCCTGGCGACCTCCCCGAGAGCGATCAGGAGATGGAGTTGTATATGCAGTTGAATTATAAGCCATCTATAGAGATAGCTAATGAGGTGGCTATCAACACTATGCTGGAGGAGAATCATTATAACGATACCCGTAAGAGGGTGGACTATGATATTACCACATTAGGTCTCGGTATTACAAAGCACGTTTTCCAAAAGGGAGACGGCGTTAAGGTAGAATACGTAGACCCCGCTAACGTAGTGTATAGCTATACGGAAGACCCTTACTTTAAGGACTGTTTCTATTGGGGGGAGATAAAGACCGTACCTATTACAGAGGTTTTAAAGATTAACCCTGACCTTACGGAGCCCGATTTAGAAGAAATTTCTCAGTACAGCCAATCTTGGGCTACTGAATATAACGCATCGGCTATGTACAACAACAGTATGTTTGCCCGCGATACATGTACCCTCCTTTATTTCAATTACAAAACGACAAATAGTTTTGTGTATAAGAAGAAGGAGATGAAGGACGGTAGTTTTAAGACCGTAGAGAAGGACGATCAGTTTAATCCTCCAGAGGAGATGATGGCAGAAGGGAATTTTGAGAAGGTAGAGAAGAGGATAGATGTGTGGTATGAGGGGGTTATGGTTATGGGTACTAATATTATCCTGCAGTGGGATATGATGAAGAATATGGTTAGGCCAAATTCGGCTAATCAGTTTGCTATGGCTAACTATGTTGCATGCGCACCTCGTATGTATAAGGGTGCGGTAGAGTCTTTGGTTAGAAGAATGATTCCATTTGCGGATCTCATACAGATGACTCACTTAAAGATCCAGCAGGTTGTTGCGAGGGTTGTCCCAGACGGAGTCTTCATTGATGCTGATGGTTTAAACGAGGTAGATTTAGGTACGGGTAATGCTTATAACCCTGAAGACGCTTTACGTTTATACTTTCAAACGGGTAGTGTTATCGGAAGGAGCTATACCCAGGACGGGGAGTATAACAACGCTAAGGTTCCTATCACTCAGTTAACGTCTAATAGTGGCTCTGGGAAGCTTCAGATGCTTATAGGTAACTATAACCATTACTTAGATATGATACGTGGCGTTACGGGCCTTAATGAGGCTCGTGATGGATCTATGCCTGACCCTAACTCTTTAGTCGGGGTACAGAAATTAGCCGCGCTAAACTCGAACACAGCCACACGCCATATCCTCCAGGCCAGTTTATTTATAACAAAGACTATAGCAGAGGCCCTCTCTCTACGTGTAGCTGACGTATTAGAGTACGCAGACTTCCGTGACGAGTTTGCCATGCAGGTGGGGAAATATAACATGGGGATCTTGGAACAGATTAAGAACCTATACCTCTATGACTTTGGTATATTTATCGAGATGTCTCCAGACGAGGAGCAGAAGTCTCAGCTCGAAGCGAATATCCAGATGGCTCTTTCGCAGAAAGATATAAGCTTAGAGGACGCTATAGATATACGTGAGATGAGGAACCTGAAGTTGGCTAACCAGCTACTGAAGGTTAAGAGGAAGCAGAAGATGGCACAGATGCAGCAGATGGAGGCGCAGAAGCAACAGATGCAGGCGCAAATCAATCAGCAGTCACAACAAATGAGCGCACAGGCCGCTATGCAGGCGCAGCAGATGGAGATGAACATGAAGATGCAGCTGCAACAATCGGAGGCGGCTATGCAGATCGAGAAGATGAAGAACGAGGCGGCTTTAAAGCAACAGCTTATGGCGGTAGAGTTCCAGTATCAGATGCAGCTTAAGGGTGTAGAGCAGTCACAGTTAGATGCCCGAGAAGAATCTCGTGAGACGGGTAAGTCTGAGCGAATAAGCCAGGCCAATACCGAGCAGTCTAAACTTATCCAACAGCGTAAGAACAATACCGCTCCGATAAGCTTTGAGTCTAATGAAGATAGCTTAGATGGGTTTGACTTCTCGGAGTTCAACCCACGATAATGTATTCAACTCTATATAAACAATATATACTAACTTTGTAAAAATTAAATTAAATGGATAATAAAAATTTCGTAGTAAAAGCCGTTGCGGATGTGGAAGAGAAATCTACTGCGCAGGTTGAGGAGTTGTTACTTAAGGAGCATGAAGAAAAGTTTTCTGTAACCTCGGATGTAGAGGACGCTTCAGAACAAGTAACCTCGGAACCTAAAGAGACTCCCTCCCTAAAGGATGAGGATATACTTGGGTATATTAAGGATAGATATAATAAAGATATTACTTCTGTGGATGAGTTGTTTGCTCAGACAGAAGCAAATGAAGAACTACCCGAGGACGTCTCGGCGTTCTTTAAGTATAAAAAAGAAATGGGCAGAGGTCTCGATGACTACGTAAAGCTACAGAAGAATTACGATGACATGGAGGGCGATGACGTTATAGCTAACTACTATTCTCATGTGGAGGACGGGTTGGATGAAATCGATATCAAGGATCTTATAGAAGATAAGTTCGGATACGATGAAGACCTGGACGACGAAAAGGATGTTAAAAAAAGAAAGTTAGCGCATAAAAGAGAACTTGCAAAAGCGAAGACCTTCTTCAAGGAGCAACAAGAACAATACAAAATCCCTCTTGAGTCAAGTGGGGGTTTTAGTTCAGAGGAGCAAACTGAAGCATTTAATAGCTACAAGAGTTACGTTGAGGACTCCAAAACTCAGGACGAAGAAAGGAAGAAAAGGTATGACTGGTTTTACGAAAAAAGCAGCGATGTTTTTAATAGCGACTTCAAAGGTTTTGAGGTTAACGTAAACGATAGAACCTATACCTACAAACCTGGCGATGCAGCTGAATTGTTAAGCAAGCAGAAGGATGTAAATAATTTTGTAAAACCTTATTTAGATCCAGAAAGCGGCATGATGAAAGATGCGCAAGGGTACCACAAAGCTATGTCTATAGCTATGAACCCAGACAAGTTTGCCCAATTCTTCTATGAGCAGGGTAAGTCAGAAGCCATTGATAATGTTTCTAAAAAATCAAAGAACATTGATATGGTGCGACAGGCCCCTCAGTCTTTCAGCAAGAATGGTTTAAATATCAGACCTGTTGGAGATACATCGAGTGGAAAGGGACTCAAAATTAGGAGTATAAAAAAAGTTTAATAATTTAAAAAAAACAAGAAAAAATGGCTGTAAATGCTACACCAGGATTCAACTTAATTCCGTCAGCGGAACGAGTTGCTGTATCCACAAACTACATTACCAACTTCGATTTCCTCAATCAGTATCTTCCGGATACTTACGAGAAGGAATTTGAGCGTTACGGTAATAGATCGATCTCTTCATTCTTAAGAATGGTGGGAGCGGAAATGCCTTCTAACTCTGACATGATCAAATGGGCAGAGCAAGGAAGACTACATGTAAAATACACTCAGTGTACCTCTGCAGGAGCTGCTGGAGTTGACCAGGGTGCTGTTTGGACCGTCGCTGACGTTTTAACTGGCCCTTCTGGACAAACTACTACGGCTGGAACAGGAAATATCGCTATCAGAAAAGGTCAGACACTTATGATCTCTGATAACACTGCTGGCTCTAACCTAAGCAATAAAGCTGTGGTTACCGCTGTAGGCGCTGCTCCTGCTAAAACCTTTACGGTTTCTTACTACGAAGCTGGAGGACAGGCAATGAACGCTGGAGTTAACTGCACGGTATTCATCTACGGTTCTGAGTTTAAGAAAGGATCACTGGGGATGGAGGAGTCTTTAGAGTCTGACGACTATATCTTTGAGAATAAGCCAATTATCATAAAAGATAAATACGCTGTTTCTGGATCTGATATGGCTCAGATTGGATGGATCGAGATCACTTCTGAAGATGGAGCTAACGGATACCTATGGTACCTAAAGTCAGAGCACGATACAAGACTTCGTTTCGAAGATTACTTGGAGACTGCTATGGTGGAGGCTGTACCTGCGGAAGTTGGTTCAGGAGCTGCTATTGATTTAGGTGTACCTAATGCTACTGTGGACTCTCTTCAAGGAGCTGGTTCAGACGGAGTATTCTACTCAGTGGGTAAAAGAGGTAACGTATACGGCGGGGGTAACCCAGTTGCATTAGCGGACTTCGATGCTGTAATCCAGAGATTGGATAAGCAGGGTTCTATCGAGGAGAACGCTCTCTTCGTAAACCGTCAGTTCTCTTTCGATATGGATGATATGTTAGCTGCACAAAACTCTTACGGAGCGGGTGGTACTTCATACGGACTCTTCGATAACGATCAGGAGATGGCGCTTAACTTAGGTTTCACAGGATTCCGTAGAGGTTACGACTTCTATAAGACAGACTGGAAATACCTTAACGATGCTTCTATGAGAGGAGGTTTAACAGGAGGAGCTATCAACGGACTTTTAGTCCCAGCTGGTTCTACTACTGTATACGACCAAGTTTTAGGGAAGAACGCTAAGCGTCCATTCTTACACGTTAGATACAGAGCTTCAGAAACTGAAGATAGAAGATACAAGACTTGGATCACTGGTTCTGCTGGTGGTGCACAGACATCTTCTTTGGATGCTATGGAGGTTAACTTCTTGAGTGAGAGATGTGTATGTACTTTAGGTGCAAACAACTTCTTCTTATTCCAGAACGCATAACATAATACGATTGAAATGGGGGAGGGGAATCACTCCTCCCTTATTTTTTTAACTTTAATTAAAATATAATGAAAACTAAACAGATATTTACGTCTAAGGCGTACAGATTAAAAAATGAGGCTTGCCCGCTAAACTATATGCTGGCTTCTCATAACTCAAGCAGATCCCCTTTACTTTATTTCGATGAGGAAACAGGCGTCAACCGCCCACTTCGATATGCCCGTAACCAAAAGTCTCCCTTCGTGGAGGAACAGGATGGGAGCGCTATCTTAGAACCTATCGTATTTGAGGATGGTCTACTTTATGTAACAAAAGAAAACCAAGTCCTTCAGCAGTTTCTATATTACCACCCTATGCGAGACAGAGTCTTCGAGGAGGTTAATAACGAAAGAGACGCTTCTAAAGACGTGGAGATATTAGAGATGGAGCTTAACGCACAGGTTATAGCTAAGGAGCTTTCTTTCGAGAAGCTTCTTTCTGTAAGTAGAATCCTTCTTGGCGGGTCGGTAGATCGATTAAGCACTCCAGAGTTAAAAAGAGATATTTTGCTATTTGCAAAACATAACCCTTCTGACTTTATAGAGGTGGTTAACGATCCAGACTTAGAGTTCGGTGATGAGGTGAGACAGTTCTTTGACGAGAACCTCTTATCTTTACGCAATAACAATAAGGATGTATACTTCAACCTTAAAGGAAATAAAAAGAAAATGCTTACCGTTCCTTTCGGAGAGGATCCTTACCATATAGTAGGGTCTTACTTAAAGTCAGATGACGGGTTAGATGTATACCAAGGCCTTTTAAAATTACTTAATAAATAAAAACCATGATAGATTTTATCGTAGAAAACTGGGCAGAATTGCTAATCGCTGTTGCGGCCCTTTGTAAAGTAGTAGTAAACCTTACTCCTACAGAAAAAGACAACCAGATATTCGGTTGGATTGATAACCTTATAAGCTACTTCATTCCCGATAGAAGGAAGAAGTAAACGACTTTAAAGAAGGGCTCCAAATCGGGGCCCTTTTTTTTTGTGTATCTTTGTTTTTTATTCACCCATTTAATTATTTGAAAAATGGAAAAGTTTTTATCTATCCCAGTCACAGGCTCTGGGGACGTTCTTTTGAACGTAAATGAAGTCCTGTCAGTAACAGCTGCTACTGCAACTAATGTAGCCACAGTAATAACTTACCTTAACGGTAACGTTGCTACGGTAACGGCAGCTGCTCAAGTAGCTTTCAGTATGAGAAAAGCAATCCAAGACGCTATGGTCGCGGCTTTGCAAACTTCTTGGACTCGCGTTACGTATGATGTAGTGCCTCCACAGGCTGTATCTGGAATTGCAATAACATAAGGCTATGGGAAAGTTTATAAACATACCCCTACCACTAAGCAATGCAACGGCAACAATGCCTGCTGTGGTTGGTATTACAAACAGTTCGACTACTACTGCTGCGGCGACAGGAAAACTTACTGACACAGGTGGAACACCTAACTTTTTAGCCACCGTTTCGGTAGGAGACATTGTCTTTTCAACAACATCAGCGGGCAATCTATTTTCTACAGTAACAGCTGTAGATAGCGATACTGTTTTAAGTATTAGCGGAACAGCAACCTCTTTATTGGAGGCTACTCCAGTGGCTTATGAAATATATACAGCCGCAGACGCACATACTCTTGTAAATGCTGCAGGAACTTTCCTTACAGATGTTCGTGTAGGAGATCTTGTAATTAATTCTACAGGGGGTTTTTCTGGCACAGTAACGAAAGTACTTTCTAACACTTCCGTGTTAGTAGATGCTATTCTGTTTAATAACAATGCTACTGATGTGGGAGTAATTATCTCTCAAAGTGGTTTTGGAGGAAGGTTAGTTAATTTAGAAAATATAGTTATGGTTATCCCTACAGCGGGTGGCGCAGGAACCACTCCGGTGGCTCTGCAGTATAAAACTGGAGCTACATCTTCTGATGTTTTAACGATTACAATTTCTAAAGCTCAGGCGGGATACTCGTGGTCTATAGCTTTCACTGATTTAATGGTTGATACGCTACAGTCTTCATGGACAAATGTAGTGGCGGAAATGCCTATGGTTACTGCTCCTGTAGTAGGGGGCGACCCAGCATTTCTTTATGCGACAAGTATAGCTTTAGCTTAAGATATATTATACATATTAGAAAGGGCTCCAAAAAATGGGGCCCTTTTTTTTTGCTTATCTTTGTGGTATGCCTATAAACGAAGTAAGAAATACGGTATTAGCTATAGCTAATAAAAACAACTATGGATACATTTCCCCTCAAGACTTTAACCTCTACGCTCAGCAGGCACAGATGGATATGTATGAGGACTACTTCTACCAGTACAACAACTGGATCAATAGGGAGAACGCGAGGTCTTCGGGTACAGGATATGCAGATATAGTAAAAGGATTAGAGGAGGTTATAGACACCTTCTCCGTGCAAGCTTTCTTAGCACAACTTAACCCTTCAAGCGTGCCTAACGTGCCCTCTGGTCTATCGGGCTCGGCTGTATATCAGCTACCTTCAGACTACTATCTTATAAATAAGCTATACAGGTACCCCACACGTAGAGTAAGTGGCACCACGAGCAGCTCAGTGGGCGGGAGCACCCTCCTTATAGATAACACACAGGACTTTTTTACTACAGGCGTACAGCCAGGAGATTTAGTGATAAACACCAGCGCAACAGGAGCGGCGCCATATCCCGCGACAGGGGCTCCAGGATT
>Ga0114918_10002313_pt1 | contig 17091 bp, 13 predicted proteins | sample LantaG_FD_87015 | JGI IMG/M metagenome (GOLD analysis project Ga0114918, IMG submission 87015) | Deep subsurface microbial communities from Baltic Sea to uncover new lineages of life (NeLLi) - Landsort_02402 metaG | ecosystem: Environmental > Aquatic > Marine > Oceanic > Sediment | place... | reverse complement strand
TGTTCGAGCATTTGAGCGTATTCGACGGAGTACTTGGCCCACGGCTGAGCTTCGAGTCGTGCTTTGCGTATTGGTTTGCCCGTACCTTCGCAGATGCCGTAAGTGCGATTTTCGATTCGCTGCAGGGCATCGTCGATTTCTCGTAAGAGCTTCCTTTCACTATCCATCAGACCAAGGGCAAATTCCTGGTCGTAGTTGTCGGTTCCTATGTCGGCCATATGGATTGGCATACTTGACAGGTCACCGCTTGCGTCCAGCCGGGATTTATTGAGTGCCTCGTTTTTCATTTCGTTTACATTGCCGATTATCTCCTGGCGTTTGTTCAGTAACATTTGCTGGAAACGCTTGAGATCGGCGGCGCTTAGGTGACTTTTTTTGGTTTTGGCTGTGCCGGGTTTCTTTTCAGATGCGCTTTTGCTTTTTCGTGCCACTTTTGTTTTACCTTTACCAGTATTCTTTTTTGAGTCTTTATAGAATACACATTATAACATGTTAACGACCAATGTAATAGTACTTATTTTGTCCGAAATATAAATGCCAAGCTTACAAAATCCGGGTGGGAGAGAAGATATCGGACTAAATTTTGCCAGCTTTTACTAAGCGCTTGCTAAATAAGGGTTTACGGCGGCATATGCCATAACTTTTTTTGCTTGTTGCTGTCTGGTTCGACGACAGTTAGGCGGCTGCCTTTTGCAAATTTGCCTAAGGGAATGAAAAATTTTTCCTGTCCGAGCCTGCCCACAAATGTCTTGACGCCGAAAACTTTCTTGATTTGTTCCGGTGATAAAACATCTTTGGTTTCGCCGATGTGATAATTGCCATCGGCACCGAGAAGTAAAATTTCATCGCAATATTGGGCTGCCAGATTGATATCATGCGTTACGGCCAAAATCGTTTTGCCTTTTTCAAGTTGGGCAGTTTTGAGCAAATCGTATATGCCGACCTGGTGTTTTAAATCCAGGAAGCTTGTCGGTTCATCGAGCAGTAGAATGGGTGCATTTTGAGCGATGGCTCTTGCGATAAAGACCCGCTGCCGTTCGCCACCGCTGAGACTTCCAAGGGCCCGCAGGGCAAACTGGGCTGTATCGGTCGCCTCGAGCGCTTCGTTGGCTATCTTTTTGTCGAGTTCTGTCTCGAATCCCAGTTGGTTGTAATGAGATGTCCTTGCCATCAATACCGTCTCAATAACCGAAAAGCCAAATACCGGCAGAACCTCCTGCCGTACCACCGCCACTTTGGCGGCAAGAGCCTTTGTGCTGTAGGATTCTATCGGAACGGCGTCGATTTTTATCGAGCCTGACTTCGGCTTCAAGGTTTTGCACAACAGATTAAGCAAAGTTGTTTTACCGGCCCCGTTCGGCCCGGCTATTGCCAGGAAAGAACCTCGGCTGACTTCGAAACTGAGGTCCCGCAGGGCCTCAGCCTCCCGATAGGCGAAACTTAACTTGTTGGCCTCTATAATGCTCATTTGCCTGACCATCCAACCTTTCGGCAGTGTTTAATCAGCAAAATCAGAAAAATTGGCCCGCCTACTATGGCTGTCACCACTCCGACCGGCAGCTGGGCTGGAGCGACTACGACCCGCGCCAATGTGTCAGCAACTATCAGGAATATCGCCCCGACGACAGCGCCTATTGGGAGTAACTGGCGATGGTCGGGGCCGAGGGCAAGGCGGACTCCGTGCGGTATGACAAGACCCACGAATCCTATCAATCCGCTCAGGCTAACGGCGACAGCGGTTATAAAAGCTGCGACCGCAAAGGCGATTGTCCGAGTTGCGGCCACGTTTACGCCCATACTCCTGGCATCATTGCCGCCAAAGCAGAGAGCATTTAGCTGTGGGCTTATGTAAAACAGTGTCAGTATACCTGCCGTTACACAGCCGGCACCAAGCCAGAGTACGAGAAAATCTTCCTCGGCCATATTGCCCATCAGCCAGAATATTGTTGCGTGTACCTGTTGGCTTTTCGCAACCGATATCAAGAACATTATCAGCGCTGAGAAAAAGGCGTTGACAACGACTCCTGCGAGCAGCAGTCCTATTGTGCCCGGCTTTTGAGCAAGGCTGCCGATAAACCACACGAGCCAAACGGTTCCCAGTGCGCCGGCGAATGCAAAAACCGCTATTGGAGAGCGGCCCAGCAGAGTCCAGCTTAGCCCGCTAAGAACGGCGATAATCGCGCCTAATCCGGCTCCACTGGATATGCCGAGTATATACGGGTCCGCGAGTGGATTTCGCAAAAGGGCCTGAAAAACAACACCTGAACAGGCAAGGGCAGCGCCGACGATTGCAGCTAATATAATTCGAGGCAGTCTGACATGTACAAATATTTCGTAGTCAGGGTTTACCGCTGTCTGCAGGTCAGCCGGGCCGAATATCCTTTTTAATGAGATGCTCTCCGTGCCCACAAAAGAGCATATAAACATCACCGCCGCCAGGATTATAAGGGCTGATACAAATCGGATGATTAGCTTTTTTGGTGTGAGCAGTCCTTCCATTGTTTTTAGTTTTCAAAAAGCTCAGGCCTTAAACATTTGGCAATTGCTTCTACTGCCCTGTCCAGCCGAGGCCCAAGACGAGAAACCGTATCGCCATTTATAACGTAAATTCGTTTGTTTGCCACAGCGGGAACATTTTTAAATTTGCTCCAGTACTCAAGCGTGCTATCTTGTTGGGCTGTCAGGTCTTTCTGACCCATTGTTGGTTCGATTATAACGTCCGCACGACAGGCATAAACCTGCTCGGCACCGATGGGGGGATATTTATGAACTGTTGGTCCGACTGCATTTTCACCGCCAGCTAATTCGATCATCTCGTTAATAAATGTATCTCTGCCGGCGACACGCAGCGGCTGTCTTTGAACGACGTAAAGTACTTTGATTCTGTGGTCTCTGCCAACCGAAGCGCAGAGTTCATCCAGCTTTTTCTTTATGTGGGATACCAGCAGGTTTGCCTGGGATTGTGTGGCGGTTGCTGCGCCGATTTTTTCAATCGCGTCAAAAAGCCCGCTTACCTTTTCGATATTGACAGTCAGACAGTTATATCCGATTCGTTTTAATCGCCTGGCAAGGTTTCTTTGCTGTTCGAATCCGAGGGTTATTACCAAATTCGGCTTAGCTGATATTACCGCTTCAATATTCGGTTGCCAGAAAGTGCCTACCTTTGGTATCTTTGCCGCCGCCGGGTAGTCGCTGTCGGTGGTTACACCGACTATTTTTTCGCCTTTGCCGAGCATGAAAAGTATCTCCGTGAGATTTGGCGCCATTGAAACAATCCTGGTGACTTGGGTCGGCGGTGGGGCGTCGGTGCAGGTTTGGTTCTGCCGCGCGCCGAATATTGCAAAACCCGCGGCGCTCCAGCACAAAATTATCAGTAGTAACCACCACCACTTATTCATCAGGTTCTTTTGAACTGTTTTTCCAAATCGCTTGTTGAAAACTTGATTGTAGTGGGCCGGCCGTGTGGACAGCGGCCTGACAATTCAGTCGCATCCACTGCGGTGAGTAGCTGCTGTATCTCACTGTTGCTTAGCTTTTGACCGGCCTTTATCGCTGCCTTGCACGCAGCCATATTTAATACTTCATCAAGCAGCCTTTCGGCGTCAAGTTCCGCGGCTTTATCTGCAAGCAAATCTATCAAATCCAGAGTAAAATCGGCCGGCGGCACCTTTGCCAGTATGGTGGGAAACGCCTGTACAGCCATAGTTTTTGGACCAAAGGGTGCAAGTTCGATTCCCAGTTTTTCGAGCAGCTCTGCGTTGTTTTTGAGCGCATCGGCCTGAGCGTCGGTCAGTTCGAAACTTTCGGGCACGAGAAGTTTCTGTGATTCGAGTCTGCTTTTGTGGATGCGTCTTCGCAAATCTTCATAAATTATGCGCTCGTGAAGGGCGTGCTGGTCGAAGATGACAAATCCATCGTCGGTTTGCGCGACAATAAAGCTGTCATGTATCTGCAGAAATTTTTTTTCGTATTGCGTATCGGGTATTGCGTACCCGCCTGCCGGCGAGGCAGGTTGCGTTGTTTTTTCATCCGCCAGATCACGTTTTGCTGCCGCCGGTGCCGGTCGTAAGCCGAACTGCTGTTGTGTCTGAACGGGTTTGTGCTTTTTGAAGAATTCAGCCATCGCATCGGCAATTTTTTGGCTCCTATAAGCGGCTGTGGATTTGCTTGGCTGTTCTTTAATCGGAATTGCCGGCAGTTTTGCCGGAGTTTCGAAATCTGCTGACAAAATCTTCTCGCGAAGCGCAGCGAGGATTTGTGAATGAACCAGATTGGTGTTGTAAAAACGCACCTCAATCTTAGTTGGATGTACGTTGACATCGTAATTGTCATAGGGCATTTGAATAAATAAGAATACGACGGGGAATCTGTTTTGTTCCAGACTGGGGCGGTATGCCTCTTTGATTGCGTGTGAGATAAATTTGTCGCGGATGAATCGGCTGTTTAGAAAGACATATTGAAATTTGCTGCTTGTCTTCGAGAAACCGGGTCTGCCGAGCAAAGCTAAGAGATGCAGGTTCTTTTCATTATTTTCGACTTCAATCAAATTCTCTTCAATCTCCGACGAGAACAATTGAGCTATTCGCTGGCGAAGGCTTCGGCCGGCTGGAAGCCGGTAAAGCTCTCTGCCGTTGTGTATCAGCATCAAATCCAGGCCATCGTTGGCCAGCGCGATTCGTGTGAAGTGCTCTATGATGTGGGTCATTTCGGTATTGGCGGTTTTTAGGAATTTTCGCCTTGCAGGGAGTTTATAAAAAAGGTCTCTGACCTGAATTGTTGAGCCGTAATCGGCGCTACAGGGGGCTGTGACGGCTTTGTCGCCGCAATCAATCTCAACACAATTTCCTGTAAGTGAATCTTTGGTTCTGCTGACGGCTTTTGTCTGTGCTACCGAAGCAATGCTCGCGAGCGCTTCACCTCTGAATCCAAGCGTTGATATGTTATGCAAATCTTCGCTGGTTTTGACTTTGCTGGTTGCATGCGGCTCAAATGCAGCAGCGAGGTCTTCGGCGTCCATACCACAGCCGTTGTCGGTGACCGACATTAGTTTTCGGCCTCCGTCTTCGGCCGAGACGGTTATTTTAGTTGCTCCTGCGTCAATGCTGTTTTCCATTAGTTCCTTGACTACGCTTGCGGGCCTTTCGATTACCTCACCGGCGGCAATCATATTAACCATATTCTGGTCAAGGACGACTATCTGGCCCATTGTTTCTGATGCTCCTCCCGAGAGCAACCGAATATCGAACGCGGGGCTTCAAAATTCCCTGTTCGATACCCATTATTCTATCAGGCTCTGTCCGGTCATTTCTTTGGGCTGCGACAGTTTCATCATGTGCAGCAAAGTCGGCCCTACGTCAGCTAATCTTCCACCCTGGCGCAGATTTCTATTTTTGTATCGCTGGTCGAATACAATCAATGGCACATCGCCAATGGTGTGGGCAGTATGTGGATTATCTGCGCTGCCGTCTATCATTTTTTCGAAATTGCCGTGGTCGGCGGTGACTATTGCCGCGCCGCCCATACTCTTTACCTTATCTAAGACTTTGCCGACACATTGGTCCACCGCCTCAGCGGCCTTGACTGCTGCGGACAGTATGCCGGTATGGCCGACCATATCCGGATTGGCGAAGTTGACTACTACTACATCGTATTTATTCGAGTCGAGTCTTTGTAAGACAACATCTGTTACCTCATAGACGCTCATCTCGGGCTTTAAGTCGTATGTTCGAACTCTTGGTGAAGGTACGATTTGTCTGTCTTCACCACTGAAAGGTTTTTCGGTGTAGTCGTTGAAAAAGAAGGTAACGTGTGCGTATTTTTCCGTCTCGGCGCAGCGGAATTGCTTCAGCCCCAGTGAGCTCCAGTACGCGCCTAAGATATTTTTCATTTTTGACAGCTTCGGGAACGCCACCGGTGCTGGAATTGTTACGTCATATTCGGTCATACAAACGAAAGATATGTCGGGCTTAGTGGCTCGGTTGAACTCTTTGAAATCCGGTTCGACGAATACCCGGCTGATTTCACGAGGCCTGTCGCCGCGGAAGTTGAAAAATACGACACCGTCGCCGTCGTCGATGGTTGCTATGGGTTCATTGTCGGCGTTAACAACGCACGTCGGCTCGATGAATTCGTCGGTAACTTCTTTTTCGTAACTTTGGGAGACCGCCTCTGCTGCACTGGCTGCCTTGATGCCGCGGCTGTACCTCATACACTCAAAGGCTTTTTGCACACGGTCCCATCGACTGTCGCGGTCCATCGCATAGAACCTGCCCATTACGGTTGCGATTTTGTTGCCAACGCTGATTTCAGCGGCCTTTTTTTCGATATCGGCGATATATCCTTGGCCGCTATCCGGTGGTGAATCCCGGCCGTCGGTAAACGCGTGAATAAAAACGTCATTTATGTCATTTCTTTTTGCCAGCTCCAGCAGGCCGTACAGGTGGTCCAGCAGGGAATGCACGCCGATATCGCTGCACAGGCCCATGATATGCATTTTCCCGTTGTGGCTTTTTATAAATTCGATTAAGTTGAGAAATTCCTTGTTTTCAAAGAATGAGCCGTCACGGATGGCTCTGCTGAGTCTTACAGATTCCTGCGGTACGATTCTGCCGGCTCCGATATTCTGATGTCCGACTTCGCTGTTGCCCATTGTCCCGTCCGGCAGTCCTACATCTTCGCCGCTTGTATGGATAAGGCAGTTTGGGAATTCCGCCATGAGCATATCGTCCACGGGTGTGTTGGCGCATTTGACGGCGTTGTACTGGTCCTCGGCCGGGTTTGGGTTGTAACCCCAGCCGTCACGGATAATTAAGACAAACGGCCTTTTTTTCAAAGTTACTTTCTTTTTAGCCATAGAAGTCGAGCCTTCCACATAAAAGCAACAGAGACGAGGAATAACCTCGTCCGTGACCTGAATTCCAGGCCGGCTGCTGTACGGTGATTTGCCGCGGACAGCCGGTGAAATTAATCAAATATGATATAACGCTGTGTTGAATATGTCAAACATTTAGAACAGAAGCCGCCGGGCAAAAAAAGCCTGTAGGCCAAAAGTTTTTGACAGGGCCAGCAGCCGTGCTATAATTAGTCGCCAATCAGGCTTGGTTTTAAGAAAGTGGATACGGCGAACATGATGTTATGTTACTTGGGAAAGACAAATGCACAGGTCCAATAAATGGGGCTTTAACCTTATAACTCGGCAAGATTTTGCTGGTAACTGTGATGTTGGAGAGCAGCTTTTGCGCGATCGGCGAATAAATGCTGCTGATATGCCCCTGCTCGCCGTGGCAATCGTCATGATGCTGGTGTATTTAGGTGGCTGTGCCTCGTCGGACAGGGAAATTGATTTATACGTTGACGCTGTTATGCTGCGCCAGCAAGGTGAAAACCAAAAGGCGGTTGAAAAACTCAACGCCGCTGTGCAGGTCAACGAACGGTTCTCGCTGGCATATTCACTGCTCGGTGAGGTTTATCGGCAGATGAATGATTACCAGAAAAGCGCTGCCTCTTACGAGAAAGCAACAAAGCTCAATCCCTGGTCTTTCCAGGATTTTTTTGGTCTTGGCCGGGTTTACCAGGTTATGAAACAGTTCGCAAAGGCGGTCAGGGCGTATGTGCGAGCCTGCGAACTCAAACCCGACCATCTCGAAGCACATGTGGGGGCGGCCAAATGCTACTATGAAATCGAGGATTACAACAATGCTTTGATTTACAGCCGGCGCGCCGAGCAGATTGAGCCGGACGTCAGTGAAATCCGAAAGCTGCTCGGTGATATTTATCAGTCGCAGAAAGATTATAGCCAGGCCATCCGCTCGTATAAGCGTGCGCTGGAAGTGGATAGTAATAACCCTGAGATTATGACGTCTCTGGCAGTCGCATATCTAAGAAACAGCGCCAATTACAATGAGCCCGCGAAAGAACTGTTAACATCGGTGATACAAATCCAGCCCGATAATGGTCCCGCTCATCAATATCTCGGATATTGCTATCTGCTGCTGAAAGATATCGACAAATCCGTTGCCAGTTACAGCATGGCGGTTGAGATAAATGACGAGGACTGGGAGGCCCACAGGGGCCTTGGAGTTGCTTACGCGATGAAGGCGGCTAATGACCAGGACCCGACTTTAAGGACCAAAGCGGTTGAGCATTGGCGCAGGGCTTTAGAGATAAAACCCGACCAGCCCCGGCGCAAAAAACTGCTCAGATTGATGGAAAAATACTCGGAGTAAAAAAGCACATAAGCTGTGCGTCTGCTTTTACTCTTTGCAGGCTCAACAACGATTATGAGCGAATTGAAATCAGAAGAAAACAAGGCCCGGCCGAGCTTAGGTCGGGCTTTTTCGTCCCGTGTCGCGAAGGAACACTCGCGCAGAGCTGGCCTGCTGGATTGCAAGGGCCACCTTATTTTCTGGCCGATACTCGTGCTTGGCCTGATACTGGATTTGTGGAGCAAAAGGGTGGTATTCGAATGGTTAGGAGAAAAGCCTGACAACACCGCTGCATTGATAGACGGCCTGCTGCGATTGGTAATGGCGGAAAATGCCGGCGCCGCTTTTGGAATAGCGACAGGTCAGCGTCATTTATTAGTGGCGATGTCTGTTATTGCATTGATAGTTGTCTTTGCGGTTTTTCTTTTCAGCCGAGCCTGCCAAAGGTCAACGCATGTTGCACTCGGCCTTTTTGCGGCGGGCATCTGCGGCAATCTTTACGACAGGATATTTAACGACGGTCTGGTGCGGGACTTTATCGATGTGGTTTACTGGCCCGGTAGGCACTGGCCGGCATTTAACGTCGCGGACAGCATGCTCTGTATCGGTATTGGCCTGATGATTGTTTCAGGCCTCTTTATTGGGAAATCCTCTCGAAGACGTGCTCAGCGACATAAATAGGGGCATTTGACGCCGCCCCAAGTGCGATCGCGTCACTGGGTCGGGAATCTATTTCAATACTATGGCCGTTCGAGCTTAGATATATCTTCGCATAGAAGGTATGATTGCGCAAATCGCTTATAACTATTTTTTCTATTTTGGCACCGAGGTTTTCAATGACGCTGTCCAGTAAGTCGTGAGTCATTGGGCGGGGCGGCTGGATGCCTTTCAGCCGGCGGTCAATCGCGAAAATCTCGACTATACCGATAACGATGGGAAAACTTCGCTTGCCGTGGCGCTCTTTCAGAACGATTATCTGCTGGTCAGACGTTTCGTTAATAATTATACGTGATAGTTCCGCTTCGACATCCATTTGGCACCGCCTTACCTCGTATATACGTTTACTTATTCACTATTTTCCAATTCTGCAAGGTGTTTTTCAACAATTTCCAGTTCTTTTGACAACTGGATGAGTTTATCTTTTGTCTGTGCAACAACTTGCGGTTTGGCCTTTTGGAGAAAATTTTTGTTGGCCAGTTTAGCTTCTATGGATGTTTTGGCCTTTTCTAACTGCTGTTTTTGTTTTTTTAGGCGACGGCGTTCAGCCTGTAGGTCAATCGCATCGTGAACGTAAATTTCCGTAGCGTCGACTATTGCAACGGCTGCGTTTGCCGGTTTTGCAGTCGCTGTTCCTGCCTGGAATTCCTTGACGCCGGCCAACTGTTCGATAAGTTCTGCGTTTCGGTTCAATATATCAGCGGTTTGCTGTTGTGACTTTGCGGAGGCCTTTAACATTTCGCTCGGCGGCTTATTATATTTACTTCTAATGTCCCTTATGGTTCGGACGGCATCCTGAATTATCATGATTTGTTTTTCAGTGTCGCCGTCCCGTAAGGAATCCAATTTTTGTGGCCACTCGGCAATGACCAGCGCCTCGGAAATTTTCGCTTCCGCTAAGCCCTTGAGCTGCCTGAGCGGCGCGACTTCGTTTAGCTTCTGGAATATGCCTTCGGTGATGAACGGTACAAACGGATGAAGCAAACGAAGTATCTGGTCCAGTACGAACGCTAAGATGTTTTGAGCAATCGGTTTTTGACTTTTATCTTTCATTCGCGGCTTTACCCATTCGAGGTACCAGTCACAAAAATCGTTCCAGAAGAATCTGTAAAGCCCCGACAAAGGCTCACTGTATTTATACTCGTTCAAAGCTTCAGTTGTCTCTGCTATGGTCTGTGCCAGACGGGAGAGAATCCACCTGTCGGTAACAGTCATTTTCTTTTTGTCGAAATTATCAGCGTTAATACCTTTCAGATTGGCAATCGCGAAGCGTGAGGCGTTCCAGAGCTTGTTGCAGAAATTTCGGCCGATATCGAACTTCGGCGATGTATTCTCCGTTCGCCCATCGGGCAGTTTCATTTTCTCCACCGGCATCCTGACATCCTGCGTCTGTGTTGTCATACTGGCCAGTGTAAACCGCATTGCATCGGCCCCATGGCTGTTAATGGCCACAAGAGGGTCAATTCCATTGCCCAGACTCTTAGACATCCTGCGTCCTTCGTCGTCCTGAATCATAGCGTGAACGTAAACATCGGCGAACGGAATATTGCCGACGCAGTACTGGCCCATCATTACCATGCGCGAGACCCATAGCGTGATAATATCACGGGCGGTACAAAGCACATCGCTGGGGTAGAACGTTTTCAGCTCGTCTGTATCGTCTGGCCAGCCCATCGTACTGAATGGCCAAAGCGCAGATGAAAACCACGTATCCAAAACGTCAGGGTCCTGAAGTAGATTACTACAGCCGCACTTTTCACAGCTTACGGGGTCCTCCATCCTGCTATTTGCCTGGCCACAATCTTGGCAGTACCAAATCGGTATTCTGTGTCCCCACCAGAGCTGTCTGCTGATGGGCCAGTCGCGCAGGTTCTCCAGCCAGGTTTGATAGGTTTTGGCATATCTTTCGGGGATGAATTGCAGTTGGCCATCGAGCGATGGTTTTAGAGCCAGGCCGGCCAAAGAATTTACCGGTACATCGGTTCCTTCAATCAGACCTTCGCCGAACTTCTTTTTCAAATGCTCGATTGGCTTTTTAACCGCTATATACCACTGGTCGGATAGATATGGCTCGATGGGAACGTGACTTCTGTAGCTGTGTCCGACCTCGTGAGTATATTCGCGGACGTCCTCGAGTAGGTTTTCTGTGCGGAACCACTCGACAATTGCCTCGCGTGCCTTGAAACGGTCCATCCCGATAAGGTTTTCAACGTCAGGATTTTTAATGTCTTCCCAGTCTGTCCAGCCGTGGCGGTCGCTGATGGACCCGTCCGGTGCCATAACATTGATAACTTCAAGATTGTGCCGCTGACCAATCTCCCAGTCATCCGGGTCGTGAGCAGGGGTAACCTTCAAAAAGCCCGTTGAGAAGCGTGCCTTTTCTTCCTCGCTATTGGGGTCGGGTAAAACAACGTGCTCATCCGCTATTGTCGGTATGATTCGCCCCACGATTGGCAGCCGAATCTTTCTTCCAAGCAGTGTTTCAGCGCGGGCGTCTGACGGATTCATTGCCACCGCTGTATCGCCGAGCATCGTTTCCGGCCGGGTAGTCGCAACTGTAACGTGCTCAATTTGTTTACCCTCGATTTTCACAGGTTCGACAAGTGGATAACGAAGGTACCAAAAATGCCCCTGCACCGTCTCGTACTCGACCTCATCATCGGCTAATACCGTCTGTGTCGCCGGGTCCCAGTTGACCAGCCGCTTGCCTCTGTATATCAATCCATCCTTGAACAGTTTGAAGAATGCAGCCCGAACGGCCTTTGCGCAAATCTGGTCCATCGTGAAGCGAGTCCGCTGCCAGTCGCAGGAGCAACCCATTGCCTTTAGCTGTTCGATTATCGTGGCTTCATATTCATCTTTCCAGGCCTGTACGTGGGCAACAAACTCATCACGCTGGAAATCTGTGCGTCTTTTGCCCTGCTCCGCAAGTAGTCTTTTCTCAACGACAGTCTGGGTTGCGATGCCAGCGTGGTCGGTGCCCGGCATCCACAGCGTATTAAACTGCTGCATTCGATGGAACCGAATCAGTATATCCTGCAACGTGTTGTTCAGCGCGTGGCCAAGGTGCAGTGGTGCCGTGACGTTGGGGGGCGGGATAACAATAGTGTAAGGTTTTGGGCCTTGGCCATCGGCTAAAGACTCTGCGTGAAAGTGCCCGCCGGAAAACCAGATTTTATTGACCTGGCTTTCTATCGCCTTTGGCTGGTAAACCTTCGAAAGTTCCTGGCCCATAACTTATGCATTCAATAGCAAACTCCGTAAGGAGTCCTGCGGATAAAAAAGTTCCGGCTAAAAACAAACGGCCGGAACATTATCTTAGTAAAACCCGCCAATAATGTAAAGGGAGCAATTGAGCACAAATCAGGTATTACTGTTCTTTGTTGCGGCAGTAAGTTTGGGGCGCTTCCTGGCTCAATCGATGTTCATTGTCAGCAGAAACTCGGCATTGGTTCGGCACTTGGCGAGTCTGCTTTTGAGCAGCTCGACCGCCTCGACAGGATTCAATTCGCTGAGCACCCTTCGCAGCCGATACACAAGCTTGAGCTCCCTCTCGTCGAGTAGCAGTTCTTCTCTTCTGGTTCCACTTCGGCTGATATCGATGGCCGGCCAGATTCTTTTATCGACGAGACGCCTGTCAAGGTGCAGCTCCATATTCCCCGTTGCCTTGAACTCCTCGAAAATAACCTCGTCCATTTTTGAGCCGGTGTCAATCAGAGCGGTCGCGAAAATTGTAATTGAGCCGCCACCTTCGACGTTCCTCGCTGCGCCGAAGAATTTCTTGGGTTGTTGCATAGCACCTGCGTCAACGCCGCCGGTAAGGATTTTACCCGAGTGCGGCATCTCCGTATTGTGGGCACGTGCAAGACGCGTAATCGAGTCCAGCAGAATTACCACATCTACGCCGTACTCGACCAGCCTTTTTGCCTTTTCTATCACTACATTGGCCACCTGACAATGACGTGCCGCCGGCTCATCGAATGTGGAGCTTATAACCTCGACGTCGTCGGCGGTCTTGCGCTCCATCTCGGTAACTTCCTCGGGTCGTTCGTCAATCAGCAGAACTATCAGTTTTACCTCCGGGTGGTTTGTGCTGATGGCGTTTGCTATTTTCTGCAGCAGGATTGTCTTGCCGGTCCGCGGCGGAGCGACTATCAGGCCACGCTGACCTTTGCCGACCGGCGTTACAAGGTCGATGATTCGCATGTTCAGCTCTTCCGGTGTCGTCTCGAGGATGAAACGGTTTTCCGGATGCAGCGGCGTCAGGTCGCTGAAGACTACCTTTTCAGCGAGGTTGTCGGGGTTTTCAAAGTTGATGGCTTCGACTCGCAGAAGGGCAAAATATTTTTCGGAGTCCTTGGGGGGCCTGATTTGACCCGATACGACATTTCCTGTCCGCAGCCCGAAGCGCCTGATTTGAGACGGTGAGACATAGATATCGTCCGGGCTGGAGAGGTAGTTATAACTCGGGTTTCGCAGAAATCCATAGCCGTCCGGCAGCACCTCCAGCACGCCTTCGCCGTACATCAGTCCGTTTTGGCGGATACGCTCCTTGAGGATCCTGAAGATTAAATCCTGCTTCTTCAGAGCGGTGTATTCCTTAATGTTTTCCTTCTTGGCGAGTTCATGCAGCTCCGCCACGGTCAGTTTCTGCAAATCGGTCAGGTACAGTTTTCCCTTTTTAATCCGTTCGTATTTGGCGTGCGTGGATTCTTCCAGGGCCTTTTTGTCTTTTTCAGACTGCTCTTTTGTTTCGACGGCGGCCGAGCCCTCAGTCGTGGCTGTGGTGGGCTGTTGCTGCGGTGATGCCTCGGGATTCGCTTGCTCGGAGACGGCTTTTTCCTCCTCATCCGCCTTTTTGCTCGTCGTTCCGCGATTTCTTGCTGCGGTCTTTCTGTTTTTTGCAGTCGCTTTAGCCATGGTTAATTACTCCTTTTGAACTTGCGAAGAGTCTTTGGTTTCGGTTAAACACCTTACTTATGAAATCTGAGCAGGATTGGGACGTTTGCGCACCTAAGAACCTTTATATTTTGAAGCCGGACAACAATTGCACGACCGACCTATGGTAAACCCCACTTACCTACTATCCACAATGTAAGAGAAGATATCCGCGACTTGCTTGGCTAACGCCGAGAAGCCAGAATTGTTATCAACCGTATTGTCGGCGATGGCTGCCTTCTTGTCCAGAGAAATCTGAAAATTTTCTCGAATTTTTAACTGATTTTCGCTCAATAGCCCCATTTTTTTTGCCCTTTTGAGCCTTATTTGGCGTTTGCAATCCACAAAAATGAGCCTATCGCAGCGTTTATCCCAGCCTACCTCAACCAAAAGTGGCATGTCCAGTACAATTGCCCTGACGTGCTGTTGGCGGTTGTATTGCTCGATAAGCCGTTCAGCCCGGGCCAGAACAAGTGGATGAACTATCCGGTTGAGTGTTGAAAGCTTATCGCCGTCGGCAAAAACTACATCAGCCAGTTTTTTGTGGTTGATTTTGCCCGTGTGGTCTAAAACGGCCTGGCCAAAGGAGTTGACCACCCCTTTTTTTACGCTCGGCTCATCGAGTAGTTCGTGTGCAATTTTGTCGGCGTCGATTACCGCACAATCCAACTTGGCAAGCTCAGCTGCAACGCTGCTTTTACCTGAGGCCACTCCGCCCAAAATGCCAATAATTGGTTTTCTCACAGGATTGTCCACAGAGGGCAAGTTTAGTGGTTCCGCTGCGGACGGTCAAGCTTGTTACTGGTTTTTAAAATTCCGCAAGGTTTTAGTTTTTGTTATCAGCAAGATGACTTTCCAGAAGTTCGTCGTTTTCTTCGGGTAAAACCTGCAGCGGATGTCCGTCGATAAGTGGCAGAAACATGCTGAAGGTACTGCCGTGGTCGAGCTCGCTTTCGACTTCAATTCTTCCGCCGTGCAATATCGCTATTTTTTTAACGATGGCAAGGCCAAGGCCTGTACCCTTTATCTCTTTGCCAGGCCACTGTACACGGTAGAACCGCTCGAATATTTTTGGAAGCTCCTCTTTAGGAATACCCATACCCGTATCGCTGACACGTATAACCAGTTCATCGTTCTGCTGCTGAAAGCTAAGACGCACCTGGCCGGCCTGCGGTGTGAACTTTATCGCGTTACTAACGAGGTTAGTCAGGACCTGGATAATCCTGTCCCTGTCGAACGTAACTTTGGGCAGGTTCTCATCGAGTTCAAGGGAAAGCTCCAGCCCTTTATTTTTTGCCGGCAACGTCATTGTCTCGTGAATTTCCTCGGCAACCTGCCGGACGTCGTTCTCCTGCAGGTTTAACTTCATTTTACCGGCATCGAGCTTCTGGAAATCCAGAACGTTGTTAATCAGCGTGGCAAGTCTGTTTATGTTTCTGTTTGCGAGGTCTAAGAAATGTTTTTGCTTCTCATTGATTTCGCCCGCCACGCCATCCAAAACAATAGCGACACCCTCTTTTATACTCGTCAAAGGCGTCCTTAGTTCGTGCGAAACGGTAGAAATGAACTGTGATTTCATTTCCGTTGTTTCTTTGAGTTTTTCTTCTGTTTCCTTGCGAGCTGTGATGTCATCGATGGCGACAACGACGTGTTTTTGGCCGTATATCTCCGTTGGCACAACACACAAGGAAAGCCAGGGCGTAATTTCCTCACTGTTGGCCCTGAGCGTCGGTCGGAATTCGACCCTGCGAATGGGTTGCTGGGACTCGAATGCGCTTTTTACGGCTTTGACCATAGGGCAGGATTGGCAGGCGGGGCTATAGCCACAGCCTTGTTCATCTACTGTACTGTTGACGCACCCTAAGGCATTGCCGACCCGCAGATTGATGATTTCTGAATAATCCTTGTGGACCATTTGCCGGATGGTGTCGTTGACTCGCCTGACTATCAAATCCTCATCTACCAGCAGCATACCAATCGGGACCGCATCAAAAATGGCCTCCAGATGCTTTCGCTTCTGGTCAAGTATTTTGCGAAGTTGCTCCACATCCTTGCTGACATTGACTTGATTGTGCATAGCATCTGTTTTTGGTTTGCTGGAGCGCATTACCTGCGACTCTTACCTTCCAGTATGTTAGTGATTTTTTCCATCAGCTCCGTAAAGTCGAAAGGCTTGGTAATGTAATCAGCGATACCATATGAGGATGCCTTCGCTATATCCTGGGCCTCACACATCGCGGTCAGCATTATTACAGGAATGTCTTTGAGCTGCGGATTTTTTCTGAGGTGCTCAAGCATCTCGTAGCCGTTCATAACGGGCATGGCGGTATCAAGCAGTATCAGGTTCGGTTTTTCGCTCGCCGCCTTGTCCAGACCCTCTTTTCCATTTGACGCGGTAACGACATCGAAGTCGGACCACTTAAGCCGGCATTCTACTGTGCTGACCAGGTCAGCCTCGTCGTCGACAAAGAGTATCTTTGGGCGGGTGGTTTTAGTTTTGGATTTAAACAACCCCATCATTCGTCCCTACCTTTGAAGTTCAGTTACGTAAATTTTTCGGATTTTTGGTTAAAGAAGTCATTTTGCAGATTTTATCGACCGTTGGCCTGCCTAATATTAGCAAAAATAAGCCAAGTGCAGAAAGCACTATGAGTTTCCACTCGCCCTTAAAATCAGTGGTACTTATAGGACCGTGCCGTGTTTCAAGGATTTTAGGCCCCGATAATCGGGTCGTTACCACCAAAGTCGACAGACGAAAATCGCAGCTTCCGCCGGCCCTTTAGTGCTCATCAAGCTGCGCCGGTTCTGTTATCGGTCGCTGTCCTCTGCTGTGTGCATCTTAAGTACAACACCTTATCGGTTTGTCATTAAGTCGGCGTGCGGTCGAGTCGATGGTAATTATGCGGTAATTTGGCTTAAATATTTTCGGTAAATTTTTGGTAAACAAGAGGGTAGGTATAGAAAAATGTCGGACCAAGCGATTTCGTATATCCGGCAGGAGCATATCCTGGACGAACAGACCCTGCAGGAGGTTCTCGAGGAGCAGCAGGCGAGCGGTCAAAGCCTCATAAATATTCTCAGGCGGAAGAACCTTGTCGATGAAGACCAGTTGACCAGGATAATCGCCGTTGCCAATAAGATAGAGTTTATGAACCTCGCGCCGGAGATGGTCGAGCCGATAGCCGCTCACATGGTCACGTATGAAATGGCAAGTCGCAACAATATAATTCCG
>Ga0114918_10002312_pt1 | contig 17094 bp, 26 predicted proteins | sample LantaG_FD_87015 | JGI IMG/M metagenome (GOLD analysis project Ga0114918, IMG submission 87015) | Deep subsurface microbial communities from Baltic Sea to uncover new lineages of life (NeLLi) - Landsort_02402 metaG | ecosystem: Environmental > Aquatic > Marine > Oceanic > Sediment | place... | reverse complement strand
TAAACTCTTGCTTACTATTAATTGAAACAACAACATCACGCTCGACAATAGTATCTAATGTAGAAATTTCTCCAAACTCTTTAACCATCTTTGCACGACGACCATCAAGCTGCGTCTTCCACCATTCCAAACGTTCAGAAATTAAAGCATCTACCTTTGCCGGGTCTGAAAGTATGACAACAATTTCGTCAATACGTGTTTGAAGATCGGTACGTTCTGTAACAAGAGCTTCATTATCAATTTTTCTCAAGCTACCAAGACGCATAGCAACAACAGAGGTCGCTTGTCTGTCAGTCATCTTAAACACATCCATCAATGCTTGCTTTGCATCTTCTGAACCCCGGATGGTTTTAATGACCTCTTCTACATTACCATGAACAATTAAAAGACCATCAACTATTTCAGCTCTTACTTTTTTTTCTCTCTTCTCTTTTTCGAGAATTTTTCGCATACACTCACGACGGAAATCCAACCAATATAAGAGAATTTCCCGGACACCAACATACTTTGGTTTACCCTTAACTGTAGTCACCATATTAGTACAAATACCAACCTGCATATTCGTTTTTTGATATAGCAAATTACGAATAATATCCGGGCTTGAAGAAACCTGAACATCAAACACTACTCGAATACCATCTTTGTTTGATTCATCACGCATATCCGCAACACCCTCAATACCTCTATGTCCTTCTTCATCTTTTTCAGTAATGAGTGCAGCAGTCGTTTCCAGCCACTTCTCTTTCTTCTCTTGAAAAGGAAGCGATGTAACAACTACTCTTTTGTTGCCAGTTCTTTCGTCAGTCTCGAAAACTGCATCACCCCGGACCTTCCATTTAGATTTGCCACCTAACCAAAGTGCATTGAGATTATCTGCACTTCTTTCAATGACACTATGCGTAGGAAGATCTGGACCCATAAAAATTTTAGGAGCAAATGTATCGTGCTTTGAAATTAAACCTTCTCTAATTTCAGCAATTAGACAATCAATAATTTCATGGGGAGAACAAGAATGAATTTCAGTTGCAAGACCGACAGCGATACCAGTATTGTAATTAAGAAGTAGGTGGGGAAGTTCAGACGGCAACACCTCCGGCTCCACGGTTGATTCATCGTAGTTTGGGACGAAACGTACGACTTCATCATTGAGGTTGTTGCAAAAAAGTTCCTGGGCTACTTTAAACAGGCGAGCTTCAATGTAACGCATGGCAGCCGGAGGGTCACCGTCAATAGATCCAAAATTTCCTTGTCCTTCAAACAAAGGTAAACGCATTGCAAATTCCTGGGTCATACGAACCAAGGAATCGTAAATAGAAGCATCACCGTGAGGATGGAAATTGCCCATCGTCTCACCAACAATTTTCGCACACTTGACCGGCCTTTGGGGAGCCTTAGCACCCATATTCCAGGCAGCATAAATTAATCTACGATGGACAGGCTTTAACCCATCTCGAATGTCTGGAATCGCACGTTCCCCAATAACATACTTGGCGTAAACACCAAAGTATTCTTTCATCACATCAGTCATTTCTGCTGTTGCGGTCAAGACTTCTTCTATCATATTTTTACTTCCTTTTCAATAAGATACTATCAAGATGGATTTATTATAACCCCTTTTTTAAAGATCGCTCGGAATAAGTCTACGGAACATTTCAGATACCGCAGATTTTTCAATCGCAGACAGACGATTGAGTAGACAGATTTGCAAAGCCCTTCCTACATTACCATCGGCCAATTCTGCAATCTTCGCAATCTGACGAGCATCACGCAAAGAGAAAGTTTCGGTCAAAGTGCCGTTCATGAAAGCAGCATTAATTTCCTTGGCCAGACGAGCAATAACTGCTGCAACTTCATCCCGAACACCTTCCCGCTTGATAATATCACGGTAGGTAGCCTCAGTCGGATATTCCACGTTGTACCAAGGACGAAAGCGGTTCAACAACGCACGATTCAAAACGTTGGTCCCGGCATACATTCCGGTATCGTCACCCCGACCTTGCGTATTGCCAGTCGCTACCGCTCGAAAATGGGCATGCTTCTTAACCACCTCGTTGCCATTCTCAGCCAACACAAGGGGCTTACCATCCAAAATACCATAGAGGCAGAACTGAACCTCTGGAGGGAAGGCATCAATTTCATCCAGCAGCAACACAAAACCTTCACGATAAGCCCGAGTTACAGGACCGTCAACCCATACGGTATTACCATCCACAAGTTCCTTACCCCCAAGCAGTTCGCAGGGCTTAATATCCTCATGGAAGGACTGGTACATAAGCGGCAATTCACCAGTTGCACAAACCTGTTCCACCAAAGAAGATTTGCCAGCACCAGTACCTCCATACAACCAGCAATTCATGCCGTGATCCAACATGGTAACAAATTCAGTAATCCATGCAGGAAAAACGTAATTATCATCAATCGCAGGAACATAGGGCAGCAAAGCCTCATTTTTCTGCAAATTATCAAACTTAATCTGCTCCCGAATATTCATAGTGGCAACAGGCTTACGCTTTTTCGGTGGCGTGGGTTTCTTGGGAGCAGAAGGAGCAACAACTTCCTCAACCGCAACCTCCTCTTTCGCTTCTTCCACAACAGCAGGAGCAACCTTTTTCGGGGCAACCTTTTCTGCTGCCATTTCCGCTTCCTCTGCGGTTTTCTTTTCCTTAGCCTTAGCCAGAGCCTGAGTATAAAGGATATTGATCAACTGACCATCCTTATACCACTTCTTGATACGCCGCTTCTGAATATCCAAAGTGAGACGAACACCACCAAACGGATACAGATCGGCCTCATGTTCCTCGGTCGGTCCACGCAGAGCCGCAAGAATTACCTTAATGGTTCCTTCGGCTTCAACCGCCAGAGCCTTTTCAAGCTCCGCAAGCGATACTTTAACACCAGCAATCGTACGCATGTTCACAATTGCATCAACGTCTTTCCAAGTCGGGTCGGTTTTCATTTTTGCTCTCCTGTTCTGTAAGTGTCCCTAAAAGTTTCCAGTCCCATTGCATCAACCTCGCAAATAGAATAAACCCCTTCCAGAGATTAAAAAAAGTATCTAAGAAAATCTCTAAAAAGACTGAGCAATGTAAAGGGACACGTAATTCTATATAAAAAGGAAACAGATATAGGATTCTTTGATTATAATCACTATATGTGCGTACGTGATCCTTATTATAACAATTATAAGAATAAAGACACTTTTCTCCAGTTTATTTTTTTAGAATCCAATCGTCGTTTATTCTATTAGCGAGGTTTGGGACGCAACCACTACTTTAGACAGGAGAAAATAAAATGACTGCTACGACTGAAAAATTCGGCTCCATCGGTGGGTTTGATTCTATTCTGGACGATTCCTTTGTCTTCCAGGGTCTTACTCTCAAAGATTATCCCCAGTTTGTCACCAAGACTATCCGCTTGCTTGGGCAAAATTCTGGTCTGAGAATCCTTTTTGCCAAGAGAGCAGAAGGATCGCACTTTAATCCTAAGACGAAGGTGGTTTGTATTCCTGCTCCTCCTCCGTTTCCAAGAACCGAAAGCAAGAAAGAGCATAAGGTTTTCCACAACGACCTCGCCCAATGGCGTGGTATTCTGAATCATGAAGTAGGTCACGCCATGTTCACTCTCTGGCAAGCCGATCAAAAAACCGAAGAAATCAATCAGAAGAAAAAGCTGTATCCCGTTACCCATCATATGTTTAATGACCTTTTTGAGAATGGTCGTATGGAACGGGTTGCCTGTCAGAACTATCCCGGTATGATTCGGGATCTTCAAAAGTTGGAGGATTTTCTGGCTAGTATTATTCAAAAAATTCATGACGGCAATCCCGGTCAATTCAATCATATCTACTATGCCCTGCGTATGATTGTAAACGGCTATGAACCCCGTATCCCCATCCCTGCCAATATTCAAAAGGATTGGGAAACTGTCAAGGAAATGGCCAAGGAAGCATGGGAAACTGATGATGAAGAGGAAACCTATCAGATAGCCCAAAAGGTTGCTGCATACCTCAAAAAGCGTTACGAAGAAGAAAAGGCTAAAGAAGAAGAAAGCGAAGATAAGGAAGAGGATCTCAAAGAGCAATTGAAGGCTCTGGAAGACCTCAAGGACGCTCTGGAAAACAGCGAAGAAGGTGAAGGCGAGGAAGAGGAAGATGATACGCCTCAGTCCGTTCAAATGCCCTGGGAAGAGAAGAAGAAAAAGGGTATCAGTATTGAAATGAGTGACGGTGAAGATGGTGAAGGTGAAGATTCCGGCGAAGGGGAAGAGGGTGAAGGGTCGGAAGGTGATGAAGATAGCGAAGATAAGGACGATTCCAAGGGTAAATCCAGCGATAAAGAAGAAGAGAACGAAGAAGAAGGCGAAGGTAGTGGTGAAGGTGACGAAGAAGACGATAGCGAAGACGGTGATGAAGACGAAAAGGGCAAGTCCAAGGGTAAGTCTAAGGACAAGTCTGAAGATGATAGCGAAGATGGTGAAGGCGAAAGTGATAGTGACGAAGGTGAAGATGGCGAAAGCGAAAGTGATAGCGAAGAAGGTGAAGAAGATAGTGACGAAGACGGTAAGGATGAAGAAAAAGGCGAATCCAAAGAAGATCGTATGGATAAGCTGGAAAAGGAGATAGAAGAAAAGAAGAAAGAAATTGCTGACGCTCTCAAGGAAAAAATCAAGGCTCAAATGGGTAAGGATTCTCTGGACCCAAATACAGCTAAGGACATTGACCCGACGAAGGAATATGAAGTTGAACATAAGGACGATGATACTGGTGGCCGTGGTGGTGTCGTAGTTCCTCTGCCACTCCATGATTACGTCAAAAAGGTCGAGGTTGAAGCTCCCAAGCACTCGGTTACCACTAAGCGTATCCTAGATGCTTGCATGGGAGCCGTTTGTGGTATGGCCCAGCGATTCATCCAGAAGGTACGTTCCAGGGTTCATGTGGGCGTTAGAACCTACAAGGGCCGGGTAAATCGTCGGAAGCTGCACCGTTACAAGTTTGATAATAATATTTTTAAAACCCAAAATCTTCGCAAGAAGAAGGATGCCAGCGTTATGATAATTGTAGACTGCTCGGGTTCTATGGGTGGTTCGAAGATTGATACCGCTCGTAAGGCAGCTCTGGTTATCGGTGAAATGATGAATCGGGCCAAGGTAGAGTTTGAAATTCGTGGCTTTACCATCCCATTTAGTAGTGAATATCGTCTTGGTTGCTTCACCAGACAGGCCGATCTGGTTCACTATCGGTTCGGTGGTTCTAAGGATTGGCACCACACTCAGCATAATGTGGTTGATGGTCACATAGATGCATACGGCCTTCAAGATAATGACGATGGGGAGTCTCTGAGGCACTTTGCTGATGAACTATCCCACAGTAAAAAGGACGCTAAGATGATGGTCGTTATCTCTGATGGTGCTCCCGCTTGTGGTGCTCAGATGGGAAATACGACAAACGATCTGAAGCAGGTTATTCCAGAAATTCGTGATGCGGGTATTGATATTTATGCTATCGGTTTGGATACGGATGTGGCCAAGTTCTACGGTGCCGATAAATCTGTCCGTCTTGCAAGTAGAGCCGATACAACTGAACTGATTGAAGCTATCGGCAAGTTCGTTACCCTTATTGCAGTGGATTAAATATTCGTATTAGTTTTAAGGATTATATTTGTAATCCTGGCCACCTGTTTATTCTATAGGTGGCTTTTAAAGAGGGGGAACAAAAAAGAAAATGGGTGTATACTTGTCTGTAGATTTAGATTATTGGAGAGGACATAAATCTCCAAATTCCTCAAATTATTTTTTCAATAAAGTGTTCGATCTCAATGTTCCAATTACATTTGTTATTGAACACGAGGAACTTTTATCCGATATTAAAAAGATGAAAGACTTGACTTCGTTATACAATATAGATTATCATTCAGATATTATTGGTCGTCGGGATATAAATGATATTCCCGAAGATTATGATTGGGCGAATTTTGTGCCTGGAAGAAGTAAAGCTCAATTTGTATGGTGTATGCCAAAAAATGAATGTTATCTAAACGATCTTGGAACTTGTCACGCTGATGGAGACGACCCATTCCGTCCCCAAAAAAATAGCGGATGGAAAAATTGTCAAATGATGATCGGACTAAGAATGATTCCTTGGGATTATATTGACAGAGTTGGAATATGTCTTAGCCCATGTTTTGTTAATCTAGTATCTGTTAATCCCACAATTGAAAGATTGGGATTAAGCGTAAAAAAAGCTCGTAAACTTGTTGAAAAACAACCGTACGAAGCACACAAACGTCAACGCGGTATCTTAAAAGAAATTGCCGCTTAAAAAGGAGAAATAAATGGCATCTAAATACGATGAAAATAGTATTGAAGTACTAGAATTCCCAGACGATGTAAGAAAACGTCCGGGTATGTATATCGGGGGAACTACGTCCGAAGGCATGCACCATACATATAAAGAAATCCTGGATAACGCTGTAGATGAAGCTGTAGCAGGACATTGTACCACTATCACTGTACGAAATGAAGGTGATGGTTTTCTAAGTATTATGGATAACGGTAGAGGTATTCCAACCGGTATCAATAAAGCAAAAGGTGTCTCCGCCCTTGAACTCGTATTTACAGTTCTACACGCCGGAGGTAAATTCAGCAATGACGAAGAAGGCGGAGGATATAAGACCTCAGGCGGACTTCACGGTGTTGGTGCGTCAGTTACAAATGCTGTCTCCGAATTACTCCAGATCTTCGTTAAAAGAGATGGAAAAGTTTGGGGCCAGGAATACTCAAGAGGAATTAAAAAATCAGATGTAGCACCAACAAAAGAATGTCCTGTAGAATTCATCGGCAAAACAGGAACCTATGTTCGATTCAAACCGGACAATAAAGTATTTAAACATATCGAAATCTCCTGGGACTACGACCGCATTATCCGTAGGTGTCGTGAAGTTGCATTCCTTGTTCCGGGTTTGTTAATTGAAGTTAAAGGATGGGAAGACGAAACAGAACCAGATGTGGCTTTCAAATATGATAACGGCCTACACGATTATGTAAACTACCAAATGACAGGTAAAGAATTCCTCGTCCCAATAATGGATCTTAACGTAGATCTACACGAAATTGGATGTACCGCTCAAGCTGTTTTTAGCTACGAAACAGAATTTGAAGAACACCTTGCTACCTTTGCTAACAATATCCCAACCTACGAAGGTGGCGTACATACAAATGCCTTTCTTAATGCCCTCCTTAAATGCGTTACCGATATTGGAGAAAGAGAAAAGATCACAAAAGACTTCGGAGGTAAAGTTAAGAAATCAGATATCCTCGAAGGTCTGCATAGTGTTATCCTGGTTAGATTGCAACAACCAGAATTCGAAGGACAGACTAAAACAAAACTAGGAAACCCAGAAATTAGAACACCCTTGGAAGAACAATTTGTCGAACAGCTTAATAAACTCTTCGACAAAAAATTGAAAGAAGAAGGAATCGCTATCGCTAAGAAAATTCTCCAAACCGTTATTGCAAGAGAGAACGCAAGAAGAGCAAAAGAATTAACAAGAAAGAAAGGCGGTCTAGAACATTTTACTCTTAAAGGAAAACTTGCTGACTGTGAATCTAAAGACCCAGTTGAATGCGAACTTTTTTTAGTAGAGGGAGATTCCGCTGGTGGTTCCGCAAAGCAAGGTAGGAACAATAGATTCCAGGCTATCCTCCCACTTAGAGGTAAGGTAATTAATGTAGAAAAAACCACAGTCAATAGAGCAATGGACAATAGAGAATTGCGATCCCTAATTACCGCTTTGAATGTTACTCCCCAAGCGAATGGTGTTGTCCCAGATGCAGACGATCTCAGGTTCCATAGTATCGTTATGCTGGCTGACGCTGACCCTGACGGAGCACATATCACCTGCCTTCTAATGACATTCTTTTATAAATTCATGCGTACCCTAATTGAACGAGGACATGTCTACGTTGCAAAACCACCCCTCTATAAAATTAGAAAAGGGAAAGGTCTTATCTATCTCCAGGACGACGAAGCACTAGAAGAATATAGAAAGAAACATAAAGACGTTACAGAGATTGGACGGTTTAAAGGTCTGGGAGAAATGAACCCGGAACAACTTGCAGAAACCGTCTTGAATCCCGCAACAAGATCCCTGGTTAGAATTTCTGTTGAAGATGCAGAACAAACAGCTAAAACAATTGAAAATTTGTTCGGTAAAGATGTTATGGGTAGAAAGAAATTCCTGTTTAAAGATCTCAATCTTACAGCAGAATCTAGCCTTGTATAAATTTTATTTTTTAAATTATCGAAAGTCATTTATTCTATAGGTGTCAAAAATGGATATAATGGTTTACGGAGTTTGTGGAATACTTATGACCCTATGCGCTTTAGGAATTGTATGGGTGATATACGATTACTACAAAGACATAAAGAAGGAGAAAGAATAATGAGTATAGAACAAAAGAAACTTGTTAATGGTATTCGTATCTCCCCAGAAATTGAAGATACAATTAATTTTTGGCAAGATTGGAATTCGCGACATAAGAAAATCCATATCTCCATTAACGGACAACAAACATCTCTTTGTAATAATGCCGAATATGATGAAGTGACATGTTCAATATTAGAACAAATGAATGCGGAAACAAAAAAACTTCTCTGTCATAACTGTGGAAGAATTGTAGGTACTCTTTCTCCAGACCAAACTCGCGATCATACAGTTAAAGAAGCAAAGAAAACTGTCTCCCGGCAAACAAAGAAAACTGTCAAACATAAAAGACTCGAAGGACACCAAAAAGCCCTCTCTAAAACACGAGAAGATTTTATGAAAGCTCTTGAGGCTACACCAATCTCAACAATCGAAATTTCAGAAGAACAAGAATCTCTCAACGAAGCACTCTCAGCAACTAACATCACCCTAACTACTCTGCGTCGTTGTGCTATTATGAACCTCGATCGCGTTATGAATGAATGGAGAAAACTTGAACCACGTAGCCCTAAAGAATTCATCCTCATTCAACAATCTCAAAAATTGAAATTGCTCGTTAACGCAATCGACGAAATCAAATCTTTTCCGAAACAACTCTAACCGGAAATAAAAAATATCCGAAAATAATACTTGATTTAATAGGAACACACTGTACCTTTGTATTGGAAGAAAAAAGTATAGTCGATAAAAATGACAACTGAATGATTTTTGAAACGAAAAGGAGAAATAAAATGAATTAAGACCCATACAACGATAAAAGAACCGTATATAGGCTTTTTTTAAACTAGAGATAGGCAAAACAAGGAGAAAACACATGCGCTATGATGAAAATGAAGAAATTTTTGACGACGAAGATGATGATATTGCAGTAGGTCCAGAAGATATCGATCCCTTTGACGACGAAGATGAAGACGACGACGAAGGACTGACCGATGACGATGTAGAAAAAGCCCTCGCAAAATATAAAGCTGAACATGGGGAAGATGAAGACGAAGACGAGGATGAAGACGAGGACGAGGATGAAGATGAAGATGAAGATGAAGATGAAGACGAGGAAGATGAAGTAGACGAGCCGGAAGAGGAAGAGGACAACGATCCCGAAATTCCTCAGGCACAAACCGAAGCAGAAAAGGAGAATATCGAAATGGCTACCGCTACAGAAGTAAAAGAAGTTGCCGAAAAACCCGTTGCCAAGAAGCGTGGTCGTCCGAAAGGTTCCAGTAAGACAGAACCCAAGGCCGAAAAAGTAAAACGTGGTCCCGGTCGTCCCAAAGGCTCTCTCAACAAGAAAACAGAAGAGAAGCCTGTTGTAGAAAAGAAGGCAAAGCGTGGTCCTGGTCGTCCCAAGGGTTCTCGTAATTTCAAGAATAAGGTTGCCAAGAAACCTGTTACTACGAAGCCCACGAAGCCCACAAAGGTCAAAGCAACAATTTCTCGTAAGTCCCCAATCAAGACACCCCAGGATCTTGTTAAAGCTTTCCAAGACCTGACCGAAAGACGCGAAGCAATCCTCTCAGCCGCTCAAACCCTGATCGAAAATACCGTGGCTGAACTCACTACCACTATGGATAAGAAACGCGAGAAGGAACTCATCACCCAACTCCGCGAACTCAAATCCATCACCGCATAACAACCTCACACCCCAGATATAACAAAAGCAGGACCGGACATAAAAAGTCTGGTCCTGCTTTTTTTGTACCTACCCAAATCTTTTCTTAATTAACAATCGTGCTCTTCAGAAAATTTACAGTAGTCAGGAGTAGCATCTTTAATTTCATGCCAACCAAATATCCCCGCAAACATCCCCCGCAATGACCCCGTATTAGTCTTCCTACCTTTGTAGTTAATCGTGTTGAAATAATCACAAGGACATATCACCCTCCCCTCTCCCCACTCCTCCTCAGCATCCCCATCCCATACCTTCTCGTTAAATCGATAACACTTCTGACACACCTCTTTTCTTAACATCTTTATAAACCCTCCCTTTTCTTAATTAACAAAACTTATGTAATTAACAAAAATCTGTTTCTTTTTGACCCATATTCTATTATATATTTGGGGCGGAGAATTTTTATAACAAATCTTTTTATCCATACATAAAAAATTTTGTGCTTGTCTGATTGTTATATACCCCAAGACAACAGAAAGTGTCGGAGCTTATATAAAAGTATTAGTTTTAGGGATAATAAAAAAGACCCTCCTAAATAAAATAAGAGGGTCTAGAGAAATCATATGCAGAATAATCGTTTTAATATTTTTTAAGTTCGTTCATAACCTCTTGCATCATATCCATTAATTTTAAATACGCATCATCAGCTTCTTGTTCCTTACCATCTTCACGCATTGTATCACGTAATTTTATTATTAATGTTTTTACCGGCTTTAATGCTTCTATTACATCTTGTGCCGCAAATGAATGTACAGCTATCTTAATCTTCTTCCCAGTCTTATCAGCTAAATATTGTAACGCTTCTGCCTGTGTAGTAAATCTAAGTGAAGCTGTTTTGGTTTGTCGTAAAGCTTCTGGCAACTCTTTACCTAATAGTTCGTAATTATGAATCTGTGCTTCAACCTCTTTTGGGTCTTTCATAATAGCTTTAATAATTTCATCAGGTATATCATTATCTTCGCCTATCTCATTTAATAAATTTAAATAATAAGAAGATAACTTAGAATCCTTAGCAATCTCTCTCTCCGTTTGTTTAGGAAGACGCTCTTTAAATTCTAAAGCTTTGTCCATCATTTTTTGCAACAGATCCTTGTTCATCTCTAAGTCTCCTACATCTAAAAATTAAAAACTATTGCAACCGCATATTTTCAATTATTTTTATAAGTTTAGAATTATTAGTATCTTTGGCTTTATCAATTAAATCTTTTGCCTGCTGCGGATACATATAAAAATCTTCCTCAGATAACTTTTTCAATGTTTCAACATCTTGAGAATCAACAGCTCTTTGAATTTCTCCAACAATTTTATCATTTTCCTTTTTGCTTTCATACTCCGTCCTATCTTCTTTAACTGCCCAATCTTCCTCAGAATCATGATAAGCTATCTTAATCCTCTTCCCAGTCTTATCAGCTAAATATTGCAACGCTTCTTTCTCTGAACTAAATCTTAACTCTGACATCTCAATTCCTCCTGTAAGAAAAAATTCCTATACATATAAACACAAACATAAAAGAAAAATGAACCACCCCATAATCTATTAGTTTTAGGAATATAGATACGTAATGTTCTTTGTACTAAAAAACATTACATATAACCAAATTAATAATATATCCCTAATTAACAAAACATCTCGTCGTATATAACATCTTAATATCAACTCTGTCTAAAATTTAATATATAACTTTAGAATTGCACTTTAACTTTCAGAATGTTATTTATCCGACTTAGCACAAAATGTAGTAAGCCTCAAAATTCCACAATTTTCAAAAAAATTCTCGCGAAAATGCATACCCACACAATCTTAGAAGTGATACATAGTGATCCAATACTAAATTCTCAAATTTTCTTGGAGGTTTTTACAGTTCTCAAACGTTCTGTGGTGTCCTCTTAAAAGAAAAGGAGAATTAAAAAATGAAAGACAAAAACGGAAATGAATATATTCAGTTCGATTGGATTAGAATTACAAGACTCCCACACAATAGATTCAGAATTAATGCCATATCAGATAATGGAAAAGTAAAACAAGGTCCAGAATTAGAACTGATACATATTGGAGCATTGATACAAGCCTTCATAGATCTAAAATGACTTGATACAAAATGAAGAATCCCAGATCTATTAGTTTTAGGGATTTCTATAATCGTTAAATAATCGTAAACCGTCGATACATAATCGATAGTTTATTCTCACAATATAAAGACAATATAAATAACATGAATTATACCCGAACAGGAATATTCAGTTGCGATAATATACCCGCTCATAACATTATTGCTCCAGTTTGTGTCATTCTATACCCGATAAGGATCATGGGCCTTATCTTGGGCCTCTTCATATACCTCTCTAATTAAAATATGGTTGATACATGAAGTAATAATATATTCTGAGGTACAAAAAGTATCTATAAATTTAGAATTCTTGTAAATTTGAAAAAAATCCCGAGAAAATTTACGTGACCAACTTTTTTTTATTGATACATAACTGTCAATATTGGGTACATGTTATATCAAAACGTGGTATGTATGTATCAAAATAGGGTATAATGTAGGTGAATATATGCTACATGGATGCTTATAATAGGAACGTGATGTACTAAAAACTATTGGGGGTATGAAAAATAAAGTAGAAAGATTTTTTAAAAACGATATAGTGTTTATTCTATAGATGTGAACAGACTCTAATTTAACAGAAAGGGAATACAGATATGCGAGATTACGGACAAGAGACATCAAGCACTTCGATTATGAATATAGCATTGGATGTACATATGACTTTGACTGGTGCTTTGGATCGTGGTATTGATGTGAAATCTAAGCAGGAGGGGGATGTTGAGCTTTTACGAGAGAAGTTAACATTGTGGAGACCTTCTATTTGTAAGGGTTCTAAGGCATTTGATACAGCGGTTAAGCAGATTTTGGTTGAGGTTTTAAGAGAGCATGATGAACTTTGGGAGGGTTGATACAAATTATAGTATTAGATATTGAACTTACTTTAATATGAATTATTGAGAAAGGAGGCAATAAGAAGATGGAGCGATATATTTTTGTATTTACGTTAGCTATTGTATTGATGAACTTGATTTCTATACTTGTAACGCTGTGTGGTCGTGTTTGGACTTGGCCTAGATGGACTGAATATATTTCCCCTTCTAGTTTTCTATTTGTATATCCATCTATTTTTTGGCAGTTATGGTATTGGTCGCCGGTTTTGATGAGGAGTTAAATAAAGTGAGGAAGCGATTACAGAGAGAAAGTGAATGTCTAGATATTGATACAGATATGTTAAAACTAGATAATATAACAGAAAATGTAATGAATGATTTGTTATTGAAGAAGAGTCAGGTTCTTAAGGCATTTGGATTTCCTTGTACTGGTTCTAGTGTTGAGGTATTTGTTGATGGTACTGAGAGATATTTAATAGACGGGATGCTCAAGGTTGTTTTTGGTCCTTTACGTTGTGAGTCTAAGCGGGTGGGAGATAAGATACAGTTTTCTTTTTCTCATTCTCTTTCGACTTGTGATTAGTAGGAGTTGATACAGAGATGGAAAAGGAAATGGAAGAAACCAGGAAAGCACTTATTGAATTACGGGATGAGATTATAATTCCTTTAGGTGCTGACGAGGTAGATGATGTTCAAGAGATACTGAATAATGTGATATTTGACAATGATCGGTACAAAGAGGCTATTAATTTTGCTATTGCTGGAATGGGAATTAAGTGGCCGTAAATAATATAAAGGATTAGAGATTAATAGGAGGATATTAAGATGGCAGATACAGAAGCCCGAGGAGATGATCGTAATTATGAGAACGATCCTAGAAATGACATAGAGAAAGAGCGTGATTACAATACAACTGATACAGCGAGTGATGGTCTTATTAGTTGTATTTTTATCATTCTTCTAGCTGTTTTATTTTCTGGAATTGGATTGTCGATTTGGTGGTATGTTATTTAGCGGAGGATTGTAAAATGAAACTTGATACGGCAGAGTTACTTTTGGCACAGATTGTTGATGTGAAGACTGATTATCGAGAAGATAATCATGGTGAATCTTATTGTATTTGGTGTGGTCAACGTACTGATTTTCAGAATACTCACTGTAAAAATCAAAATTGTCTTGCGGTTAGAGCCAGAAAGCTATTGGGAATTAAGAAATGAAGCTTATAGAATTGACGGAAGAGATGAAAAGAAGCAGGGGAATAATATGATGAAAGCAAAAGAAGCGACTAAGTGTTACGAGGAATTGTTGAAGATACATCCAGATATGACGGATATAACATTTGATTTTGAAGGGGTACATATTGTATTTAAAGATGGAGCAAAAATGGAGAAGCAGGAATTTATATCTAATTCTCCTACGTATGCGATTTTGGATAAGATGGAAGAGTTGATATATGGGTAGGGAGTTGATACAGATATGACGAAAGAGAGAATGGCTGCGTTGATGCGGTTAGCTCAGAAGATGAAGCCAAAAGAAAATATGGTGAGTTGTTTTCCATATAGTGCTTCTTTGCCTGAGGGTGTGATTCGGGATTTTCGTAAGTGGGAGATTATGCGCGAGTATCAGGATAGGTTGAGGAGTTGATACAGATATATCAGTTTTAGGGAGTAGGCAATTAGGGAGTAGGCAATGAAGAAATATTGTGAATTTATAGGAGACAGCAAATCTCCTTGGGATGGGGAGAAGAAGGGGAAATGTATTCATATGGGATTTAGGAATTGTGTTTTACATAAGCAGGAGTTGAGTGAGGACGGTGAAGGTTGGCGTATGTGTTGTTCTAATTGTAAAACTCCGTATTATATAAAAGATGGAAAATAACAGAAAAGGAAGGGATAGAGATTATGTCTTGTGGAACTTATATGTGCGAATATTGCGGACATCTTTCGGGAGTGAGTTGGGGTGATGTGTCTCCAATGTGTCCTCGATGTTTAGGAGATGTCAAACGAGCAAAGAAGAAGGGAATTTTGTTACCTTCACATATTGTTTGGTTAATTCGCTATTCTAATGGAGAACGACTTTCAGAAGCGATTGAGTCTTCTAAAAAATATCCTGTTGAGAAAGAGAAGTAGGAAGTAATTTTTTAAGGAGTTGGATTGGAGGTCGATTTTGATACATTTAAAGATTGATACAAAGGTAAATCGAAGTTGGAAGGATGATACAGGTAGGTGGTCTAGAATTGATGGTCCTGCGATTGAATATATGGATGGTACAAAGTGGTGGTGTATAGGTGGAGATTTACATAGAACAGATGGACCGGCTATAGAGGCTGGGGATGGTCGTAGGGAGTATTGGATAAATGGGAAAGTGATGAGTAAGGAAGAATTTGATGCGGTTAAAGATTGATAAAGAGGGAAATAGATGGTGGTTTAACAGTGAGGGATACTATCATAAAATAGACGGTCCTGCTGTTGAATGGTCTAATGGAAATAAAGAATGGTTTTTAAATGGTAAAAGACACAGAGATGATGGACCTGCTATAGAATGGAGTAATGGGTATAGAGAGTGGTTTATAAATGGGGAATTACACAGAATTGATGGTCCTGCTGTTGAATGGAATGATGGCTGGGAAGAGTGGTATTTGAATGGGAAATTTTTAACGAAGGAAGAATTTGATGCCGTTAGAGATTGACGAAGAGGGAAATAGATGTTGGCGTAATGATAAAGGACGGGCGCACAGGGAAGACGGTCCTGCTGTAGAAGATGTTAATGGTCACAAGGAGTGGCGTAGAGATGATAGGTGTCATAGAGTTGATGGTCCTGCGGTTGAGTATTCAAATGGGAGCAAATATTGGTATTTGAATGGGGAATTTTTAACGAAGGAAGAATTTGAGGAAGTTAGAGATTGAAATTATAATAGAAGATGTAATAAACAAGATCGAGAAACATTTAGAAGGATTGAGAATGGAGAATGATTGACAATGAAAATATTGATACGGAAAGATATTAGGCAAGAAGATGGTTCGTGGGATTCGTATTGGGAAGAAATAGCTAACGAAAGTTTTATTAGGATAATTGAAGATCATTGTATAGAAATTGGTCACGATGATGAATATACTGGTGGATTTACAATAACACCTAAGGATACAGAAAAGGCATTAAGCGAAGTGCGTAAAGTGGGGGAAGTTTAATGCCGCTAAAGATTGAATGGAAGGGGAGAATTTGGTTCAACGAAGAAGAAAAGTCATATCGCAAAGACGGTCCTGCGGGTGAGTTTTACGATGGAAATAAGTATTGGTATGACGATAAAGAAAGATTGCACAGAGAAGATGGTCCTGCGGTAGAGATGGGTGGCAGGATTAGAGTTTGGTATTGGCATGGGGAAAGAATGACAAAGGAAGAGTTTGATGCCGTTAGAAATAGATAAAGATGGGAATAGAGAGTGGTATAATGATAAAGGACAATTTCACAGATCTGAGATATTTTAAGATTAAGGGACAATAGCCATATCGGTCATTTGTGGAGCGACGGAGCCAATTGGGAAGGAGCTAGCGATCCCAGAATTAAGGCCATTATGGATGAAGATGGTATCGAGTGTTCTATTTCCTTCTATCAGATTAGCTCCATCAAAGACGAGTCCTGCAACGGCTGATGATTGTGCCGGAAAGGATGTAATAATTGTACTTCCCCACGTAAACTGAGCGATAGTGGAGTTTGCTGCGTCGGCTGTCCATGGCAGAGTTCCATCCCACATAATACCTCTTGGTGAGTTATAAAATGGGAGGAGAGGACTAGCTATTGGGAAGTTACCGATTCCACTTAGGAGGTATCGTTTATTATCACCATCTGAGGTAGACATAAGGTTTGTACCGTCAAAGTCTAATCCGCGAGGATTTACAAAGCCGAAGTTAAAGGAGCTATTGACATTGATTGATATACCGCTATGGACTCGTATTTTGTTGAGGGCATCTAAGGTAATGAGGTTACCGCTTGCTACTGTAACACCT
>Ga0114918_10002311_pt1 | contig 17100 bp, 26 predicted proteins | sample LantaG_FD_87015 | JGI IMG/M metagenome (GOLD analysis project Ga0114918, IMG submission 87015) | Deep subsurface microbial communities from Baltic Sea to uncover new lineages of life (NeLLi) - Landsort_02402 metaG | ecosystem: Environmental > Aquatic > Marine > Oceanic > Sediment | place... | reverse complement strand
GGCGTATTTTTGGAGAATACTAATGCAAGATTATATTCCAAAGTTTGAGATTGTAAGACAAACAGAAAATAAGTTTGTTGAGCAAACCTGGCAAGATCGTCTAGCTTTTGGAAAAGAAGAAGGACATTGGGAGACATTCATACTTTTAGGAGAACTTAGTATAGAATTCACTGAGGAGGTCCCAAAACAACTTCTTGAAGAATGTAGAAATCAACTTACGCCATTCATAGGATCCGTGTATTCAGAAAAAAATACAGATAAACTAATAGAAAACGTTCTGATCTCATTTTTACGTAGTGTGGCGGATAGTAAAAGACTTGTGAAGCACCCATGGGGAGAGTGGGTGTTTCTATGACAAAGAAAATCTGGTGTTATTGGGTTACGGTCTGTGCTGGAGCAACCACGGGCTGTATCCTGTGTTTTTTACTTGACAATCTAAAGTAGGTGTGATAAAAGGCTAAAAAAAAGTTAACAATCTGGATCAATCGAGTATAATGCTTAGGACAACGCAATAACGAAACGACGAAAGGTGGATAGAGAAATGGCTAGCAAAACTTTGTTCTCGTCTGCATCATCCCGTGGACCAGAAACAGACACAGTCAACCGTGCAGGCGGACGAGCATACAAGTTAGAAAACAAGCATGCTTTGGCACAGCTTGCTGCAACTGGGTGTCTGTCCGATACGTTCTATGCGGATGCACGCACACAGTTAGCTGAAGTAGTTGATCTGTGTCAGGCTGTGGATCCCAAGTTCATCGCCAAGGTGGCTTTGTATTCTCGTAAAAAGGGATACATGAAGGATATGCCTGCGATCTTGTGCGCATACTTATCCACAGTAGACACGCACCTGCTTCGTGAAGTGTTTAACAAGGTCATTGATAACCCTAAGATGTTGCGGAACTTTGTGCAGATTATGCGATCAGGCGCTGTAGGTCGTAAATCATTGGGTACCGCACCCAAGAACCTTATCCTTAATTGGCTGGCAAATCAGGATGATGATGATATTTTTCGGGCGTCTGTAGGTAATGACCCCTCTATGGTTGATATCATCAAGATGGTTCACCCACGTCCTGCTACGAAGAAGCGTGAAGCACTGTACGCGTATATGCTTGGACGTAAGTATAATGCACGTAATTTGCCTGCATTAGTGAAGACGTACGAGAAGTTTAAGACGTCAGACAATATTGAAAAAGTTCCAAATGTGCCATTCCAGATGCTTACATCTTGGGATTTGGATAACAGTGTTTGGGAAGAGATTATCAAGAATGCTGGCTGGCATATGATTCGAATGAATCTTAACACATTTGAACGCAACAAGATCTTTGAAAACAAGAAAATGATTAAACTTGTTGTTGATAAATTGCGCGACGAGAATTTGATTAAACGAAGTCGTGTATTTCCTTATCAATTGTTAGCTGCATATATGGCATACGATGGGCGTCATGAAATTCAAGAAGCCTTGCAGGATGCTATGGAAATCGCTGTTAGCAATGTTCCAAAGATCGATGGACAAGTTTTACTGTTCCCTGACGTATCTGGGTCAATGCACTCAGCTGTGACAGGTAATCGTAAGGGCGCTACGTCCGCTGTACGCTGTGTAGACGTTGCTGCCTTGGTATCGTCTGTGTTTTTGCGTGAGAACAAGTCAGCGGTCGTTATTCCGTTCTCAACACGTGCTCATACTGAGCGTTTGAACCCACGTGATTCGATCATGACGAATGCAACACGGTTGGCTAAATTCTGTGGTGGAGGAACTGACTGTTCAGCACCACTTTCGTTTGCAAATACACAAAAGATGAATGCTGATTTATGCATTTATATCTCAGACAATGAAAGCTGGTTTAGTACTAACAATAGGACGTACCATTGGGGTGCGCAATCACGAACAGACACCATGTCTGAGTGGAAGAAGTTCAAGTCACGGAATAAGAAGGCTAAGATGGTATGTCTGGATATTAACCCAGAGCCAAGCACACAAGCAAAAGAGAACAACGATATTCTTAACATCGGTGGGTTTTCGGACGTCGTGTTTGACATCATTGCTGAGTTTTACAATGGAAAACTTAATGTTAACCATTGGGTTGGCTTAATCGACGAACTTGCAGTATAATAACGCTAAGGGCAAATGCCGTGAAGGACTACATCCAACGAAATGAAACGTCTTTCACAATAACTTGTTGCCCCTTTCTTTGAAAATTGAATTGAGATGAATGCAGAAGGGACTACATCACTATTAATGACGAGGTCGCTGGTTCGAGCCCAGTCCCGTGCATTTTGCACGGGTAGCTCAGTAGGTAGAGCGCGAAAAATGTCTCTTCACCTTTTGTCATCTCATGTTCTTTGAAATAATAACGTGGTAAATGCTGTTGGGACTACAATTTCCCTAAGTGTGTATGTTAAAAATCGCATGCATAGTCTAAGCAAGCTTTATTAGCTTGCCGGTGGAAAAACCCAGTGTCTCAGCAATACTTGTTATCACGTAAATTTTGGGTGAATGCCTTGTGGGAGTACATCCCTTCGGCGGACGTAGCCCAGGTTCGATTCCTGGCTCCCCGATAGTCGGGGATTAGTGTAGTGGAAGCACGCGTATAAATCCTCTCACTACCTTTTGTCACCCATCTTTTTATGGAGAATGCAGTACGGACTACATCAAAATCAGGACGTCGCTGGTTCAACTCCAGTCATCTACCTTGTGTAGATGTAGCTCAGTTGGTAGAGTACCTGACCCCACTGTCTGTGCGATCTTTGTCTCCATATTTTCAGATTGATAACTCATGGCAAACGAATTTAAATACACTAAAGAAATATGTATATTTTCAAAAAGAGTACTAGGATACTTTATTTTCTATGATCCCAGTCATCCACTAGCTTATAGTAGTGGATGGGTATACCTTCACAGGCATTTAGCATCTCAGAAGTTAGGAAAGTGGTTAACTACTAATGATGTAGTGCATCATAAGAATAAAAATAAAATAGATAATAGATTAGAAAATCTTGAAATAATCACAGCTGCAGAACACATAAGAGTACACAGGACGGGGTCTAAGGAACCCATTTATCGAATTGTTTGCAACGTCTGTGGAAAGCCGACGAATAATCAAAAATACTGTTCTTTAAAATGTATGGGATTAGCTTATCGGAAAATAAAATATAGGCCAAGTAAGGAAGAATTAGCTATTGATATTAATACATATTCTTGGTGTGCTTTAGGAAGAAAATATGGTGTTAGTGATAATGCTGTTCGGAAATGGGCAAAAATATATGGTTTAGTATAACATGCTCCCGTAGCTCAGCCTGGTTAGAGCGTTGGCTTTATAAGCCAGTGACGTGGGTTCAAATCCCAACGGGAGTCTTTGTGCCGAGGTGGTGGAATCTGGAATACACGGGAGTCTTAAAAATTCCTGCCTTCGGGATTAAGGGTTCAAATCCCTTCCTCGGCATTTTGTGGGTCGCTAGCTCAATTGGCAGAGCACCGCCCTTTTAAGGCGGGGGTTCCCGGATCGTGTCCGGGGCGACCCATGTTTTTGGTGCATAATAATCTGATGAGAAAAGGCGTCTATACGAGTTTCTTGGAGGACCCGACGAAGTATAATAGGACAATCAACCAATAAGTGGGAGCCACCATGTCTTGTCCCGAGTTTGGAAATGAAAAGTTCATTACAACACAACGTCAACGGCGTGAGTTTGCTAGAAGATTAACTGTACCGGGTATGAAGCGCATCATAATAAAGTTTGAAGCACAGGCGTCCGTAGAAATATCAGGTAAAATAACCGGGTCATTAACTGCCTTTACAGATGATGTTTTAGACGTAGAGACAGGAGTAGATTATTTTCTTGAATGTATAGAATATGAACAGAATGATCAAATAGACGACATCGTATACCATGAATTGCAAAGTGGAGAAGGTGACTTTGACGAAGTATCTATCGACACATATACACGCTTAGACTTTATTGTAGATAATCATCTACCATCAAATACTGAAACAAACAACCAACTATCCTTACTATCAATTGATAACAACAAGAATACATAAAATAAACAAATTAGCATTGGAATATTTTACGAGTGCTCTTTTGTCAAATAAAGCTGCGTACAAATACGTGGTTAATCGCTGCTCATTAAAAACAATTCAGAAATTCAATATTGGATTCGCTCCGAAAAATAAATCTGGATTAATTGAATACTTGAACGAAAACACAGACGATTCTGAAGCCATTGTCGCTTCTGGGCTAATTTTTCAAGACCCAGATGGCTATGCTTTCGATTTTTTCTACAACCGAGTAATGTTTCCAGTACTGCATGGTACCCGCATAGTGGGATTTGGTGGGCGTACGATAGGCGAAGCTTTCCCGAAGTACATAAACACAAAGAAAACCCCTATATACAATAAAAGCAGAGTCCTATTTGGACTGCATACAACACGTCATTATATTCAGAAAAGGAGAACAGCAATCCTACTTGAAGGATACTTTGATCTAGTTGTACTCTACGATCATGGTGTCCGCAACTGCGCTGCGTTATGTGGTACAGCCTTCACAGACGAGCATGGGGGTCTTCTACAGCGTTACGCTGACAAGGTGTACATCATGCTCGATGGGGATGCTGCAGGCGGTGCAGGGGCAGCTCGTGCCAAAAAGGTTCTGAAAAAACATAAAATCTATGGTGGGAATATAGTACTACCACCAACGGTGGATCCAGAAGACTTCGTAAGAAAATATGGTAAATCTAAACTAAACAGTCTGGAGATAAAAAAATGAGCAAACCTTTTATAAAATGGGCTGGCGGAAAAACGTATTCACTTTCTCAACTTCGCAAATATGTCCCAAAGGACATAAAAAAGTACTATGAAGTGATGGTTGGTGGTGGGGCTCTTTTTATTGCGTTAGCTGATGCTAAACAATTCAAAGCAGCAAAGATATCTGACACCAACCACGAACTCATCTGTGCATATCAGGCTATTCGTGATATCCCAGGTGAACTTTGTACCCGTTTGAAAACCCTAGAATCTGCACACAATAAATCTGCAGACCCGGACGAATATTACTACGATGTTAGAAAATTTGCGATAGAGGGACTATCCATCGCAAAGAAAGCTGCACGATTTATCTACCTGAATAAGGCAGGATTCAACGGGTTATATCGAGTTAATCGTGATGGCAGGTTTAATGTACCTACCGGTCACAAAACTAAAGTAAAACTGTATGATGCTGCGAATATAACCAAGCTATCTAAGCTCTTACAGAATGTGGAGATCACAGAGCAAGATTTTGAAGCTGCAATAGATTTTGAAGAGGTTAGAAAGGGTGATGTAGCCTACTTTGACCCGCCTTATTGGCCTATTGAAAAAACATCATTTACGGAATATACCTCAGTAGGCTTTGACAGCATGGATCATGAACGCTTGGCAGATGTAGCGAAAAGACTCAAGCACAAGGGTGTACGTGTAGTATTATCTAACTCAGATGTACCTGCGGTGCACGCACTGTATGAGGGTATGCATATTGACCGTGTAGCAGTGCCCCGGAGAATAAACTCAGATGGAAAAGGTCGTGGAAACGTATTCGAGCTAATCATTCGGAGCCATAAATGAAACGAATTTTATTAACAGGTGCAGCAGGATTTATTGGGCACAATACAATCAAGTGGTTTAAGGATAATCCAGAGTACGAAATTGTATCAATAGTTGATTCATTAACATATGCTGGGATTCACAAAGATACAGTATTAGCGGAAGCTGGTATAACTCCTTATTGGTTTGATATCACTACAGTAAACTGGAGCTATGTATTTAATCAAGTTCGTCCAGATATTGTAATTAATATGGCTGCAGAGAGTCATGTGGATAACTCATTAGATGTAGATGCACATAATAGCTTCTTGCGGTCTAATACTCAGGGTCCTCTAAACATCGTTGCGGGTATCCGTAATTACAAACAAGCTACTGGTAGAGATATTTTCTTTGTTCAAGTAAGCACAGACGAGGTACTTGGGAGCTTTCCACTATCCTCTCAAGAAGAAGCATCAGAAGATTATCCCCTGTGCCCCAATAATCCGTATTCTGCTACGAAAGCTATGGCTGAAATAGGCATACAGGCTTTGTATAGGTCGTATGGAGATTTTTCGTACACAATTGTTCGAGCAACAAATAATTTTGGAGATGGGCAGCATCCTGAAAAATTTATTCCAAAAGCATTAGATTGTGTAAAGAATGGTCAGACTATTCCCGTGTATGGTACAGGTGAGAATATTAGAGAGTGGTTGTGGGTCGATGATTTTATACAAGGTATTAAGCTTGTTTTAGATTCTTATTATCGGGATCCAGAATCTGTTGTAAATGAGATCTTTCATTTTGGTAGTCGTGATCGTTTAAATAACTTAGATTTGATTAGTAATATGCGTGGTAATGCACGTTACGAATTCGTCACAGATCGTATAGGACATGATCTTCGCTATGCACTTAATTCAGATAAAGCGCGGACTATTTTGGGATGGAGGTCTACGGCTACAGTAACAGGTTGGTTACATAATTTGTAGTAAAACACAGTGAATGAGGAGCACACAATGGACGACAAAGAACTGACAACAGAAGACAAAAGAAAATTTGCAAAAGATCAACTTAAACTACTCAAGGATTATGGTATTCGTGGTGGTCTGCGTCTCAGTCGTATTTTCAAGGCAGCAGGACCTGGACAAATCCCCGGAGCACTGCATTTAGTGAAGCAAGGGACAGAAGGTGTTCGTAAGGACCTATTAGATTGCATCCTGACGGGCGTAGGGGGCTCCCAGGAGTTCGGGAAGGCGCGTATGGCAGCTACCCTAGAGGCTGCAGGGTTTGACGTCTTAGAGACAAGCTCTAGCAACACGTTTTTCAGGATGTTGGACGGTGCGCTGGAGATCCTGGTACCAAATGCCTATGAGTTCACTGATACAGAACTGGACGAGATTAAGGATGGTCTAAGTAAACGCCATTAACTTGAAAGAGAGATATTATGCGTTATGCTGTAGTTACTTTTTTGCGAAGTAATGTTGGATTAGATGGTTTTGCTGATTATAATCAAGAAATGTTTTCTAAAGATTCCTTGAAATTTGTGGGAGCGTTTACTGAGCGGTATACTGCATGCCTTGTAGCTAGTGAACTTGTTTGTACAAAAGCTGCACGTGAAAAGTATCTTTATTCTGTAGTAGTAGATTCTTGGAAAAGTAGTTGTGTATCTTATTTTGAATCTATCATATCGGACAATATAGACTATGTAGATAAAATGACGCACATGCTGATTTTTGCAGATAAGGGACAACGTTGGTTGGATATTATACACTTAGTTGCTGTTGAATTTGCTATTAGTAATAAGCAAATGAAAAAGCAGAGATATCCATATTTATTTTTTTGTGCATCCTGTAATTATCCACACAGCATTGCTGAGCTTACGTGGTATGAGGAGGATGGTAAAGTATTTTGTGCTGCTTGCGGAGAAGTAGCTATGGACACCTATACTTTTGAAAAACTGCGTAGTAAGTTACCTGCAGACTAATCTGTAGTACCCACCAAACAATAAAAAAATGACTCCGGGGAGAATCAAACTCCCGTTAACTGGGCGAAAGCCAGTTGTCCGAATCACTAGACGACGGAGCCAAAACAGGGTATACGGGAATCGAACCCGTCTCTACGCGTAGACAGCGCGCTATGCTAGCCGATACACCAATACCCTACATATACTGCCTAATGGGATACTACAGATTTACGGTCTCAAGCCGTGCGCATTCTCTGCGCACATGATCTGAGTACCGTTCGCCGCCTGCGATGTGAGTGGGAACCCCATTGACCTTCCAGGGTTTGCACATCAGGCAACCGGCTCTACGGTTCTTTGGCCTTTTTCGCTTATGGTTCATATCAATCCTCAGCGCACAGCATAACTGTTTTGTTGATCATTGTCAAGGAAAAACTGAAATTATTTTGAAGGGAGAGAAAGCGGGGTTATTCAGCGATGATAGACAACTGCCCACAGGCAGCTCCAGCTTCTACTTCAGCCTGAGTTGCGATGGCAATTGCAAAGTCATAGCCTGCGTCTTCTAACTGTTCTTTGATAACGTCCATGATACCCTCCTATCGAAGATTTTGGTCTTCGATGATGCCCAATCCCAAATGATTGGTATCACTTACATCATTTGGATTGATTGGGCTTAGTTTTATAAAGAATTTATCCTGATCAAAATATCTTTTGAGTACTTCGATATTAAAATCAGCGTCTTCAACCAGTGTTAAGTTTAATGTAGTTTTTAGGTTACTTTTTGTCTTGATATTTCCCAGCTGTTCCAAATTATCGACATTTTTCCAAGGAATGAGCCATGCACGACGTTCTGGTACCAGGCTGTGGAGAGATACCTGCAGTGTGATGTTATCTTTGATCCATGTGTAGTCAGCATGTTTGATACCGATAGTAGAGACATAATGATGAGTCCCTGGATACCTTTCATCAATTATTTTTATGGCTTTTTTCACTTCTTCGATGTTCAGGAAGGGTTCACCCATTCTGGTGTAATTAATCTTATATTCTTTTGCATCTACGAATTTATATTCTTTGTTTTTTGCAAGAATAAATTCAACCTGACCCACAATCTCTTCTGCAGTCAAGCTTCTCCACCTTTTTAGCTTACCCGTAGCACAGAATTTACAACCGACAGGGCATCCGCTCATGACACTGACACCAATCATCCAGCGTTCTGAGCGATCCCCGAGGTCTGTACTCTTGAGAGCGTTTTGCTTGCGTCCTACAGCGTCTCGTGTGTAGATGGGCAGGTAGGTGTCAGTTACCTCTATGGGATACCCGTCTGCCGTTTGTAATGCGTAGACAATACCATTTGCGAACGTTTTCTTCCGAGTCTCGGTAAGCCCGTTCATTTTGTACCTCCTGACCATAGTGTACGCATGACACTTAGCTTTGTCAAGATAAAAAAACGACCCCGCTCCGACTTGAACGGAGGACAAGTTGATTAACAGTCAACCGCTCTACCAGCTGAGCTACGGGGTCATATTGGCCTGGTTGGGATTGAACCAACGATCTCCGCCTTATCAGGACGGCGCTTTACCTCTAAGCTACAGGCCAGTAAAAAAGCGAGCAACAGGACTCGAACCTGCATAACCGGGTTGGAAGCCCAGCGCATAACCTTTGTGCTATACTCGCATTAGATTATCAAAGAAGGGGTGTCCTGAGGGGATCGAACCCACGTAACTGGGACCACAACCCAGGGCTCTACCATTGAGCTAAGGACACCAGGGGTATTATACTCGATCAAATGCGGGTGTCAAGCAGAATATAATTAACCGTCTGAATTGGTAGTCGTATAGATATTTGTTTTGTCCATCTTCTCTACTTCAGCAACAAAATCGTCTACGGCTTCATACTTATAATCATCCATATCTACTGGTTCACCGTTAGAATCTAACATAGGTGTATCAGGAATATCAATATCAAGATATTCTATTTCACCCTCTCCTTGAACTGAAAATGTGCTAAATTCTACAAGTTTTTTACCAAACGCCTTTACATCACTTGTACCGATAGCTTGAATTACAGCACGAGTATATGGGTGGGTGAGTTTGAGTGCTTTCTCGAATAGTTCTTTTTCGATAAGGCAGACGAATGAACTTGAGGAACTGTTACTTACGAATCCTGTTCTGATTTTCATTAGCTATGCTTCCTTTCTATGATAGTAATCATGTTTTGTTCTTCTAGATTATTAATACTATTCAGTAAGCTATCTTCCATGTTGTCTGCTTCAAAACTGATCAATTTTTTACTTTTTGGTAGATCTTTAATCTTAGCAAGCCTACGAGAAAGATCCTTTATTTCTCGCGTGTTTCGTGAAATACTGTACTCTAGTTTTCTGTGTAAATTACGTAAAAGATTAGATGGCTCAAATACTTCACCGTCTTCAATATTACAGAAGTACATGTATCTTTCCCTACGTACTAACTCTTTAAAATCAGATCCATTTTTACCCATACTCTGTAATGCTACTTCTAGTTTGTTAAATGCGATGATAAGTAGTGGATCTTCTAAAAGTATTGTTAGTTCCTCCAACTCTTTTTGCGAATAAACGTTATCTTTGTTTAAATCCTCGATTTCATTTTGTAGACGTTCTTTATATTCTCCCACGTCTTCTCTTTTAACTCCGTGTGATTTATCCATGAATGTAGTCATGAAATCAAGCATCTTTATTTCAGCACCTGTTGCATCTTCTTTTACACAAATAATGAAAGAAGATGAACTACTGTTTGAGACAAACCCAGTTCGTATTTTCATTGGAAATTACCTCCACCGTCATCGTCATCGTCTATAAATATGACTGTGTTTTTAAACTTCTTTGGTATTGAATTTATGAATTTATAGTACTCTTGTCGTACATTTTGTATCGTCATATGGTCATCTTCATAATAGAGCGCCGTAGATACATCATCATCACCTTCTGTGCTCAAATGCGCATGTAATACAGCCATTTTTTGATTTCCCAGCTTTTTGATCTGTACTGTGCTTTCTACAACATTTTGTAAATCTTTGTTTTTAGTGTAGAGTTTAGATTTAGTTTTGATAGCTTCCCATACAGCATTTGTACAAATAATGATAAATGAGCTTGAGGAGCTATTGCTGACAAATCCTGATCTTATTTTCATGAAAGTCTCCTTAATGATGGCTTATTCGTATTACTTCTACTGCATTACGGAAGATACCACCGTGCTCCATGACGGATTCAAATCTAGAATCATCTCCATAATCTACAGAGAAAATAAAAGAATCAGGATAGTCTTTTAGTAAATTTTGTGCTGTGTATTTTTCTATCTGTTTAGAACTTTTTTCTAATTCATTATAAAAAGTACTCTCTGCTATCAAATATTCTTTACGGGTACTGTAGTCTTTTTCTTTTGGAGCATTTTTATAAGAATATCCGTAGGAGTCGGCCCAAGAATACCCAAGGCCTGATAGCTCAGCTTTTAATGTTCTTACACTTTTAATTCCACGCTTGGTTTTTATACTACGAAATACACTTTCACAAATATCTTTTGTAGTACATGTGAAATCATATTTAGTTATACCTATTTCTTTTTGGGTTGAAGTGAATAGCATATCTTCCAGATCTTCTACAGATTTGGGTTTTCGTGCAAGAACAACCACGAAGCTAGAACTGCTAGAATTGCTAACAAATCCGTTTCGTATTTTCATGTTATTTCTCCTCTTTATTTATTTTGTAAAGTTTTATATGATTTTCCCAATCTTGTACCCAGTCTCTAGGATAAACATCACCAACAGCTTCTCTTAGTTTTACAATAGTAGCCTGTAATGTCCATCCGTGTTTTACTGCGTTTTCACAAAAATCTATCCAGTTCATCATACAATTCTTATCTGCTAAGATACCCACAATTATAGGTATCGGTATTCCGTGTGTGTCATAAAGCTTAAAACAGCCACTTAAAATTAGAACACCTTCTGTTGTAACTCCTGTTGTATACAGAATTTTCTTTTTAGTTGCCATTACTTTTATTTACATATGGTAATATCGAATTCAGGACAAGATCGACATCCTGCTCTGAATTGACATGTTAAGCATGCTGTAGACGATGCTAACAATTTATCTCTCCATTGACGCAGGCGAATGTCATACCACACATCCATGAAATCTTCTTTATCAACAACTGAGATACCTTGTTCCCACCCTGGCTGTCCTTCTGTGAAAGAACATGGAAAGACGTCGCCGTCCACATTTATATACAAGCTAAACAGTGTGGACTCACAGGGCTCTACAGAGATTGGGTCAAATAGGCCCAACCCCTCAGTTGCTTTGAGTAAATTGGGACCACTACAGCTGTCCATACCGAACTGTACTCCTTTATTCAAAGCATACTTGAACAAATCTCTATAAGCCTCTAAAGAAGTAATTGCTGTAAGAGTGTTTCTTTTCCCTTTTGGTTTTAAAAGAAGAAATACAATAGCATTTAGTTTTTCCATGCGTGAGTCTGTCTTCACAAAGTCAATAAGTCTATAGCACTCTTCCAGCGTTTCATTAGATAATAGTTTATGGATATTAACCTGATCCATACCTCTGTCCGTGAGTGCTTTAACAGCATCTGCACAATGTTCATTATCGTAATGGCTAACAGCCACGGCTCCGCACAAGGATGCTAGTTTGTCGAAGTGTTCTGAATTCATGCGCCAGCCGTTTATTGTTACGTTTGGAACTATCTTCTTACTACGCGAATACTCAAACATTGCATATAGATCTGGGTTACTGTCGATGTCACCTATCCCAAAAGCTATTTGCATTAAGTTGCGTGTTTCTGATATCTTGTCTAAAATATTTTTGAATGTGTCTAAAGACATATTCTTACCGACACTAGTATTGCTTTTGTAGCACCATTTACACGGTTTTCCAGGACCGTGACAAATTGTGGATACTTCAATGTCTAGAATTTCTGGTCCAATAGGAGATAACTGTGGATCATCTTGTTTTGTTTGTCCCCAGCGTGCGAAAAACCCGGTGTCTGTGTCAAAAACCCAATTATAATCAGTACTCGTCATCTTCTTTATCATTTGGTCCTCCAATATTAGATAAATAGACCGGGAAGGAATCGAACCCTCGTAACGAGAATCAAAATCTCGCGTCCTACCGCTAGACGACCAGTCTGTAATTACTCCTCATTGTAATTATCAAATTCTTCGTGTTCAGCGTATGAGCTGTAACAGATACCCTTAAGAATAGACTGTACTGTAGCCCGTATTGAACGGGTGTTGCATTTTTCTGATGGATCATATTTATCAAATTTAAAAGTATTATACCATTCGTCCCATTCTACTAAACCAGGATCGACATCTATTGCATTCAAAAACTCACCCATGTCCACATTATCCATATGTGTGCACGCAACGATGACATGGTTTGGAGCGCCATCATAGATCCGCCATCCTGTGGGATTTGTCTTTACCTCTTCATGGTAATCACACGCATCACGTATAAGCATTTCTTGTTCTTTCGTAATATCTCTCAGATATATCATAAAAGAACTAGAAGAACTATTACTCACAAATCCTACTCGAATCTTCATTATATCCTCCGATAAATAAAACAGGCTGGGAAGGATTCGAACCTTCAGGATCGGTTTTGGAGACCGACCGTTTGCCAATTAACGAACCAGCCTAAAATTGGACGAGGTGGAATCGAACCACCGACTCGCAAATTTTCAGTCTGCTACTCTACCGTCTGAGTTACCGTCCATTAATACCTTACACCAAAGGAAGGTAGAGGAATCGAACCCCCAGGTGTTACCCTGGCATGGCTTTCAAGGCCAATTACCCACCGTTGAGTGCTACCTTCCAAACGGAGACAGCAGGATTCGAACCTACGCACGTGTTACCGTGTACTGATTAGCAGTCAGCTGCATTACCAAGCTCTGCCATGTCTCCATGTTCTTATGCATTATACTCGATGTCTTCTATGTGTCAAGTACTATTTCAGTATCTTTTTTGCTAAGGCATTCAAGTACTTCTTAGTCTCCTTGATGCGCTCAGGTGTGGGCATAGGGTTGGGTTGTGGTATGTGTGTTGGGTCGTCTAAGTCAAAGCGTACCTTGAGTAAGAATCGTAATGAGCTTTTGATTGCAGCTATTACAGCAGCTTTCTCATGCTTATAATCAGTGAATAATTTCACAGCATTTTTGTGGGTATCCTCGTCTATGTCATGATCTAAGTACATTTTTACAACGATTAGTGCACGTCCTGTGAGGAGTTTTTTTTCGTGTACCATCTTTCCACTTGTAGGTACCGAAAATCTTTCTTTTTTCTTACGCATAATTATCTCATGTCTTTGTTGGTATGCTATTTATCATTACTTCAGACATCGTTTTTGTTATACCACGGCGCATTAAAAGGGCTAATACCTCTTCACGTGTTATATCATATTCCATATTCTCCATTTTTATAAATTCGGACACGTGAAATAAACCGGTATCAAGCAGACTGATTGATAATACAGGGATATTATCATACATCTGTAGAAATAAACCATAATACGGGCTTTTAGCATTTTGAACGGTATGCTTTTTGTTTTTAACTATACCGTCTTCTACAGATGTTTCAAAAATAGCAGCGTTTTTATGATAGACGTGTAGTGTACCGTCTTTATCTATGTATTTTTCGTAATGCGCCATCAAATTATTGTGAAGATTTCGTTAGTGAGGTAATGATTTTGGTTAGTGTGGCTTTAGCATGATGAGGAAGTGGGAAAAACATGATAGGTCCGGTGAGGGTACCACACGAATGTGACGGAGTAGACCCATATTTTTGACCAAAGAATGCTACATCACCACCATTGAACAAGTGCCGCACATATCCACTTACTTCTTTTGCAGGTGCATCACAAGAAAACTTCTCTACGCGACCACGCACGTACTTACTGTTCAAACGTTTGAGCACATCTTCACCGGTAAATGATTTACGAAGTGCAACCAATTCTCCAATTGTTGATCTGACGTATTCTTTTTCTTTCGGTGACATGATTTGTTCTCCTTTATGAGAGTTCGACGATATATCTGATCGTACATTGATCAGACTGGTATACAATATACTCATTATTCCGTAAGTCTGCGCCACCCTCAGCAAACAGGGAATCATATGCTCCTCTGCGGCGCAGAGATTCATGCGTTAGAGAGCTACACCAACTTTGATGATTCCTAATTTTGAGAAAGTCTCCCAGGTGTACCTTGTACAACGCCATATAACCAGTAGTAGCGTTTCCACGCGCCCAGTAGGATCCACGTAAAGAGGTGTATCCGAGTGATTTGCGCGCTTTGTCAGCAAAGTACAGCCCGTATCCAAACATTTTACCTGTGATAACTGCATTTGTGGGGCGTAGAACTAAGCCAGACCCCATGATTGACCACCAGTTTTCATTTCTAGACCCGTGCCAGAAATGCTTGGCGTGCGGGTTGCTAGCTTTAGACACAAACGAATCGAATTTGTCTTGTGTTCTGTTATTTACTACTTGAAACACTGTTCGTAATCTATCTGCATCAGGTCCGAATTTGGATTTAATGTATTCAATATCTTTTTGGGTAACCGGAGCTACAAGTAATCCACTGGCTTTCAGAATATCTGTGTTAGAGTTCTTAACATCTTTTGAGATTTGACCGGTTTTTACCTGGCCAGCCATCACATCCAGCAGATCTTGCTCTGCATTAATCTTTTTTAGTACATCGTCGTCTGAAAATCCCTCTGAAAACAGATGATGTTGTACCTTTTTCATTTTTCGAGGCAGTGTCGTGTAGATTTCCAGTAATGTATTGTTCAAAACATCGAGTTTACTAGGAGTTCTAGGTAGTGCAACTAATGAATCGAGTAGCATTTGTGCTTCAGTGATCTGTGCTTCTGTTACTACATCCGATGAAATGGTATAATTCGCCTCAATCGCTTTGTTTGCATATCTCATAAGCGTCATTACGAGCTTGCGCACAGCAGAATCAGGTATTTCAATCAAAGTATTTGATTCAGTCTTCTCTGCGCGTAGGTGTGTGACGTCTTTGTAACCCTTTTTCACCTTGCTATTGAGCAAAGTTTCCCACTTCTTCTTGCCTACAGGGTAATGGGTGACTGTTTGAGTCACATCTACACGTCCCCAGGTCGCTGTGATGGAGTCATCGTCGTTTTCTACCATGTCGTAGAACTTATTATTGTTATCGCCGGTTACCATAATTAGTTTTGCTACGCGCTTCATGGTGATCTCCTCATTTTACGACCGTTCTACAGAGATTATAAGCGGTGGGTATGACATTGTAAACCAAAATTAGTCTAAATATGGGCCTAGTAGGTGCTATTCTTCAGGAGGTACTGTGTCCAACTCTTGTATTTCTGTAGCTAGTGCTTCCCATACCTGTGTGCGCTTAACTTCATTGTCTTCTAAGAACTGTAATTTGTTGGTAAGGCGTGAAAGCGCCATAACTGCAATCTCATTTCCTATAAACATGTGTACCTGTGCCATACCTTCTAGTTTAAGATGTGCGTTTTTGATACCTTCTACAGTTTTTTGCATTAAACCTGATACCATAACCATGTTCGCTACCTCAATAACATCCTCAGTCATCTTTTTTAGTACTGATTTTGTGTAATTTTTACGACTTTTCAAAGAATTTGCCATAATAAGCTCCTGCAATAAGGGTTAAATAAGGGTTAAATTGGTTGTTTTAAGGCTAAAAACACTGTTTTTTAGTAGTATTTTGTTCATAAAGTCTGGTTATTTATGCTAAAATAGCGTGTTTAATGCACATTTTCGGGTGTTTTTGGCTCATTTTCGAAGTTTAGCATCGAAAGGACCACGAAATCCTCCGAAATTAGCATGTTTTTGTACCATAATTGGAATTTTAAGGTGCTTTTGTCTCCAATAATGGCTAATTTGAGGTGTTTTGCTAGCTTTTTCGCTAATTTATCGTAAAAATAGGTGATCATGTTCAAATTCCTCCATATTTACAGCCTGAACCGTGACATTTCTCACACGAATACTTCTTATTGGTCGCTCCAGTCAAGTATCCACGCCCGTCACACTCTTCACAGGGCACTTCGAGTGCTATTTGGCGGATAACTTCTGAGATGTACATGAATTCGAGTGAGGTTTTAAGGCTTTTAATCGCATCTGCCAGTATTTTTCGGTCCATGACTACCTCCTGCACACATTGTACGCGGAGAGACCACAGTTGTCAACCAGTATGTTGTATAACATAGTTTAATATGTATTCTTTGGTCAATTTAACTGAAAATAACACATGTATGTTGGAATTCTCTGCAAAACACTTTTCTATAAGCGATCCTTCCGACTTTTCCCATCCAGGAAGCATGAAAATAGCATCTACGCCCCTTAGCATAGCTAAATCACCTGCTAACCACGCATCATCAAGTAATTCTCCTTGATAATAGCGTGTAAGAGCGTGCGGACATATGACTGCCGCCCCTAATTTCCATAAACGCAGCGCCATACTCTCAGCTACCCGGATATTCTGCTCAATAGTCCATGAAGTTGTTCCACGGAATGGGCCGGACACATAAATGACAGGCTTTATTATG
>Ga0114918_10002310_pt1 | contig 17103 bp, 14 predicted proteins | sample LantaG_FD_87015 | JGI IMG/M metagenome (GOLD analysis project Ga0114918, IMG submission 87015) | Deep subsurface microbial communities from Baltic Sea to uncover new lineages of life (NeLLi) - Landsort_02402 metaG | ecosystem: Environmental > Aquatic > Marine > Oceanic > Sediment | place... | reverse complement strand
TCCGGCGTACTGATATTTGCAAAAAGTGAAGAAGTTAAGTTGCGTTTGCAGGCCCAGTGGAAAGACACGGAAAAGACATACGTTGCGGTGGTTTATGGCCGTTTGGTCGAAAAAGAGGGGATTATCAGCTCATACCTGGCTGAGAACAAGGCTTATGTCGTCTATTCCACAACTGATGCCGCAAAAGGCAAACTGGCACATACTGCTTATAAGGTGCTTAAAGAGACCAGGCAGTTTAGCCTGCTGGAGGTTAATCTTTTGACAGGCAGGAAGAATCAGATACGGGTACATTTGGCTGATAAGGGACATCCGGTCGTAGGCGACCGTAAATATGGAAATGACAAGGATGGGTACAGGCGTTTAGCACTACATTCCCAGTCGATTTCCTTCAAGCACCCAACCAGCGGCGAGCAGATGACTTTCAAAACCAAAGTGCCATATTATTTTAATAAGCTGATGGGCGCAGATAATGAGAAGGCTTGAATCTCACGAGTCATTCACTGCTGATACCCGTGTCTATCGGCTGTTTCATAATACAATACTGATGAACTTCACTAAACCCTGCCTGCCTGTTAACCAAAAGAGCATTATTTTACTGAAAAACCATCGCGAGATCGGCGGAGTAGTTGCATTTTCGGGACAAAGTTGATTTAATGGCTTCAAATATGCTCGGCAGCATAGCCGGGTCGATATGGATAATGTTAAGATGGTCGTATCCGCAAGACATAAATCTTTTGATCTAATAGACACATTGTTAAGGAGCTGAAAAGATGAGTTACAAGAGAACCGGTCTGAGTGAAAAAATTGTTTTAATCCTTTCTTCAATTCTGCTGTTTGCCTGTGCTGGAGCTGCCGTTGCCGATATTAAGCTGCCGGCGATAATTGGTGATAACATGGTTTTGCAGCGGAGCGGAAAAGTCTCTATCTGGGGCTGGGCCGATCCGGGTGAAGAGGTTACAGTCGGTGTTAGCTGGAACAGTATGAAGTGGGCGGTAACCGCGGACAAGGACGGCAAATGGTCGTTCCGGATAAATCCGCCTAAGGCGGGCGGGCCTCATGAAATGACGCTCACCGGCAAAAACGCAATTACAATCAAGAACATTCTTGTCGGCGAAGTCTGGGTCTGTTCGGGCCAGTCGAATATGCAAATGTCGGTGCAGTCTTCAAATAACGCCGAGCAGGAGATCGCCGGGGCCGATTATCCGAAGATTCGGCTTTTCTCGGTCACGCGTAAGGTGGCTGAGACGCCGCAGTCGGATTGTGAGGGTAGTTGGAGCGAATGCAGCCCTGAGACGGTGCCGAACTTTTCCGCCGTGGCGTACTTCTTCGGACGAGAATTGCATAAGCAGCTTAACGTGCCGGTCGGCTTGATTCATACATCCTGGGGCGGGACGCCCGCCGAGGCCTGGACGAGGCGAGAGGTGCTCGAAGCGGATGCCGATTTTGTGCCGATTGTCAAGCGTTACGACGATGCTGTCGCAAAGTATCCGGAGGCAATGAAAGAATATGAGCAAAAGCTGGTCGAATGGAAACAGGCTGCCGAGAAGGCCAAAGCCGAGGGTACAAATCCGCCTCGCAGGCCGGGTGCACCGTTTGGCCCGAACCATCCTCATGCATCTGCGGGTCTTTACAATGCGATGATTGCCCCGCTGATTCCTTACGGTATTCAGGGCGCGATTTGGTACCAGGGCGAATCGAATGCCGGCCGGGCCTATCAGTACCGCACGCTCTTTGGCGGCATGATTAAGAACTGGCGCGACGATTGGGGGCAGGGCAAATTCTCTTTCCTATTCGTGCAGTTGGCCAACTTCATGCAAACCAAGCCGGAACCGGACGAAAGTGCCTGGGCGGAGCTGCGCGAGGCTCAGTCGATGACGTTGGCGCTACCCAATACGGGAATGGCGGTTATTATAGATATCGGTGACGCCGTCGACATTCATCCGAAGAATAAGCAGGATGTCGGTAAGCGTCTGGCACTGTGGCCTTTGGCCGGTATATACGGCAAGAAGCTGGTTTACTCCGGGCCGATTTACAAATCGATGAAGGTCGACGGCAGCAGCATCATTCTGAGTTTCGACCACGTGGGCGGGGGGCTTGTCGCCAAAGGCGATGGACAATTGAAAGGCTTTTCCATTGCCGGGGCGGACCGTAAGTTCGTCTGGGCCGATGCGAAGATTGACGGTAATACAGTTGTTGTCAGCAGCGATAAGGTGTCCGAGCCTGCTGCCGTACGCTATGCCTGGGCGGATAATCCCGTATGTAATTTCTATAACCAGGAGGATTTGCCTGCCAGTCCGTTCCGCACGGATGAGTGGCCCGGCGTGACCGTCAACGCCAGATAAGAGCTTTTGTACTGGCAGGGGCAATTCCGAGTCTGGACGTACTGCAAAGCGAACCAACGGTATATCTGAGCAGTATATTGTTCGTTGCGCGCAAAATTCGTTTGACAAAGCCGCCGGGAGCCTTATTGTAAACAGTTTTTGGATGGAAATGGTACGTTTAGTGCCCTGACTTGCTTACATTTTTATCAAGCGGTTCATTTTTTTTGATCTTATGATTTTGTTGTCGAATATTAACGATGGTTGACCTTCTTGCTACAACTCTGGCTGAAGATGAAGGACTCAATATTATCCTCTTGATCGGTATCGCCATCTTTGGTGGTACGATAGGAGCCAGGATATTCCAGCGCCTTAACATCCCGCGCATAGTTGGCTATGTCGCTATCGGTATCATATTGGGGCCTCTGTTCGGAGTCATTTCAGCAAGGACAATTCAAGACCTCGAACCATTCAACATGTTTGCGTTGGGAATCATCGGCTTTCTGATAGGCGGCGAACTCAAGCGGGAAATTTTTGTGAAATTCGGGAGGCAGGTCTTTTTAATCCTGTTGTTCGAGGGCCTGGCGGCATGCCTGCTGGTCGGGACGATGAGCTTCGGGATAATGTGGTATTTTACCGATTGGAAAACGGCTTTAGCTGTTGCCGTTGTATTCGGTGCTATATGTGCTGCAACGGATCCGGCTTCAACTATGAGCGTGCTGTGGGAATACAAAACACGCGGTCCGCTGACGTCAATGCTCACCGCTATTGTCGCACTCGACGATGCCCTTGCCCTGGTGCTATATACAATTTGTGTGAGCGTTGCAGGAGTCATCATAGGTCATGGCGAGACCGGCTTTTTCCTGGCGTTACTGAGATCATTCTATGAGATTGTCGGTTCGCTGGCAGTTGGGGTGGCCGCAGGATTCCTTCTCAACTGGATACTGAACAGAACCGAAGAGCCGGAGCGGGTTCTGGTTTTCAGCATTAGTCTGGCGTTGCTGATTATAGGTGTTGCAATAACCAGAGAACTCGATGTCATCATCTCTTCCATGGCTCTGGGGGTAACGCTGACTAACCTGGGCTCGAAAAGAGTGCTATCGAGTTTTGCTCTTGTACACAGGTTTGCAGCCCCGGTTTACGTTCTGTTCTTTGTCATTGTGGGCGCCAGATTGAATATTTCGGGCATAGGTCCACAAGTAGGACTGCTTGTGGCCGCTTACGTCATTGGCAGCGTTGTCGGAAAGACCACCGGGGCATGGTGGGGGGCAAAACGATCCAAGGCGGTGCCGTCGATCAGGAAATATCTGGGATTCTGTTTGTATCAACAGGGTACAATAGCCATCGCATTGCTGCTAATGGCAACCAGCCGCTTCGAGGGCGAAATCAGAGATACGATGCTCTCGGTTATCATCGCAGGTGTATTTGTTCTTCAGCTCGCCGGACCGATGTTTGTGAAAATAGGTGCGAAAAAGGCCGGCGAGGTGGGGCTGAATATTACCGAAGAAGACCTGATAAGGTCATATAAGGTAGGGGATGTTTTGGACGATAAGGTTCCGGCCATATCCGCCGGTCTTTCCCTGAACGAGCTTATAAAAGTGGTTGCCAATACAAATTCCTACTGCTATCCTGTAATCGATAAGGTCGGCAATCTCACAGGCGTCATAACATTAGACGGCATCATGAATACCTTTGCCACTCAGGAGTTGAATGACTGGCTGGTCGCTCTGGATATTGCCGAACCAGTGAGTGAAAAAGCCGTACCTCAGATGCCGCTTTCCGAAGCTCTTGAGAAAGCAAAGGAAATGGATGTAGAATTCCTGCCGGTTGTAGCTTCGGACGACGCCGAGAAATATGTCGGGATCTTAAGTATCAGGTCGGCCCACAGACGCCTTGCTGCCGAAGTGCTGGCTAAACAGAAGGAAGCCGACAGTATGTATAGTCATAGACACAGTTGAGCCGAATCGAGACTCACGTCCGGATACGGATCCTAAAATAAACGAATATTTTGTAGATAATGATAAATCTGAACTAAAAAAGAAAATATGAGGAATATCCATTATGAAACTGGCAGATGTTTTGCATAAAGAATGCATCGTCGTCAATGCCAAGCTTAGCGACAAGGCCGAGGCGCTTAGGCAAATTGCCAGCCTTGCTAAAAAAAGCAGTATTCTCGATAGTCTCAGCGAGCAGCAGATTCTGGTTGGTCTCAAGGCGCGTGAATCGCTGGGCTCGACGGGTATCGGCAAGGGAATCGCAATTCCCCATTGCCGTCTCAAGGCCGTTAAAGACTTTGTAGTGGGGGCCGTGACGGTTCCATCGGGCGTTGACTTTGACGCTTTAGACGCCGAGAAGGTCAGGCTAATCGTTTTTATTATTGCTCCGGAAGTCGTCTCCAACAAGCATGTAAGACTTCTCTCGGTCATTTCACAGAGACTTTTAGCGCCGAAAGCGTTGGAGCAAATCATGGAGGAGCCTACACCTGAAGGAATATACGAGAGTTTTCTGCGTGATCAGGATGTAGAAATAGACGACAGGCCGCGGGCCGTTAAAAGCCTGATTCATGTTTTCATACAAAGCGAGGATATTTTCAGGGAAGTTCTGCAGATTTTAACCGGCATCGAAACCAGCTCTCTTGTTGTTGTCGGGGCTGAGAATGCAGGCGTATATCTTTCGAAATTGCCTCTTTTTGCGAGTTTCTGGTCCGATGAACCTGCCAATTTCGGCAGGATTATAATCGCTGTTGTTGACAAAAATCTAACCAACGAGGCGCTGCGGCGGATTGAGAGTGTTGCCGGTGATCTTAATAAAGGTGCCGGTGTGATGGCAACCATCCAGCAGGTTGATTATGTGGCCGGCTTTTTGAGCACATGAGGGCAGGTGTAATTTAAATGGCAGTTCTTGCGATAACAACCGACTGGTCTTTTCTTCATATCTCCGGGCTGACACTCATTGGAGCGGCGACGATAATTGCATTTTACGTCGGCCGGCTTGCCCGGCTGGCCAGGCTGCCGTCACTGATAGGCTATATGTTCGTAGGCGTCATCCTCGGGCCGTCGGTACTGCATCTTTTTGACGAGCCTTCGATGGAAGGGCTTTCGTTCATTACCGAGATTGCACTGGGATTCGTGGCCTTCAGCATCGGTTCCGAACTGAATCTGTCCACGCTGAAGCGCCTTGGTGGTGGCATTATCTCCATTATCTTAGCGGAGTCTTTCGGAGCTTTTATTGTTGTGGTTCTCGCCGTCTACGCACTGACCCGTGATTTACCGCTGGCGTTGATTTTCGGATCGATGGCGCCGGCCAGCGCACCGGCGGGTACCGTAGCTGTCATTCAGGAGTGCAGGGCAAAGGGCAGCTTGACTACGACGCTTTATGCCGTGGTCGGATTCGACGATGGATTGGCTATTATCATTTTCGGTTTCGCGGCCGCCCTGGCAAAAACCCTTTTGATAACGGAGGCTTCAGGTGCCGCCGAAGGTATTCTTGGGGCTTTATTGGTTCCGGCGAAAGAAATCGGCTTGAGTTTTGTCGTCGGGGGAGTAGCCGGATTGTTGTTCTACCACCTGGTGCGCCGGCTGCAAAGCGCAAGGGATATTCTGATTGTTGTTTTCGGCGTGATTCTTATTTGTACGGGCCTGTCTATACGATGGCATTTGTCGCTGATTTTGACCAATATGGTGGTCGGATTCGTCCTGGCCAACGCCCGGCACGAATCGCTGCTGCACCGTGTGACGGCCCCGCTGCTGGAGGTAATGCCGCTGTTGTTTGTGTTGTTTTTCTGCCTGGCAGGAGCGCACCTGCAGTTGTCAGCCCTGCCGGCACTTGGAGCAGTCGGGATTGTTTACGTACTCGGCCGGTCATTTGGCCTCATCGGCGGGGCTCGCCTCGGGGCCTTATTCGGTCACGTGGAAGACAAAGTGAAGAAGTATGTCGGACTCGGGATTCTCTCCCAGGCCGGCGTGGCTATCGGCCTGTCGCTGATCGTTAAGCATGAATTTACACAGCTCGATGCCAGGTATAATGCTCCGCATGCCCTGGCAATAGGAACTTCGGTTCTGGCCACGATTACGGCGACCTGCATCTTCTTTGAAATCATCGGACCGATTCTTACGAAGATTGCGCTGAAAAGGGCCGGCGAGATTCCCGACGTGGAACCGAAATAGATAAGTATTCGCGCTATAGAACAGCTATGACTTGAAGAATATGCTATGAAACGGTTTTCGTTCCCGAAAAAGAAAAGGCTTGTCAGTAACAGTCAGTTCAAAGCCGTCATGGCTCGCGGTCGGCGTCTGAGCAATGGTGTGCTGACGCTCTATATGGCCCGGAATGATTGTGAATATTCCAGACTGGGCGTTTCGGTCAGCAAATCCCGCGGTAATGCCGTTGTCCGCAACCGGCTCAAACGCCTGATGCGGGAGGCGTTTCGGCAGAACCAGGAGCGAGTGCCGGCCGGCTTCGATTATATGCTGATGATTTCGCATCGATGGCCGAAGAAATCAAATGTCGAAAAGACTCCTAAAATGCCGACATTTGAACAGGTCAAGGCCTCGTTTTTGGCCCTGACCAATTCGTCGCCCGAGCCACGAGACACGAAATGAGGTGATTTATGACTCCGAAAGAACGAATTAACGCAATTCTCAAGGGAGATTCTTATGACCGTCCCGCTGTTACTCCTATTTTTATGGCGTGGGCCTCCCATTTCATCGGGCATACTTACAGGGATTATTACCTCGATGGCGATATCCTGGCCGAGGCGCAGCTTGCAGTGACACGGGCCTTTAATCTCGACCAGACCAGCGCGATAAGCGATCCCTGGCGAGAGGCATCTGCGTATGGTATGGAATTTGACTATCCTCCCGAGGGCGTAGGAAGACCGAAAGAGCTATTCATCAAGACACGCAGCGAGATTTCACGGGTCAAACGGTTCGATATCGAAAACGCGGAGCGGACAAAACAAAGGATCGAGAGCGTGCGGAAAATGGCCGCCAAGGTTGGGCAGACTCATAGCGTCTTAGGTTGGGTAGAAGGGCCCATGGCCGAGTACGGCGACCTTCGGGGCGTGGAAAACGCCATGCTGGACCTGATCGACGAGCCGGACATATTTGTCGAGGCAGGCGAGGTGATAGTCGAGAACGCCATTGCTTTTGCTGTCGCTCAAATCAAGGCCGGCGCGGACATGGTTGGGGTGGGCGATTCGGCGGCAAGTCTTATTTCGCCCGAAATGTATGCCGGGCTTGTCATGCCTCTGGAGCGAAAATTGATAGCGGCTATTCACGAAGCCGGGGCGACTGCCAAGCTGCATGTCTGCGGCAACATATCCAATATTGTCGAATACATGGTTGATAGCGGGACGGATGTAATTGACGTTGACTGGATGGTTTCGCTTGAGAGGGCTCGCGCGCTTGCCGGGGCTGACGTGACGCTGTGCGGCAATATCAATCCTGCGGGCGTTTTATTCGAGGGCAGTCCGGAGGATGTCGCCAGTGTGGCCAGGGAGTGTCTCAATGAAGTGCCGGACAAGTTCATTTTGATGCCGGGCTGCGAGGTGCCGCCGGCAACGCCCGAAAAGAACATCCGCGCATTCTGCCCCTGTGACGGCTGCCTGATTCGCGAAGAATTAAAGTGCTGAGACTCAATATCCCTTCAATTCATAATGTTTGTAATAATCCGTAAAAGGAAATTGTCTGACAGGAGACTATCGAAATCCTAATAAGCTTTTAGAAATACTCTGGATTCAGAGAACAGAGTATTGCCCGTGACGTCGATCCGGATACGCTTCTGTGCCCCGGAAACACGCTGCCTGCCGTTTACATATACCGTGGCTGACAAGGTTTCAGATTCATCCGGACTATTTAATAACAGTGACATGCGTTTAGCTGCGATGGAGATTTCGGCCGGCAGAATTTCATTTACGTCACGTTTCTCTCCATCGGCGGTAAGCGAGCCGTTTATCAGCAGGCCGGCCGGATCGGACAGCACAACTTTAGTAGTGACCGTATCGGGGCTTTTGGCAATAGTAAATAATACAATTCCGAGAATGATAATAACGACACCGAATGTGATGTGCTTTTTGTTCATGTTTAACCCTTTCGTGCAAAAGACCTGGCCATAGCGGATATTACCACTGTAAATGTTGTCGTCATAATTGTATAAATATTTCAGCTATTTTGCAGCATTCAGCAAATTAATACCGTCTCAAAGAAGCAACAAAGAGTATACGAACTTTGTACTTTTTCCCTCAAGACGTCGGCTGTAGCGAATAACAGGTAATTTTGCGGATAAACTGCAAGAGGCAGAGAAACTCAAATCAGAAGGATTTGGGGATGGTTTTACTGCTGCTACGGAACAACTACAATATTCTATTAGCTGCTTATCAACTGAAAGACCCGGATCAGTTCTGCGATGCTCCATGCCTGGGCGAAGCAGCCTTTTGGCTTATGGGGCGGATCGCCGTCGAATATTTCCGAAATACTGCCGAGGCAGCCGTTTTCGGTTAAATGCTCAAGCAAAGGCTCGATGAATTCGGCTGCTTGATTTTTGCTTTCCGGGCTGAATTTGTTTACTTTCAAATACGCCTCTATAAACGGTCCGATCAGGTACGGCCAAACCGTGCCCTGATGATAAGCCTCATCGCGTTGTCGCCGGGGCCCCGCATATTCGCCTTTGTAGCCCGCCGCATCCGGATTAAGCGTCCGCAGTCCGTACGGCGTTAATAAATGCTTTTGCACCACCTCTACAATCGAAGCCTGCTGTTGTTCTGATAGTGGCGAGAAATTCAACGAAACTGCAAATATCTGGTTTGGCCGAAGGCTGTCATCTATCGAACCGTCGGGCAAAATACAATCGTTTAAGTAACCTTTACTGTCGTTCCAGAACGAGTTACAGAAACCAGTCCGAACCTTCTCGGCCATAGATCCGTAACGTTTGGCGTTTTCTTCATTCCGTTCGGCATAGAATTCAGCCAGAAGGCAGAGACAATTGTACCAAAGCGCATTGACCTCAACCGCTTTTCCATACCTGGGCGTAAAAGCGACGCCGTCACATTTAGCATCCATCCAGGTCAACTGCGTCTGCTCGTCGCCCGCGCTGATAAGTCCATCGGAGTCGGCATGAATGCCGAACTTTGTGCCCTTATGGTATGAATCTATAATCCAGCGGATTGTCGGGCACAGGACCTGCATGAAAGTCTCTGAATCATCGGTGGCTCGCAGGTATTGAAATGCTGCGTTAATAAACCAAAGGGAGGCATCGACACTGTTAAAGTGAGTAGAATCGCTGTTATCATCGAAACGATTCGGAATCATCCCCTCATCCGCCGCTGCGGCAAATGTTGTCAAAACCGATTTTGCCTCCTCAAACCTGCCGGTTGCAAGCAACAGACCCGGCAGTGAGATAAACGCATCCCTGCCCCAGTCCGCAAACCAGGGATAGCCGGCTATAATAGTCGTACTGGTATGATTGTTAGTCTGGCGTCTTGTAACAAGCTGCTTGGCAGCCAAACAAAGCGTCTCAAAATATTTCCCGTTTCCAATTCTCAAGTTTTGATTTTTTGACCGGCTGTTCGAAACAGGGATTCGGAATTCGGTTTTTGCCTTTTTCACCTGATGTTTCAGCTCTTTTCGGTACCCATACAAATCTTTGCAGACCGTATCAATATCGGCATCTATTACAGGACTATGCTTATGGCCGGTTGTGTGGGAGTTGAGGCTTGCCCAGAGGACAATCTTTGCCGGCTTGTCTATTCTGCACTTGAAAAAGCCGGGCGCCCACAAATCTTCGGTGAAACCCTGACCTCTTTCTCTGTCATGACGATAGGTGAAATTAAACCACCATTGCGGATCCTTCTCAAAATGGGTGGACGGGCAGCACAACCGCAGTTCACAACTGCCCGGCATCTGGTGGCGAACCAGCAATCCGCGTGCGTCCGACCCGAGCCATTGGGAACATAACATAGCGTAGGAATTTTGCAGCGCGTGGAAATTTCTTAAGCCGACAAAAGGTCGTGATACGAACTCCACCGGCTTGGCGACACGGGTGAAATTATACACGATGGCGACCGTATCGGAATCTCGTACGAGATACACGGATTTGGTCAGTTCGATGTTCGCAAGCTCATAGTCGAAATGCACCCCGATATCCCGGCGGAATTTCTTTAGAAAGCCAAAACCCGCCGGTGCAAACTTGTCCGCAAATTCAAAGGTCGAAAGATTGAAGACCTTTCCTTTGGATATGACCATCTCCAGGCAATTGGATAATGCCATTATCCTGTGAACCGGCGGTATTAACGAGCCGATCAGGAGGCCATGGTAGGCCCTGGTATTGCAGCCCACAATCGTTGACGATGCGTAGCTGCCGCGCCCGTTAGTTAATAACCATTCTTTTGCCAGCAGATCATCAATGTTTTGATCGGTGATTGATACGGATATGCTTGTTGCTTCATCGGCTTTCTGCAATGTTAACACTATCTTACTCCAAACGGCACTATCAAGATAAAATCCAGGCCCTCTCTATACTATGCTCCCAATTATGCAGTTTCTGCTTGGGAGAGTACCAGTATTGCTTCGAGTAGGCAACTAAACAGGGTATCTATTCTACTGGCTGTAAATCGGGCAGATTTTTAATTCCCGATGTCGGACCGGATAATAGTTCAGGTGAGTCTTGTCCTGGTGTAGGACGAAATGCGCCACCATCCAGTTGTCCTGAACAGCGTTTTTGAAGATGGCCCAGCACATTCATAAAGTTAATGTAAGAGTCGTACGGCGAGTCGTAGGGATTAAAATACTTATGCACATCGCCGTCGGCAAAATATTTTGTGCACATATAATAAAAATGGTCCGATGTCTGCAATTTTCGCCAGTCCCCAATGATTTTCTCGTCTTTTGTATTCTTGATTTTCTTCTCGATCCGATAAAGCTCGTGAATCGCATTGGATTGCATGGCGTTACCAAGCCAGGCCGAAAGGTCTCTTTCGGTATCGGCCCAGCTTATGATATGCGGCACATCAACCGTGTCGGCGCTGCCATAGGATTTTATAACCTCACTTGGAGTTTTGAAGTCGTTGTCCGGGTGCCTCAGAACCTCCTCGGGAAGATGCCGCATAAAATCGAATATACCGGTATCTTCCCACTGGTGTTCGCCGAATGTCTCGTAGTCCATGAACAGGTTGACAATGTTGCCGTTGCCATTGACATTACTGACCCATCGTGCGAACTTGTCCGCCGTCAAAGGCCACTGGGGCCAGTCGCGGTTGGAGAATCTAAAGGCAATATCATCACTTAGCGAATAATTTTTCAGCAGGAGCTTCAGATGATTGCAGCCTTTGGGCTGGTAAACAAAATTAGGACTCCTATAGCCCAGAATGTGGTCGGCCCCTTCGGTAATGATCGCGTCGAAACAGCCCATTGACTCGATCAGGGAGGCCAGTTCATTGTTATATATAAGCTCCGTATTTCTAAATACCCTTGGTCTTTGACCAAAAAAGTAGTTTATCGCTTCGACGTGCTTGTTGATCTGCTCGGCGAATTCGTTGCGAGAGTACAGGAAACTGAGACTGTGATAATAAGTTTCAGCCAGAAACTCTACGCATCCTGTTTCAGCCAGGGCGTCGAATGTGCTCATCACTTCCGGCGAGTAACGTTCGAGCTGCTCCAGCAACAGGCCGGTGACGCTGTAGGCGATCTTAAATCGGCCCTTAAATCGTCGTATAACATCCAGAAGCAGCCGGTTAGCCGGAAGATAGCATTTGTTCGCTACCTTTCTGCAAATCGAGCCGTTCTTATAATCGTCAAAATATTGATCGTTTTTGTCGAATACAGTGTAGTGCCTCAATCGTACAGGTTGATGCACTTGAAAGTAGAAACATACAGAAGGCATAATCTTTTATCTCGTTTTGTTATCCGCGGGACAGTAATTCGCTCCCTCCGGATATGGTATTTGGTTTATTTTAGCGTGATGCTTAAACCGGAACCAGCATCTCATCGTAGATTTTTGCGCACCTGACCGCGGCGTCTTTCCAACGCAGTCTTCTGACCTCGAAATTGCCGTGACTCCGCAGCGTCATCTGCAGAGGCGGATATTTCAGCACAGCAACGATCTTGTTAGCGATTTCATCGACATCCCAGAAGTCAACCTTCAGGGCGTGCATCAGAACTTCCGATACACCACTTTGCTTACTTATAATTACTGGCACGTCGTTGTCAAGTGCCTCCAGCGGTGCGATCCCGAAAGGTTCCGACACCGAAGGCATAACGTATAAGTCAGCCATTTGGTATATTTTCTGCACATCTTCGCCGCGTAAGAAGCCTGTGAACAGTACCTTATGGCCAATCCCCAGCTCGGCGGCCATTTCGATCGACCGGTGCATTAAATCACCGGAGCCGGCCATTACGAACTTGACATTATCCATCACTTCGAGGACTTTCTTGGCGGCATGGAGGAAGTATTCCGGACCTTTTTGCATTGTAATTCGGCCCAGGAACAGCACAATCTTCTCATCTTTGTCGATGACGCTTTCGTCCACGGTCCATTTCCCGTTGCGCTCGACGCCGTTATAGACGACTTCGACTTTATCACCGCTGACACCGTATCGGCCTATGATAATATTGCGGGTAAAATGGCTTACGGTAATGACTTTATCGGCCCGGTGCATACCTTCGCGTTCGATGTCATAAATCATCTGGTTTACATGTTCGCCGCTTCGGTCGAATTCTGTCGAGTGCACGTGTACAACCAGCGGTCTTTCCTTGATAGCCGATACGGCGATTCCCGCAGGATAGGTCATCCAGTCATGAGCGTGGACAATATCGAACTGCTCATTTTCAGCTAAATCAGCGGCCATAGCAGCATAACGATGAACTTCGGTGTACATATCGCTGCTGTAGTCTTTTGAATTTATGAATAGCTGGCTGGCAGAACTAATGCTGCTGCCGAACATTTCTTGTTTATGTCTTAATGTCTCTTCGATTCTTTGCTGGTAAGTGTCCGGGGTGGAATAGGGCTTTAGTGCTGAGCTAATTGCGTGAAATTTTACATTTTTTAACTCGTTGAACTTAACGAACGAAGTAGTTCTCTTCGAACCCGGGGTCAGCAATTTAACATGAGTTGCATATTTACTCTCGACCATCTTGGGCAGAACGAACATAACTTCCATGCCAAGCTGGTCCATTGCTCGGGTAAGGCCGTAGCAGGCGGTGCCCAAACCACCACTTATAAAGGGCGGAAATTCCCAGCCTAACATGAAAACTTTCATATATTCACCAGCAAGTATAGACCTATAATCATTCGTTCAATAATAAATCACAAAATGTTTTTATCACACAACCTAAGTATTTTCTCCATTTAGGTCAGGAAGTACCTGGCTGCACAGCCATTTCATAGGCTGTCAATAAGCTCCTTCATCGGCAAGAAATCACCCAATCTTTATCTTAAGCGTAGAAATATTAGTAATTAAGCCAATACCTATTATATAAATTCGGCTTTTAGCGGAAATAAGTTGAAATTTTTTTGATAAAAAGCGTTAATTTTGATGTTGATAAACGGATTTTATAGGTCGGAGGCTAACGAAAACAAGCCGTTCCGTTACAAATGCATCGGAACGGCTTGTTTCAACCGTAATATTGCCGCTAAAATCCTTAATCAAAAGACGTTAGCGTAAAACTTACCCGTCAGGCCGGAAATAAATCACTAACGGGCTTCTAACAAGGGCTACAGATCCTGCGGCTTGACTGTACTGCGGCGATTTGCCTTCGTTCGGGCTACAGCAGCATCAAGCAACGTATAGACCTGATCGCTAATGGCTTCAAGCGCGTCGGATGAGGTCATCATCTTCTTGCTTTTAATGTAAGCCTTTACCTTGCTGGCCACTATCAAAGATTCTTTTTTCTTTGCCATTCTTAAAACCTCCATACTGACAAGATTAAAATGTAATAGGCCGGCGCCAACTCCATAAGCCCGGCACGTCATCACGCTTTATTACAAGTAAGCTATGTAATTTGCAATAAAAAAAATTGCCAAAACGTTATTTTTTTACAGTTATAGGGTCGATAGCAATAAATTAGCTGCGAGAGCTGGTAACTTCAAGCAGATTTTTTTCACAAGTTGATAATTTTAATAATATGCCGGGTGCAATTTGACGAAAAGATTCGGGTGAGAGGTTCCTTAGAACTGTCCCGGGTGATTGGGGCAGATGATGCAGGATTCCTGAAATGTAAAGAGTTTAGGAATATATTTTTGTTGTGGAGGAATAAAATGGCTAAGCGTTCTAAAAAAGGCCAAAAGTCGCAGGCAAAGCTTGAAGGATACGTGGTCGTAGCTTTCGCCGAGGATATGGAGCAGGCCACAGAGTACAAGACTATTCTGAAGGCAAACGATATTTCTGCTGCTATAACCGAACCGGAAGCGCATGAAATTGGCTCCAAGGAAATTGCCGTAATGGTCCCCGAAGAATTTCTTGATGAGGCCCATGTAATAATTGAATCGCAGCACGCCTATGACGATTTCTATGATTTCGCCCTGGAAGAGGATGATGGCGGCTACGACGATGACTTTTTTGAGGAAGAATTTTAAGATGGGTAAAGAAGATTCTCCAGAGCGTCGCGAGCGCAAAGACGATGATCGCAGGGACAGTGTTGTTGACAGACGTTTGGGTCTGGACCGACGGCGAGGGCCTGGAAGACGGCTGAGCGATGACCGAAAATCCGCTGAAGAAGGGCAAATGTCCGATGAGCAATTCGAATTTCTCATGGCAATCGACGAATATAAGCGGAAAAATACAAGGCCATTCCCAACCTGGACGGAAGTTCTCGATGTCATAAAGGCATTGGGCTACCGCAAAGTGGCTGAGCCGCAATCGCTCGAACAAGTCCAGAAAGAGCATGAGTCCGAAGAAACAAAGGTGCCTTTGGGTACCTGGCTGGACTAAGACTGTCCTAATACCAGAACATGCCGGAAAGCAGGGCGGGACTTCACGAGCCCGCCCGTGCAATACGGATAATCTAAGCAAATCGAATCCTTTCCTATCATTTTCCCTGTGAAATTACCAAAAATACACGAAGTAACCGCAGATTTACCCCGTGAGATGGCGGCTTTGCCTATCTCATGGGGTGAACGCAGTTTTGGCTTCACCGCGAAGAACTGACCAATAATCAATAGTCAATAGTCAATAGTAAATAATCAATGACAAAGCCTAATTTCAGTATTACAATGAATTAACAGATTCGTGCGAGGCTTTTGTGGAATTTCAGGGCATTACTTCGAGGACTCCGGATGGACAAAAACGAATTGCTCCAAATCATCGAAAAAGCGGCGAAAAAAAAATCAACTTATCTTGACCTGTCCAGCAAGGGCATAACAACTCTCCCAGCCGATATAGGAAAGTTGATAAACCTGAGGCGTCTCGATTTGTACAACAATCGACTGGAAAGCATCCCGTCAGAATTAGGGGAGTTGACAAACCTGACGACGCACTATTTGTTCAGCAATCAACTGACGAGTATCCCAGCCGAATTAGGGAAGTGGACAAAACTGACGTATCTCAATTTGTCCGACAATCAACTGACAAGTATCCCGACCGAATTAGGAAACTTGACAAACCTTAAGACGCTCTCTTTGTCCGGCAATCAACTGACAGACATTTCGACCGAATTAGGAAACTTGACAAACCTTAAGACGCTCTCTTTGTCCGACAATAAACTTACAAGCATCCCTACCAAATTAGGAAAGTTGACAAACCTGACGGCACTCCGGTTACATAGCAATCAACTGACAAACATCCCAGCCGAATTAGGAAAGTTGACAAACCTTAAGACGCTCTCTTTGTCCGGCAATCAACTGACAGACATCCCGTCCGAATTAGGAAACTTGACAAACTTATCGGCGCTCTATTTGCACAACAATCAACTGACAAGCATCCCGGCCGAATTGGGGAAGTTGACAAAGCTAAATGTACTTAATCTCGACGGTAATGAAGCTCTGACATCCCCCCCGCCCGAGGTCGTAAAACAAGGAACAAAAGCAATATTAGCATACCTGCGGGAAAGACTTGAGAAAAGCGAAAAGCAATGGGTCTCGAAAATGATCCTCGTCGGAGAAGGAGGTGTGGGAAAGACACAGTTGTTGAGGGCGCTTCAGGGCAAGGAGTTCCAAGTCGAGTCTGAGACTACGCACGGAATTGGGGTCGACAAACTTGAATTGGCACATCCGAATCAGGCAGGTGTAACAATGGAGCTGAACACTTGGGATTTCGGAGGCCAGCAGATATATCATGCGACGCATCAATTCTTTCTGACAAACCGGTCGTTGTTTGTATTGGTCTGGGATGCGCGTCACGGTTGGGAAGCGGGCAAGCTGTATAGCTGGCTTGATAGAATACAGTCCAAAGCACCGGAGTCGCCTGTCATTATAGTGGCTGCGCATATTGACGAGCGTGACGCAGATTTGCCGCTTGATGACCTGCAAAGGAAGTATCCCCAGATTACAGGTCATTATAAGTTAAGCAACAAAACTGGTGAGGGTATTGAAGAGTTCAAAGTCAAGCTGGCGCATGTGGCGGCTGAACTACCGTTGATGGGCGAAGAATGGCCGGCGACCTGGCTTGAGGCGGCCAACGCGATCAGAAAAAGGACTGAGCAATACATTTCACCGAAGAAATTCTACAGTTTGGTAGGGAGGCATAAGGTTCGCAAGAAGGATAGAGATATATTGGCGCAGTGGATGCATGATCTCGGCGACATATTGTATTTCAGGGACAATGAGGAACTAAATGATCTCGTGATCCTTGACCCGG
>Ga0114918_10002309_pt1 | contig 17106 bp, 33 predicted proteins | sample LantaG_FD_87015 | JGI IMG/M metagenome (GOLD analysis project Ga0114918, IMG submission 87015) | Deep subsurface microbial communities from Baltic Sea to uncover new lineages of life (NeLLi) - Landsort_02402 metaG | ecosystem: Environmental > Aquatic > Marine > Oceanic > Sediment | place... | reverse complement strand
ACCATTAAATCTAATATTATCAAAACCAATTAAATAAACATCGGTACACCAATCATGAACATCGGTATAATTAACCTCATAAATTTTATCAATTTCTAAATGTTTTTTTATTCTTTCAGAATCAGATTTATGACCATTATTTTTCGTTTCTTCAGTCACTTTTACTTGATGACCATTAATTGCAAAAATTTCCATTTCTTCCATTTTATTTAATTTAAAAAGGACTCCCTTATCAGGGTGGAATGCCCACTCTGGGGAGTCCCATAACATGTTTTCCAATTTATATAATCTTCATCCAATTGGTAATCTTAGGTTTGCGAAAACTTTCCTTCTTGTCGAACCTTCTTTTTATCTGGCATTCAGACCTCATTTCTGAGGCACGTTATACGACATTGAACACGTAGCCACCGTGTTAGGCTTCGAGCAGGGTGGGAGACTCGAACCCCCAACATAATGTTTTTGGTGCACCAATTCATTATGAACCTCATCTTCCCGATGGTACTTTAACCAATTCAGTCAACCCTACAATTATTATTTTATACGAAGATAATAAAAAAATGTTACAAAAAAAATCAATTAAAATAAATATGTAAGATATTTTATGCTTTTCTCAGATTGTTTCATTTCTTTTTTTATTAAATTCTTCACAGCTTCTTTTTCAACAGAATTATTTTCATTGAAATAAATATTCAATAAGGATATTAGATTTAATAGTGGTATGAGTTTGTTTCTAATATCAGCACCAACAACACCACTATCAATAATATCAAATTCAACCAATTCCAATTTATCGAAATCAATATCCAACCCCTCATAATAGTCTGAATCAAAATATTTTCGCATGTCTTCCAGAGTTGCTGTTTCAGGTTGTAATCTTGGAATTTCAGATGTGAAAACCATCGGTTCTCCACCAATTTCGTCAATAATAACGAATTCTTGAAAATCATTAAATTCCTTTTTATAACGTAATGCTTTTGCTTTCATTTTATTTCCTTTCTTTCTTTATCTTTTTCATTACTTTTACCTTGAATTTTTTATTTTCTTTTTTTGCTCTGATTTTCCAAGCCTGAATAATTTCTTTACCGATACTATCAGCCATAAATTGAGCATTAACGCAACCCGATAAATCTTTATGTTTAATTTCTTTATTATTGGCTGTGGCAGTAGCATAGTAGATGGGTTGTTGTGGTACAAATAACCCATCATATTGATGTAGTTCAACTTCAACAACTAATTCTTTATCAACACCATCTACGGTATATGCTTGCTTATATGTACCTTTAAAAATCATTTTGATAATTATACGAAATTAATTAAATTTTGTTACATTTTAAAATACAAATATATAATTATTTTTTGATAATTCTTAAATTATTTCTTATTATCTAGTATTTATGTGTAAGACAGTAATACATTTAATTATGAAAAATATAAAATCAAAAACAATAACATTTAGATTAACACAAGATGAATATCATACATGTGTAATATTAGCAATTAAAAAGAGTAAAAAAGAAAATAGAATAGTTAATGTCAGTGAAATTATACGAGAATCAATAAAAAATATTAAACCATGATAAAAAAAGAATATAATAAAAATTATTATAAAGAAAATAAGGTTTATTTAAATAAACAGTCTATTGATTACAATAACGATAATAAAATATCAATTTCAGAAAACAAAAAGAAATATTATGAATTGAATAAAGAATTAATAGCTACCAAACGAAAATTATATTATTTAGAAAATAAAGAAAAAATATATGAACAGCGAAAAATATATCGTAAAAATAATAAAGAAAAAATAAGAAAACAGGAAGCTGATTCACAAAGACGTTATTTATCAACTTCAATCGGTAAATTAAGTCATAATATTAGAGCAGCAATTAGACGTTCATTAGTAGATTCTGGATATACTAAAAAATATAAAAGTGAAACAATATTAGGTTGTACAATTTCCGATTTTAAGTTATATATAGAAAATCAATTTGAAATATGGATGAATTGGGAAAATAAAGGATTATATAATGGTGTTCCAAATTATGGTTGGGATTTAGACCATAAAATTCCATTATCATCGGCAATGAATGAAGATGATATAATCAAATTAAATCACTATACTAACATACAACCATTATGTAGTCATTATAATCGAGACATTAAAAGAAACCTAATTATATAAATTGTGAACTTTTATCAATTTCAATACATTCTACCAACGTATTAGCATTATCCTTTTCACCAATACGAAGACCTCTATACACTGGATGAAGTAAAGAATAATTATTATTAGAGTCTTGGGATAATCCAGAACATTTAACTGCAACTACCGTACCTAACAATTCATCTTGTCGTTCAGTTATGTCTTGCATAACATCTTCTGACATTCCAGTGGGACTTGTTTGTAATAAACCACATTCACTTTCACAATTTAATGACGATATAACTTTAGAATTTTTTCCTGTTCCATAATTGAATCCAATAATTTTTAAATCTAATTCAATTTCTTTTTTTAGTTTTATTTGTGTTACTGGTTTACCATCTTTCCATTTACCGTCATATGATTTCAATATCGTACCCTCACCATTTTTACTTAAAATATCTTCAAAGTGTTCAATAACATCAGTCATTGTTGAAACTTCTCTTGTCTCAACCAATGAAATCATTATTAGATTAGCATTATTGATTAAATTTTTTAAATTTTCAAATCTAACATTATATGGTAACTCCGATTTATTATCATAATATTCATCAATACTTATAATATCCCATACCGTTAATCTTATTAAAGATAATGCTAATTGAAAATCCATATGTTTTTTCTCAAATTTATTGATTTTCTTTTGTGTTTCATCTGATGTTCTACTTTCTCTTTTTTTATTAATATCAATTAACGAAGCAATAATACCATTTGAAATATATCTTTCCACTATACCGCCATCAGGAGAATCCATTGTAAGTTCACCATTCAAAACACAATTACTTAATGTTTTTAATTCAGATAAAAATTTAGCACCATCCAAAATTGTGGGTTCACCTTGTCTGGAACACAATTCAACATCACCAGAATCAATAATGACATTAACATATCTCCCATCCATTTTTTCTTGTGAAAAATTAATTAAATTAGATTTCAATATATTCTTAACCAATTTATCTGAGTATGATTTAGCACCTAAATATGCGACTTTTTCAATTAGGTCGGGGATTACCTTATTGATGTTACGAGTACCTATGCCGATTTTACAGTCCTTCTCAATAATGCGTTCAATAATATATGCGTTATCTGGTTCACAACACATTAAAATTTCCTTCAAATGATTAATTGCATCATTACCAGTTATTTTTCTATCACTCAATAATTTTAATGCAATTAAAGCACCTTCCAATGGATGAGTGTGTGATTTTAATCTCACATATTCTGGAATTTTTTTAATGAAAAATTTCACTCGTTTTGAGTTTGCCAAATACAATACCTTTATAAGTAATTCATTATCTTTGTACTTGCTAAGAATATTCATCTTCTCATTAGTGCTTGATTCAGCAGCGATTTCGTCAAAAATTTCTTTTATCATTTTATTTTTATTTTATTATACGAAGATAATTGTTTTTTGTTACAAATTAAAATGGTAATAATTCTTTTTTGGGTTTAACTAAATGTTGTCTAAGATATTTTAATGTGAAAAATTTCCGATTTATACAATAACCAATACTACCACCCGAATATACTTGTTTTATGATTCTACCTGTTTTTGAATTATAACATTGATTATTATTTAACCACTTATATTTAGTAGCAAAATCTAATTCATATTTTATGGTATATGTTATTGATATTGAGTCCATTTATCTTAAACAAAAGTGAATATACAACATAGTTATAACCAATATTTTTACCCATTACACCGCATAAATCCATAATTGGATTATTTGTTCTTCGGTGATGTTTTCTGGTGTCACATCAAATTCACCATATTTTTTCATGTGTGTTAAATATTCTAATTTCATATTCGTTGATAATCCATCCCAAAAATCTAACGCCTTTTGTCTATCTTCCATATCTTCGTTATTCATAATTCTAATTTTTTAATGTTCTAATAATTGTGGTGCTATAATACCTTGTTTATATAACCAACTCGCTAACTTAAATTGTAATTTAACTAATAGTGTTTTCATTTCTTATTTATTAAAATTATTCAAAAATAGGTAAAAATGTTTCTTTATCATAACCAATAACCTTTTTATTATTTTTTAGATTATCGTTTATCCATTTATCTTCTTCCGACCACTTTAATTCAAATTCAGTTTTTAAATTATTTAATTGGTCTTTTAAATCTTGTGGGATATTATCATTATTTAATATCTCATTTCTCAATTGTTCGTGTTTTTCCATAATTCTTTTTTTTACAAATATACTAATTTATTTTGTGTTTGTCAACCCACCGCACAAAAACGAAAGCCTAACAATATATAAAAATAATAGGCGGGTTTCTGCGTGTAGGTAGTTTATATTCATTTATTTAACTCTATTTTGTTTGCGAAGTTCAGCGTTTCAAATCACCTACTATTCTTATCTATATTTCAGTTGCTAGTGCTTCGTATTAGCTTTCTCCCTCGCTAATTGTTCCAGCCGTTGTGCGAATTTACTTTTAGCTGGTTCTTTACCTTTTTCCTCTTTATCTAAATCAATGCGTTCTTCATTAAATTTAGCTATAAGCACAACTATCCAAAGTATGCTATATAAAGTTATGAATACTCCCCACCATATCGGGTTAACTTCAAAATGCCACAGCAAAAACGAGTAAAGTATCGTACTTTGTATTGGCAATCTTATTGGTACATTTGAAATAACAGTTCTTTTTTTCATCATTATTGTTTTTGCCTCCGCACCGTATGCGAAGCGTTAATACTCGTATCTAAGTGTCTGCGTAATTTCAACGGCAACCGCAAACATATTGCCATTCGTTATAAGCCATAATCACTTACAGCATCATTCCAACCTTGTTGATAAGAAATTCTTCTCACACTATCTGGTGAATATCTATCTACATCTATTTGCAAATTATCCCATACTTTATCTTCACCATGTGCGTTATTTATTACTAATTTTGCCATAATTTTACGATTTTATAACAACAAATATAAAACATTGCTGTCGTGTTTCAATTATAATATACGTTAAATTTCAAATTTTGTTACATTTATTTACTTCTGTGTTACAACGTTTCATATTTGCAACCGTTAGCGGTAATTCTTTGGTGGTTTACTATTCGGGCATTTATCATTGTCACAATATCTTTTACCAAATGACATTAGGAATCCGCTTCTTGGCATCGTGCTACCACAATTTGTGCAAAAATGCCCTACACCTTCTCGCATAACTCTACATAGTGGTGGTTTAGGTGGTTCTGGAATAGAACTACCACTAACAACACCTATATGTAATGCCTTTTTACTTTTTTTACTCTTTTTCTTTTTACCCATTGTTTCAGTTTTTTTAGTCAGTGTATTAATTTTCTTTATAACCTTCTTCACTCCAAGTACCAAACGATTTATATATTCCACAATAGTGTGGTATATTATCATGACGAGTAATATGTTTGAATTTTTTCTCATAAAACAATTGACAATTCAAAACACCATCGATGTCAAGAAAAATGACCGAATTATAATTATGAATTAATTTAATATTATTTTCCATGTTTCGATTTTCTAATTTATACGGTATCTTATTAGAATTGTTACATTTATTTTTATTTTTATTTGCACGAATAATAAATTTTGCACCAGCTACAAAACATTCAATTGGAGTGTTTTGGTCTAAAGGTTCACCTTCAACATATTCTTCATAATATAATTTTGCTGCCGTTTTTATGGTTTTTTTATCCATTCTAAGTAGGTATATGTTCATGCAAATTTATATTATTAGAACCAAAAACCAAACAAATTTGTAACATTTTTAAAAATAAACCGTATAATTGCAAAACAAAACTTATTAAAATGAAAACAAATTTTTATAAATATAACAAAAATTCTTTACAATTTGAAGAAGTAAAGTGGATTAAATCGGCACTAAAGTCTTTAAGTGTTGTCGTGGTATTATTTTTTATTGTGATCACTAATTTAGGTTTAAGCGATAAAACTCCAATAACACAATTAACTGAAGAACAAGTGATTATTATTAATAGAAATCATGATAACTTCACACCAGAAAAGTTGGAAACTGAGATTAATAGAATGAACTTCAGATTTCCCCACATCGTTTATGCACAATCAATGTTAGAGACTGGTAGTTGGACTGCTCCAATATACATAGAAAACCATAATTTATTTGGTATGAAGGAGGCTAAGGTTCGTCCAACAACTGCTCGTGGTACTAAAAGAAATCATGCATATTATGATAATTGGAAAGAATCTGTGTTGGATTATACTTTATATTATGCTTCATATTTACGTAATTTACAAACTGAAGAAGAATATTTTGAATATCTTGATGCAAGTTATGCTGAAGATACTGATTATGTGTCAATACTAAAAAAAATTATAGAAGAAAATAATTTAAAAGAAAAATTTAATATTTGATAATTATGTATCGATTTGAAATTGTAAGTGAATTCGCAAAAAAAGCACATGATGCAGTTAACTGTGAATATGATGGTAAAACCTATTATACTCACTTAAAAATGGTTGAAGATGGTATTGAAAAGTATCAAGATATTTTTATTGATATTAATGACTATATTAATTCACGTAAAGCTGGATCATGTCACGATCTCACTGAGGACGCTAGATTAAATTTTAACGATATTCGTGATGTAACTAATATTGAGGTTGCTAGAATTGTTTTAGGTGTAACTGATGTACATGAAGAAAACAGATTATTACGTCATTTAGCAACAATGGGTAAGACTGTTAAAGATTATCGTGCGATTATAGTAAAAATGGCTGATTTAAGAGCTAATGCATCCTATAGTCGTGATAATGGTAGTTCAATGTACGAAAAATATATGTTTGAATATAATTATCGCAGACCAATCTTCAAAAAAGCACTTACGTGGTATGAAGATAAATTAAATATGGATGTTGTAAATGAATTCTGGAATGAACTCGATGAAATTCATGGATTCAACCAATAGTGTTTGGTTTTATGGATTATTAGTCTTAGATTAGCAAAAAAATTAATAATATGAAATTTACTGATGTAATGCTTGACCTTGAAACAATGGGTCGAAAAAGTAATTCAGCAATCGTATCAATAGGTGCTGTAGAATTTAATATTGAAACTGGTGAAACAGGTAGAGAATTCTATGCTGTTATTGATTTAAATTCTTGTCTTGATTTTGGTCTTAAAGTTCAAGCAGATACAATTTATTTCTGGTTACAACAAAATCAGGCAGCACGTGATGCTATTTGTTGTGACGATAAACATTCATTAATAGCAGCACTTTTTTTATTAAATGATTGAGTAGAAAAATGTATTCCCAAAGTTATGATTTGGGGTAATGGTGCAAAATTTGATATCGGGATTCTCGAAGATGCTTATGATGCATGTGATTTAGAAGTTCCTTGGTATTTCAGGTCTGAACGTGACGTAAGAACTCTAGTAGGTTTTGACGAAAGTATTAAAGCAACAATGCCATTTGAAGGAATATATCATCATCCAATTGACGACTGCAAACATCAAATTAAGTATTGTAGTGCCACATGGAAAAAATTATCAAACAACATTTAAAAAATTAATAATATGGAAAATTTAACAGTAGAAACGTTTAAAGAAAAAGTGTTTGACTATATACAAAACGAAAAATGGTCATTTAATGGAACTAAACCAGCAATAATTGATTTTTATGCTGATTGGTGTGAACCTTGTAAAAAAATTGCCCCAATTCTCGATGAACTCGATAATGAATTGGAAGGTGTTGATTTTTATAAAATTAATACCGAAGAACAAGTTGAATTGGCTGCAACATTTGGAATTAAAAGTATTCCATCAATCCTTTTCATACCTGTTGAGGGTGAACCACAAATGGCACTAGGTGCACTACCAAAAGAAACTATCATGGTAGCAATCGAACAGGTATTATTCGGTAAAACTGTAGAATATACACCAAAACCTGTTGAGAATACTCAACAACCACCAGCAGAAGATTAATTAATTAATTTGTTTGTGTTTAAGGTGAGAATGATTTTTTCACCTTTTTTTGTAACATTTTTTTATTATTTACGTATATTATGATATGATGAAAAAACGAAAAACAATAAGTTCAGAAGAACAAAAGAAATTAAATCTTCAATATAGTGTCAATAATATTGAAAAAAGGGTTGATGCTGGGATGATTGCACCACCACCTAAACACCGAAAATTTAAAGTCGGTGAACGTGTTAAGTTTGGTGCTCATAATGAGGTATATGTGCGCAATGTTTTTAAAGATGGTCTTTATTGTGAGATTGAATGTCTTCAGGTTATAAGAGACCGTGATAAGCCACCAACAGATGAAACACATATGTTGGAATGGCATCAAATTTTTCCATATAACGCTTCTAAACAAACTAATTTTCATAAAGAAGAAACTTACAGAATAACATTATTAAACTCAAGCATTGATTCACTATTACATAAAGTACATCATAGTGGAGTTGAATTCGATTCCGAATATCAACGTGGTCATGTTTGGAAGATGAGTGATAAGGTTGCGTTAATTGATAGTATTTTTAATAATATTGATATTGGTAAGTTTGTTTTCATTCAAAGAAGTTTTAGTGATTCAAGACCTAAAATATATGAAATACTTGATGGTAAACAAAGATTAACAACTCTTGTTGAATTTTTCGAAGACCGTTTTAAATATAATGGTTTTTATTTTTCAGAATTATCAAATGATGATAAAAATAAATTTACTGGTCATGGAATTACTTATGGTTATTTGGTAAATCCAGATAAAAAAGCTATATTTGAATCTTTTATTAAATTAAACACGTGTGGTAAACCGATGGCAACTAAACACATTGACCACGTAAAACAATTGTTAAATGAACTCTAAAAATTAATTATTAAAATTTATAATTGAAATGAAAAACGAAAAATTAGATTTAATGTTGAACAAGGTGGTTGAATATGACAACCCAAAAGCAGACCATTTCAAAGCATTCTTGTATAAGAATAAAAATGGTGACTACTACTTCAAAATTATTGAAATTTTGAGGGGTGACATGTCATTTAATGACATAATCACATTAAAAAATGGTGATGTTAAATTCCTTATCATTGCAGCAAAACCGAAGTTAATGGTTATTACCAAAAACTCATGGCATTACAAATTAATGAAATACGTGTTACGTAGTAATGCACCAACACCTAAAGATATGCAGAACGGCTGTCCATATTTCTGGTTGGTGATGTTTTCTATGATTGCATTACCATTTCTTTTAATTTTTAAAGCCATGAAATGGACAGTATTACTTATCCCTAAATTAATTTTTGGGGTTTTAAAACAATTGGTTGTTTCATGGTTTGCAGGAATTGATGATGAAGTTATTTACGATTTAAAAAATGGTGGTAATTACACCAAGACTAAAATACCAAAAACGGCAAAAATTTTCTTCAAAAATTCTGATAATAATATCTTCACAATGTTTTTGTCTGAAAAATATGGTGTTAATGGTATACAAGACCCAATGTTTAAAGAAAAACAAAAAGAAATTAAGTTGAAATGGGAAGTCTGGCGTAAAGAGGTTCAGAAAAGTCGTGATGAAAATTACATCAAAAAGACTAAAAGTGAGCAATTGGCATTCGAAAAAAAGACAATACGTGATAAAAAACGTGAAATTAATATTGAACGTTGGGAAACTAAAATGCAACCTATTTACGATGCTTTAGATTCTATGGGGCAATGGTTCACAAAAACATTTACAGTTGAAAGAGGACGCAGAAACATGATTATAAAGCGTACTAAACAAGTTGTTGGTGCATTAGTCACTATTTTGGTTCTTATTGGTACATTCTTCGCAATAAATTACATCGCATTGGGATTAATGGTTGCTGCCGATTTCTGTATTGAATATTGGGTATGGTTTGTTTATTTGGGATTAGCAGCAGTTACTTGTGGCATCATATATGGATTTTATGTTTTAGTTACAAGTGTTGGTCAAAGTATTGTTAACAAATATAATCAAGGTAAAAGGGTATGGTATATTGAACCATTTATTTATCTTTTGTGGTATCCAATTAAGTACATTGTCCTGTCTTTCGTATATATATTAACATATATCCTTTGGATTCCTGTTCGTTTTATCTTTTATACTTGTATTTGGAAACTATTATCTTGGGTTGGGATTAAAATTGGAAAGGGATTCTATAACTTAGGTAAATTCATTATTGGAAGTACTGGAATCTTCGGTGAATATTTTGGTGCGAGTTACAGCGATTACTGCCCGGGTCTGGAATGGGTAGGTTTTGAAGAAGAAGAAGAAAATTAATAAAACATTAACTTAAATAATTTTAAAATGTACACATTTATTTTAACAATATTAATTGTTTCGTTTATTTCCGCATGTTTCTTTAAAAAGAAATTCTGGGAGAACAGATACATTGTTTTAGCAATTATTGCAGGTGTGGCACTCATTGCCACACTTAGCATTAATTTCGTGACACGTAACGACAATCCTAATGAAGTAAGAAGTGTTTGGGTGAAAGAATGTCAACCAATGAATATTGAGGCTTCGTTAGTAGATAGTAATTTTGTTGCAACAAAAGATTCACTAATATTAGATGATTTTGAAGCTGAAAAGGATACAATTCAAAATTATTATATTTTCTATAATAATGGTGATGGTTATCGAATTGGATTTAATTATAATGACCACGGATATTATAAGAAATCTATAAGTTTGGAGAACATCGTTATTTATGAAACTGATTCTGATAAACCATATTATTCAAAAGAAAGGGTATATTATGGAAACAGAAATAATAAATGGGTCACGAATATAAGTCTCCCATTTATAAAATCATACAAATGTTATTATATGCCTCATGATGATTATGTAAAATTAATATCAAGTGGTTTAATTAAAAACGAAAAATCATGAAAACAAATTTAATAACAATTCTTTGGAAAAAAGAAAAAAAACATTGGAGCAGAACACTCGGAATTTTCTCCAAATTTAATAATTGGATAGGTAAATTAAGTTTAGGTCTTATCTTCGCTATTCTCGGAACTATTGCTCATTATGCGTTTGCAATCATGCACACACTTTATGAAATGTTTTTATGGTTGTTCTTCAGGAAAGCATTTAAAACCAATTTACAGAAACTAGCACTAAAAGTATAATATGAGTTTATTTGTAACTGATGTAGAAAGTGATGGTAGTTTACTTGGTATAAATAGTATGGTTTGTTTTGGGGTAGTTAAATTAACTGATGACCTCAAAACAACACCAACGTTTTACGGTCAAACCAGACCAATATCTGAACAATACGACCCAAGAGCATTAGCAATTAGTGGGTTTAGTAGGGAAGAACATTTGGATTTTGAAAATCCTAGAATAGTGATGGCTAATTTTGCAGATTGGTTGAATGAACATTCTAAAGGTAAACCAATTCTGATTGCAGATAATAATGGTTATGATGCCTCATGGATAAATTGGTATTTCCTTACATATCTCGGTAGAAACCCATTTGGATGGTCTTCCAGACGAATTGGTGACCTTTACTGTGGAATGATGAAAGATACTTGGGCGGGATGGAAGCAACTTCGTATAACAAAAAATACGCATCATCCACTGGATGATGCAATGGGTAATGCTGAAGCATTGCTTAAAATGAAAGAAATGGGTTTAAAAATTAACACAAAATAAGATTTATATGAAAAAAATGTTAAGTGATTTATTGTTTATTTTTCCAGTAATGTTTTACTTTTTATTGGAAGCATTGGTTGTGGGATTGATAATTTCCGTTATTTGGAAGATTTTCTTTACTTATTTAATTTGTGAATTAACATATTTACAAATTGTTGGTGGTTACTGGATTCTCAAATTAGTTTTATTTGATGTGTTTAAGTTGATTTCAGGACTACAACAAAGGGGGGAAAATATGAAAACACATGGCGAATCATATGATGTGAATAATAATAATTATAATCAAAACGAATTAGAAGATGGTATATAAAAAATCAACACCAAGATTAGATGTTAAATTTGTTAATGGTGATACCGATGAAATTCTTTTCGAAGTTAAGGATAGAACATGGATGAATGTAGGGGAGTTACTAACGGATGGTGCGATTAATAGTATAATGAAAAATGAGTGGAAAAATAAACCACTACCAAAAAATTTAATGGTACTTGTTGTTGCTGATTTCGAATTAAAAGATTAAATATGATAAAAGTTGTCCCGTTTAGTCAAACAAAAGGTTCAAAAAATTTTAAAATGTTTCTTGAAACACCATTCACAATAGATGTTTTATATCCAATATTTGGGGATAAATCTAATGAAACATTATTTGAGGATTGGAGAGGAAAAGATATGTTGAATGGTTGGTATAAGTTTACTTCTGATGAATTTACATTAGAATTTCATTCAACATATTATGAAATAAAGAAAAATAAACCTGCTAATAGTATTAAATATATGTTATCAATTCCAAAAACAATTAATGAATTCATTAATGATATGGATAGGTTTGGCGTTCAACTTCATTGGATTGATATTATAGACCAAAAATTTGAACCCAAAGATTATTTACATGTGGATGAAATTAAAGAGTATTGGAATGATTTACTTGGAAGAATGGGTAAATCACATGAATTATTATAAACTAAATGAATCTTATGAAGAAAGAAGACTGGGCATTATGGGATAATATTACATTCAAAACTCATGGATATAGTAAAAACTTTGATTTAATTATTACTAATGAAAGTTTTATTACTGAATATGATGGTGAGATTTCTGAAATTAGAATTCAAGAGAAAAAACCACCTATTATGATTGGTGAATATGGGGTTTCTGTTTGGAACATTGAGTTGGGGGATAAATTCGGTACAGATTTTAATGAATTATTAAAAAAACATGTGTTTGAAAATACTTATGAAGAATTATTATATTTAATAGAAAAAAATGATTTTCATCTTCATAATTATAAGAAAATTGTTTTAGTTCATACCGTCATATTAAGAAAAGATTATCGTAAACGTGGTCTTAGTGAAGAATTAGTTGAGATGTTATATAGAAATTTCTATTCTGAAGATGTTGTCATTATAATGTTAGTTAAACCGTTTCAAGATAATTTAATTGATTCCGACTATTATTTTAATCGTAAAGAAATATTGATTAGGGAATCAATTAAACCACTACAACAAACTATTGTATCGGCAGCAGAATATTATTCACTTAATGAATTCATGGAAAAGGATGATATTGAAATGAATGAATATAAATTATTTGCCCTTGCTAATCGATGTGGTTTTAAAAGGTTAGGTGATTCATTTTTATTCATCCTTACACCCGAAAAAATTATTGAAAGAATGTTGAAAAAACAAAAATATTCAAAACAACTGGAAAAATAAAATTATGAAAACATATATTATAACAGCACACGAAGAAGAATATTCAAATAAAACCAGAACATTAGGTGTTTTGCTTAATGTGGATGATAATAACGAACGTATTGATAGCTTAACTTACATCTATCATTCAGGAATGTACATTTTTTTCAATACAATTATTGAAATGAATGAATACCTACTCTATGGTGATAAAAAAATGAAAAGAGCATATCTTACTGAAGAAGATTTTGATGTATATTATGATGGTACAATCGAAAGTAAGTTTAGTGAACATCTAAACTGGATAACAACATAAAAAAAGGTGAATTTAAATTCACCTTTTTTTATTATAAGTTTCTTATATTATTCATTAATTGAATAACGAGATTGGTTTGTGTCGCAGATTGTAATGAGACGTATTCTAACGCCTTTTTTTCATCGTATTGCATTATATCCCAATATGTTCTTGATACCTCATCAAGAGACACTAAATCTACCGTTTTTTTCAATCCCAGATAATCTGAAATCAACATCAATGGCATATTATCATAACCGTTGAATTTCCAAACATTAACAGTATCAATTACAGCAGATTCCCAAGGTTTATTAACAAGACATTTTTTGATTATTAATGGAATACCTTTCTCAAACTCACTTCTGTATTGAATAATTTTCTTTACTAGATGTGGAATATCATGACTAATGACATTATGACCACAAAGTATTGGGAAGAATTGTGGTGTCGATTTAGTTCCTTCACTTGATAACAAATACAATTCATTTACGAAGGTTGATAACACAACAAGTTCATCATCATTAACGATTTTTTTCATGTAACGTTTAAGTGAATTTGTGTCTGCATCAATATACACCGTAGCATAGGTTATTGCAACAATCCTAGTGAATTCAGGATAATATGGTGCACGTTGTTCATAAATAACTTGTTGGTCTGTTTCTGGGGGGAATTTGGAACTTAATTTTGTTTTAGCTAGATAACTCCAACGCTTCCACAATGATTCATTCTCCGTTATTAATTCATCAATATTTTGGTGAATTAGAACAGATTTAATGTTAAAGAATAACATTTCATGAATTGTTTGTGCGTTAAACACTTTTTCAAATAATTCTGCCATAATATTTTTTTTGCTAATTTAAATAATATTATTCAAAATTAAAAATGAAATTAAAGAATTTTACAATTACTGGTTGATTTTTTTTCTTAGTCTCATCATAAATATTCTGAATATCTTCAAAACTATATGAATTAAGTTCATCCTTATCATAAATATCACCAGATTTTTTAAGAATGTAAGGAATTAATTTTTGACTTTTTTTGTTTTTGATTTTCTTTTTAACTTCAATTTCATTAATAAACATATCGCCCATATCTTCGAACTCAGATGCCGTTTTTTTCATATCTCTTTTAATAGCATCTTCAAGATATTTATAATGAGCAAGAACGCTTATATCATTATCTTCGTCAATCATAATTAATCCTTTTCTTCGGTAGTAATTTTTTTCTTTCTAGGTGCTCTTTTTTTTACGACTTTAGGTTCTTCGGTTTTATCTGATTCAACTGATATAATTGGTTTATTATCAGCTTTCGAATTTAATTCTTTATCAAATTCAGTATTATTTTTCTTAAATGAGTTTTCCTTTAATTCATCAAGTTCTGTATAGAATTTTTTAGCTTCCTTCTCCAACATATCCTTCATATCTTGCATTTTGTCGGTAAACTGTTTTTCCTTCTCAGCAATTTTTTCATTTGTTTTGATAATTACGTCAACATATGTAACTAAATCATCAATAACAATATCATGATTTTTAGGATAGATTTTAATTAACTTTCCCAAGTCATTCTCAAAAATAATTTCACAACCAATATTACTATTTTCATCAAAAACCCATGATGATGGTAATCCAACTTCAATTTCCCACCATCCTTCGATAGTGTTTCTTTTAAATGTGTTAATTTTTCCATCAGATGGTTTTAATGCAGCTTCAATTGGTTTCATATAATATGAGGTTTTAAAATATATGTAAAGAATATTGCAATGGATATCCAAAGAATTATCTTCACAGTTTTAGTTAATATAAATCTGGTTTCATTTTTTAAACGAAACCTTCCATACGTTTTTATGATTAAATCACAAAAAATTGAAATCATAAAAACGATGGAAGATATGAATAAAAACTGATATATCTCAGCTATAATCGCCATTGTTTATTCTCCATGACTTTGACCACCATGAACTTGTGGTGATGGTTGTGCTGTAACTGGTTGTTGTGTAACTGGTTGTTCTTTTGGTGCTGGTTCTTGGAAATATTGTTCGATCAACCCAACTTTAGCATTTGTTAATGCAATTGTATTAAGTTCAACTTCCATTAACACAATTTTTTCCTTATAATTCATGTTTGGTTCTTGTGCCAAACGTACTAATTCAATTTCAGCATAAAATTTGTCGTTATTTAGTTTATTAACGAGGTCGAGCTTTAAATTTGCCATAATTTCTTTTTTTTTATTAATTAATATAATTTTTAAATATTTTATAACATATCGTTATATATTGTAATACGAGTATTAATTAAAAATCTTGAATTAAATGGAAGGTTTTTATGATAATTAAACTACCTCTAAAATGTTTTTCTCCAGATTAATTGATTTATCATAAATGTTATATATTTCGATAAGAATGTTTATTAAATTCTTATTCTTTTGTTTGTTGATTTCAAAAACATCTTTCCAAAAATTTTCAAAATCTTGTAATGATTGGTTCAATTCGGAAATTGGGTTATAAAATTGATGATAATAATATGTATAAAAATAATTAATTAACTCATCATTCTTAGTAAAATCCAAATCTTCTTTTAAAAACTCATCACAAACCTTTTTATAACACCAGTTAAAATGATTATGAATGTCTATTTCCTCATAAAGTGATTCTCTATCAATATAATAATCATGAATATAATATAATAAATTTAGGGCGAAATCTTTATAAATTTCAACCCTATCTTTAATAATAATATATTTTTTTTCAGTAAGTTTCATTTTTCTAATAAATACTATAAAATAAAAAAGGATGTTAATATTAACATCCTTTTTTATTATGGTATTATCGTAATAAATTCAAATTTAAAATCCTCTATTTTTTTTAACATTATTAGTATTAACATATGAATTTGGTTTATAACCAAGTAAATGTTTCATTTTTTCTTGTTGTTCATTAATAACAGGCTTTTCCTTATTATCTGATTCTGTTAAATTTTTCACTGGATTTGGAACAGCAAATATAGCTTTTCCATCAGTATAAAATTGATGTGAATCCATTGCCTTAGTTACTGTTTCGTTAACAACTACTTTTCCATCAACAGTCCTACCCATGTAAGTGTTTCCAAGACCAGCAAAACTTAGTTTCGCAGTATCCTCATTAACTGATTCTATTAGGTTAACATCATTTAATTTGAACTCAATTAATACACTTTTACCTAATACGTTAATATATCTACCAGTAACAGTTGATTCAGCAAGTTTTATGTTACTACCAAGTCCCATTCTTT
>Ga0114918_10002308_pt1 | contig 17107 bp, 14 predicted proteins | sample LantaG_FD_87015 | JGI IMG/M metagenome (GOLD analysis project Ga0114918, IMG submission 87015) | Deep subsurface microbial communities from Baltic Sea to uncover new lineages of life (NeLLi) - Landsort_02402 metaG | ecosystem: Environmental > Aquatic > Marine > Oceanic > Sediment | place... | reverse complement strand
TATTCTGTCCTCGGCAGAGATAGCGCGCGGCATGAAGGACGCCGGCGGGGCCTGTGCCGAAGCTGCGGCTGCGGCGGCGGCGGCGGCCGCGGGCAAGGGAGAGGGAGAGGACGAAAAGGAGGGCGGAGGCACGGCGATCGGGAGGGAGGGGGGTGGGGGGCCTCCGCGTGGCGTCGTCGACGGAGGAAGAGGAGGGGGAGGAAGAGGACCCGCGGCATCAGCAGCAGCAGCAGCAGCCGCGGCGGCGACGGTAGCGCCCTCGGCCTTCGCCGCTCCCTGCTCCCCCGGGTCCCGCTCCTCCTCCTTCTCCCGATCCTCCTCCTTCTCGTCATCACCGCCGCCGCCGCCGCCGCCCTTCTTCTCTGATTCCTGCTGCTGCCTCGCGGCCTTGGCAGCGCGCTTGGCCTGCTTGGTCGTCAGGGGTTTCTCGGCCTTCTTTTTGGGGAGCAGCGGGGGAGGGAGCGGAGGCGGCGCAGGGGCAGCGCCGCCCCTCGGGAGAGGGCGAGACGCCGAAGAGGAAGAAGAAGAAGAAGAAGAAGAAGAAGAAGAACCGACGCCGCTTCCGCTTCCGCTGGTCCCCACCGCCGCCGCGACGGGCACGGGCAGCGACAGGTCCATGAAGGGCTCGAAGGAGCACGAGCAGGCGCCGCACTCGGTGCACTCGACGCGCGACGCGAGCCGCCCGCCAAAGACGCGCTCGGCGAACGAGGTCGAGGTCGACGGCTGCGGCGGCGGCGGCGGCAGAGGGAGAGCTGATGGCTGAGGAGGAGAAGGAGGAGGAGGAGGACGGGGAGTAGACGAAGAAGAAGGGCCAGAAGATGGCGATGGCGGCAAAGGCACGGCAGCATCCGCGGAAGGGCCCGCGGCGCCGTCTTTAGCTGCCTCGGTGGCGGCGGCAGCAGCGTCCGCGGGAGCGGCTTTCTTCTTCGCAGCCTTCTCCTTCTCTTTCTCCATGCTCTTCTCCTTCTCCATCTCCCTCTCCTTCTCCTTCTCCTTCTCCTTCTCCCTGCTCTTCTCCTTCTCCTTCTCCTTCGCTTCCTCCTCGCCGCGGACGCCATCGAGCAGTAGCCGCAGCAGCTCGTGCGAGTCCTGCTGCTGCCGCCCACGGAACTGCGGCGCGACCTTGCAGACGGCCGCGAGTAGCGCCGACGGGTTGTGGATTGCGGGCTGCTGTTGCTGGAAGCGGCGGCGGCTGCTGCTGCTGCTGTTGTTGGTGCTGCCGTTGTTGTTGATGCGCGAGCCCGGGAGCAGGGCGGCCGCGACTCTCGAAGGGGAGGAGAGGAAGCCAGTTTTGGTTTTCTTGGCGTCTTCTTGGCTGCTGCTGCTGCGGCCGCCTGCCGCAGTCGCTGTTGCTGCTGTTGCTGCTGTTGCTGCTGTTGCTGCTGTTGCTGCTGTTGCTGATGTTGCTGCGCTGGAGGAGGAGGTGGAGGCGCCGTGGCTGCTGCTTGCGCTCCTGTTCCCTCCGGCGCCAACTCCAACCCCAACGACACTGCTGCCGCCGCCGAGCGCCGCGACGGTCGAGGCGAGCGCTCGCCCGATGCTTCCCGCGGACGTCGCAGCACCGGGCGCGCCGTAGTGCTCGCGGACCAGGGGCGCCGAGGAGATGACCTGGTTGTTGTTGTGAGAGTGTTTTTGCGTTGGCGCGAGGGGAAAAACGCGTGCGAAAGGGTGACGTCGGAACGTGAGGTGGGGCGGGAAGGAAACGCGGTCGAGAGAGGGGCAGAAGAGAGGTGGCCTCTCTAGTCTAGAAGGGAAACGGTCGTGGGAAACCTCATCTCTTCATTGAAGGGACTAGCTGCTCGCTCCGTGCGTTTCTTGCTTTCTCGCTTCTCGCGAGCGTGAAGCAAAGGACGTTGCCGACGCGTACGAGCACTCGCGGCGAGGGTCAGCGCTCATCCAAGCCGTGAGAAAACGCAACGGAAGGCCATCGTCCGGAACGAACGATCGTTCGTCGCCGCCGCCGCCGCCGCCGCTTGATATGTTTTTTCCTGCTTTCCTTACCTGGAGCGCCGAGTTGAAGAAGCAGGTGTTCCCTAGGTTGGTGAGGCCAGGCGGGGCCACTACCGCGGCCATAGCGGAGGCAGAAAGGCCAGACGACGACGAAGTCGGGCCGCCGGCGAGAGCTGTCAATGAAGATGCCGACGCCAACGACGACAATGACGCCGGCGACATTGACAAATTGCTCCCCTTTTTGTTTCCTCCGCCTTTCTTCTTGCCGCCGCCAGAGCCGCCGCCACCCTTTTTCCCTCCCTTGGGCATGCCGGCGACGATATGCTCTTGCTCTTGGAACAAGGAGCAGAGAGATAGACGAGGATTTTTTTTCCCTCTGTTGCCTTAAAAGCTACTAGGGAACCGAGCAGACGCCCCTCCGGCGACAGAGCGAGAGAGCGAGCGAGAGCGAGAGAGAGTGAAGGCAAGATAGGTCGAGGGGGGGCAGCGAAGATTTTTGCCAAGACGGGGGGGGCAAAAAAAAGAGAAAAAAGAGAACACAAAATCTGCGTTCGATCCCCGCGGATGCGCCGCTATTCGCTCAAGCGAGACACAAGAAAAGTAGCATTACTACGAGACGTCGAGGTCGCGCGGAAGGAGGGTGGCGATTTGGAGGGGACCCCAGTTTGAACCAGCCGCGTCGAGGTCGTCGCCGGCGGCAGAAGGCAAAATCAGGGTTTTTTTTTCTTCCCCCCAAAAAAAAAATCCACTAAAGCAAATCCGCGCTCCCTATCGTTTTCTTGCTCGCGACTCGGAGAAGAAGAAGGCGAGTCGGAGAGAAGAAGAGCTTGGCCGGAGGGCTGGAGAGCGAGTGAGGGAAAGCGAGGAAGGGCAGGGGGGCGAGCAACGGAACAAAAATCGCGAGGGTCGCACGCGCGGGCCTCGGCGAGCGATGGAGCGGGGGGCTCGTTAGAGCCTGGGGAGCCTGGGCCGGATCTAAGCCTAGGGTCGGCTCTAACAAAAAACTGAGAGAGGGCGAGGAGGAGAGACTGAGCCAAGCAAGCCAAGCAAGCCAAGCGTGCTTTTGCTTTTACACTTTCGCGGCGTGTTTCTGCTGGGGCGTGTTTCTCGTGTTTCCATCGCCTCTTTTTTCGTCTCCCTTCTCCGCCAGGCAGCAAATGCGCGGCGCCGCCCCCGCTTCCTCGACGGGACCGCCTTGCTGCAGCAGTAGCGGGCGAGGCACGGCGAACAGCCCGCTTCCTTCGGTCTGTGGCTGGCGATCGAGAAGAAAAACTTCGGCGGCGACGACGGCCAGATCGACGACGCCGGCGACGACGATGATTCGAGCCGTCGCAGCGGCCGTGACTCGCTCTGTCAGCGCGGGCGCGAGCTCCAGTCATGTCGCCCTGGGCCAGCAGCTGGCGCACAGGCTCGGCGGCGCCTCGACAGCGGCTCCGTCGGGACGCCAATTGCGATTCTGCGCTCGCGCGGCGTCGACGACCGCCGCCGCAGCAGCAGCAGCAGCAGCAGACGTGGCCGCTCCGACCTCCTCGCCCTCGGCTTCCCCTCCGACCCCTTCCTTCCGCGCCGCCATCGACTTCCGCGCCCTCAAGGCCTCGCTGCCCGCCGCCGTCGCCAACGTCGAGGCCCGCAGGGCGGTCGGCGCCGACCCGGAGCTCGTCGCGAGGCTCTACGACGAGTGGAGGGCGCTGCAGGACTCGCTCGAGAAGGTCCGCACCGAGCGCAACGACAACGCCAAGGCGATGAAGGTGAGAGGAAGAAAGAGGGAGGAAAAAAGGGGGGAGTGGCGCTCTTGAGATGCGTGCACCTTGGCGCGCACGCTGTTGAGCCCCCGATGCGAACAACTGATGCGCCACTTTGTGGCGTGCTTCTCCTTCATTCCCTCTTTCCTAATTTCCGCTTTTCCTCTCTTTCTTTCAAAAAAAAAAAACGAACGAACGAACGAACGTCGCAGCAAGGAAACCTCGACCCGCATGCCAGGACCGCGCTCGTCGACGCCGGGCGCGCCCTCAAGGACAGGCTCTCGGCCCTCGAGGCCTCGGCCACCTCCGCGGAGGCCCTGCTCCAGTTCGAGGCCCAGAAGCTCCCCAACCTCTCGCACCCGGCGGTGCCCGTCGGTGGCGAGGAGGACTCGGCCGAGCTCCGCGTCGTCGGCGCGAGGCCCGCGTTTGCTTCTCCGCCGTTCGAGCCCAGGGACCACCTCGCGCTGTCCGCAATGCTGGGCAACCTCATCGACTTCGACGCTGGGGCCGCCGTCGCGGGCTCGAAGTTCGTCTACCTGCGGGGCGCCGCGGCGAGGCTGGAGCTCGCGTTGTGCACGTGGGCGCTCAACGAGGCGTGCGCCGCGGGCTTCGAGCCGATGACGACGCCGGACCTCGTCAGGAGCTCGGCGCTCGAAAAGTGCGGGTTCCAGCCGCGGGCCGAGAACACGCAGGTCTACTCGGTCGAGGGCTCGCCGCTGTACCTGACGGGCACGGCCGAGGTGCCCCTGGCGGCCGTGCACGCGGACAGCGTCGTGGACGAGGCCGCGCTGCCGATCCGCATGGCCGCGTTTGGCCACTGCTTCCGGACCGAGGCCGGCGCCGCCGGCGCGGCCTCGAGGGGCCTCTACCGCGTGCACCAGTTCTCGAAGGTGGAGCTCTTCGTGCTGGCGACGCCGGCGCAGTCCGAGGAAATTCTCAACGAGCTGCTGGCGTTCGAGGAGCGGCTCTTCGGGCTGCTCGGGCTGCACTACCGCGTGCTCGATATCGCGTCGGGCGACCTCGGCGCGCCCGCTGCGCGCAAGTTTGACGTCGAGGCGTGGATGCCCGGGATGGGGCGGTTCGGCGAGGTGAGCTCGGCGTCCAACTGCACCGACTACCAGGCCCGGAGGCTCGGGATCAGGTACAGGCCCAGCAGCAGCAGGGGAAGCGGCGGCGACGCCGCGGGAGGAGGGGCAGGCGCCGGCGGAGGAGCAGGGGCAGAGAAGGGGAAAGGAGGGAAGGCGGCGGCGACGGAGTTTGTGCACACTCTCAACGCGACGGCCGCGGCCGTGCCGAGGCTCGTCGTCGCGATCCTCGAGAACTTCCAGGACGAGCGCGGGTGGGTGACGGTCCCGGAGGTGCTGCGGCCGTACATGGGCGGGCTGGCGGTGATCAAGCCCCCCGGGGAAAAGTGAAGGGAGAGGGAGGGAGAGAGGGAGAGGGAGAGAATGAGGGAGGACGAGGAGAGGAGAGAGAACAAGGGTTTTGTGTGTGGGTGTTGCTCCTGATTCGAAATTTTAAGAAATCAAAAAAAAACTTATTTTTCTCTTTCCTTCTTCTCTTCTTCCATAATGTGTTTCTTTGTTTACAGCAAAAGAGGGCGGGGTTTGAATGCGTGCGCGGTGCGCTCAAGCAAAAAAGATAAGAAGAAAACGAAACAGAAAAAGAAAAATGCGCGAAAAAAGTCGGAGGAAAAAGGGCGGGCGAGCAGGCGAAGAAATCTCTCTCTCGCCCTCGCCGCCGCCGTTTAACCCTCTTTTTCTTTCCTCGTCCTCGTCCGCCGCCGCCGCCGGAAGCAAGAACGAGCACAGGCAAAAAGACAAAAATCAGAAGAGAGCGCCGAGAGGACCAAAATATAAAAAGAACGACGAAGCAAAAAGTCACGCCAGGGGTGACGGCACTTGCTCTACTCTGCCGCGACGCCACCGTCGTCGTTGGCAGCACCTCGGGCGCGGACGAGCTCGACCGCCTGCCTCCTCCCCCCCTCGAGCGCGCCGCGAGCGCGCGCCGCGAGAGCGCGCAGGACCGGGGCCAGGCGGGAGGAAGAAGGGGAAGCGGAAACCGTCGTCGTCGTCGTCGTCGTCGCCGTCGTCGTCGCGGGGACCTTGGTCGACCACGGCACCGAAAACGCGCTTTCTCCTCCAGTTCCGGCGGAGCATCTCCCGGCCTCGGCGTCGCACACGGGCAGGTCCTCCGGGCAGCAGTGCTCGTGGTCGTCGCAGCAGGTGGCTTTCGGAAGCGGGCAGCACGCCCAGGTGAAGCAGTAGCCGAAGAAGTCGCGCGCGCAGCAGCAGGTCGCGCCGGCGGGGCAGGTCGTCGCCTCGTCGCACGGCGTCGTCGGCGGGGGCGGCGGCGGGGCGGGTCCCGGCGGGGGGACGGGCGGCGCGGGCGGGGCCGGGCCGGGGGGGCCGGGCGCGGGGCCGGGGGGCGGAGGCGCCGGCGGGCCCGGCGGCGGGGGCCCCGGGGGCGCCGGCGGGCCCGGCGGCGGGTTCGGGCCCTCCTTGACGGGGAAGCTCGCCTGCATCGCGATCCCGCACTGGCCTGCCGTCGCGCTCACGTTGCGCTCGCGCGCCGCCGCGGCGTTGAGCCCGCGCGCCAGCTTGATGAACCCGCGGTCGCCCCAGGCCGGGCCCCACGAGTTCTTCACCAGCCAGAAGTCCTGCCCGGCTTCGGTGCCGTATCCCACGGCGAGCACGCCGTGGTCGAGCGCGACGCCGCAGCTCTCATCAAAGACGCCGCCGACGTAGAGCTGGAACGAGCGCTGGTCGGCCTCGATCGCGACCGAGACGGGCTGGTGCGCCACGGCGGCCCGCAGCGCGAGCTCGTCGCTGGGCGGGACGTCCTCGTGCCCGTCGATCGAGACGACGCGCCGCGACCGCTTCTCGGGCTTGCACTTGTGCTCCTCGGCCCGGTAGGCGTAGTCCTCCTCGGTGTCGAGGCCCCCGTTCTTCTCGATGAACTCGAAGGCAAAGTCCATCAGCCCGCCATGGCAGCCGTTGTCCCGCGAGGAGTCGCAGTCGACGAGCTCCTGCTCCGAGAGCGACACCAGCTCGCCCGTGACGATGGCGTTGATCCCTTCGACGGCCCCGGTGGTCGAGAAGGCCCAGCACGAGCCGCACTGCGCCTGGTTCTTGACCTCGGTGACGGCGTTGCGCCTGCGCCAGTCGACTGCCTCGGGCAGCGACGACGGGTCCGCCGCGGCGGCGGCGTACCTGAACGACGCGGGGTTGGCGCGCCCGCGCAGGATGCCGCGCTTGTTGTTGGTGCTGCCGCGGAGGGAGTTGTCGAGGCCGAGGCGGGTCGCGCGGTACTCTTCGTGCGAGAGGTCGGCGAGCGAGTTCATCCCGAGCCAGAGGGACTTGGAGGGGGACTTCAGGTTGCGCTCGAGGACAAAGTCGAGGTTGTCGAGCCAGGTCGCGAAGCGGCGCTCGAGCTCCTGCGCGCGCAGTTTTTGGAAAGGGAGGGAGGGAGACAGAGGAGGTGAGAGGGAGGAGAGAGGACGTGCGAGGGAGGGAGAAAGGAGGTGCGAGGGAGGGAGAAAGGAGGTGCGAGGGAGGGAGAGAGGACGTGCGAGGGAGGGCGAGAGGAGGTGCGAGGGAGGGAAAAAGGAGGATGTCGAGGTCTCGCCAGCGGTGCGTCTCTCGTCGACGACGCAATCGAATGCAAGACCAGAAAAAAAAAAAGTCACCAAGCTTTTTCGCGTACCTGCTCGTCCTTGTACACTTTCTCGTACGCGGAAGTCCAGAGCTCAAACGCCGAGCGGGGGTTGCCCTGTCGAGCGAGCGGGTGGATTTTGAAGGGAGTGGGAGCGGGTGAGTAATGTTGGAGGGAGAGGAAGAAATGAAAGAGAGAAAAAAACGCTCGCGTCTCGCCTCCTGTCCCAAGGGCATCGCCCGCTTGGCCGCCTTCGCGGCTTCCAACGACCGCGTTCCCTCCAGAGACGCTGTCGATACACGCGTCTCTCGCTGCTAGCGGGGCGCGCTGGAGCGGAGATATGGAGGAAGGCGTCGAACAGAAGCAAGGGAGAAGCAAGAGATAAGCAAGAGAAGAGAGAGATGAGAGAGGGCAAACCACCATCGAAGACGAGAACATCATTCTCACCTTGGCCAGCTGCAGCGCCTCGACGTGCTTGTCGCGAGGGGCACCCTCGCGGAGGGAGCTCCAATTGACAAAGGGGGCCTTCGCGGCGGACTTGGCCGAGGCGCAGAGGGCCAGGGCGGCCAGGGCCGCCAGGGCGAGCGCCGACGAGCAGCGCATCGAGTCGTTCCTTTTTCTTTTTCTTTTTCGGGGAGGGAGGGAAGAGCCGACAATGAAATCGCTCAGTCTCTTCACTTGCTCCCTCTCTCGTTGAGAGTGAAAGGGAGACGAGAGAAGACAGAGAGGGAGAGAGCGCAGACACGCTCTCTCTCTTACCGCGCGCCCTCGCTCTCTCTCTGGGTCACTGACCCCAACGCCGCACGTCGCTCGAGCCCTCGGCCGTGAAGCGAGGCGTCTCTTGGTTTCCAAGACTCTCCTTTTGCTGCCGAGAGAAGAAGAGAAAAAAAAGGCATTCACAACGTCCGCTGCGGCATCCGACGATTTCTCCACTTCCGTTCCCCTTTTCCCCACGCTTGCGCCTCTCGCCTCTCCATCCAACGGCGCGTGATGACGGGTACGTGTCTCCTCTCTTCGTGAACGTGCTCATCGAGGTCAACCGATCCAGGAGGGCCGAAATTTCGCGTGCTTCAAAAAAAAAACGGACTCATCTTCTTTCCCTTGCTTTTTCCCTTTCCCTTGCTTTTACTCAGACGACCCGTCTTTCTCGGCGACGGCGACGACAGCGCCTCCTCCGCCGCCGACCTTCTCCTGGAGCTGCCGCTGCGGCTTCTCCTCTCCCTCGGCGCTGGCTCTGCGGAGGCACCTGAACAGCCTCGAGGGCGGCGGCGGAGGAGGAGGAGGAACAGCAGCGGGGGCGTTCTTGCACGCGCCGCTGCTTCCATCCTCCTCTCCTTCTCTGACGGCGACGGCAACCGCGGCGACGGCGACGGCAGCGCAGCAGAAACGGGCCCTCCTCCGCAGGGCCACGGGAGCGGTCCTGGCCGCAGCAGCAGCGTCGCCGCTGCCCCTGCGGGAGAGAATCCTCGGCGGGCAGGGGAACGAGGAGAACGAGCGGAGCCGCCGCAGCCGCAGTGGCGGCCTCGGCCGGGGCCCGCCGTCGGCGACGGCGTTCCCGGCGGCGCACGCGCTGCGGTGCCTCCCCCCGGAGGCCTGCGGCCCGACCTCGAAGGAGAACGAGGCGGAGGAGGAGGAGGAAAGGGGGGGGGGGCGCCGCCGCCAGCAGCAGCAGCAGCAGCAGCAGCCTGCCGGTGCCAAGGAGGACGCGGCGAGGAAGAAGCGACTCGGAGGAGGAGGAGGAGAAGGACGGGGCGTCGCGGCTGCTCCCGGTCGCTACCCCCTCCCTCCTTCCGCCTCCTCCGGCGCCCCCCGCTCCCCGTGGATCACCCCGGAGAAGGTCGAGCGCCTCCTGTCCTGGGAAGACCCGCGCGCGTCGCTCAGAGCGTGCGCGGCCTCGCTCTACTTCCTCGTTTGCCTGCGCGCCGCGCTTTGCAGCGCCGCGGGGCTCCGGCCGGCGAGCGTCGGCGCGTTCGCCGGGCTCGCCGTTGTGGCCTGGCACGCCGCGGCGCGGCCCGTGGCGCTGGGTGCTGTGAGAGCCGTGAGGCTGCTCGCGGCGAGGGGGCGGGGGAGGGGAGGAGGCGAGCAGCGAGAGCGGCTGCTCGCCCGGATCGAGGGAGCACTCTCTTCGTCGGCGGCGGCGGCGTTGGACAGAGACGTTGGCGACGACGGCGAAGACGCTCTGCTCGCCGCGCGGATAGAGTCAGCGATCAAGGGCTTCGCCTCCTCCCTCGTCGCCCCCCTGGTCTCTTCTGTCGCCATCGTCGCCCACAGGCGCCTCTCCGGCCGCGCGGGGCGCTCGCAGAGGCTCCTCTGCGGTTTGGGGCTCTGGGCGGTCGCTGCAGCGTCCGAGTCTGCTTCCTCTGCTTCTTCGACGACGGCGGTCACGGTCCTCTTGGCCGCGGCCATCGTCGTCGCGTCGTTCGCTGCGAAGCCTCTGGCAGACGCCGCTGCCGCGGACGCGGCTGCCGCCGGCGGCGCGCTGAGGGCGGCGGTCTCCGCCCTGGCCGCGGCGGACGCGAGGGGCAGCGCGCTCTCGGCCGCGGCTGCCGGCGGCGGGGCGCTGGCCCTGCTGCGCTCGTGGTCTGTCTTTGCTCGCGTCTCCGCCGCGGTGATCTCTGCCGCCTGCATGCTGGGGTGGAGGCTTCACGCTCGAGCGACTGCCAATGCTGCTGCTGCTGCTGCTGCTGGGATACTGTCGGAAGAAGAGGGAGAGGGACAACGAGGCGAGCGGTAGCTGCGGAGGGGGAAGAAGGAGCTGTCCGTATTTTCTTCTGTTTCTTAGTATCGTCATCTTGCTCTCTTGCTTGCTTTTTTTTGTTTTACTGTATCAAAATATCGACGGAATCGTTGTCGCACACGGCGATCCGAACAAGACGAAAGGAAAGGAAAGGCTAAGGAAGGAAGGAAGGAAGGGAGAATGGTTCAAAGAAGAAAAGAAGGTCAAGGTGGTTGGCTGTGTTTTTTTCTCTCTCTCTCTCTCTCTTTTTATCTCTTATCAAAAATTTGGGCTTTCTTTTTTTTGCTCTTCTACGTCGCATTTCTCCGAGGGCCCCGTGCCGACGGCGGCGGCGGCGGCAGGCACGGCGGCAGCAGCCTCGGGAGAGCGGCAGCAGCAGAAGAAGGCACGGGGCTCCCTCTCCATTTTCACGGAGAGGGAGCCGGAGCTACCGGCCCTGCCGCTGCCTCCGAAGAGGAAGTCGAGGCGGAAGAAGAAGAGCCCGCGGCGACGGCGTCGGGCACGGGGCCGCCCTTTTGCCTGCCGCTGTCGACGGGCGCGGGCTGCGACGCCAGGAACGGCGCCGTCGTCGCCGGCGCCGAGCGAGGCGCAGGGAGCGTCGAGGGCACCGACGGGGCGGCGGGCCTCGCCCCTCGCGCCGCGGCCGCCGGCGCGTCCGGGTCCCCGCCTCCCCTGCCTCCGGAGGAGAGCGTCAGCACAGGCGAAGGGCCCGAAGCGCCGTCCGAGGATGACAGAGGAGAAGAAGCAGCGGCAGCGGCAGCGGTGGCAGCGGCGGTGCCGCCAGCCAGCAGGGCCTCGGAGACAGCGGCCCCCGTCTGGGCTTCTGCCGCGGCGACGATCGCGGCCGCGCTCTCAGCCTGAGCCTGAACCTGAGCCTGCGCCTGAGCCCGAGCCCAGGAGGAGGAGGAGAGGCCCGCGACGGCCTCCTCCGCGGCGTCGACGGCGTCGCTCTTCTCGTCTGCCGCCAGCGCCTCCATCCTGCTCGACTCCACCGCCGCGGCGCGGGAGCCCGCCGCGGCCTGCGTCGTCGGGGAGGCCAGGGAGGAAGAAGAAATGGCGCGGGGAGAAGAAACGCGAGCGGCGGGATCGGCCTCGTCGCGGTCGAGGAGCGACAGCATTGCCGCGGCGGTCACAGCGGCGGTGGTGTCGTCGGCGTCGCCTTTCGGCGCGGGGGCAACGTCGGCGGCCGCGACAGCAGCAGCAGCAGCAGCAGCGACAGGAGCAGCGTCGATAGCTGCTTCGGTGGCTGCCACCGCAGTAGCGGCGTCGGGAGCGGCTGCGACGGCGTCAGGAGGAGAGGAGGACTCTCTGTCGCGGCGCCCACGGCCGGTTCTGCTGCTGCTGCTGCTGTGGCGGCAGCGGCGGCGGCGGCGGCAGACGCGGCAGCGGCAGCGACCTTGGGAGCGGCAGCAGAGGAAGACAAAGCTCCTCCCGTCCTGGCAGCGTCCGCTGCGTGCGAAAAGGCCGCGGCGAGCTCCGCGGCGACATCGGCCGACAGGAGCAGAGGAGAAGCAGCAGAAGAAGAGGGAGAAGAAGAAGAAGAAGAAGCGGCTGCGGCGGCGGCGGCGGGAGCCACAACGGCAGCAGCAGCGTCCGAAGAGGTCGCGGCGTCACTCGTCGTCGAAGCAGAAGCGGTCTTGGTCTTGGAAGCTCCAGAAGCGGAGGCGGCCTTGAACGCGCCCCTGGGCTTCGCGATCGCGTCGCTCGAGGCGAAGCGCGACGACGACGACGACGGCGGCGAGTGCGGCGGAGGGACCTCGCTCCCGGCCGAGGCAGCGCCCCCTCCGGCGACGACGCCGGCCCCCCCGGCAAACGCGCCCGACGCGCCCGCGCCCGCCCCGGCAGCGCCCGCCCCGCGCAGCGCGACAAACTCCGCGGCGGACATCCCCCTGGGGGCCACCAGCGCCGCCCCGACCTCCGCGGCGCGGTCCTCGGCGAGCCTCCTGGCCACCTCGCGGATCAGCGGCGCAAACCTGTCGCGCATCTGGTGCTTGGCCACGGTGCGCCTGGGCTCCCTGCCGGGCCGCCCCTGCTCCCCCGCGCCGCCGCCCTCGACGATGGCCGCGCCGCCAAACTCCTCCGTCACCTCGAAGTAGGCCCACCCGAGCCCCCCCGCGTAGCCGTCGGCGAGCAGCCCGTACCAGCGCTCGGCGCTCAGCGAGCCCTCGCCCGCCCCGCCGACGGCGTCCCAGAACTCGCCGACCAGCAGCGGCTTGTCGAGCCGCCACCGCGACTTCGGGTTCAGGAAGGGCATGTACTGCGCGTTGAACTCGTCGCGCGGGTCCTGCCAGTTGGGGTACGAGTGGACCTGGTAAAAGTCCAGCGTGCCGTCGGCGTCGCCGCCGGCCGCGACGAGCGCGGCGTCCGAGTAGAGGTTCCGGGCGGGCGGCCTCCACCCCTCGAGCCTCATGGGCGCGTCGCTGGTGTAGGGCATCGAGTGCGCCGCGACGGTCACCAGCGCCCCCGGGCAGGCCCGGTGGATCGCCCCGGCGACGCGGTTGTGGAACCGCGCGAGGGCCAGCTCCGAGGCGCCGCGCGTCTTCAGGCCGCCACGCTCGACGGCGTCGACCAGAAACCCAAAGTCCGAGTTGAACTGCGCAAAGACGTCGCGGTACATGTAGTCGTTGAGGCCCGCCGGGGTTCCGTTGAGCCGCTTGACAAAGTGCGGGCCGTCAAAGAGGGCCTTGGAGGCGTCCTTGGGGTCGACTCGCAGGAACCCGCCCTCTCTCTTGAGGAACGTGGTGTTTTGGAAGTCGAGCTTGCGCTTGGGCTGGGCGTCGTAGACGTCCGGGTTTTCGAATGTGTAAGGTCCCTGGAGATTGATTTTCGGTCGGTTGTTTTTGTTGTTGTTGTCGTTGTTTTTCCATTCGGGGGAGGGCGGGGGGGTGGGGAAGGATCCGGGGAAAAGAGGGTGAGTTTTTTCTTTTTCTTTTTCTCACTCTCGCTCGCTCTTATCTCTTCTCTCTCTTGCTCTCTTCTCTCTCTTGCTCTCTTCTCTCTTCTCTCTTCTCTCTCTTGCTCTCTTCTCTCTTCTCTCTCTCAACACCAAAACCAGAACAAAAACTCCAACAACAAAAAACGCACCCTCTCGACCTCGTACTGGTAGTTCTTGTACCCCTCGAGCTCGAACGACATCCCCTCGGGCTCGTTGAAGATCTCCCACGCCCACACCGCGTCGAGCATCGAGAGCGGGGAGCCGTCGGGCTTCGTCGCGGGCGCCGCCGTCGCCGCCGCCCTCGCCGGGCCCGGCGGCGCCGCCAGTGCCGTGCCCGCGAGGTCCTGCAGCATCGGCACGAGCGCCTTCCTGATGTACGCCTCGGTCCCGGCCTCGTCCTCGACCATCCTCAGGGCCCGCTCGCGGTGCTCGGCCGGGTTTGTTGCCCGCACGGCCAGCACGTCGTGCGACCACAGCGACAGCACCACGGCGACGTCGCGGTCGTGGGCCGACTGCAGGAACCACTTGAGGTCATTGAGCAGGTCCGCCGAGACGCCCGAGACCAGGCCGGTCCTCGGGTCGAAGTCCGGCGAGGCAGAGCCGTCGATGTGCAGCCAGAAGCGCACCGCGTTGGCGCCCTGCGAGCGCATGTCGTCGAGCGCGCGCGAGAGCATCTCGCGGAGCTCGTCGGGCGAGTGCGACAGCGGCGCGCGAGCGAACGGCAGGAAGCGCACGTTGCCCATGTTGTAGCCCAGGAGGAAGCGCGGGCTGCCCAGGGGGCCCACGGTCAGCTTGGTGGTGTCGTCGAGGCGAGACGCGCCGGCGAGGGAGGACGGGCCCAAGAGGAGGGAGAGCGCCGAGAGGAGGAGGAAGAGCAGCGGCCTCGACGAGGAGGAGGAGGAGGAGGAGGTCGGCGAAGAGGCACGGCCTCTGCTGCTGCTGCCTCCGCTGCTGCTGCCTCCGCTGCTGCTGCCTCCGCTGCTGCTGCCTCCGCTGCTGCTGCCTCCGCTGCTGCTGCCTCCGCTGCTGCTGCCTCCGCTGCTGCTGCTGTTCCGGCGAGCCATGGTCTCCAACCCTGTGTCTTTGGCGATCGTTTTCAAAATATGGCGAGTGGATGAGAGCGCGGGTGAGTGAACGCTGCGCTCTCCGCGTTTCGAAAGACGCGCGGCCCTTTCTTCTCTTGGAAGAGGTGAAGAGAGCGCAAGAGAGAGAAAAGGAAGAAGAAAACAAAAAAAAAGCGGCGGCGTCATCGTCGAAAAGCACGCCCCATGGCACGAGGAAAGAAAAAATACCCCGTCTCTCCGCACGACGCGATGCCTCTCTCCAAAAAAAACGTTTACATGATAGAGAACCGGCAAGCTCAATCTGCATTCGCGCCTGGCGAATCTAGAAAGTGAGCGGATCACCCGGAAAAGCGCAAAAGAGAGACTTTTTTTTCTCGAGTCCTCGTCGTTCCCTGCGCCGCCAATGCGGCGTCCGTTTCCGCGTGGAAAATTGCGAAGCCTCGCAGCTTACCTTTTTTCTCAGAGCACCTCGCTCGTCTGCGAAAGCGGAGAGCAGACCACGAGGAGCTGTCCTGCTCGCAAGCAGGAATATGAAAGAGTAAAGCAAGGAGAGAACGGGAAGACGAAAAGCGAGAAAACAAAAAGCTTTTTTTTCAGTTTCTTTTTTTCTTTCTCTCGCCGAGTTTTTCTGAGAGAGGAAGATTTTTTCTCTCTGAATTCATAGTCTTCTCCGTTTGTTCGACGTCAGACCCCCCCCGAAAAAAAAAAAAACTCGTGCTTTCCCGCTCTCTTTTCGAGCTCGTTTCTACCGGTGTCTCCACCGCTGCGACGCCGGGGCTGACTTGCATTACAAAACGCCATGCAGGTATGCGAGTGATCGCGAGGCAGAGAGAGAGAGAGAGAGAGAGAGAGAGAGGCGCAGAGAAGAAACAAACTCAATTGCCGGACGAAGAGAGATCGTTCGCGAGAAAGGGAAAAAAAAGAAACCCTCCCTCGACGCCTTTTCCCACCTTTTCCTATCCACCCTCCCCCCCACGCCCACCAACTCAAACAAAACCGATCACAGGAGGCCCAGGCCCGCCTCCAGCGCGCCCTGGTCGTCGCCAAGCACGCCACTGCCGCGGCGAACGAGGCCACCGCCGCCGTCGAGGCCGCCTCCGCCGCCGCCGCCGCCAGCGCCGCCACCGCCGAGTGCTACGCCCGGGCCGCGGGCGTCCTGCTCTCCGCGACCCTGGGCGGCGACGGCGACCCGTTCGTGATCTCGGCGCGGGCCGCGGCGCGGGCCGCGAGGCTGGCTAGGGTCGAGGTGGAGGCGGCGTCGGAGGCCGCGAGGGCCGCGATAGAGGCCGCGGCGAAGAGGGCGGCGGCGGTGGTCGTCGGGCCCGGTGGGGGGAGCGACGGCGGCGGCGGCAAGGGGAGGGAGCTCGCTCTCGTCGAGGGAGAAGGCGGCGGCGGCGGCGACGACGACGACGACGAGGGAGACTACGGGAACGGCTTTGTGGACCTGGTCGGGAACGGCGATCGAGATCGGGAAGGAGGGGCAGTGCACGTGGAGGACGAAGAAGAGGACGACGACGGCGACGACGACGGCGACGACTACGGCAAGAGGAGAAGAAAGACAACCGCGGCGACGACAAACGCCAACAGCAGCAAGAGAACCCGCCAGCACCAGCAACAATTCACTGCCTCCTCCCCGCCCCCGCCGCCCCGCCCCGTCGGGAAAGAGACGGCGGCGGCGGTCACCCGTGCTGCCAACGGCGACGACGACCCCGCCGCGCCCCCCGGCCGCCGCCTCCTCAACGGCGCCGGCAACGGCGTCTACTTCGACGGCGGCGACGGCAGCAAGGTCCGCTTCCGCGTGTCCGTCACCGTCGCCATCCCCGAAGAGGCCGCGGCCAGGCTGGGCCTGCCCGTCGACGACGGGGACCGGAGGCTGGTCGAGTCACCGTCATCCAAGTCGATGCCGCTAGTCTTCATCGAGAGGGCCAAGTTTGAAGAGTCGACCTTTGTCTACGGCGAGAACAAGAAGGCCACGCCTCTCTCTCCGTCGGCCCTTGCCAAGGCCAGGGCGTACCCCCCGGGAGAGAAGAGGGCGCAGATGCTCAAAAAGCTCTTCTTCCCGCTCACCACCGTGTCACAGTCCTCCGAGTTCGTCTATCGCGGCACGCACAGGGCGTGCGTCTCTCGTTTTTTTACTTCCCCTCGTCTTTTCAGATTTTCTTGAGAGTGGCCCCTTTCCTTTCTCCTGCTCTCCAGCTCACGCTTCCTCTCCCTCCCTCTCTCCCGAAAACGCGACTCCAATCGACCCGCAAAACAGGTGGGCGATGCGCTTCTTCGTGTACCCCGGGAACAAGAGGCAGATCACGTCGGGCCTGTCGCCGCTGATCCGGGACTGCTTCGGGAGCGCGGCGCTCGCCGGGGGGAGGGCCGCGGGGGCGGCGGAGAAGAAGAGGGATGAGGCAAAGAGGCTCTCGAACCTGTGGGAGCTGGTGGTGTGGCGCGGGCAGGACAGGAGGGGAGGAGGCGGAGGTGGAGGCGGAAAGGGAAAGGGAAGAAGAGGCGGCGGCGACGACGACGACGACGACCGAACCGATGAGCCCGGGAGCATCGTGCTTCCCAGCGGCCAGCGCGTCCCGGCGTTCTGGATCGAGTTTGCTCCAGTCAAGGAGAAGTAGATGAAAGAACTTCTCTATCGTGATTTGGTTCCTTTCGCCGCTTTCATTTGCACAGAAAGAAAAGTAAAACAGAACAGGTGTTTTGAGAAGAAAACACCACCACCACCACCATCGTTTTCTTCCTCTCTACATCTCTCTCCCTCTGCTTCTCCTTTTTTGAACCACTCTCACGCGCTCTCCTTAAATACGATGGCCTTGGAGTTGACGCAGTGCCTCTCGTTGGTCGGGGTAGGGAAGCCCTCCTGTTTATTTTTAAAGTTTGTTTTAAGTTTTCAAGTTTTAAGAGGGAGAGAGAGAGGAGAGGAAAGGAAAGGTGAGTTTGGACTTAGCTTTTCTCTCCTTTCAAAAAAAAAAAAAAAAACTTTCTCACCCCTTTGAAGACGTGCCCCTGGTGCCCGTTACATTTGGCG
>Ga0114918_10002305_pt1 | contig 17120 bp, 13 predicted proteins | sample LantaG_FD_87015 | JGI IMG/M metagenome (GOLD analysis project Ga0114918, IMG submission 87015) | Deep subsurface microbial communities from Baltic Sea to uncover new lineages of life (NeLLi) - Landsort_02402 metaG | ecosystem: Environmental > Aquatic > Marine > Oceanic > Sediment | place... | reverse complement strand
GGGGGGGCGTGTGTTGTGTGTGTGCCTGGCGGCGCGCGCGCGTGGGCGCGGGCGGAGACGAGTGGGCCCTTCTGCGCGCGCGCGCGTGCGCGCCTTCAGAGAGAGAGTAGGGAGGGCGTGCTTGTTTGTGTGTGTTGCGTACACGTGCATTTTTCTGCACGCTCCTATGTCGTCCACCACCGACCCCATCGCCGTCGCCCGCCTGGCCGCGGCCACGCAACTCCCCCTGAACCGGGCCGAGTTCTACCTGGACGCGGCGGGCGGGGATGAGGCGGCGGCGCTGGCGCTGTGGCGAGGTGAGAGTGAAGAGGGAGTGATTGACGCGGGGGGACGGGGAAGAGAGGCAGAGAAGTGTGCGTGCGTGCGTGCGTGCGTGCGTGCGTGCGTGCGCTCTCTTTCCCGAGGCGGGCCGCGCCGACTCTGGCGCATGCGTGTGCTGTGTCAGGCTATGCACCCTCAGGGGTGTGTGACGTGTGTGCACGTGCGCCAGGGGGCGCACCACGCGTGCTCTTCTCTTCCTCCTGCCTGCTCCGCGCGGCGCGGGCATCCCCCCCCCCTCCACCGCCCTTGCCTCTCAACCCTGTGCTGTGCCCGCGGACGGCCCTGCCGCGTGCTCTCTCCACTCACACGCGCACACTCTACAAAACACACACAGAAAATGAGCCGTCCGCCACCACCACCGCCGCCCGCCCTCCGCCCACCCACCCCCCACCCCGCGCCCGGTCCCCGCCCCGGCTGGCCCCGCCCCGCCCGCCCGTGCCCGGGCGGCCCGGCGCCAACGGCGGCGGCGGCCTCCCGCCGCCCCGCCGCGCTCCGCCGCCCCTGCAGGGCTCCCCGCTCATCGCCCTGCTGCGCCTGCCATTCACCGCCCTGCGCGCCGCCGCGGCGGCCGCGTCCGCCCTGGCGTCCCTGCTGTCCCGCCCCGGCCTCCTCCCCCGCCCACTCGCCCGCCTGCTGGCCCCTCTCCTCCGCCCGCGCCCGCCCGCCGACCCGGCCGCCGACGCGGCGGCCTTTGCGGGCGCCTGGGAGGCGGCGCACGGGCCCGGTCGCGGCCCGGCCTGGGCCCCCCTCGGCTGGCGCGCGGCCGCCGACGCTGCGGCCGCCTCGCACGCGCTCCTGTTTGTGTATCTCCGCTCGCCCCGCCACTCGCACACGCCCGCCTTTGACGCGGACACGCTGTGCGCAGCCGACGTCACGGCCGAGCTGGGGTGTGGCCGGTACGTGGCGTGGGGTGGGAATGTGGACGCGTCCTCCGACGCGGCGGCCCTGGCGGGCGCGCTGCGGGTGCGGGCCTATCCGGCGGTCGCCCTCCTGCGGGGGCCGGCCTCCCGCGCCGCGCTGGCCGCCGCCGCGGAGGGCGCCACCACCCCCCGCGCCCTGTTGGACATGTTGGCCGCCGCAGCCGTCGAGCACGGCCCCGCCCTGGCGGCCGCCCGGGGCGCGGCCGCCGCCCGGGAGGCCGACCGCGCGCTGCGGGCCGAGCAGGATGCGGCCTACGAGGCCGCCCTGGTGGCGGACCGGGAGCGGGAGGCGTCGGCGGCGGCATCCCGGGCGGAGGTGGAGGCCAGGGAGCGCGCGGAGGCGGAGGCGGCGGCGGCGGCGCAGCGCGCGGCCAAGGAGGCGGCGGCGGCCGCGGCTGCGGCCGCGGCCGCCCTGGCCGCCCGCGCGGCGGCCGCGGCCGCGGCCCTGCCGCCCGAGCCGCCCGCCGGCGAGCCCGGCACCGCCACCCTCCGCGTCCGCCTGCGCGAGGATGGGGCGGGCAACATGGCCGCCCCCTCCGCCTCCAACACCACCCGGCGCTTCCGCGGGACCGACCCGCCGGCCGCCGTGTACGCCTGGGTCGACTCCCTCCCTGGGCAGACCTGCCTGGCCTACGACCTTGTGACCGCCTTCCCGCGCTCCGTCCTGCCCCGGGGAGGGAGTGGGGGCGAGGCCGACGGCGGTCTGCTGACGCTGGCCAGCCTGGGCCTGACACCCCAGGCGGCCCTGCTGGTGGAGCCCCGCGATTGAGAGAGAGAGATGAGAGACGAGAGAAAAGTGAGCGTGTTGTTGATTGCCCGTTTTTTTTTTTGCTTTTTGGTCCTTGACAGCCCCCCAATCCGCCGCACGCGCACGCCCGTGCACGCCCCTGCTCCAGATCCTGGGGCGCAGCCCAGGGTGAAGGAAAAAGAGGGACAAGGGCATGGCCGTCGCGGACGGACAGAGACACACTCAAACGGGGGTCTCCTCCTCTCCATTCCCGTACCTCAACTCTCCAAAAAAAAAACTCATCATCATCACTCTCTCTCACGCACGCACGCACACGCACGCACACACACACGCACTCTCGTGTCAATCTTACTCCCCAAGCATCTTGGGCACGCCGTCCGGCGACATGGTGCCCGACACCCAGGGCTGCTGGGGGCCCCACGCGGTGACAGTGTGCTTGCCCTCGGGCATCTTCTTGAGGGAGCACGCCCGGAAGGGGAAGGCGTCGCCGTTGCAGGAGCCGTACGGGCCGAAGCCTTTGGCGGGCCCGGACCGGATGTACGTCTGGCAGTCCTTGGCGCACCCATCCTTCAGCGGGCAGAACGTCCAGCCCGTGCACTCGCCGTCAGCCTTGCACGCGTCGCAGCAGTCGGCGGCCGTCAGGATGGTCGGAGCCTGGGAGAAGGAGTTGATGTCGAAGACCAGCAGGTCGCCATCCATGTTCATCTGCTTGGCGTGGCAGCCGTCGGCGGGGCACTTCAGGGCGGCCTTCAGCTCGTCCGCCTTGCAGGTGCCCGGGTCGGCGTCCGGGCCGCACCCGCCGGCACCCTTGACCTGACACTTCCAGGACTCGAGGGTGGCGGCCCCGGGCGCGCCGGACACCCACCCCACGCCCGACCCCAGGGCCGTCAGGCGCGGGTAGAACGCGTTGGCCGGGTTCTTGAGGACGCAAGAGCCCTTGGCGATGGTCGCGTTGGCGCCGTCCAGGCACCCCAGGTCGCAGTAGCAGTAGGACCAGGCCGAGAAGGAGCCGGCCTTGGCCTCCGCGCAGCAGTCGGCGATGCCGTTGGTGGTGATGACCCGGGCGGCGGTCCCGTCGGACCGGCCGTACGCGGCGTTGCAGCCCGCTCCCGCGTCCGAGGGGCGGGGCGGCGCGAAGAAGGAGGGCGGCGGGCCGGCCGCGGCCAGGCGGCGGCGGGTGGGGGGCGACGGGACCGACGCGGCCGCGACGGTGCCCGTGACGGGCGTCACCTGGATCGCCTCCACGGGCGCGGCCACGTCGGACGCCCAGCCCTGCTTGCCTTCGGCGGCTGCGGGGGTGGCGGCACGGGCAGTGGGCGCGGGCGTGGCGGCGGGGGCGGGGGCGGCCTTGGGCGCCGCCTTGTCCTCCTCCCTTTTCGGCGGGGCGGCGGCCGCTGTCGCCACCTTGTCCTCCTTCTTCTCCTCCTTCTTCTTGCCGGCGTCCTTGCCCTTCTTGGGCCCGCACACGATCTCGTTATGCGTCTTCACAAAGTCGGAGAAGGGGCGCACCGACTTCTGGAAGGCGTCGGACGAGGTCTCAATGGTCGCGGACTTGTCAAAGTCGGACAGGGCCGACGACCCGCCCCCATTGATGGCGGCCCACCGCCAGAAGAGGATGCCCTTCAGCGCGTCCCGTGCTTCAACACTCTCCCGGATCTGGGAGTACGTCTGGTTGAACCATTTAGCCCGGTCCGTCTCGGTCTGGTCGGAGGAGGCCAGCCCGCCGACGGCCTTGCCAAACTCCTCCAGCACCAGCGGCTTGCCCAGCTGGCGCGCGCCGGCAATGTGACCATCGATCCAGTCCTTGCCGAACGGCAGGTCCCACCGCTGCCAGTTGTCCGGCCACAAGTGGATGGCCGCGTAGTCGATGTTTTTGGCCGCGTGGTTGGGCAGGAAGTCGGAGCCCGTGTGGCCCGCCCACAGGAAGGGGTTGTACCGGTCGGCCAGGCAGGAGGCCGCGCCGTAGAAGCCGTCCGCGCCGATGGTGACGAGGTGGTTGGGGTCCGCCTTTTTGACGGCCGTGGACATCTCCTCCACCCACTCCTGCATGCCACAGCCCGCCGGCTGCTCGCACCGGGGCTCGTTGATCAGGTTCCAGGCCATGATGGTGGGGTCGTCCTTGTACTTCTTGCCGTTGATGGAGTTGACCCGGTTGACCAGCACGCTGACGTGGTCGCGGTACTTGGCCCGCACCTCCGGGTCGGTGAAGAAGGCGTCCTCGCCCGTCACCTTGCCGTTGACCAGCTTCAGCTTGCCCGTGGAGTTGGTGTACGCAAACTTGTTGTCCGTGTTGGCCCACTGCAGCTTTTCGGGGGCGGTGTTGGCGGAGTCCCACTGGTTGGCGATGGCCAGGACCAGGCGCAGGTCGCGCTTGGCCGCCTCGTCGAGGATGAAGTCGAGGGCCTTGAAGGCCTCCTCATTGTACTCCCCGATCTTGGGCTGCAGGGCGAAGCCCTCCTGCGTGCCGAAGGCGAACGCCCGGATGGTGTTCATGTTCTGGGCCTTGGCCGCGTCCATCTACGAAGAGGGAAGACAGGGAGGCGAGAGGAGGGGCGGGTGGGTCAGCGCGCGTGGGTTGAGCGAGAGGAGTGCCGTCCCGCCAGGAGCACGCACCCTCTTCTCCCTCTCTCTCTTTTCATAACTGACCTGCTCCTTGACCTCCTGGGGCGTGCCCTTGACGCCGGCGGCGGCTTCCAGGAGCTGTTGGGATGGCGAGGGAGAGGCAGAGGGAACGTGCGTGAGAGAAGAATTTTTGCCACCTTGGCGCGCGCCGATGGAACTTGGTTTTCGCTCTCCGTCCCGCTCTCGCTCGCCGCCGCCACTTCGCACCTGCCACGTGTTGTAGCCCGCCACATAAAACTCCCGGCAGTCCTCATCCACAAAGTTGCCGTTGTCGACGCGGATGAAGCCGAGCGCGGCTGGATGGGGAGAGTGAGTGAGAGAGGGAAAGAGTGAGTGAAAAAGCGCGAGCGCATGCGGGAGGGGCGCCCTTTTCAGGGGAGGGTCGCGGATGGAGAAGGTCAAACCGGCTGATGCCTGCGCCCGGTGCCTCGATGGGGACTCAGTCACCTGGACATTAGTCTGGGAGGCTGGCGGAGGGTGGGCGGGAGGGTGGCGGCTGCCGGCCGCGTCCCGGAAAGGGAGAGCGAGAAAAGAGCAAGGCAGCGCCCGTTGGCTAGGCCAGCTCACCGCGGGCCCGTTCTCTCCCTCCCTCGTCCGGCGCGGACGCCACCCATCCAGTGCGGGATGCCCTCTCAAACTCAACTCAAGCATGCTTCATATCAGCAGCTTCCAGCTTGGGGAAGTGGGCACCCCGTGGACACGCGTACTCGCCCGCATTGGGGCCGGCGGCGGGCGGGGCTGCTCTGAGGGCCACACACACGCTCTGCCGCCCCCCGACACATGCGCTTCCGTTCTCTCTCTCCTTCTCTCACTCACCAGGGACCAGGCACGCCAGCGCGCCTGCCAGCAGGGCGCGTCGGGGGGCCATGATTGTGTGTGTCGGGGGTGGGGCGTGTGTGTGGAAAGGCGCGGGCGCGTGTGTCGCGTGTCGTGAGGGAAAAGAGAGCAGTTCCGGTGTGATCAGCAGGCACTCCAGACCTCCTCGCCCTTGTAAGTCTCTCAACTCTCAACTCTCGAACCCCACTCTCAACTCTCTCCGGGAGCGCGCCCTCTCTCTCTCCCTACCGCGACAGCACGCTGTCCGCCCACGCCACCGCCACCTGGCGCCCCACGGCCGGCGCGGCCGCCAGGGCCTCCCGCAGGACGCGGGGGCCGTCCACATCCGCCGCCAGCAGGCGCCCGAGGCGGGTGACCTCCGTGATGTGGAGGCGGTCGCCCTCCGTCATCGCGTCCAGCAGCTGGCGGCGCAGGGCCGGGTCGGAGGCGACCAGGCGGGCCGCGGACGCGACCGTGTCGGACAGGTCCAGTCCGGAGGGGCCGGAGGCCGACCCGCCCTGGGCGGCGATGCGGTCGCGGGCCGACCCGCCCACGGCTGCCCCGCTCCCCCCGCCCCCTCCGCCGCCCGCGCCCGCCCGGGCGAGCATCACCAGGTTCTCCAGGCGGGCCCACTGGAACTTGCCGTCCTGGAGCAGGACCTGGATGAGGCGGGCCCGCAGGGCCGGGTCGTCGTCCGTCAGGAGCCGCCGCGCGACGTACGGGTAGGCCACCTCTAAAAAGTGGAAGGCCGGGCGCAGGCGTAGGCAGATGCCCTCCTGCGTCAGCAGGGACCGGATGACGAGCGCGTACCGCTCCGGGATGCGGATCGGGTGCTCGTACACCAGCTCGTTGAAGCGGGAGGTGACGGACCGGAAGTTGAAGTCGGCCAGGGAGGAGCCAAGGGCTTCCGACCAAATCGCTTCCAGGGCGGGGACGAGGGTGGTGATGTCCGTCCCTGGGGCCAGAAAGCCGAGGCGCGTGAAGTCGGACGCCATCCCCTCGTAATCCTCGTTCACGGCGTGCACGACCGCGTCGATGAGGGTCTGCTGATTGCGGGCGGACAGTTCCGCCACGTTGCCAAAGTCGACGTACGCGATCCGGCCGTCGCGAAGGGCGAAGACGTTTCCCTGAAGAGGAGAGAGGGAGAGCGAGAGAGGGAGAGCGAGAGAGGGAGAGCGAGAGGGAGGGGCGTTAGTGCGCGGGTTGAGGATGGCGGGCCAGGCGCGCGCGCCTTCTCTCCTCTCTCCACCTCCCTCACCGGGTGCGGGTCGCCGTGGAACAGGCCAAACTCCAGCAGCTGCCTCAGGCCCGCCACCACGCCCGACCGGATGAAGGCGTCCACGTCGATGCCGGCCGCCGCGATGCCGGCCGGGTCGGTGCAGCGCAGGCCGTCGATCCACTCCATGACCAGCACGCGCCGCCCGCTCAGGTCGCGCCGGACCCACGGGATTTTGACGGTCGGATCATCCGCGAAATTGCGCCCGAAATCCTCTATGTTGCGCGCCTCCTGCGTATAGTCCAGCTCCTCCAGCAGTTTTTCTCCAAACTCGTCAACGATGAGCTCGGCATTGCACCCCAGCCGGCGCAGGGCGAGCGGCGTCACCAGGGCCGCCAGCGCGCGGAAGAGGACCAGGTCCTGCATGATGATGGGCCGCACGCCCGGGCGTTGGACCTTGACGGCGACGGCCTCCCCCGTTTCACGCAGCACCGCCCGGTAGACCTGGCCCAGGGAGGCGGCCGCGATGGGGCGGGAGGAGATGGAGGAGAAGACCGCTCCCACCGGCGCGCCCAGGTCGGCCTCCATGATCGCGTACGCCTCCTCATCGGGGAAGGGCGGGACGTCGTCCTGCAGCGCGCACAGCTCGTCCATGTAGTCCTCCCGCACAATGTCCGGGCGGGAGGCCAGTACTTGGCCCGCTTTAATGAAGGCGGGGCCCAGCGCGGCCAGGGCGGACCGCAGGGCGGCCGCGCGCGCGCGCACGCGCTTGGACTCCGCCGCGGACGCGGCGGCGGCGGCGGCCCGGTCGACGGGGGTGGTAGTGGAGCCTTCGGCAGGGACGGCGGCGCTCGCGCCCGAAAACTTGGCCACCACCCCGTCCGCCACCCAGGCGGCCGCGACCGCGCCCAGGCGGGTGGCGATGCAGGCCGCGCGCGAGGCGAGGGCGGGCATGCCGCCCGGTTGGGCCAGGGCCTCCTCCCACACGGACTGAGGGGAATAGCCTTTGGCGGCCCCGATGGAGCAGTAGCCCCGCTCGTACTGGAGCTGCTCGTACGTGGACCAGTCGCTGGGAGTGGGAGAGGGAGAGGGCGAGAGAGAGGAGAGGGATGGTGAGAGAGGAGAGCGTCGGGAGGCCCGGGCAATATCGGCCAAGCGCCCGACCGCTGTGGCGACGCGAGAGCGTTTTCACCTCGCCCCGGGCGCTTGCGCACTCCCTGCTCCTATTTTTTTTCGCTGGTCCTACCTTTCATCGACCGGCCCCGTCGCCGCCGCGGCGGGTGGGCGCGGTCCCCGGGCACGAGGCAGCGCGGTGGCGCCGACGGTCGGGACAGGCGCTCCGGCGGATGCGGCCGTTAGCGTCGGGCGCCCGCCCCCGGCCCGCCGCCGCCCAATTGGCGCCGACGCGGGGCAGGAGCTGGAGGCGGCGGGCGTGCCGTCCACCCGGACCAGGGGCCGCGAGGAGAGGGTCATGGCGCGAGTCGAGGAGGGAGAGAGGCGCGCGGGGGAGAGCGTCCGGCGCGTTTAGGAGGTGTGGCGCAGGCGTTGTCCCCCGACCTCTGCTGGCCACCATCCCACTCTCCCACTCTTTTTTTTCTCCGCCATCCCCCTCACGCACACACCATGCGTCCCCGCCGCCGCGCCCACTTCCGCCTCCTGGCCCTGGTCACCCTGGCCCTCCACATCCGGGCCCAGGAGACCGTGCCCCCACCCACGACGGCGGCGCCCGCCCTGACGACGGCGGCGCCCGCTGCGACGACCGCCCCGCCCGCCGCGCCCTCCACCCCCACCCCCACGCCCGTCGTGGACGGGGAGGAGGCCCTGCCGGCCGAGACGCCCGCGGGCGCGCCCCTGGACATTTTGGAGCTGACAGCTGGGCAGACCGTGGTCCGGGTAAGGAAGAGGGAGAGAGAGAGAGAGAGGGCGGCGGGGCGGTCGCGGCGGTCGCGGCGGTGGGTCAACCCTCCCCAGGCACACCGTGGGATCCGCTCGCTCTCGTGCCCCTTCACCTCCTCCTCCTCCTGACTTGTGAATTGTGGAATCCGCGATTCTCACACCCTAGGCCACCTACCGCCTCATCGGCACGGGCGCGACCGCCCCTCTCCCGGACGGCGCGGGCGGCGACCTCCTGGCCTCCCTGGTCAGCGGGCCGGCCCCCGGCGGCGCGCTGCAAGCGCCCTCCCTCGCCCTCCTGCGGGCCGCGCCCGCGTACGTCGCCCTGAAGACCTCGCCCCCCCGCCGCCTGCTGGCCACCAGTGAGGCCGCAATCAAGGGCTACCCTCTGACCAACACGGTCGACGTCCTCGTGGAGGCGGCCGGCGGGTCGGAGGCGGGCGTCCAGGCCGCCTACGACGCGCTGCGGGCCGCCGCCTACTCCGGCTCCCTCCAGGGCGGCCTGCGCGCGGCAGGCTGGCCCTGGGCGGTCGTCCTGACGGCCGCGGCGGCCGCCAAACCGGGCGATCCTTGGCCCAAACCCAACGACTGGTGCCGCAACCGCCTGGGCTCCGCCTGCCTGGACGGGTCGGGCCTGTCGGGGCCCGGGGCCAAGGGCCTCATCGCGGCGGGGGCCGTCCTGCTCCTGCTGGGCGCCACCCTGGCCCTGGTGGCCCGGGACCGGCGGCGGGCGGGGCGGGGGGGCGGGCGTATGAGCTCCATGCTGACGGGGACGGTGCCGGGTGGGGTGGGTGGGGGTGGGGGTGCGGGCGAGGGCGGGCCCGTGGGTGGCGGGGGTGAGAAGCGGGGCGCGGTGTGAGGGGATGTGACGGTTTTGGCCGACGTAGATGGGGGCGAGGGAGAGGGCGGGGGACGTCGACGGTTACTGGAGCCTGGCTCCAGTGACGGCTCCCACTCCACGGAGGGAGTGGGAGCCGGGGGCGGCGGCGGGTGTGTGTGTCTGGATTTTATTTAACCCTAAGGTCCAAAGCAAAAACCGGGCGAGACACTTCCTTCGACCCTCCCCTCTCCATTTTCACTCCACCACTCTCGCCCTCCCGCCTCCTCCGCCCGCGGTCGCCTGGACCGGGCGCCATGCAGCCCGCGTGCACGGCACTACCATCGCGCTCGCTCTCATTCTCTCTCTCTCTCTCTCTCTCTCTCTCTCTTTATTCATGCCACCCCACCAGGCGCGGCGCCCGCCGGCGCGGGCGCCCCCGCGTGCGCGGCCGCGGCCGCCGCCCGCCCGCGCCACACCAGGCCGGACGCGCCCACCGTGGCCAGGGCGCACACGACCAGGCAGACCATGGCCGCGATGGCGACCGCCACGTCGCTCCGGTGGGCGGCGAACACGCCCGCCAGCGCCCACACCAGCGTGGCCGGCCAGGCGACGTCCTGCTTGAGCCCCGCCACGGCGACGCCCAGCACAGTGATGAGGGCGACGAGCGCGATGCCGATCCAGCGCAGGGGCGTCACGCCCGCGCCGTGCGCGACGCCCACCACCAGGGCGCCCACGATCGTCGCCGCACTCAGCCAGGCCGCGTTCACGGAGGTCGGCACCCAAAACGCCCAGTGGGTCAGGGCGCCGTGCCAGGAGCGGGGGACGGCCGTGAACCGGTTCTTCAGGCGCAGCGCGGCCCAGGCCATGCAGGCGAAGGCCGAGATCAAAAAGAGCAGGCCAAACCACATGCCTGCCTTGGTCCGCGCCAGGAAGGAGAACTGCCACAGGCACTGGAAGAGCCAGGCGAGCGGCCAGGGCAGGGCCAGGGCGGTCACCACCCTGTCCTTCAGCCCGCCATCCCGGCCGTACCCGTACGGGATGGCCGCCCACACCACGCCGATGGCCTGCAGGAAGAAGATGAGGCCCCATACTGAAGAAATGTGACGTGTGAGTGTGCGTGGGGCGGGGTGAGTGTTGAGAGAGAGAGAGAGAGAGAGCGGGCGTTGTGCTGCGCCTCCCCCACCCGCTCCGTCCCTCTTTTTCTCTCTCTCTCTCTCTCATCTCACCCGCAAACGTCCAGCCCGCGGGCGTGATGGGCGTGTAGAACTGGTCGGACGTCGCCCGGTTGCGGGAGCCAGCGGCGACGTTGACGATGACGAGGCCGATGAAAGAGGCGAGGAGGGCGGCCCGCTGCTTGAGGAGGGGGCCGACGTCGAACTGGGACAGGGAAAGGAGAGAGGGGGAGGGGAAGAGAGAGGGAGGGGTGGGTTCAGGGCGGTGTCCGCTCACCCCCTCGGCGACGTCGCATCGCTTTGGCTCTTCTCCGTCACACCCGCCCCCCGAGCCACAAACATTCCCGCGCCCGCCCACACGGCTCACCTTACGCACGGCCGGGGCCGTGGCTGCTGGGGTGGTTTGGCTCATTGGGTTTGTGCGTGTGTGTGTGCGAGAGTGCGAAGAAAAGGAAGAGGAAGAAAACAAGAGAGTGGCATGGCTTCCAGCATCATCGCTCTCCATCCATCCACCCCCCTCCCCTGCCCCCGTCCGGGCCACCAGAGGCGCCCCGCTGTACAGGCGCCACTGTCCACGTTGCGAGAGTTTGCACTCAATTTTATTTCATCTTCTGCACCCCCCCCTTCACACCCCACGCATCCACCCCTACCGCCTCGCCCACGCTCCGGAACCCGTCCCGCGCCAGCAGGGCCGCCAGGTCTGCTTTGATGCGGGGCACCACGGCCGGCCCGCCGTACGCGAAGCCCGTGTACAGCTCCACCGCGGACGCGCCCGCCCGGATCTTGGCGTACGCGCCCGCGCCGTCGCTGACGCCGCCCACGCCGATGATGGGCAGCCGGCCGCCCGCCAGGCGGTGGAAGAGGGCCACCCGGTCGGTGGCCAGGGCCTCCAGAGGCTTCCCCGACAGCCCGCCCGCCTCCGCGCCGTGGCGGTGCGCCGCCACGGCGGGCGGGCGGGACACCGTGGTGTTGCCCACCACCAGCCCATCCGCGCCCGCGGTCAGGACGGCCGCCACGATGTCCGCCGCCTCTGCATCTGTCACGTCGGGGGCGACCTTCACGAACAGGGGCGGGCAGGCGCGGCCCGCCTCCTTCCACCCGGCCGTCGCGGCGTCGCGGGCCACCACCGCCGCCCGCACCAGCTCCGTCAGCGCGGCCCGGGCTTGCAGGTTGCGCAGACCAGGCGTGTTGGGGGAGGACACGTTGATGATGAGGAGGTCGGCCAGGGGCGCGAAGCGGGCAGCGCCGCCGCCGTAGTCGGCCGCCGCGTCGGGCGAGGTCTTGTTTTTCCCCAGGTTGACGCCCACGCGGCCGCCCCGGGGCGGGGGTCCCACGGCCCGGAAGGACGTCAGCCGCGCCTCCGCTGCCTCTCCGCCGGCCGAATTAAAGCCGTACCGGTTGATGATGGCGCCCAGGGCGGGCAGGCGCCAGACCCGGGGGCGGGGGTTGCCGGGTTGGGGGAGGGGCGTGATGGAGCCGCACTCGACGAAGCCGAAGCCCAGGCCCAGGAGGGCGGACACGGCCTCCGCATCCTTGTCAAAGCCGGCGGCGAGGCCCAAGGGATTGGACAGGGGCAGGCCGGCGAGGGAGGTGGCCAAGGAGGGCGGATCCGGGCGGGGGTCGGCGGGCAGGAGGCCCCAGGCCGCAGCGACGATGCCAAGGCGGTGCCCCGTCTCCGCGTCTGTGACGGCCCGCAGCGCGGCGGCCGCGGCTGAGGCGGCCTCGAACTTGGCGTCCGTCCAGCCAAAGGAGGCGGCGGTGGCGGTGGCGGTGGCGCCGGCCACGGCGGCGATGCGCTGATGAGGGATGGAGAGGGATTGAGAGGGAGATGGGTTGAGAGGTTGATGCGGCGCGCACCCGGTCGAGCGATTTGGAGGAGGCGCGCGCCGCTCTGTGCCGCCTTTGCTCTGGCGGTCGAGCACAGCCCCTCGACTGCCTGCCCCTCTTCACGCGCGCTCACCCCGAGGCGAGCCAGGTTGGTCGCCATAGCGTGCTGTGTGTGTGCAGAGAAGAGAGAAAATGAGCGAGCAAGCGATGTTTCACTCTCTCCTCTCACATCTCAAAGTCGGGTTCAGTCCCACGGCCGGCTCCGCACACGCGCCCTCTCCCAGGCCCCTCACTGCCCAGCACGGCAGTGTGTCCCACCTCACCGCGCAACAGCAGCAGCAGCACAGGAGCCGGACGGACGCATCTCGCACTCCGCTGTCTCTCTCTCTCTTTCCATCAAACCAGCCGCTGCCCTCCCCCCTCTCCTCCATGGCCCCTCCTCCACCCGGCCCCCCGACCCTCCACGACCTGGCCCGGTCCGGCGACGTGCCTGCCCTGGCCGCGGCCCTGGCGGCCGGCGCTGACGTCGGCGCACGCGACCACTACTCCCGCACGCCCCTGGTCCTGGCCGCCCACGGCGGGCACGCGGGCGCGGTGGCCGCGCTGCTGGCAGCGGGCGCCGCCCCGACCACGGCCGCCAAGGGCGACCAGTCGGCGCTCCACTTCGCGGCCATGCGCGGGGCCACGGACGGGCATGTGGAGGTGGCCAAAGCATTGATCGATGCAGGTAAGAGAGGAAAAGAGAGAATGAGAGAGAGAGTAGAGACCGTGCAGGGGAGGGGAGGGGAGTTTTCCTCTCCACCCGCGCGCCTCTAACCCACTCCCCTCTCTTCGCCCACCCGCCCCCTCCCCCTTTCTCTCTAGGTGCCCGCCCCAATGCGCGCGACAAAAAAGGGTCCACCCCGCTCCACTTTGCCGCGGCCGGCGGGCACGCGGCCATGGCCCGCTACCTCATCCTGCGCCGGGCGGACGCGGGCGCGGCGCGGCGGGGCGACGGGAAGACGCCCCTTGATTTGGCGACCGACCCTGAAGTGAGGGCGGCGATGACTGCTGCGGCCGCGGAGGTGAGGGCCCGCACGGACGCGGAGGCGGCTGCCAAGGCCGCCAAGCGGGCGGCGGGCGGCGGGCGGGCGGGGCGGAAGCGGGCGGCGAGTGAGGAAGACGAGGATGGAGAGGGTGGTGGAGGGGTTGGGGGTGCGGCCGCTGCCGCTGCTGCTCCGCCTGCTGCCGCCGCCGCCGCGCCGCCGCCCGCCAAGAGGAAGGCGGTCGTCCTGACCTTTGAGGGCGATGATGATGCAGAGGAGGGGGAGGCGGGCGGCGCGGGGCCGGCACCCGCGGCGGCCGAGGCCACAGCAGAGGAGGAAGGAAAGGGAGGCGATGACGGCGCAGACGGCGACGGCGACGACGCTGGCATCGAGATTCTCGCCGTCCCGGCCGGCCCGGCACTGCCGCCCGGCTTTGGCGGCGGCGGGTGAGGAGCGAGGAGGAGTGCGTAGAGAAGCAAGGCAGGCCATTTTCTAAGCAAGACACACACCACACCACCACCACACACCTTGTCGTCTCTCACCCACCCGCACCCCTGCCTCCACCACCCGCCCGGCGCGCCGCCCACCCCGCCCGCCCCAGGTCGGCCGCCGGGTCGGGGCTCTCGAACAGCAGGCGGATGAAGGCGTCCAGCGCCCCGTCGCCGCCCGCTGCCGTCTCGCCGATGCCGTACCAGCGCGCCCGCCCCCCCGCGTTCGCGCCGCCGTCCCCGCCTGGAGGGGGCGGCCCCCACCGCTCGACCAGCCACCGCCCGTCCAGGGCGGCCTTCAGGGCGGCCGCCGGGTCGCCCACGCCTGGGATGAGGGCGTCCTCAGCCGCCGCCGCTGTCGGCTGGACGGGGCTGCCGCCACTGCCGCCCAGGCCCGCCCAGGCGGCCTCCAGGGCGCCCGGCCCATCGGCCCGCTGGCGGGCGCCCACCTCGGACAGGAGGGCCCACAGCTCGCCCTCCACCATCCAGCCTGGCCCGCCGCCTGGGCCGGCCGGTCCGCCCCGGCCGCCGCCGCCGCCGCCGCCGCCGGCACGCACGGCCGGGGCGGAGCCGCCCAGGCGCACCAGGGCGGCCGCCAACAGGCCCAGGGCCGCCGTGTGCGGCGGGCGGGCCCCGACCCCGCCGGCGGCGGCGCTGGCGGCTAGCGCGGGGGGCGGGAGGAGCGTGCGGAGGCAGTACGCCTCCGTGCTGCTGTTGCCGCCACCCCGCACGCCGCCGCCGCCGCCGCCGCCGCCGCCGCCGCCTCGCCCGTCCAGGGGTAAGATGTCGACGCGGGCCATGTCCAGGGCCAGGTCACGGGCAAAAGTGGCCCGGGCCAGGGCCAGAGAGAGAGGGACGGCGTGAGACGGGCGGCCGCGGCCGCCGGCGGGCGCGCCCGCGCCGCCGCGCCCGGCGCCCGACGCGTACGCGGCGTCCACGGCCGCCACCAGGTCGGACCGCCGCACGGGCGCTCCCGGCTTGCGCCCGGACCGGAACAGCATGGTCCGCATGACGGCCCGGACCATGCGGTCCAGGTGCTAGAGGGAGAGAGGGTGGAGGGTGGAAGGAAATGTGATGAGGTTGGGAGTGCGCTTCTCTCGCAACCTCTCGCATCTTGTGCGAGTTTTTTTCTTTCGTTCTCCCTCTCCCTCTCTTTTCTCCCTCGTCTCCACCGCTCTTACCACTTGCGAGGGCTGGTCGAGGATGCGCTCCATCAGGCTCCGGACGGCGGCCTGGCGGGCGGCAATCTGAGTGGAGTGGAGAGAGAGAGAGAGAGTGAGTGAAAAAGTGCCGCCGACGAGCGAAAACAAAACACGCTCTCGCCCTCCTCCTCTTACCTCCTGCGCCAGGCGGCGCACGTCGGTGTCGGTCACGCCAGCCGGCAGGCGGGGCCGTGGCGGGACGGCTGACGGGGAGGAGGCGCAGGCATCCTCCACCTCCCTCCCATCGTCAGCAGCTCCCGGCGGCGCATTGCCGCGGCGCCGCCGCTTTGGGTTGCCGGGCGGGGAGGAGGGGCCGTTGCCGCCGCCGTCGTCGTCGCCGTCCTCGCCGCGGCCGCCCAGGATGCGACGGACGCGGTCGAGGCCGAGCATTTGTTGGGAGTGCGGAGAGTGGTGGTGGTGGTGTTGAGGGGGGCGATGAGTGAAGAGTGAAGATGAGTGAAGAGTGAGGCCTCTCTGAGGCGGGCTCCCGCGTCACTCTCTTCTCCTTGGAGGGCGCACGGTCGCGGGAACACACCCCTGTGCGCCGTCACTCTCCCTCACACCTGGCAGGCCGGGGCGCGCCAGGTCACCCACACGTCTGCTCCCTTGGAGGCAGAGCAGGTCCGCCCACACCCTCTCCTCTCCCTGCACGCTCTCCAATTTGTGTCGCCCGCGCTGGCCAGCCGTCCTCGCACACAGTCAAATGGGCCCCGCCCCCTCGGCCCCCGCCCCCTCGGCCGACGCCGACCGGGCGGCCAGCTCGGCCAGGGCAGGGCCGAGCACGCCCGGACGCGCACACCCGGCGTTCCGGGCTGCCAGCCCGGCGGAAGGGCGCCCGCCCTTCTCCGCCGTCGCCGCCGCCGCCACCACCCCACCCACCGGCCACCCGCTCGCACCTCCTCCATCACCACCATCACCACCACGCCGCCCACACGCCGCCGCCCACCACCACCGCCGCCGCCACTGGGACGACCCGGACATCGTGTCCGCCATCGCGGGCGCGGCGGCGGGCGCCCTGACCGCCACCCTGGTCTGCCCGCTGGACGTCCTCAAGACGCGGCTGCAGGTGCAGCGGGGGCCGCCCACGGGGATCGGCCCCAACCTGTCGGCCATTGTGAGTGAAGAGGGCCTGCGCGGCCTGTACAGGGGCCTGACGCCCACGCTGGCGGCCCTGCTGCCCAACTGGGCGGTCTACTTCTCTGTGTACGACCGCCTGAAAGTCGTCGCCGCGAGCCGCGGGGCGGCCCGGGCGGACGCCGAGGCGGCGCGGAGGCGGGCGGCCGGGGTGGCGGCCCTGCCCGCCCCCTCCGCGCCCGCCCCCGGCACCGGCCCGCTGGCCCACATGGCCGCCGCCACGGGCGCGGGCGTCGCGACTCTAGCCGTCACCAACCCGCTGTGGGTCGTGAAGACGCGCCTCCAGACGCAGACCCTGCGGTCCGCGGGCGCGGCGGGCGCCGTGCGCGCGGGCGGCGGCATCCTGTACACCGGCGCCGCGGACGCCCTGCTCCGCATCGCCCGGGAGGAGGGCGTGCGGGGCCTGTACGCGGGCTTCCTGCCCTCCCTAGTTGGCGTCACGCACGTCGCCATCCAATTTCCACTGTACGAACGGCTCAAAGGCGCTTTGGCGGAGCGGGCCCCCGGCCTGGTGATGCCGGGCGGGGAGTTGGGCGCGGCGGGCCTGGGCTTGGCGTCCGCCGCCTCCAAGGTGGCGGCCTCCGCGCTCACCTACCCGCACGAGGTCGTCCGGTCGCACATGCATGTGGAGGGGTCGGTCAGCCCTGCGGCCGTGGCGCGGACGTGCCGGGCCATCGCGGCGGACGCGGGCGTACCCGGGTTTTACCGCGGGTGCGCGACGAACCTGCTGCGCACGACGCCCGCGGCCGCCCTGACGTTCACCTCGTACGAGCTGATCGCGCGCCAGCTGCGGGCGGCGGGCGCGCGGCAGCGGGAATTTGAGGGGCTGGAGGTGCCTGGCCCTGCTGTCGCCGCGGCGGCGGGCGAGGAGGAGGGCGAGGGCGGGGGCGGGGGCGGGGGCGGGGGCGGGGGCGGG
>Ga0114918_10002304_pt1 | contig 17124 bp, 14 predicted proteins | sample LantaG_FD_87015 | JGI IMG/M metagenome (GOLD analysis project Ga0114918, IMG submission 87015) | Deep subsurface microbial communities from Baltic Sea to uncover new lineages of life (NeLLi) - Landsort_02402 metaG | ecosystem: Environmental > Aquatic > Marine > Oceanic > Sediment | place... | reverse complement strand
GGTCTTTTTGTGTTTTTTTTTTTTCCCCCTCGGGCCCCCCCGCTGCCCTTTTTTTTTTGGGGGCCCTTTTCCCCCCCCCCCCCCCCTTTTGACCTGATTTTCTTTTCCTTTTCTCCTCGTCTCTTTCTTCCTCTTTTAATACCTTCTTCACAGGATCGCCGGCGCCTCCCTCGAAGCGGCAAGGCGTCTCGCAGAGGTGGCAGCCCCCGGAGGAACCCTGGTCAGCCCCTGCGCCGCCGCGGCGGTCGCGGCCGCCGCAGACCTCGAGGCGGCAGAGGCGCGCTTGCTTAAGAAAAGCAACGGCGGCGGCGAGCTCAGCGGCAGCAGCAGCTCCAGCAGCAGCTCTCGCAAGAACAAGAACAAGGAAGGCTCCGGCGGCTTTGTCGAGCTCTCCTCGGCCTACCCCTTTGCTTTCCTGCGCGACCCGGACGCCTCCCTGCTCCTGAAGGGGAGGACCGCGGAGGCCATAGGCGGCGGCGCGTTCTCGGTGGTGGAGAGGGGGACGACCTTTGTCGTCGTCGAGAGCGGCGGCGAAGAAGAAGAAGGAGGAGGAGGAGAAGAAGAAGAGAGCGGCGGAAGCGCCAGCAGCAGCAGCAGCAGCGACGGCGAGGCCAGCAGCACCGAGACCAGCTCCTCCTTCTCCTCTCCTTCTTCTTCTCCTTCTTCGTCGGAGGTGGAAGCCTCGGAGCAGGGCGCGTCTGCCTTTGCCGAAAAGACGAAAAAGGAGGATGGCAAGGAGGAGGAGATCGTCGCCGGAACTGTCTCCCAGAGCAGCAGCAGCAACAGGAGCAGCAGCTGCGGCAGCGACCGCGACGAAGAGCTCGTGGGCCGCCGGCACTCGAGCGGCGGCAGCTCCGCCGAGGAGCTCGCTGCCGCCGCCGCGGCGGCCACCGCTGCCGTGCTCGCTGCTGCAGCAGCAGAGGCCGCCGCGGCGAAGAAGCGCGCGTCGTTCGCAGGCGGCGGCGACGACGACGACGACGACGACTTCTTCTCTTCGCCGCTCAAGAAAAAGGGCGCCGCGACGAGCAGCAGCTCGAGCGGCGGCGGCAAGGCCGAGGGCGCCTCCGCGGAGGCCGAGGCGGCGGCAGAGGCGGCGGCGACGCTCGTCTCCGCCTCCCCGGCCCCGCCTCGGCCTCTGGCGCCGCAGCAGAAGCAGGAGCTGTTGCAGCAGCAGCAGCAGAAGCAGCTCCTCGTCGAGCAGCAGAAGCAACAACAGACTTTGCTCGCCCAGAACCAGCTCGCGCTCCAGCAGCAGCAGCAGCAGCAGCAGCAGCTCCAACAGCAGCAGCTTCAGCTTCAACCGCAGCAGCAGCAGCAGCAGCAGCAGCAACAGCAGCAGATGCAATCCTACTTGCCGGTCGTCCCGCCGGTGCCGCTCTCGACGCGGCTCCGGGACCTCTTGGCCCCGCCAGGGGAGTTCGAAGGGCAGGAGCGCGAGGAGGCCTTCCGCCTCTGGTGGAGCTCGAGGAGGAAGGTGAGGGATTCGGCCGTCTTCGCCGCTGCGACCGCGGGCGCGTTCGTCCACGCCAGGCCGCTGTTCCTCGCTGCTGCCGCTTCTTCTGCTTCTGCTTCCTCCTCGGCTGCTGCCGCCGCTGCCGCTTCTTCCCCCGCCGCCGCCGCCGCAGCCCTGCTGTCGTCGTCGCCGCAGATGCTGGTCCAGCGCGCGCTCTTCGTCGACTCGGCCCTGCTCGCGGTCTCGTCGGCCGCCTTCCTGGCCGCGGGAGCGGCCTGCGCGGCCCCCGGCCTGCGAGGCGGGAGCAGGCTCCAGCAGCGGCTCGTGACCTGCGTGCGGCCGGCCGTCGCCGCGGCGGTCCACGTCGCGCGCGTCGCGATGCTGCTCTGGGCCTGCTCCGCCGCGTGCTCCGCGAGCAGCAGCAGCAACGGCAACGGCTCTTCCGCTTCGCCTCCTTTGCCGGCGTGCTCCAGCGCGTGCACGGGGCCCTTACTGCTGGCGTCGCTGGCCGAGGCCGGGCTGGGCGCGAGGTGGCACGCGGCGGCCGACGCCGCGGTGCTGCTGGTGACGGCGGCGACGTCCGCGACGACGGGGCAGCCCTCGCCCTCGCCCTCGCCCTCGTCGTCCTCCTCCGGCTCCTCGTCGCGCCTGCTGGTGTGGCTGCTTCAGGCCCTGATCGGGACGGCCCTACCCTCGATCATGCTCTACGCGTCCGAGAGGAGGGAGCGCGCCGAGTTCCTGGCCGAGTGCGAGGAGGAAGAAGCCGAGGAAGAGGCGGCGCTCATGGAGCGGAGGAGGAGGAAGGAGCGCGCGGCCGTCGCGGCGGCGACGAAAAAGGCCGAGGCCACCGCCGCTGCCGCCGCCGCCTTCGCCGCTGCTGCTGGCAAGCAGAAGATGATCGCGACGTGAAGCGAGAAAAAATAGCGTGTTCTCTTTTTTTTTTATTGATCTAATAAATCAAACACTTTGAGCCCCCCCCCCAAAAAAAAAACCAACAAAAAAATCTTTCTTTTTACCACTCAATAATACCTTCCTTACCACGCTCAACCTTTGGTTTTGATAGAGCGGCGCGCGTATATACACAAAATCAAAATCAAAAACAACAGAACAACAACAACGACAAATAGATCGAATCGCAATGCCGGATGGAGGGGGGGCGCGCAGGTGCGCGCCTTGGGGTGAAACAAAAAAAACACAAGCGCTGCTGCCTGCTTGCCCTGCTCTCTTGTTTCCCTCTCGTGCTTGTGCGTTTTCTTTACTTTTTTTTGTTCTTTTGGCTTTGTCCCCTCACGCAGAGCGCCCGCGTGCTGGCTAGTTTTTCATTCTCTTACCTCCTACGCCACTAACTTTGATTAATTATTCAAACCAGATCTCGACACACCACCTGTGTGATTAACAAAGAAGATTTTGGAAACTCAAAAAAAGAGGGAAGAGAGAGAGAGAGCGGGAGTTTTTTTTTTTTTTTTTTCTTCCGTCTCTCTCTCCCTCTCACAAGCGATCGAAAACAGCGAAGCCGTTTCGTCTCTCTTCTGCTGAACACCTTCCTCTCTCTCGCTCATTCCGCGATGCTCGCTGCACGCATGCGGACGCCTTCATTGTCCCAGGCAGCAGCGAAATCAAACGGAAAAAGGAGGCAAAGGAGCGCAATTCGTCGATCGACAAGCATCGACGACGACGACGGACACGACGACGCCGCAAAGAAGACGCCGCAGCCCGTGACGCTCGCTTGGGTCTCCGCCGACGGCAAGCTCCGCGCCGAGGTCCAGGCCTTTGTGGGAGACGACCTGCTCGCGGCGGCCACGCGAGCCGCGGAGGCCTGCGGCGACGATCCCCCTCAGGGCGGCTGCTTCTCTGGCTCCTGCGGCGTCTGCGAGGTCGAGCTGAGGAGGAAGCAGCAGCAGCAGCAGCAGCAGCAGCAGCAGCAGCAGCAGCGAGACGGAAGGGGCGAGGGCGAGGGCGGAGGGCTCGACGGCGCGCCCGCCGTCGTCAGGAGCTGCATCACCGTCGTCCCCGCGGGCTACGACCTAGTGGAGGTGTCGCCGCTGCCCGACGACGCGATCTGGGGCGTCGACGCTTGGGACACTTAGGATAAAAGCGAATGGTTTCCCGAACACTGGGATGTAAATTTTTAAACAAGTACTTTTGGTGCTGCTGATGCTGTGAGAAAAAAAAGAAAAGAAAAAAGTGAAGAGAAAGAATTTTTTTCAACTTTTCCTCCCGCCCCCCCTCCCGAGCACCAGCGCCGCCAAGGCCGCGCCAGCAGCTGCCCCCACGAGCCCCACGGCGACCAGAGTGCTTGTTGATGACGAAGAGGCAGAAGAATAAGCAGTAAAGAGAGAATGGCTTCCGTTGCTCGTCGCTCCTGCCGCTGCCTTGAACGGCGACGCGAGAGGACGAGGAGCAACCGCCGCCGCTCGTTCTTCTCCTTCTTCTTCTTCTCCTCCTCCTCCACCTCCTCCAACTCCGCCAGCTTCGGCGAACGCGCACACCGCCGCCGCCGCTGCCCTCTGCTGCCTCGTCTCCGTCAGCACCCCTTCGCCCTCCAAGCCGCGGGGAGCGGGAGGCGGGGGCGAGGAAGACGAAGCGAGAGCGGGAGCGGAAGAAGAACCGTTCCCGTTTTCGGTGCTCCCGCCTCCGCCGTTGCTCGCAGCGAACCCCGAAGCGGCGGCGACGACCAGCGACGGCGCCGGCGACAGCCTGCCCCCGTACCCCTCCCTGTGCCCGAACCCGCGCGGCGGCGCGACCGACGCGGCCTCCGCGTACAGCTCCTCGTACGGCGGCGGGGTCCCCGACCGCGAGATCGCCCTGCCGCCGCGGACGACGACGCGGTCCGACTGCGGCCTCGACAGCAGCTCCGAAAAGGCGCGCGCGCGGAAGACGACAAAGTCGGCGGGGCCGCCGACGGCGATCGCCCCGAAAGTAGTCCGTTTCTTCTTATTTTTGTTATCTTTCGAACAGCTCGACGAAAGCAGTCCCATCGCCCTGGCGGGCACGCCCGTGACGCTGTCGGGCCAGGAACCGTAGGGCGTGTCCAGGTGCGCGGCCCTAACCCCCTGTCGCAGTACCTCGAGCGCGTCGAGGTCGCCGTAGCTGTAGAACTGGTCTCGAACGTTGTCAGAGGCCAGCGCGACTCGCACTCCGAGTCGCGCGATCTCCAGTAAAGGCGGGATGCCACGCCAGCGAGGGGCGCGGAGGCCGCGCGGGTCCCTGTCCTGGGTCCACTCGTTTACTAGAGGCAAGGAAACGATCGTGATGTTTGCTCGACGGACGAGCGAGAGCGTCTCCGCGAGCTCGGAGGGGGTCAGCGCCGCGAGCGAGCAGCAGTGGCCGCAGACGACCGTCCCGGTGAAAGGCACGGTCTTGTTGGTGGGAGAAGAGGAAGAGAAAGAGGAAGACGGAGAAGCAGCTTCCTCCTCCGCAGCTTTCTCTTCCGCTTCCACTTTCGCCCTGCGCCTCAGCATCGCGCGCGCGACGTCTCGTAATCCGGTCGCGCCCCTGTTGCCGTTCTCGTCGGCGTGGAAGTCAGCCGACAGCCCGTGCCTGGCCGTGAGGTCGAAGAAGAAGTCGAGGAGGTCGTCGTGGTCGCGTGAGCAGGTGGTCCACTCGTCGTCGGGGTCGCCGCCGTTCTCGGCGCAGCAGACCGCGGCTCCCAGCACTCCGACAACGGAATTTTCATCGCTTCCGTTTTCGTCGTCGTTTTTGTTGTTGCGCGATGCGACAAGTTTGGCCAGCGCCTCCGCCGCCTCCCTGTCCCGGAAGAAGCTCAGCGCCACGAGGCTCACCCCCTGCAGCTCGACCCTCCCCCTCCACGCCCTCCGCACTCTGTCGAAGGCCGGCCACGTCAGCTCGACCTGCCGCGGCGTCATGTTGATCAGGTGCGTCCTAAGGGCACTAGTGCCGTGCGCGTGGGCGCAGCGCAGCGAGAACTCCATCCTCCGAGCGACGTCGTCCTCGTCCCAGAGGGCGGCGTCGCGGGCCGTGGAGCGGTCCGCGCCGGAGAGGGAGCCGTACTTGTTGCGGGAGCGCTCGCACGTGTGGGACTTGTCTGTTGTGTGGTGGTGGTTTTTGGAGGAAGAGAGGAGGGAGAAAGGATGATGATGAGGAGAGGTCAAGAGAAGAGAACAACGGGGAAAAAAAGAATTCATTCCAGCCCCCCGAGAGAGCGTCTTTTTCCCTCCCTCGCCACACCCCAGGGGAAGCCTCTTTCTCTCTTCCGTCAACACAAGCCTCTCCAGCTCTCCGAGATCGACCCACCGATGTGCGTGTGGAGGTCGACGAAGCACGGGAACACGATCCCGCAACCCGCGTCGACGATCGGGCGAGGATCACGACGAGAAGAAGAGGTCGACGACGACGATGACGCCGAAACGACTCCATCGCCCCTTGCGTTATCCCCGACGCCGCCGCGCGGCCTGGCCCTGCACACCTCGGTGATGACGCCGTCGACGACCTCGATGTCGACGTGCGCGAGCGAGTCCAGGTCGGGGTAGGAGGAGGAGGATCTGAGGAGGGGAGGGAGAGGAGGGGAAGGCGTCGATGGCCGTTGTCCTTCTTGTTCTCCTCCGCCTTGACCTCGACCGCCGCCGCCGAGGCTTCCCACCGCGACCTCGCCGCCGTCCTCTCCCTCGCCATTCTGCTGTTGCAGCAGAAGGCAGCATTCTGGAACAAAGGCGTTGTGGAGCAAGAAAGTGCCCGTGTCCGGGAAGTTGAGGCGCGGAGGCTCCATAGCGGAGGCTGCTCCTTTTTTTTTAAGTCGCAAGCAGAAGAAAAAAGAAAAAACAGAAATGAAACTCGGGGCTTGTCGAGAAAATCAAAAATCTTCCGCCGATCGAAACGTTCGATCGTCGAAACCATCTTGTTGCAAGCAAGCGCCCTTCTCCCGCACCGTGCACCGCCCTCTCTACACCTTGGACATCCGTTCTCTCGCTTCCTCAAGGATCGCGGATCGACGCCCTCTCTCTATTCCATGCTCGCGCGGAACAGGATAAGAGCCCCCCGGAGAGGCGGCGCCGGGGCGAGCGCGAGATTTCTCGCACTCGCGTCCATTGCCTTCGTCGCGTTGCTCTCGACCTCGACCTCGACCTCGACCGCCGCCGCGCCGCTCGCCCCAGCGACCTCGACCTCGGCCTACCAGCACCCGGCCCCTCTCGTCGAGCTCGCAGCCCTGGCCGGGGACGCCGCGGTCTCCGCCCTGAACATCGCGACGCGCAACGCCGCGGCTGCCGCGGAAGCCGCAGCTGCAAACGCAAACGCGAACGCAAACGCCAACGCAAACGCCAACGCAAACGCCAACGCCGACGCGAACGCGAACGCAAACGCCAACGCCGACGGAGCATCCAACACGCAGCTCCGCCATGCGCAGTCCGCCCCCCCTCCTCGCCGGAAAAGGACCTTTTCGGAAAAGGTCCGCCTCCAGCGCGTCTACCCGGGGTCCATTGCCGTGACCGTGGGCCAGGAGCACACGCTGACGGTGGAGGTCGACGGCACTCCGTTCCGGCTGCTGATGCACGAGGCCTCGGACGACGGCCGCGGCTCGTTCGCCGCCGGCGCCGCGGGCGGGGTCCTCGGCGGCGTCGGCGGGCTGGGGGGCGGCGGCGTCGGCGGGCTGGGCGGCGGCGCGCAGCTGACGCCCAACGCGGAGCTGAGGGCAGGGCTGCTGTTTGACGGGAGCCTCGAGGAGGACGAGGAGGTCGAGCAGAGCAGCCGGAAGGAGCGGCGCCGGCGGCGGCAGCGGCAGCAGCTCCGAAAAAGGCCGAAGAGCGCGCCGGAGCTCGCGGCGACGATCTCCGCTGCGGCGGCCGCGGCGACGGCCGGCACCACCGTGCGCCCCCCGCACGCTCTCGACGGAGGAGGAGAATCCGCGGCGACGGCGCTGGCTGCCCCTCAGCAGAGGCCTCTCGTCCTGCTGCCTCCCGCCGCGGCGGCCGACGTCGCTCGCGCGCTCCAGCGGTCTTCTTCTCTTTCTTCCCTTTCTTCTCCCTCTTCCTCCTCTTCTTCTCTTTCCTCCTCCTCCTACCTCGTCTCCCCGGCCGCGCTCGACCCTTCCACCGCGGCGGCGGCCACCGCGGCGCTGTCTCTGGCGCACTCAGGGATCGCGCTGGCGCCCTTCTCGCTGGCCGGCCCCCTGACCTTACGGCTCGCAGCGCCGGGTCCCCTCTCCTTGCTGCTTCCCGAGAGCGTCGACCTGCCGAGGGCCGCGGCGGTCCGCCTGCCCCCCGGGGCGGCCGTGGGGGTCGTGGGGGCCTCCGCGGCGGCTCTCGTGGGGCCCATGACGCTGGGGACACCCCCGGAGGCCTGGCTCGCAGCGGCGGCGCTCGGCAAGGTCAACAACGGCGATCCTTCTTCGTCGTCCGTCGCCTCCCCTTCTCTGCTCCCCGGGAGGGGCGCCGGGGCCCGCGCGGCAGCGGAGGGGGCGAGGCTCGCCGCCGAGGCCGCCGGCGGAGAAGCGGCGCCCGTGGTCGAGGTCGGAATGAGTGGCGCCGGGGCCAGAATTGAAATCGTCGCCGTTTCCTCCTCCTCTTCCTCCTCTGCCGAGAAGGACGACAACGACAACGACGGCGGCGGCAGCAGCAGCAGCAGCCCTGTTCCCCGGCCTCCTCGCCCGATGCGCGCCAGGATCCTCGCCGGGGACGTCTTCGAGCTCGTGTTCCGAGAAGAGGAAGAAGAAGAGAAACGACGAAGGAGGAAGGAGAAGAGGAAAGCGGCGTCTCCTCCCTCCATCGACGACGACGACGACGACCTCCTCGAAGCTGTCGAGGAAGATCCTTCTCCTTCTTCTCTGCCTCCGCCGCCGACCTTCTCCTCCCCGGCCTGGGCCTGGCCGCTCCCCGACGCGCCCCCCGAGGCCGTGGAGCGATACGATGCGGCGCTCGCGGAGCTCATCGCCGCCTCGACCTCGGCGCGCGCTGCAGCGACGGCAGCAGCAGCGGGAGCAGCAGCAGCAAGCTCTTCCTCTCCTTCTTCTCCTGCCCCTCCCCCGCGGCTGAAGCTCGCCGACGCCGGGGCGCAGGCCGTGGCCTTTGTACGCGTCAGGCTCGATATCACCCGCGGGCCCGAGGAGAAAGGGGAAGAGAAAGATGAGGCAGAGAGAGGAGACGAGGAAGAGAAGAAAGATGACCTGAAATCGGAGCAGTGGGAGTTTCTGGTTCGCGTCGCCCCGCCCGACGCTCCGGGGGGACGCCCCCGCGCCGCGGCCCTGCGGGCGGCCAAGCTCCCCTCGGGGCCCTTTGGCGGCTCCGTCGCAGGGATCTCGCTGTCGCCGGGCGCCGAGGCCTTCTCGATGGTCGGGAACCTGACCGCGGCGATGCTGCTTTCCTCCTCCTCCTCCTCCGGGAACGGCGGCGGGGGAGAAGGAGGGGGTCGAGGCATCGACGAGACGTTTGCCTACCCTCCGCCGGTCGCGATGGCCTGAGAAGTAGGAGATGTCGATAGCCGTGAAGGAAGGCGGATATCTTGATGAAGTGAAGAAGGTAACTCTTTTCCTCAAAAACTTTTTTGTAAAAAAAAAAAAAAAAAAAAAAACATTGTTCTTGTTGTTTCTCTCTCTCTTTTCTCTTCTCTCTCTCTTTCGATTATTACACGTCGAGCACGAAGCTGAGCTCCCTGACGTCCAGGGACAGCGGACCGAAGATCTCGTCGTTGGTCTTGTCGCTTGGGGAGGTTATTGCCGCTGTTCCGGTTCCTTCGAGCAGGTCCAGCGACGAAGAGGTCGTCCTCCCCACCGACGCTGCCGCGCTCGCTTTCCTCATCGCCTCCTTCTTCTGCAAGCTGGCCCTCACCTCCACGCGCCCGCACCACGAATCGTACAATCCCGGGACGCGCGCCGTGAACACGGGCACCGACTTGGCTCCAGCAAGAGGTTTCCCGGTAGCGAGAGCCGCCACGGCCGCCGCGGCGACCAGCTTCGGCGGCCTCACCTCGTCGACGTCGAAGCCGAAGACGGGCCTGCCGTCGCCCGTCACGCCCGCCACCAGTCTTACGACGGCCGAGGCGCAGGAGCGAGGTAAAGAAAGAGTGAAGGAGCGGGCCGCCTGGAGGAGCCCCGGGGAGGCGCGAAGGGAGACGAGGTGCTTGCCCGCGAGGTTGAGCTGGAAGAAGAAGAAGTTTTTTTTGTTTTTTGTTTTTGTTCAAAGTCGTTTTTTTTCTCCGGGTGAGTTTTCCTTTCTTTCTTCGTCTTTCTCTCAACTTTCTCTTCTCTCGCCCCCTTCTCCAAAAAACCAACATCACTCACGTCGTAGGTCAGCGCCGCGTGCCTCGTGATCTCGCCGCTCATGAGCTCCGTGCCGACGCCCAGCTCGGCGGTCAGGCTGGGGGCGAGCGGCACGCGCTTGCGCACGCGGAGGTGGTGCGTCCGCTCGCGCGAGAGCCCGACGACGCCGCCCAGAAAGCGCCGGGGGGGCTCGTTGTTCGAAGAGGTCACTTCGTTATTGTTTAATTCTCCTCCCATACCAGCAGCGGACGAGCTAGAAGAGCCGCGGAGAAGCGTCTGCTGCGAGGAGGCGGACTGGGAAGGAGCGGCGACGGCGATGGGGTCCGCTGCTGCTGCCGGAGGGGGAGGCGACGGCGGCGAGTGCGCCGCCTGCAGCGTGCCGCCGGCGGCGGGGAGCGGTGACTGCATCGGCGACGCCGTCGTCGAGCGCAGGCGCTGCTCGCCGAGGGCCGGCGGCGCAGGCCAGGGGGTGGGGTTGCTGCTGCCGCCGAGGTCCCCGCTCATGGTGTTTCTCTCTCGCGTGGAGGCGAGGAGGGGACGGGAGAGAGGAAGCGCGAGAGAGAGGGAGCGCGCGCGCAGGAAAGGGTGTGGGGGAAGGGATGCGAGGGCTTTGCGGCGAGGAAGGAAAAGAAAAATTCTGATTTTTTCCCTTGCCTTCGTCGATTTAGCTAGATCGACACTCTTTTCTTCCCTCCTTCCTTTGAGCGCTCGCTGGAGACGCTCTCTTTCTCCAGGCCTTTCTCTCTCTATCATTCACGAATACCATGCCGTTCACCGTCGCCGTGGTCTACTTCAGCAGGCACGGGCGACTGGTGACGCTGGCGAACGTCGTGGCCGAGGGGGCGCGGTCGGTAAGAAGAAGAAGAAGAAAGATTGAACTTTTTTCTTTCTCCTTCTTCGACCTCTTCTTCTTCTTCGTCTCTTTTTTTCTCAACCTCTTCTTCTTCCGCCACCACCACCACCTTCACCACCACCTCCCCCCAGGTCCCAGGCGCCGACGTCGAGGTCTACCGCGTGCCCGACCCCTTCAGCGAACGCGCCGGAACCATCCTCGAGTCCCCGCGAGGAGACGAAAAAGGAGGAGGAGAAAAGAGAGCAGCAGCAACGGCAACAGCGGCGGCGGCGAAAGCGGCGGCGGAAGCAGCAGCCAACGACCCTTCTTCCTCCTACGACGACGGCGTCCTCGACGCCCCCGTCGCCACCCCGGCGACGCTGGCGGCGGCGGACGTCATCCTCCTGGGCGCCCCGGCGAGGCAGGGGGGCATGTGCGGCGAGATGCGGCTGTTCCTCGACAGCCTGGCGCCGGCAGCCGAGGCGGCGAGCGCGAATCCGAATCCGAGCACGAAGGCGCAAAAGAACAAGAACAGCAGCGGCAACCAAGGCCCTCCCTCGCGGACAGCCACGCCATCACCACCTCTTTCAGTAGAACCCGTCTCCCTCCGGGGGAAAGTCGGCGCGGCCTTCACCGCGATCGGCGGGCCGGCGCGAGGCCACGGCGGAGCAGAGACTGTGCTCTCGAGTTTTCACGCCACTTTTCTGTCGCACGGCATGGTGGTCGTCGGCGCTCCCCCCTCCCCGATGATGGACGGCGCTCCAGGGTCGACCCCGCTGGGGGCCGTGGCGAGTGGCGGAGGCGAGGAAGAGAGGAAGGCGCTCGCCGCAGGGAGACAAGGAGGCTCTTCGAATTCTTCTGCTGCTGCCCTTGCTGCTGCTGGCGTCTCGCTCAGCGGCACCGAGGTGCGGCTGGGCTACTCCCTGGGCCAGTGGGCCGCGCAGGTCGGGGCGCTGCTGCACGGGGACGACGACGGGGGCGGTGGTGGTGGTGGAGGTGGTGGTGGGGCGTGCGAGTGAAAAACGAAACCTTGAAGAAAAAAATTGTAAAAAAAATCGAGAAAAGAAAATCAAAAATTCAAAGTTCGATGTTTTAATAACAATCTCTCTCTCCCTCTTTTAAAAAACACCAAGAAGCAAACTCATCCTCGTCCTCATCATCTACTTCTTCTTGTTCGCGACCGTCTTGGCCTTTCCTTTACGAGTCCTCGCGTTGGTCTTGGTCCTCTGGCCACGGACCGGAAGCTGGTTGATGTGCCTGCGCCCACGGTAGCTGCCGATCTCTTTCAGGCGGTTGATATTGAGCGCGTTGAAGCGCCTGAGGTCGCCCTCGGTGGTGTATTTTTCGACCTCGTCGCGCAGCGTGGTGAGCTCGGACTCGGACAGGTCGCGCGTGCGCTTGTTGTCGATGCCCGTGTCTGTGAGGATGGCCTTGGCCGTCGTCGGGCCGACGCCGAAGATGTACTGCAGCGAGGCCTCGACGCGCTTCGCGTTGGGGATCTCGACCCCGGCGATACGGGCGGCGACGACGTGGAGGGAGCCGCGGCGAGCGGGGGACGGGGCGGAGACGGCGGGGCGGGAGGAGCGGGTGGAGAGCTGTTGGAAGGTTGGAAGAAGAGAGAGAAGAAGGAAAAGAGAAGGGGTGAGGTTGAGAGAGAGAGACGGACGACGACGGCGACGACGGCGGAGGAAGAAGAAAACTCCAGCGCGCGCTAGTAAAGAAAAAAAAGAGCTCTCGAGTCGCTTTCGAATGCGGCGGAGTTGCGCATGGCTTGCTCCAAAGCCACCGTCAGGGAAGAGATGTGATCTGTCGTGACGCGCGATCATGGGAACTGAATCGAATGCAGGCCCGCCAAGAGCGAAACGACGCGTCGGATCATCGAGCAGCCGCCGTCGAAAAAGGAAAATTTTCCGGACTTCGACATTTCCTCTTTTGCGACCTCCGACAAAACGAAAATGTGGCGAATGCCGAGGCGTCTCCCTTGCTCATTTGAACTGCAACTGATTCGACACTTCGTCGAGTAATGCATCGCAACGTGCCCGAGGGCGTGGCGTTGGCAGATGGAGCAGAGAAAGCGTGGAAAGCGGAAGAGAGAGGAGACGAATTCTCATCAAAACTCCTTGCTGCCGCCGCCGAAAGGCGACGACGACGACGTTGCAAGCCGATGCTTCTTCTTGCTTCTCCTCCTCCCGCGCCGCGCTTCTGTGCTCCTCGCTACGCGCTTGATTTCAACTCACCCGAGAGCTCACGCTCAGGCCCGACAGGCGCCCAGCGAGGGCGGACGCCATGGCGAAGCCTTGGGAGGGGGGCTGCGCGGGGGGAGGGCTCGAGATTGAAGAACTCGAGTCGAAAAGAAAGAGAGAGGAGTGAAAGAGCAAGTCCAGCACTTGCACAAAAAAAAACTCCCCCAAAAAACTCAAAAACAAAAACCCAAAAACCATGGCCCGCTTCTCCCGCGCCCTCACGGGCGTCTGCCTCATCACCCTGTTCCTGCTCGTCTCGAGCCAGGATGCCGACGCCGCCAAGAAGGCGAAGAAGGTCAAGGCCGACGACACGATCACGAACAAGGTGCGGAGAGAAGGAGCTGAAGCTTGCGTTTTTTTGTCGATCGCTGGTCTCGCTCTCTTCAATTTGAATGCTTCCTTTTTTCAGGGCCGCGTTTGAAGTCTTTTAGGGGTTTTTCTTGCCCTTTCTTTCGACAAGCGCGTAGGCAACGTTGGATGGTCCTAGTTGCGAATTGGAACGATTATATTTTAGCGCAAGAAAGACATTTTCTGTTCGGCTGAAAGGTTCCAGCTTTGTTTCTTTCGATCGATTGCGTGATCGCTCGCTCGCGTGGAGGGAAAACGAAACACACTCTCTCAACCCCGACCTACGACTTCTCTCCACCACCACCGCAAAAACCAAACAACCCTCAGGTCTTCTTCGACGTCGACATCGGCGGCAAGCCCGCCGGCCGCATCGTCATGGGCCTCTACGGCAAGACCGTCCCGAAGACGGTCGAGAACTTCCGCGCCCTGTGCACGGGCGAGAAGGGCGTCGGCGCCGCGAGGGGCAAGCCGCTCGCGTACAAGGGCTCGAGCTTCCACCGCATCATCCCCAGGTGAGTAGGATGGTTTTTCTTTGTTTTTAGAAAGAGAAAAGAAAGAGAAAGAGGAGGAGGAGGAGAGCGCGCGAAGAAGAAGGAGAAAACTCACTCGACAAAAAAAACCCGATTTTTTTCAAAAAAAAAAATCAGCTTCATGATCCAGGGTGGCGACTTCACCGACGGCACCGGCACGGGCGGCGAGTCCATCTACGGCGCCCGCTTCGCCGACGAGAACTTTGCCCTGGCGCACACCAAGCCCGGGCTGCTTTCGATGGCCAACGCCGGCCCGAACTCCAACGGCTCGCAGGTGCGACGAAAGTTTGTTCATCATTTTTTTCCTTCAAAATTTCATCTTCGTCTTCTCTCTCACTCACCTTTTTTTCCCCACTCCATTCTCTCTCTCCCCCCCCAAACAGTTCTTCATCACCACCGTCGTCACCTCGTGGCTCGACGGCAAGCACGTCGTCTTCGGCGAAGTGCTCGAGGGGATGGACGTCGTCAAGAAGATCGAGGCGCAGGGCACGCCCTCGGGGTCCCCGGCCAAGAAGGTCACGATCAAGGACGCCGGGGAGCTGCCGCTCAAGAAGAAGAAGTCCTTCTTCAAGTAGAGAAGAGAGATGAAAGGGCTCGATAGAGACCAGATGGATGAGGCAGAGGGAAACGGAGAGATAGAGAGAGAGAGGGAAGCGAGAACGCGTTGTTGAAGCTTCCTTCTTGTTCTTGTTCTTTTTCTTCCTCGTTTAAAAAAAACAAAAAAAAAGAGGCAAAACCAAGCGCTTCTTCTTTCAATTTCCCCGAGTTTCTCCTTTCTTTCTTTGTTTCTCGCTTCTTTTTTTGAGACTGACACGGGGGAAGGGAAGGGAAAATATGAAAACAACAACGGAAAAACGACTCATTTCTCCTTTCCTCTCTTTTTCTTCTCAACTTTTTTTCTCTCTCTCAAAAACTCAATAAACTCAAAAACTCAAAATTTGTCCCTCTCTTCCTCGTCTCCCTCTCTCTTCTTCTTCAACTCGTCCCGTCGTTGCTCTCCCAGTCGTACGGAGCGTACTGGATCTTCGGCGGCGGACCCCCATCCCCGAGCAGCCTCCCCAGCGCCGCGGCGGGCGCCGGGGGCAGGTACCTCGCCAGCCAGGGAAGCAGCGGTGCCGCTCCCGCCGCGGCGAAATCGCGAGCATACCACTTGAAAATCATCGACAGCTCGACCGTCCTGGCCCTCTCGTCGACGCGCGCGTCGCCGCAGAGGGCCGACATCGCCCCGTCGAGCGCCTCGGAGAGAGAGCTGGCGGCATAGACCTTGATCGGAGGGCAGGAGCGGGCGCCGCAGTTGAGCGCCGCGTGGACTCGCGCGTCCAGCTGCGGCAGCGCCAGCGCCGCTCGGGGGTCGCCGCGCGGGAAGTGCGTCGCCCAGGGGAGCCGCAGGGCCCCTCCCACGGACCCGACAGAGGGCGCGTTGCACCGCAGCACGCCGTGCTCGACGTCGTCGGCCGTGAAGGCGAACCCCGCGACGCTGTAGGCCGCCCCACCCGCCGACCCGAAAAAGGCGGCGCGGGCGGCCGGGGAGTCTGCGGGGGCGCCCCTCTCGGCGGTCGCGTGGACGATCATCGCGTTGTACACGTTGATGAACAGCGCGGCCCTCTCCGCCGGCACGAGAACCTCCAGGTCCCTGAGGCCCAGGGCCTGGAGCTCCCCTGCGGCGCAGCAGAAGTCGGCGAAGCGAGGGTCCTCGAGTAAACCGCCATAGTCTACCCCTTTCCCGTCGTCGGCCAGGTGGGCGTCGTAGAGGGCGAGGATCCGAGTTCGCATCCCCGAGGCCACCAGCGGCGCCGGCCTTGACGGCCCCAGCCAGGAGACGCGGGCGTTGAGCGGGAGAGGGGGCTTGGCCGGCGGGGCGCGGCGGGCGAGGAGGAGGGTCGTGTCGGGCGGCAGCGTGGAGACGGAGGTGGTGAGGAAGGCCGAAGAGGCCGCCGCAGGAGCCGAGGAGTCGTCCGACGATGGCACCGCGGCGCCGTAGGGAGGCGCCACGAACCTCGCGGCGGCCAGCGCGTCGAGCCTCCCCTCTGCCGTCGCCGGGAAGGCAGAGGAAGAGGAGCCGAAACTGGAAGAGATCCGCCCGTCGTTGCGGCGGAGCCACTCGAGCGCCTCCGAGACCGAAAAGCTCTGCCCTTTCCCGGCGCCCTCGGCTAAGCCCGTGCCGTCCCCCGCGGCCATCAGCGCCTCGAGGGCTCGCAGGGAGACGTAGACCTCCGCCGGCATGCCCTCGGGCCTGAGCCCCGGGTCGTCGGCGGCAGCCTTCGCGGCCGCCTTGGCCTTTTTGATCTCGGCGGCAGAAATGCCGCCACTGCCGACGCCGCCGCCGTCGTCGCTCGTCTCCCCTCCGCTCGTCATGCCTCCGCTCCCGCTGGTGCTGCTGCTGCCGATCCCGGCGCCGACGCGCCCCTGCTTGACGGCGGCGGCGATCGCCGGGGGCAGCGCCGCCTCCCCGCTCGCGGCGGCGAGCTGCAACGCGGCCTGGAAAGTGCCGTCGGCCAGCGACGCCAGCGTCTCGTCGCACCCGCCGAGCAGCCTGCCGCCGACAAAGACCTGCGGCACCGTCGAGCGCCCCGTGGCTGCTTTCACCGCGGCCAGGGCGTCCGGGCTCGAGGCGAGGTCGACCTCGTAGAAGGCGACGCCGGCGAAGTTGAGGGCGCCCTTGATCCGCGAGCAGAAGGGGCAGCCGGTGGTGGTGACGACGGCGACGGGCGGGCGCGGCCGCTTCAGTTTGTTTCTCCTCTGCTGTTGTCGAGGCTGCTGCCGATCTTCTCCTTCGACGTTTGTTGCTTTCGTCGATTCGGAAGGAGCCGTTGCCGCCTCGGCGGCCTGCTCTCCCTGGTTAGACGTGGCCATCGTCGCTGTCCTGGATGCGAGGGAGCTCTTTGAGCGAGAATGCGATCGGCAGGGGTGCGGAGGCGACCACAGGGGCTCGGAATCGACGCCTCGAGTTTTCAGGTACGCCCGGGCGGTTTGGATCGCCACGCCGGTCTTCTTGTTCGATTTCGACTTTGACGACGCGAAACGACGAGCGGCGCGAATCGGAGGCGCTGTCGCCGTCGCCGCGAGAGCAGAGGTGGAGCAGCCCGACGAAGCCGTCACGCTCCCGATAGGCCGCATTCAGCGGTCTCGAAGGGAAAGGGGGCGCGAGAGCACGAGGCGACGCGCGCGTGAAAGGGGCGTTTTGAAAGCGAGAGTTCGCCGAGTCGATAAGATCGGAAAAAATGAAGGGAAAAAAAGAGCTAGGCCAAGGAGAAAAAAGAAGAAGAAGAGAAGAGCCGAAACTAGCTCTCGCTTTTCCCGCCTTGTGCCTCGGCCCCGTTCCAGCCCTCTCTCTTCTCCCTTCCTTCGTTCTCCTCTCAACGCTTTTGCGACAAAGCCCGCAACGATCTCTACAATTACAAAAAAGGAAAAGACAAAGACAAGAAGAGATGGAATCATCACCACTTCTTCTTCTTGTGCTTCTTCCAACCTCCTCCTCCTCCTCCTCCTCCTCCTCCTCCTCCTCCTCC